>Ga0247764_1000120_pt1 | contig 28283 bp, 31 predicted proteins | sample UWRJL051202B4_FD_179932 | JGI IMG/M metagenome (GOLD analysis project Ga0247764, IMG submission 179932) | Plant litter microbial communities from Arlington Agricultural Research Station in Wisconsin, United States - UWRJ-L051-202B-4 | ecosystem: Environmental > Terrestrial > Plant litter >...
CTAATGGCGATGAGTATTATCAACCGAAAGGGTTGGCCCTGGTATTCCATGCCGATCTTATTCATGGCACAACGCTGGGTCGGCACATGAACGACTATACTTTCTTTTCTTACGCGGTGAATGAAGCCCTTCACTTATCGGAGCGTGAGCGGCAAATTATTCTGGATTGCTTTTCCAAAATCAGGTTCGAGCTGGAGCATGCTGTGGATAAACACAGTAAGAAGCTTATTGTAAGCAATATTGAATTGTTTCTTAACTACTGTGTGCGCTTTTATGATCGTCAGTTTATTACACGCGACAATGTCCATAAAGGTATTCTGTCAAGATTTGAGGATTTACTGAATGATTTCTTTTCGTCGGAGAAGCCGCAGACCGTAGGTGTGCCAACCGTTGCTTATTGTGCGGGTGAACTTAATCTATCCGCAAATTATTTTGGTGATCTTATAAAGAAGGAGACTGGTAAATCGGCGCACGAGTATATACAACTTAAGCTGATTGATATTGCAAAGGAAAGAATCTTTGATGCGAGCAAGTCTGTCAGTGAGATCGCCTATGAATTAGGTTTTAAATATCCGCAGCACTTTACGCGTGTATTCAAGCAGTATGTGGGAGTTTCCCCGCTTGAGTATAGGACGTCGAGTAATTGACTATAATAGCGTCAAAATATCCGCTGCCCAATTGGTGTCGTTATTGCTGACTATAATTGTACGAAACCCAAATCGACGTCCTTCTATTTCTACTCCTGCCGAATCATCTACGTGTATGTCGATGTTGAACGCCGGTGGGTATTTGGACGTGTTAGCGTGATGTCTGCTCATTGTCTTTTCATGCACACGGTGATTGATTATTCTGTCGATTCTGATTCCGTATGTGTAAAAGGTCCACCTGATCCTGCTGACAGAGCGTAGTGATGTTGTATAAATATAGATCTTGTAGCCTTTTGATCGGCACGCTCTCATTGTTGCTATTGTACCGGTTCGGAGTTCTTCAATACCCAGCAATCGCTGGAGAATTGTGCGGGGTTCTGTCTGGAATTTTTTTGTAGTGGGAATGAGGGTGTCGTCGAGATCAAAGGAGATAATCATGGATCAGGTGATCGCAAATGGAGTGCCATGTTTGAATATATAGATCGATGAAATAACAGGCTTGTTACGGAAAGGGAACTCCTGTGACTTCTTCACAGGCTTTGAGTAATCCATCCTGTAATGTCACATCGTCGGCTATGGGGTTGTAACGGCTTTGTTTCTGATGGAAGAAGTATCGGCCTGAAACTTTTGCTTTTTCGTCATCGCTTGTCGCCAGCCAGACTTGCGTTTGGTAACCTTTTTCGAGATCATCTGGAGCACCCGGGCCACCCATTTTGGTTGGAACCCATCCGGGATCGAGTGTATTGGCGTAAACTCCGGTCCACTTTCGTGCCACCGCCATGGACAACATCAGCACATGCAGCTTAGAGTCCGAATAACTTACCCCGGCGTTTTTTCGGTGGAAGTTTGCAAGGTTTGGGCTGCCGTGAAGGTGCATTCCGGAACTTAAATAAATCAACCGTTTCGGTTTTTGGATAAGGCAGGTGAGGATGTACGGTGCCAGCGTATTTACTGTAAAGATAGTTTCAGCAGAGACCTGGTAGACTCCAGCGTTATGGATCACGGTATCAAATACTCCCAATGCATTAACCTCACGTGCAAGCTTCTTAGCTTCTTCTATTTCTGATAAGTCGGCAGCCAGGTAAGTTTCTGCGCCGGGTACTTTTTTTAACGCTTCCGCTGCACGCTGCTCATTGCGGGCATGCAATACGACCTTGTGGCCTTGTGCTACTAATGTCCTCGCAGATAGAAGGCCTAGGCCGTCAGCGGAGCCTGTTATAAATATTCTCGCCATAACGGCCTAAAGTTATACAATTCACTGATTTCTATAAAGCTAACGGGCGACCGATTGAGCAGTTAAAGCAAAAGTTCTTCTTGTCGCTCTGATCTCCTTGCCGTTGTTAGATGTTTTTCAGGTAGGGAGAATAAAGGGCGAAGATATTATATTGAATGTATAGCTTTAGGTTGCGGCGTTATCCGGCCCCACTTGATCAGCATCGAAATTGAAAAAGCTATGTTTAGTCCGAGGTAAAGGCTACCGAAAATAGCAAGCTGTTTTGCTCTGGCGTTGAATGACTCAAATTCATTAAGCTCGGAAAGCATGGCTAACACCATGTAAATGTTGAGCAAAAGAAATAGCGCCGAGATACAAATCCCCAAAACTCTATTCTTAAAAATGATTAAACAGGCCAGGATAATTAGTAATACGGCGGCAACAGGATTCAGTAATGTCCCGGTAAGTATCCAGTAGTATAAAATTGATGCGATGAAGTACAATTCACTGTGATAACAACGGAGGTGCTTCAGGATTTTCATAGCGGTCTTTTCTCTAAGATAATAAAAGCGTTTCAGAGCTTGAACCCCTGATGCGATTATTTTGAGTCTGCTTCAAAAAAGGGGGCGACGATTTCGGTGGTAATATGTGTGAAAATGTAATATTTTTTATAAGTCTATAGGTTTTATAGACTATTTTGAATAATTTTATAAAGCATTAAAGACATCGCCAAATGTTACTTATAAGGTAACATAAAGATATAGTCTCGTGGCCGAGTGGACAGGTGGAGCTCTGCAAAAGCTTTTACAGCGGTTCGAATCCGCTCGAGACGTCTAAAGAAGACCTGTAGAGAGAATCCGTTTTGAAGTATGAAACAACTGACTGCTGTTTTGCTGGTCACAGCGCTTGTGTGTGGATGTTCGGGTAAGAAGTCCCAGAGTCCGGAGGAATTAACGGCGTATGAATCGGAGCTGAATGTGTGGCATGCCAAACGCATCGAGAATATCAAGGCGCCTGACGGGTGGTTGAACCTGGTCGGTCTATACTGGCTAGAGCCAGGTGTATCCACCTTTGGCAGCGATGATAAGAACAACATTGTTTTCCCCAAGGGGAAGATCGCTGCTGAGGCTGGATATTTTACTGTTCAAGGTGGTATCGTTTCCATTCATGTAAATAAAGATGTTGTCATTACTACGCAAGGAAAGCCTGTATCTGAACAAGTTGTCTTTCACCCGGACTCCGCCAGTTCTGTGATTCTTGAAAGCGGTTCGCTTCAGTGGAATGTTATAAAACGGGACACTAAAACAGGAATCCGTTTACGTGATCTTGAAAGTGACGCATTGAAAACGTTTACACGAGTAGAACGCTTTTCCATTGATCCGGATTATCGCGTGGAGGCGAGCTTTGAGGCTTCGCCCGACTCTTCTCATACTATTGCCATTACCAATGTTCTGGGGCAGACAACCTTGCAGGCGTCTCCCGGAACATTAGTATTCGATATTCAAGGCAAGGAGCACCGACTCGATGTACTAAAAGGAAATAAGGAGGAGTTCTTTGTGATCTTTGCGGATGCCACTAATGGTAAATCCACCTATAGCGGCGGCCGTTTTCTGTATGTTAAAAAGCCTGAGGGCAACAAAAAGACATACGTCGATTTTAATAAGGCTTATAATCCTCCGTGTGTATTCACGCCCTATGCTACCTGTCCGTTACCACCGAAGCAAAACGAACTGCCGATTGGAATCAGCGTTGGGGAAAAGGTTTATGAGCATCTGGCTCACAACGGAACGGCTGCTTCACAGTAATTTCAGGCAGGTATGATCTGTCTGGTTTGATTCAAGAGGATCACGATTTAATTGCTATTCATTACTGACCTAATTTGAACATGATCGGCAACGTGAAAGTTGATTTGACGATCTTACCCTTGTGTTTCGCTGGCGTCCAGTCGGTCAGGAGGCTAACGACACGAACTGCTTCGGCGTCGCATTCTTCGTTGATGCCGCTGGCAAGCCCTACGTTCTGTATAGGGCCGGTTTTAGGGACAATAAAAGAAACGGAGATTTTTCCCTGGATTCCCTGCCGCCTGGCGGAAGCGGGGTAGTGAATGTTCTTTGCGATATCCCGCATCATGCCTTCGTATCCGTTGTGATATTCTGGGGGTGTATCGGTTTGTGTATAGAGCGTGTCGTTTGCATTGTCGACCAGGAAGATGGCAACGCTTTTATAGTCTTCCACTTCGGTATACAGGATGCCGTTGTCCATTTGTTGTGAAAAGATGCCCTTGCCGTTGATCATAAGCTCTTCTCCTGTCTCTGAGAAAGACTCCAGGTAACGTATTCCGGCTTCTGTATATTCCTGTCGCCCTTTAAGGTTTCCGGTACTATAAAAATATCGGAACGTACCCGTCGGATTGTTTTCTTTATATACTCCTTCTGCTTTCCTTTTTCCGTTTTCATAATACTCGGTCACTTTGCCGTTCACGATCAACGTCGGCATGAATGCCGAGCATTCGGCTTCCAATAACAATGTCTTGCTAGTTGTATAATCCCGGACGATAAATCCGGGTCTTTTCCGCTCGGTGGTACGGTAATAAGCCGCGCCTGCCGAGTCGGCAAGCTGTACCAGATCTTTGCCAAAATAGGCGACAATTACTTCCTTTGACTGGGCGCGGAGGGTTGATAAACTGACAATAACGGCCAGTGATCCAAAAAAGAGCTTTTTCATGATATAGGTAGAGGATTCAAAGGTAGTTACAACTTTCCGCATACACAACGTGGCAGGTATTGCCCTGGGAAGTGCAGCTTTGCATCTCTAAAATATTCATTATAAAAATTCGTATACTTTAACTTAAGTGAAAATTCTGGCGGGGGATTAGGCAGACCTTTGAGACAATAAATCAAATTGTCAATTTATGAAAGCAATCTTCAAGAAAAGGTTATGGATCGGTCTGATCGCTATATGCGCATGTGCCGGCCTTACAATTAATCCGGTAGCGGCGCAGGATGCACCAGCGGAGACCACGACTTTGAAACAGGGCGATAAGGTGCCTGCCTTTACGCTGATCGATCAGAATGGTAAGTCATTCAGTGTTAGTAAGTATGTCGGTAAAAAAAAACTGGTTATTTTCTTCTATCCCAAGGATGAAAGCCCGGTTTGTACCAAAGAGGTCTGCGCGTTCCGCGATGCGTATGCTAAATATACGGATGCCGATGCACTGGTTATCGGCATTAACAATGGTACGGTGGCCAGCCACAAAGCCTTTGCAGATAAGGAGCACCTGCCATTTACCTTATTGAGCGATCCTGATAATAAAGTACTGAACTTATTCCTGGTAAGGGAGCAGGTTTTTGGTAACGATATGAAGGTAAGTGGTCGTGAAACATTTGTTATCGGGCTGGATGGTACTGTTATATATAGCTTCAGGGATTTTATGAAAGGTGATGAACATTCCAAACAGGTTCTGGCGTATCTGAACGGGGGTAAGTAAGATCGTTTTTACCTGGAAAGCCGCTTACAATACTGTAGCGGCTTTTTTTATGTTTTTTCTGTCAATATTAACTATAGTGAAAAATTGGCGATCTGAGGGATGGCAATTTTGTGACGGCGCTGAGTTCGCCTATCAAACACGATCGAACCATGAAAAAGATTATTATCCTTTTGCTTTGCCTGTTCACACAGCGGGTATTTGCCAAGATCGACACGCCGGTACACTGGATATTTGCTTCCCACAAGATCAGTGAGAGCCGGTACGCTGTTTCATTCACAGCCAACATCGATAGCGGGTGGCATATGTATTCGCAATTCATTGAGAGCGGAGGCCCTGTTCCTACGTCCTTCAGATTCGACAGCTCGCCAACGTTAATGCTGGTCGATAACGTATCTGAAACACCGGTTGCACGGAGCAGCTTCGATCAGTCTTTTCAAATGAATATTCGTTACCACGAAGGCCAGGTTGTTTTCACGCAGGTCGTCAATGCCGGCGATGCCAATGCACATCTCACGGGTTCGCTCACCTATATGGTTTGTAATGGTCAGAAGTGTCTTCCGCCAAACGATGTTCATTTTGAAATTCCTTTAACCGGAGTGTTGTTGCAGAACGAGAATCTGCGGGCAAAAGGATTCAATGCGCGGGAGCTACAGGATCTTGTCGGCGAATACAATACGGGTGGAGATCACTCTCTTTTAGAAATATTTATCGCGGGTTTTCTCGGTGGGCTTGCTGCGTTCTTTCTGCCCTGCATTTATCCCATGGTTCCATTGACGGTATCCTTCTTTACCAAGAGGTCTGGTTCGCGCGCGCAGGGCATTCGTGCTGCTATAATTTATGGTTTATCTATCATTGCCATTTATGTTGCGCTGGGCCTGCTGATCACTGCTATTTTCGGTGCTTCCGCGTTGAATGAAGCCGCAAGCAGTGCTGCATTTAATCTGTTGTTTTTTGCTATCCTGATAGTCTTCGCGTTGTCCTTTCTTGGGGCATTCGAGATCACGTTACCTTCTTTCTTCGTTAACAAGATTGATCGAAAATCTGATAGCGGCGGCTGGATCGGGTTGTTCTTTATGGCTTTTACGCTTGCGCTGGTGTCGTTCTCCTGTACAGGGCCGTTGATCGGCACGTTGTTGGTGGAAGCTGTCAGCAAGGGTGCTTACTCAGGCCCGGCATTAGGTATGTTCGGCTTTTCACTGGCTTTGTCGCTGCCCTTTACCGCCTTCGCGATCTTTCCTTCATGGCTGAAAGCTTTGCCGAAGTCAGGCGGCTGGCTAAACTCGGTAAAAGTATCTCTGGGGCTTCTTGAGCTTGCTCTTGCTTTTAAGTATCTGTCTAACGTGGATCTGGCTTATCACTGGGGGCTTATCAGTCGGGACCTGTTTTTGGTGATATGGATCGTCATCTTTGGTGTGCTGGCGTTTTATCTGTTTGGGAAGATCAGGTTGAACCATGATCCGGAAGTTGCCTCTCTGTCGATATTCAGACTTTTGCTTGCCATGGTGGTATTGGCATTCCCCTTATATATGGTGCCTGGTTTGTTCGGAGCACCGCTTAAGGGCATCAGCGGATGGTTGCCTCCGCGAGCCAGTCAGCCGTTTACCCTCGTGAGTTCGGGCACCACGTCGGTGTCGTCTCCAGCGACACATAAATATGCCGGTCTCTTTCATGCACCTGAAAATATAGATGCGTTTTATGATTATGACGAGGGCATGGCCTACGCGCGGCAAAAGGACAAACCTGTTTTGTTAGACTTCACGGGCTGGAGCTGCACCAATTGCAGAAAGATGGAGGCGTCGGTATGGTCGGACCCTGAAGTGCTGAGGCGACTTAAAGACGACTATGTGCTGATCTCTCTATATGTAGATGACAGGACCGAGCTCAATGAATCGGAAGTATATATTTCTAAAGTTTCAGCAAAGACTATCCGTACGCTTGGACAAAAATGGAGTGATCTGCAGGAGGCTCGCTTCAATACCAATGCGCAGCCCTTTTATGTGGTGCTGGCACCTGACGGCCGACCGACTGTCGAGCCAAGGGCTTTCGACCTTAATGTGACAGCGTATATCAATTTCCTGGATAAGGGTATTGCCGCTGTCAGGAATTAATCAACAATCTGAAATTTCAATTCGTTTTTAAATGAAAAATCAAATATTTAAAATCCTTTTGCTGTCGTTTTTCACGACCGCCTTCGTCGTGCTTTATTCCTTTGATGCGAACGCGCAGCAAAAGAAAACAAATCCGGGGATCAGGTTCACGACCCGGACCTATAGGGAGGTTTTAGCCGCGGCTAAGATCACTCATAAGATGATATTCATCGATGCGTTTGCAACGTGGTGCGCTCCCTGTAAAGAATTGCAAAGAACAACCTTTAAGGATGCTAAAGCCGCAGCGTATTTTAATAAAAACTTCATCAATTACAGTGTGGATGTCGAGAAAGGGGAGGGGGTCGATCTCGCGAAGGGCTGGCAGATCGAGGGCCTACCCACGCTGCTTATTATTGATGAAAACGGAAAGGTGCTAGTCAATCATACCGGTTATGTGGACGGTAACGGGTTGATTGAATTTGCGCATGAAGTATCCGATAAATAGCCGCTACGGGATTCTTAAAAAAAGAATAGATTCAAAGACAAATTAATACGACGACGATGAAGATTATTATATATACGACTACGCTATTGTTGATGGCGTCGGTCTCCTTCGCTCAAAATGAAAAATCGGCCCGTGGCCACGAGCATAATCCGTGGTATTCCAATACGGACACTACCAGGTTACAGGTAAGCAATGGAGAGTGGAAGAATGTTCTTTCGCCAGACCTGTATGCTGTTGCGCGGGAAAGGAATACGGAGCGTCCGTTTACTGGTAAATATTGGAGAAGCACAACCCGTGGCACATACTATTGTGCTGTTTGTGGTAATCTGCTGTTCAGGTCTGATGCCAAGTTTGCCAGTAGCTGTGGCTGGCCCAGCTTCTACGAGCCGAGTCGGACAACAGCCGTTCGCTATCAATCAGATGATTCGCAGAAGATGCATAGAACCGAGGTGTTATGCGGTCGTTGTGATTCGCACCTTGGCCATATTTTTGATGACGGGCCGCCACCTACTCACAGGCGGTTTTGTATGAATTCTATTTCACTGGACTTTGAACCGGATAGCAAAATGCATTGATGTATTGGCTAATCGTCGTTGTCGGATAATCGACTCTCTCAGGTAAAATGCTTTATCGCACCGGATCAATTCATCATTTAATATTTTCTATGAAATTTAAAATTATAGTGGCTGCTATGCTCTTCGGCAGCGTCGGCGCTTATGCGCAAAATATGTTCAATATGTCCAGCCTTCATCCCGCGGACACGCTGAGGGGTGAAGCGCAGGAACAGGCAATTCGTTATCCTTCTCTCCGTCAGGCCTCGGTAACCGCCAGTATTTTTGGCTCGGGACATTTCGATTCAGACATGGATGGAAAAGCTTTTGCCAGCGGTAAAAGTCAGAACGCGCGTATCAGCTCTTTTTTTGCGATACCCTTGACCCAGTGGAACGGCAATGCGATCAGCGCGACTATTTACCATAATCAACAATTCTTTGGCGTCAGCGAGGTGAACAATCCGTTATCAGGTACGCTACTGAGCAACGGTAACTATAGTAAAAGTACTCTTGGCTTATCGCTCAATTTTTCGAGAATGGATGCCATTTTTCATACCCCGGTAGTATACTCTGCTGTTATCACCGGTATCTCTGACGATCTTCAGCGTATAAAACGTTTCAATTTTAATGGCAGCATAGCTTTTCCTTTAATCCACACGGCTGATGTTTTTCTTTCTTTGGGTGCATTGGTGCAGATCGATCCTTCTGCTCCGTTTCCTGTATTGCCGATTGTGAACTATTACCGGCGACTGAACAGCAGTGGGCTGCACCTAATCGTGGACCTGCCGCAGGGTGTAACATTGAAACAACCCCTGTCGAAAAATGCATGGGTCTATGTTGGTGGAACAGCCAGTACCTTCGCCTCATTTTATCATCCGCATAACCCATTACTGCCTGAGCGACTTAGTTACAATTCCATAGAGTTTAAAAGCGGTCCGGGATTCGAATACCTCATAGGTAAATATGTGATGATCGGCGTCAGTGGAGGGTTCAATACTATTGTCTCGGCTAGCTACATTGCGAAAGGTGATAATTACATTGATGCCTTTATAAAGAATACAAACAAGTCTACTCCTTATGGTGAGGTTCGGATCTCGCTGCTGCCCTTTTGATAGGTGTTACATCTGACGGCAAGTGGGGCCAGCGATGTGTTAGTCGCTGGCCTTTTTTATATAAAAAAAGCGACGGCGTTGTTGCCGTCGCTGAGATGCGGGATGTGATAAGCTTATTGATAATTTACCTTCAGCTCGATCTGTATGCCGGCGAGCGCTTTGGAGATCACACAATTCTCCTTAGCGAGTAACGCCTGCTTTTCGAATTCTTCGGCCGAAAGCCCCTCGATCTTTGTTGCGTTAAGCTCAAGCTCGATCAAACTGATGCCTCCTTTTGCCATGTCTAATGTTACCGCTGCCGTTGTGTTCAGTTCACCTGCCGTAAGTCCTTGCTGAGACAGGGAGTAGGCAACAGACATTGTAAAGCAGCCGGCATGAGCGGCTGCCAGCAGCTCTTCCGGATTGGACCCGATGCCATCGGCAAAGCGGGTGTTGAAAGAATATTGCGTTTCGCTGAGTACACCACTTTGAGTGGTTAAGTCGCCGTAACCTGATTTAAGGTCGCCGTGCCAGTAAGCTTTTGCTGTTCTTTTCATTCTTTGATGTTTTTTGTTGATACAAAGCTCCATCAAATTATGTACACGCTTTTTCACTTAAGTTAAATCAGGCGGATAGGCGGTCCGGTAGCATGATAACCCGAATGTGGAGTCATCAGCGGCCTATCCTTTTGCGTATGCGGCTCAGCGATGGGTTAGTGATGCCGAGAAACGAAGATATATGATAGGCGGGGATACGATCGATGATATTTGGGTGTTCCTCCAATAGCCTGATGAACCGTTCTTCATGAGAAAAGAAAATAAACTCTTCGGTTCGACTCTGTGCGTAGGCAAAAAATAGTTCCGCCAGCAACCTGCCGAATTTTCCCCAGTTCGGATTCCGTTCATACAGGCCGTTGAGGTCCTGGTAGGAAATAAAAACTATCTCCGAATCTTCCATCGCTTCGATAAAATACCAACAAGGATTTTGTGAGATAAAACTTCTGAAGGATACGACGAACTGGTTTTCGGAAAAGAAGAAAAGATTTTTTTCCTCTTCGGTCTTGGGGTCCCGGTAATAAATACGGAAAATTCCTTTCACGACCAGGCCAAGGTCGTTGCAGACCATACTCTGCATGTTGAAAAAATCACCTTTAGCGATCTTGCGTGCCTTCCAGAACGACTGGCCTTCGGCGATATCTTTATCGGTTAATGCTGCAAAATTTCGTAAGTGCTGGGCTATTATTTCGTTTTTTTCAATCATGGCCGGCTGGTTATGTAGGTCGAAAAAGAAACTTACCGTCGTCTCGGGTAAACGGCAAAGCAGATCAAAGATCGTCATTTTACGACCGGCGCCGTTTTAACTTAAGTGAAAATTTGACTGGAATTTAAAGGAGAATTTTGAGCGATCGATTTGCTATGCCTCTATTCGAAAATCAACCGGCTCCTGACTTTCAGACGAACGACATTTCGGGAAATGTCGTTTGCATCAGCGCTTTAAAAGGAAAAAAAGTTCTCCTTACTTTTTACAGGCACGTGGGGTGCCCGTTCACGAATCTTCGGTTCCTGGAACTTCAGAAGCTGGATGGTTATTTCAGTGAGATGGGGCTGGTGGTGTTGGCGGTCTATGAAAGTGGCGGCGACAATCTAAAGCGCTATTGTCGTGACGAGTCTTTTTACGCGCGGATGATTGCGAATCCAGGGTTTGATCTTTACTCCCTGTACGACATCGAGCTGAGTACCTTAAAGGTATTGTTTTCTATGTACAAAGGAGCTTTTTCCAGGGCAGCAGAGGGACGCAGAAGGTTCAGGGAAAACTTCAGTCCTGAGGGGCATGCCAATGTGTTGGGTGGTGATTTTCTTATCGGTGAAGATGGCTATATAAGGTATGCGTATTATAATCAGTATTTAGGAGACCACCTGCCCGTGGCAGATATCGTACGCTTTATAAAAAATGATAAGGTTGGGGTAAATAGGATTAAGTGCTGACATTAAGTTTGATAAATACAGTTCAATGTTTTCAACTATACGTTCCCGAAAAACGGTACTCGTTTATCTTTTTTTTACGTTGCTGTTCAGTAGTGTCGTTTGGGCGCTGACTTTACATGCGGTTCATGCGGGCAGGGTTGCTGCGCGTATTTATGGCTACGGCATCATGTGGTGCCCTGCATTGGCGACGTGGGTCACCTGCAGGCTTTCAGGGGTTAAGTTTTCGGGTCTGGCCTGGAGGTGGGGATCAACCCGGGATATGGCAGCTGCTTACCTGATACCGTTGGGCTACACGTTACTGGCCTATCTCGTTATATGGACGGCCGGCTGGGGCTATTTCTACAATAAGGATTTCGTATCTCAAACGGCTCATGAGCTGGGATGGGACGGTCTGTCTCCCTATGTTTTTATTTTCCTGCTTTTTATTGTGCAGGGCGTTCTCGGCATGTTCAACAGCATCTCCACTGCCCTGGGAGAAGAGATCGGGTGGCGCGGATTTCTGGTGCCGGAACTTTATAAACAGTTTGGCTATACAGGCACGTCATTGATCAGTGGTCTGATATGGGCGGTGTGGCATTATCCTTTGTTGATCTTTGGTCATTATAATAACGGGACGCCGGCATGGTACGGTCTGACCTGTTTTACAATTATGGTCGTTAGCATAAGCTTTGTTTATACCTGGTATAGGTTAAAGTCAGGTAGTTTATGGACGGGTGTTATGTTGCATGCCAGTCATAATCTTTTTGTTCAAAGTTTTTTCACGCCGATTACTCTTAATACAAAATACACTCCCTGGTTCTCGGACGAGTTTGGCGCTGTGTTACCGGTTATCGCGATTTTTGTGGCTGTTTATTTTTGGAATTATCGCAAAGAATTGCCGCAACAACTATCTGCTGAGAACGGAAGTAAAGCAATGTGACATTGTTTCGGCGATCATGATTACCTTGCGGTTATTATCAGAAGAATATGGATAGAAAGGAAACGTCCGATTTTTGGGTTGGTATCTTTAATAATCAGGATGACTTTTACGCTTTTGTAGGTGAGAATCCGGATTATTATAACGAGGATGATGGGTCTGAAACGAAGTATATTTCGACGTTCGCTGAGTCGCAAGGGCAGGGCTGGATCGATCATGACTTTATGGAGGTTGGCTACAATTCCGACGAAACGGATTTCGCAACACGTTTTACAGGTCATTCATACGCCGATCAGTGGATTTCTGAAATAGCCGGGCGTGTGAGCTCTCTCGGACTGGGAGGTGTCAATGCAATAATTATGGTCACCAAAGGCCTGATCAAAGAACCGAAGTCCGTGGTTCGTGATAATTTTGTATTGACACATGTAGGTAATGTAGAGTATCCGATATAGTTGTAAATAATTTTTGTGTCGAATACGATGTAATTTCCGGGTTAGCCGTTTGGCGGATCAGGTATTTTGTTGTGGTGAATGCTCTGGCTTTTCTTAGCTACGTGTCTGATATCTGGCTGGGTAATGGTGCGTGATTTTTTGTACAGGCAAGTTGTCTGGTGATTTTTTGTTCCCCAAAGTGGGTTTCTATTGGTTATCGGCATTCGGATTTTTATTCCATGATGGTGGCGTGGTGTAGGCTGAGGATTTTGTGAGGTAGATCACAAAATGGCCTTTAGGGATGAAATGTGATTCAGGTCACCATCTCGTTATAGCCGGGTTTTGCAATTTTGTCTCGTTGAGCAGGGTAAGAAGATCGTAAACTCAAAAGTCGACATAACCGAAACATAACATGAAATATTTATTAACCATCGCTTTCGTCGCTTCTATGATATCAGCTGTGAGAGCACAAAAGATCAATAAAATGGAAACACAAAAAGATTCAGCGGCTATAGCCGCAGTATTAAACGATTATTATTTCAAAGGTATTTACGAAGGCGATATCAGTATTCTCAAAAAAGCCTTCGATAGCAGAACCCTTGTGTTTGGCGACATAAAGGGACAGCCCTATTTTAAAACGGTTGAGCAGTACCTGGATGGCGTCGCTCACAGGCAAAGTCCGAAGGATTCTGGAAAGTTGTTCAAGTCAGAGATCCTGTCTGTCGATGTGATCAACTCTATTGCCGTTGCGAAAACTCACGTGAGGATCTATGATTTTAACTATTACAATTTTCTCACTTTTCACAAGATCGGAGATCAATGGCTGATCATCAACAAGACCCTTTCTCACGTGGCGGAGTAAATCAATGAAATAACTGATGTAGTATAAATTTAAAAAAAGGATTAATCAATTTACAATGGAACTTTTACACAAACTGGATAATTACAAAAACTATGGTTTGTTATTTATCCGAATCGCTCTGGGTATTATGTTTATGTATCATGGCTTCCCTAAGCTAATGGGTGGAACGGCGAGCTGGGCTCAAATCGGTGGCGCAATGAGTTTATTGGGGATAAGTTTTCTGCCTGCATTCTGGGGATTCATGGCGGCGGCGGTTGAGTTCTTTGGAGGTATTTTATTTGTTGCCGGCTTTCAATTCAGAATCGTGTGTGCTTTGCAGGCGATAAATATGGTTGTCGCGACAGTTTTTCATTTTAGCAACGGTGACGGATTAGGCGGGGCCGCTCATGCTATCGAGGATTGTATAATCTTTATCGGTTTGATATTTGTTGGCGCGGGAATATATAGTGTTGATAATAAGCTAAAGCCGGCTGTTATATAATTCTCGGCTCAACGTATCGAAAGCATATGAAAGCGAAACGATTTTTATTCTCCCTTTTGGTGCTGGCTTCAGTACTTATAATTGTAATCAGTCACCCGGTAGCGGCGCAGGAGGGAAGGTTTATGCCGGTTCCTAAACAAGCGACGCCCCAGGACATGCCGAAGGAAGGATATATTCTTCAGCGGATTGGTAAAAGTGGTTATGTGGTTATTGCAGGGTTCGTGCAGGCTTGTTTTGTGGTTACGGAATCGGGAGTGGTTCTTATAGATGCTCCTCCCGCACTCGCAGACATACTGCCTGTCGCTATCAAATCCGTTTCGGATAAACCGGTGACTCATATTATCGAAACTCACGATCACTTTGATCATATCGGCGCGGTTACACGTTTTAGTGGTGCAAAGCTGATTGCTCATTCGGAGACGGCAGAGCAGCTAAGGCTCTTTCCTGATCCGAGGCGACCTGTTCCGTCGATCACATTTAAGGGTGATAGTTATACTCTAAAGGTAGGTGGTGTTGAGTTCAGACTGATATATCCGGGGCCGAACCACGAGATTGGTAACATCATAGTTTATATTCCGGAAGACAGGTTGGCTATTCTGACTGACGTTATTATGCCTGGTTGGGCCCCTTTTCGGGGCTGGGGTAATGCTGACCATATTCCTGGTGTGTCGAAGGCTCTGGATGCTGTGCTGAAGCTGGATTTTGACACGTTTGTGGGAGGTCATCACTATCGCACCGGCTCGCGCGCTGACGTAGGAGACTCGCGCGAGTTTATCGCTGATCTGTGGAGAGAGACAAAAGCGGCGATGGCCGCTAATCCCTTCAAACCTGCCGAAAATATCTGGGCTGCGCAGGAGATATGGTTTGACCAGGTAGCCGACCAGGTAAGCGCAAAACTGATAGAGAAGTGGAAAGGCAGGTTAGCCGGCGTTGATGTATTCACGCACGATACGGTTGTTGCTGTAATGGTTTCGTGGGTAACTGACGGCACCGCCATTTCTGACGAAAGGTTTTAAGTTGCGGTCTTTTTTAAAGATCGTGGCATGATAAACATTCACTTGAATTTATAGAGCCCGCTGGCATGTGGCTTTAAGGTTGCAGAGAAGCGGGTGGTGGCTTTGCCGAGATTTTGGCCGGTCCACATGTCAATCACACCGACTTCGCTATTGAGTCCCAGTTCCTGAAGGTTAACGGATATGTCTGTCGTTTCCCGGTCAGTGATGTTGAAAAGTGCCAGGTATACTTCGCCGGTCTTCGGGTTGCTGGACTTGATGGCGAGCCTGGTGTTATCGTGGAATAGCTGTGTTACGTTTGTTGATTCGCGATGCATTTTTAGGACCTCGGTGTTGGTTAGGAGCGATAATGTGAATGCGTCGTTGCTCGGGAGGTCTCCACCAAACATTAATGGCGAGCGGAATATTGTAAATAACGTCATGAGCGAATATTGTTCGTGGTGGGTCAATCGGGTCATGCGATCCTGGCCTCTTTCGCCGCGGACCGAAATACGCCCCAGGGGTATCATGTCGCAGTCGGGCCAGGTGCCTGTCTGAATTTGCGGATACCACTTCTCTGCGACGTCCATCAAATGGGTTATGTGTTTCCAGTCGTCCCAAACATCGTCGACCATTCGCCACATGTTCGTGTGATCTTTTACGTGATCAGCTTCTTCAATGGGTGTCTCACCGGGTGAGATACTTAATACGATGGGGCGGCCACATTGGTCAATGGCATTCCGGATAAGCTCAATTTCTGCGTTATGATAGGGACGGCTCAAGTCGTCTACTTTAACAAAATCAACGCCCCAGCCGGCATACATATCAAAAATCGAATTGTAGTATTCCTGCGCGCCCTTCCTGTCAGCAACAATGGTGTAGTTGTCATGAAGCCATTGGCATTGCATTTCGGTGGAGTATATTTGATCTGCCGTTACCGCTCCGGCTCCTTTTACCGGTAGTTTTTTCTCTACGGCTTTCCGAGGGATGCCGCGCATGATGTGAATGCCAAATTTCAGGCCTTTGCGATGGACATAGTCTGCGAGCGCACTGAATCCTTTACCGTTCGCAGCGGAAGGAAAACGATTGACGGCAGGCTGATAGCGCCCGTATTCATCAATCACATATATTGGATCTGTCTGGTTATATCCTCCAGCTTTGTCATTCTCTACAAACCATCTGATGTCGACAACAACATATTCCCAACCATAGTCTCTGAGTTTTTCAGCCATATAGTCGGCATTTGCTTTTACCTCGCTTTCTGTTACGGTCGGTCCATAACAATCCCAGCTGTTCCAGCCCATGGGTGGGGTGTTAGCCCATTCCTTAAACTGACCTTTGGCAAAAGGCTTTTTGCGGGTTCCACTTGCAGCGGTACATGACACCAATGCGGTGGCCACGACAATATAAATTACCAGGTGTTTCATTAGGTGGATATGATTTGATCCCGGAGTCTGCTTACCAGGAAGCCTGTTCTCCTGGTTTGTAAACCTTAAGACTCTACTAATTAAGCCTTATTTTATCACATAAGTGTAATGTCTACAATTAAAAATTGATGGAAATGATTCGTCGACTTTTTGGATTGAGGGTTTTTGTCCAAAAAAAGGATGTAGCTTGGTGATATTATCCTTTCAATGTAGAAATGAATTTCGTTTGGTTAGTAGATGTTGGTTATATCACTCAGGCCAGTCGTGGCCGAGGGAGAGTAGATTATGTAAAGACAAAGACGTTCCTGGAGAATAGATACGGCGGACCGTCAGAAGTCGCGATCTTTAACGGTGTCGATAGACGCTATGGGATCGACCTTGGATTGAAGCAGTTCTATCATAGCATGGAGAAGGCTGGCTTTGTTGTAAAGTTGTATGAGATGGAAGGCGGCGCGCAAAAGCAGGTCGATGTGGCCATTGCCAGCTACATCGTATACTACGCGATGAAAGGATACCGGGTAGTTCTATCGTCGGGTGACCGCGATTTTGTGCCTGCGATTCAGCTTGCTGCGGATCAGGGTGTTGCTGTAACCCTGCTGACCTACGATTTTGGTGTTCATAGTGACCTGGTAGCCCTGGCAACAGAGACCCTGTTCTTTGAGGGCTTTCCGGAGATCATGAGGTAAATGATTTAAGGTTAGGCCAGGGCTCTTTTGATGTTGAGCCCTGAGCCTTCATCTTATTTATTCAGTATAATGGTTTTTCCCTGTTGGGCGGAGAGTTTTGCGTTTTCGAGAATGTCGACCACGATCATGTTGTTCTCCAGTGAGCCGGCATCATAGAGGGCCATCTTTACTTCGCCACGTACCAGCGCTGCAAAGTAGGCAAATGGATCGTGCTGTGGTTTTTCAAGGGTCGGGCTTGCGACATACGTTTCGGGTGTCTTTTCATCGGTTCTAACGCGCGATCCCTGGCGGTCGGCGAGGAGATATCCTTTGTCTCCATAGATCTCGATGTCCTTACGGCCGAAGGGCCAGTTCCACGAGGCCTGGATGATGGCCTGTGCGTTGGGATAGTTTACAATAATCGTTGCGTCGTCGTCTACTTTGGGATAGACGTTCGGTTTGTACTGTCGGGTTACAGCGGTAACCGATATGGGGCGCTGGCCGTTCAGCAGCCAGGTCACCTGGTTGGCGCCGTAGCAGCCGAAGTCCATCAGCGCGCCGGCGCCATTCTTTACCGGGTCGGTGAGCCAGCCCAAAAACTCCGGTCCGCAGCCAATTTCTTTCGGCCCCTGGTGGCCATCGTGCACCACGAATTTTTTCAATGGTCCAAGCTGTGTCTTCGCTATTACCATGTCGCGTATGGTGTTGTTGCTGCCATACCAGGTGGTCTCGTAGTTGGTGAGCACGAGGATGCCGTGTGTCTTAGCCAGTGATTCGATCTGTTTGGCGTGGTCGATACTTACGGCCAGCGGTTTCTCTACCATTACCGGTATTTTGCGTGGGGCGCAGGTCTTAACTACTTCGAGGTGATCGAAAGTGCTGTTGAAGGCGGCTACTCCGTCGGGCTTTACCTTGTCGAGCATTTGGTCGAGGGTGGGATAGATCAGCGAGTAGGGGAGCTTGTACCGGGTAAGGTATTGCTCCGCCAGCTTCCTGTCGGCCTCAGCGATGCCGACGATCTCGATGTCGCCATCATGCGCGCGCGACAGGATCGTACCGGCATGGCCATGTGTGAGGCCGGCGATGGCTATGCGAAATGGTTTTTTGTTGTTGCTGGCCTGGGCCATACCGTTTATTGTGGTTAGAACCACGAGCAATATTGAGAGCAGGGATCGTAGCATCGTGTTGGTCGATTGAAGTTCAGATCAATTTAGGGAGCAAATGTTAAAAGGTAATGGAAATGTTACGATCGGAGAAAACAGGGTGAGTGCGGAGTGTGCTGTCGTTTAGGCTACCCGAGTTTGTCGGGACGGTGAAGCACCGTGGCGGGTGCAATGTGAGAGCGTTGGGATTGAAGAGTTTACCTGCTGAATGCTCCGGGAGAAACGCCTACGTGTTTTTTGAATAGTTTGTTGAATGACTGGGGATGCTCAAAGCCCAGGGTATAGGCAACTTCGGCTACGGTCAGGGTCTGTGTACTCAGGAGTATCTTAGCTTGTTCGATGAGGTGGTTGTGGATGTGCTGTTGGGCGCTTTGGCCGGTGAGGGACTTCAGGAGGTCCGTCAGGTAACGCGGAGACACATTCAGATGATCGGCCATTTGTTGAACAGTAGGTAATCCTGTTGCAGCCATTTTGCTGTCACTGAACCAATCTTTGAGATACAGCTCCATTTTGCCGATGAGATCAGTGTAGACTGGTTTTCGTGTAAGGAACTGGCGGTTATAATATCGGTTGCTGTAATTCAATAACAATTCAAGATGAGACACCAGTACATCCTGGCTGAACGAGTCGATGTTGGTGTCCAGCTCGAGTGCGATGGCGTTGAATAGTGATGTGATAACCTGTTTTTCTTTTTCGGACAGACACAACGCTTCGGATACGGCATATGAGAAGAAGCCATACTGATGAATAGACTTGCCCAGCCCATAATTGCGGATCAGGTCGGGATGAAAGTACAATGCGTATCCCTGGTAACCCAGCTCATCGCCCGACATGGTCACTACCTGGCCGGGCGCGAGGAAAGCCAATCCTCCATCCTCGAAATCATAGTATCCCTGTCCGTATTTTACCTGGCCATGAAAGCTGGTCTTGAACGAGATCTTATAAAAATCAAGGGAGAACCGGTTCCCCGCATCGCGAAGATCGATCTTGTGTTTGTTGTAATCGACCAGTGTCACTAACGGATGCGACGGCTTCGGCAGTCCGTTGCGGCGCATAAGCTCGGAAATACTTTCGATGGTATAAAGTTCTGATGCATCGCGTTTCATATCACAAAATTACTGCTGCAGGGCTGGCCGAACAACAATATCACCCACATCCACACTTGCCGGCTGCCCAATGGCAAAAGCCACGGCGCGTGCAATGGCGTCAGGACTGATAGCCATTTGTGCCATGCTGCTTTGAATGGCACTGCGCATTTCGCCATCTTTCATTCCACCGGCAAGCTCTGTTTGCACGTAGCCCGGGGAAATGCCCGTAACGCGTATATCGCCCTGCGACTCCTTTCGTAACGCCTCGGTTATGGTACGTACTGCATTTTTAGTTCCTGCATAAACACCCTGCATCGGCACGATCTGTAGCCCGGAAGTGGAGATGATGTTCACGACATGTCCTACGCCCTGTTTTTTGAAGACTGGCATCGCCGCAGCAATACCGTACAACACGCCTTTCAGATTGATATCGATCATCTCGTCCCAGCTTTCCACGTCGAGCGCATCGATACGGGATAGCTGTGCAATACCGGCATTGTTTACCATCACATCCAGTCGCCCGAATTGCTCACACGCTAAGGCTACCAGTTTTTCAAGATCTTCGCGGCTCCTTACGTCGGTAGCCGAATACGCAGCTTCGCCACCGTTGTTCTGTATCTCTTCCACCAGATCACGAAGTCGTTCTGTCCGTCGGGCGCCGAGTACAACCTTTGCCCCTTCACGCGCCAGCTCGCGTGCTATTGCTGCACCAATGCCGCTGCTTGCCCCGGTTATCGCTACTACTTTTCCTTTTATTTCGAGTTCCATATCATCAGGTTTTTGTTAATGATACAAAGCTCGGGGTTGGGGCGGAAAGAAGTGTAGCCAAAAGTGAGAGAGAGGTAGCCTAAAAGACGGGACGTGGCAATATGTCGGATGGGGTATAGTTGATTATACCCTGAAGGCTCCGCTCATCAAAGTTTGTTCGTTTCGGCTGATGCCGATTGTTTTTGCAACTTGTCTCCAGTTGGCTATGGATGATTTTACTTCGTCTATGATACCGTTCATTTCGATTTCGGACAAACGAAAATATTCTCCGGTACTCCTGGCCAGGTCTATGTCTAATGTATTATTGTCCATATCTATATTCAAGGCCAGTCCGTCTTTGTCAATAGATGGGTTGATATCAAAAGCTGGCGATAAGCGCCAGCCTTCTCCGGTTAATATAAACCCATGATTCCGCAGATGGTCGTCTGTGTTGGATATAAGGATATTGAAGATCATCCGGCGCCATAGTTGACGGAGGTCTTCTGCGATAGAATATCCGGAAAATTGGATAAACTCCACTATATCGAGATAAGAGGGAGATGTGTCTTTTATCAACTCTTCATTTTTTCCGGTCATGGTCATGGCTGAGGCGAAATGAATGCGATGATTCTTATTTCTATCGAAGCGTTTTGTGAAAAAAGTATGATGTTTCCCGGCAACTTTTTCGAGATGGCAGTTTGCCATTTCAATGCCTGCATCTGTAGCTAGCTTGTAAGCCAGATACTCCCATGCTCCTTTATCGATAACATCATTGCCGGAAGGAAATTTAGCAATCCATAAGTGGCCTTTTTCATCGACGATGTTTGCTTTTGGTCTGGCTCCTCCTAAAGAGGAACCTGGGGCCATTAACATTGCCAACCATTTTCTTACTTCGCTTGTGTCTTTGTTCGATTCTATTAATTCGGCCGCGTGCTGTAGCTCGCGTACACTGGTCCAGGGAGGGGTTGGTGATACAGGATCGTTATCGAGAAAATCCCCATCGGGGTCTCTTTTGAACCGTAAAGCCCCCATCCGACACCGGTCGTGAACACCTAACAGATAATCTATATCATATAACGTTGGTGTGGATTTACCCTCTTGCCTGGCATTGATCGCAGCGCGACGTTTCATTAGCGTTCGTCCCCATGTATCTGGCATGGAATCAAGAAACACTCCAAAATTATCTTTCCCATTTGGATATTGTGTTCCACTATACCAGGATATATCCGGATCAAGTAATAATCTTTCCCGTGATTTAAGCCACGCTTCGTTATAAGAAAAACCAAAGGCTTTTTTACCCTTAGCTTGTTGTGCAGATAATACGCCTATGCCTGTAGGCTCATTCATACCTATCCAGTGTGCGTATACCCATATATCTATTTTATCAGCCATCGCTTATTTTTCAATCAATTTCAAGTCCTGTAATTTTCTTCCGAACTCGTCATCAGCTGCCAATTTTAAAAAGTCTTCTTGCAATCCTAATACTCTCAAAACATTGAAATAGGCACCTAACGAAACACTGGAATTACCTTTTTCAATATGGTACAAAGTACTACGGTCGATGCCCGCTCTTTCAGATACCTGTAGAGTTGTCAGACGCCTGCGTTTACGAGCCAGCTTGATGTTTTCCCCCACTTTTTCCAAGATTTTCTGGAACCTCGGTAGTAGGATCTGTTTCTTGGTTTGCATAAAATGTTGGTTATTTTCAACAAATTTAGCCTAAATGTTGATAATAACCAACATTTTAGGTGATGGTTACCACCTGGAGTGATATCTTTAGAAGTGATTGGAGTTCTGGAGAAAGAGCCAAATTTTGGTTGCTAATGAAGAAAAAACGGAATCATAGGTGTCGACTTAAGTTCAGTTTTGATAAAAACCGGTTCATCTCAATCTATTCTTTGATATCGCCAACCTAACACGCGCACTCTACTTTCAAACCAGCAGCGTTTGCCTTCGTGCCTTCTGTTGCATAGCCATCAAATTTCCACCATTCAATACCACCGATAAGCTCTTTTACTTTGAAGCCAAGACGGGTCATGTTGAGGGCGCCTTTGGTGGAGGCGTTGCAGCCGATGCCGTCACAGTACACGATGTAGAGAGTAGTCCTGTCCAGGTGAGCTGTTGTTTCTTCATTCATCTCGCGGTGGGGGATATTGATAGCGTTGGGGATGTGTTCGGCTTCGAAACCGAATGGTTTTCTTGCGTCGAGCGGAACGATGTTTTCATTGTCGTTGAGGGCATCGAACAGGTCTGACGGATCCATTTCGAAGGAGAGCTTGTCCTGGTAGTGTTTTAGTTGTTCGTTCATTTTTTGTTTTTTTTGATTGATGTGGTGAATTTAAAGTGCTATGAATGGCGGTAAAAACGAAAAGAATTCATCGATTTGATGAGGATTATTCATTAGTTATCCAGCGTGGGATGTTTTTAATTTGTGGTTCAGGTATACATAAATGGAAATACGGCATCTCAGATTAATTAAGGCGATTGTTGAAGAAGGTAGCATCACCAGGGCTATCGATACGTTGCATTTAACGCAGTCGGCATTAAGTCACCAGTTGAAGGAGGCCGAGCTGCAGCTGGGCACGCGGATCTTTCTGCGGCAGAACAAGAAGCTGATCCTGACAAAGGCCGGTGAGAAGCTCTACGAAACGGCCAACGAGATACTCGACAAGCTTGCCGATACGGAGAAGCAGATCAGGTCACTTGTGTTTGGTGAGGTGGGTGAGATCAGGATCAGTACGGAGTGTTACTCCAGCTATCACTGGCTTCCTTCTGTGCTGAAGCAATTTCATCAGCTGTACTCCAATATCGAGCTTACTATTGTGATGGAGGCCACTCATTACCCTTTGCAAAAGCTACTGGATAATAAGCTTGATGTAGCCATCGTGAGCGACCTGGTTAAGGACGACAATATCAAGTATGTAGAGTTGTTCCAGGATGAGCTGGTGATGGTGGTTTCGGAACATCATCCGTGGGCGGATAAGAAGTTTGTTGTGGCCGAGGACTTTGTGAATGAGCATCTGTTTATTCATTCGTTACCGCTGGAGACGGTAACGGTTCACCAGATGCTGCTGAAGCCGGCGAAGGTATCGCCGAGGAAGATCACTCCGCTGCCGTTAACGGAGGCATCCATCGAAATGGTCAAGGCGGAGATGGGTGTGATGTCTATGGCGAAGTGGGCTTTTCTGCCGCATCAGAAGAATACCAGTCTGCGTGCTATTAAGATCGGGAAGAATGGGTTGAAGCGAAAACATTTTATAGCGTATCTCAATAACAAGCCGTATCCTGATTACTTCTTTCAGTTTATAGAATACCTACAAACCGAGATCAATTTGCAATGGACTGTGTGATCCGGAAGCTGGAGGAGGGCGAGCTGCCGAGACTGCTGGAGATGTGCGCGGCTCATGCGGCCTATGAGAAGGCCGAGTATAGTTCTGCAGGGAAATATGAGATGATGAAGGCACTGATCTTTGATAACAACCCGAAGTTGTTTTGTTGTGTGATCGAGGCGGATGACCTGTTGATCGGGTATTTTAGTTATACGTTCGATGTTTCTACATGGGATGCCGGTATATATCTGCACCTCGATTGTTTGTACCTGGAGCCGTTATACAGAGGAGTCAGAATCGGAGACCGGGTTTTTGATAAGTTGATTACGATTGCACAGCAGAATAACTGCATAAATATTCAGTGGCAGACGCCGGTGTTTAATGAGAAGGCGATACGGTTTTATAAGAGAATGGGAGCGGTTGGGAAGGACAAGGTGAGGTTCTTTCTTGGGTCTTAGGTGCTGGATTGTACTGATTTAGGTCAAAAGAATACCTAGGAAACGTGTAGGCAGTGTTGGAACTTTGTACGGTTAAACAAAACAAAAATGAAAGCACTGGTTTTGAGTAGCTATGGTGCAGCGCTTGCACTACAGGATGTTGAAAAGCCGGTTCCTGCTGCCGGCCAGGTTCTGGTTAAAGTTAAGTCCGCCGGCTTGAATCCTTTGGATCTTAAGATTATGGCTGGTAAGGCTGGGCACGCGCAAACAATGCTGCCTGCAGTTTTGGGTATTGATGTAAGCGGTGTGGTCGAGGCTGTTGGGAAGGATGTCAGTACGTTTAAGCCGGGTGATGAAGTATTTGGGATGATCGGCGGTGTAGGTAACAATCCGGGTTCGTTGGCGGAGTATGTTGCCGTGGATGCGCGGGTACTTGCGTTGAAACCGGTAAATCTTTCTTTTCATGACGCAGCAGCTGTGCCCCTGATCTTTATAACCGCGTGGGAAGCGCTCGTGGACCGCGCTAATGTACGTGCAGGCCAAAAGGTATTGATCCATGGGGCTGCCGGTGGTGTTGGGCATATCGCCGTGCAGATAGCCAGGGCACGTGGTGCTGAGGTGTTCGCTACGGTAAGAGAGTATAATTTTGATCGGATAAAGGGATATGGTGCCGTTCCGATCGATTACATGGTAAAGTCGTCGGAAGCTTATGTTAATGAGTATACTGCCGGTGAAGGATTTGATGTTATCCTCGATAACGTTGGCGGTAACACGCTTGATGATTCGTTCCGGGCGGTGAAGCGGTATACAGGTCATGTGGTCAGTATCCTGGGTTGGGGTACGCATAGTCTTGCGCCTCTTTCGTTTCGCGGGGCTACTTACTCCGGTGTCTTCACGCTTTATCCGCTTCTTTCCGGAGAAGGCAGGTCGCACCAGGGCGAGATCATGAAACATGCTGCCGTGCTGATCGAAACCGGGAAGGTAAAGCCGACCGTATCGCTGTCTGTATACCGTTTAGAAACGGCAATGGATGCGTACAAAGAAGTTGAAGCCGGTGCCGTAAATGGCAAGGTCGTTATCGATGTGAGTTGAGTGTACGATTCTTTTCAGAATGCGTGGCGGTTCATTCCGCCATCCACCGTAAATACTCCACCGGTTATGTATTTTGCTCGTGATGATACGAGGAAGAGGGCCATATCGGCCATGTCTTCCGGCGTGCCGAAGTCTCCAAGGGGGATTTCCTTGGCTGCAAATTCTCTTCGCGCTTCATCCGAGAAATAAGGGCGGATGTTGTTGGTGTCAATTAATCCGGGCTGGAGGCAGTTGACTCTGATGCCTTGAGGGCCAAGCTGGCCGGCCAGTTGTTTTGACCAGACGGCTATGGCACCTTTGGCAATGGCAGATACGTTTAGCGATCGTAGCTCATACGTGCTGGTAAGGTTCAGGATCACGCCTTGCCTGCGTGTTATCATATGTGGGAGTAACTCCTGGGTTAGCTGTCTTGGCCGTTCGAAATCCAGTGTCATAGATCTATTCCACGGTTCGTTGGAAGACACAACTTCTACCGGTTGGCTTTGGCCTGCGTTGTTGATCAGTATATCGATGTGTCCTAATTGAGTTAATGCGCTTGCGACAATATTTCGCGTGCTATCTGCTGATGCAAGATCCTGGGTAAAGCAGATCAGCCCATGCCCCGCGCCGAAGGAGGCCACTTCCTCTTTCAATTCCAGGAGCCGCTTTTCATTGCGGGCCGTGGCAAATACTTTTACGCCTTCCAATGCAAGCGCTTTGGCTATGGCGCGGCCGATTCCCTGACTGGCGCCGGTAACTACAGCTGTTTTGTCTTTCAAGTATAGATTCATGTTGTGTTCAATAAAGTGGATTGATTTATCTTTGCGAATGTATGTACGGGACAACGCTTTTGCATGCGTGCCCATTAAATGTGAGTAACCGACAAACTTGTAAGTGATGACATCAACGCGTAAGAAGAACTCCACGTATTCGCTGAACGAGAAGGTAATTGCTGAATGCGATCTCACCTATGCCGTAAGCAAAATCGGAGGACGCTGGAAAATACTGATAATTGACAAGCTGGCCGATAAGGCTCTGCGTTTCGGCGAGCTGGGAAAAGAGATTCCTAGTATTACCGAGCGTATGCTAACGCTACAGCTAAAGGCGCTGGAGCAGGATGGCCTGGTAACACGCACGGTTTATCCGGAGGTGCCGCCAAGAGTAGAATACACGCTTACGACAATAGCCCGCGAGTTCGTTCCGATATTCAAACAACTAAGTGCATGGGGCGGGAGACACCGGAAGGGAGTTCAGTAGATTATGACCAATCACCCTGTCTGCTTATCAGCTCCCGCCTAAGACAAAGAAGCTGTCCTTTTTTTGAAGGACAGCTTCTTTGTTTTGGAAAGGTATGATGATGGCCGATGTTATGCTTTCCCATCGAGGATAGCGACTATTTTCTCGCCTACACCTTTTGCCGATGCGGGGTTTTGGCCGGTTACAAGTTTGCCGTCTGCGATGCTGTTGGCTGACCAGGGAGCGGCAGCGTGGAAGATGGCGCCTTGTTTAGTAAGGGCAGTTTGCAGATCGAAAGGAACATCGGGTCTGGCATAGTTGTCTTCTTCTGCAGTGGTGAAGGAGGCGATGTTCTTGCCGTTTACCAGGTAAGAGCCATTACTCAGCTTTACATTAAGCAGCGATACAGGGCCATGACATACTGCTCCCACCACGGCGCCGCGTTCATAGGTCTGGGCAATTACTTTTTTCAATTCAGTGTTTTCAGGCATATCTACCATAGGAGCAAGGCCGCCCGGTACAAAGATGGCGTCATAGGTACTTACGTCCACGGTAGAGAGCTTAACAGCCTTTTGCATATCCGCCCATCCTTTTCCGGTAAGGAACTTCAGGTTATCAGGATCGTCGGCCAGGTTAAGAGCGTCCAGGTATGGAGTGTCTCCGCTTAAGGTGGCGAAGTCTATCTGGTAGCCGGCTTTTTCGAACTCAGCATAGGGGTGTGCTACCTCAGGCAAAAAGGTACCTGTTCTTCTGTTTTTAGGACCGATGCTGTTGGCGTTGGATGCGATGATAAGAATCTTGCTTTTCATAATTGTAAAATTTTAAGGGTTATTGATTCGTTTAAAGTTTGTCTGTTCATGAACTTGATGATACAAAGCTACAGCGGGGACGGGCCTGTGAGAAGGAGGCAGATCACTAAGAAAGTGTGACTAAAATCACACGGCCTGGCCTGATGGTGGCGGATTGGATTGGCGGAGGTCTTTGGGCGTGGCGGCGCTATTGTCCTGAACTGACGGTGTAAGAGGGATCAATCGGAAAAGTTGGGGAAGTGAGTTAGTTTCTGTGCGGGGTTCGGGGAGTGGGTGTGTATAAATGCAGTGTGGGGTTTGGGACTGGGGGATGCGCAAGTCGGGAGACTTGGCTTCATGCTCAGGCACAAGTCTCCGCTCCGCTCAGACTTGCGCCAGCTGCGTTGTCCTGAATATATAAATAAAAAATAAAGCCGCCTTATTGAAAGGCGGCCTCTTCGTAAGATTAATTATATAGCTGTTATAACGATTATTCGCTCCAGGGAGAATGTAGTATACAATCGCAGAAGTTCTTACGCTGGAAACCTGGGATCATATATGCGCATACATCGGCTTTTATGTTCCCGAAGGTCGTGTCAGTTTTATGTTCAAAGCCGCCGAAGAAGGTGGGGATTATGTTTTTCTTAAAGCCGTTCCTGGGGAAGGCAGTGATGATCTCATTGCGATGGGCTTCGCTGAGATGCTCGTAGCCCTCGCCCATAACATCCAGGCCTACGCCGGAATACATCAGCGCTACTTCGGGTTCTTTATGTTCGGCTACGCCTATGGTGGTATGAAGAGCTATAGTGTCCCACACAAGCTGGAGTTGTTCTTTTGGCACGCCGTGGCTTTTCAGGAAGTCACGGGCGGCGTTGGCGCCGTCTACTTCGAAGCGCAGGTCAGGGCTGCTGTAATGCGGCACGAGGCCGAGATCGTGAAATACAGAGCTGATGTACAGCAGCTCGGCGTCGTAATGGGCATTGGTTCGTTTGCCATTCAGCGATGAGAATAAGTATACTCTCAACGAGTGGTTATAGATAAACTCTGTGCCGTGCTCGAGCAGCAACTCCGTGGCTTCGGTTGC
>Ga0247764_1000121_pt1 | contig 28253 bp, 18 predicted proteins | sample UWRJL051202B4_FD_179932 | JGI IMG/M metagenome (GOLD analysis project Ga0247764, IMG submission 179932) | Plant litter microbial communities from Arlington Agricultural Research Station in Wisconsin, United States - UWRJ-L051-202B-4 | ecosystem: Environmental > Terrestrial > Plant litter >...
GCGAAGTTCGGTTGAACCTGCCGCAGAGCCAGGGGCAGCGCTTGTAACCAAGCCGCTGAGAACGTCGGCGCCGCTGGCAGTGGCGTCAACCGCGCCGCGAGTTGCTCGATTGAGGCCGCTCCACACACGCCGCAAGCGGAGGAGACCGTGCCCAGGCGCCGCGCTTCAGGAGCTATGGTGGGCGCCCCCGCCGTGAGCGTCACCTCCATCGTATTGCCGTAGCCGGGCTCGTCGAAGCGTCCGCAATGCACGATGCCGGACACGTCCGCGTGGTGTCGCAGCACGCCTTCGGCGTACAAGAAGCCAGCTACCAGCTCATGGTCGCTGCCTGGCGTCCGCATCGTCGTCGCGAAAAGGTCTCCGCCGACACGAATCTCGAGCGGCTCCTCCATCGCGATTTCGTCGTCGCCCTCGCTCAGCTCGGCGCCGCGCGCACGCAGCAACCGAACACGCGCGATGCCCGCTTCGATAGCGCGCTGGCTGGGCAGTTCGCTCATGTGCGGCGCTCGATGCGCACTGCCGTGGCATAATCCGGCTCTCCCGACGCCGGATCGTACTTGCGTGGCAGCAGCACGTTGCACTCTGGCCAGTAGGCTTGCACGTGACCGCGTCGGCAAGGAGCGGGCTGCACGACGGCTGGCATCTCCCCATGTGCGGCGCGAATCGTGACCGCGTCTCCCGCGCGTAGACCGAGATCTCCCAGGTCGCGCTCGTCCATCAGCACCGCGCTGCGGCCGGCGTTGTTCATCAGCGGATCGCGATCGTCGTAACTGAGCGAGTTGAACTGCTTGCCGCGCCGCGTGGTCAGCAAGAAATGGTCGGTCGGCACGTCGATGCGCGGTACGGACACGACGGTGAAATGCGCTTTTCCGTCCGCGGTGGGAAAACCGTTGCTGCCGAGTTGAGGGCCGCCCCACTGCACGGAGTCGCCCTCGCGTTCCAGCCGCTCGATACCTTGATAAATCGGCATCAGCTCGGCCATTTCTCGGCGAATGGTGGAGGTATCCGGATAGTGGAACAAGTCCCTGCGCTCCGGCTTCAGGCGTTGACCGACGAGCGCCGGGATCTCCCATTCTGGCTTGGCCTCGGCGATGCGGGGGCCGGGGATCTCCGGGCTGAAGCGGATGCGTCGTTCGGTCGACGTGGAGGTGCCGCCGGAACGTTGTTCGTAGCGGGTCTGAGCGGGCAGCACCAACACTGCTTCTTCGGCCTGCAGTAGCGTGGAAGTGTTCAGCACGATGTCCTGATGCACGCGCAAACCGACGCGTTCCAGCGAGCGCCGTGCATGCAGTCGGTCCGGCATCGTCTCCAGATGATTGCCGCCGATCAGGTACAATAGCCCGAGCCCGCGCTCCCCAGCGCGATCCAGGAGCTGCGCTGCACGCAGTCCGGGCGTCTTCGGCAGTTCGTGACGGTAGGCGTGCTCGAAGCGCTCCACGTGGGCAGGTTCCAGCGGCACTCCACCCGGAAGCTTGTCGGGATCAGCGCCGCACTCGGCGGATCCTTGCACCCCAGAGTGCCCGCGGATCGGCATGATGCCGCAATGCTTGCGGCCAATCATGCCGCGCGCGAGGGCGAAGTTGACGACCATCTTCACGTTCTCGACGCCGAACTCGTATTGCGTGAGCCCCATCGAGTACACGATGACGCACGTCTTGGCGGCCTTGTACAGCTCCGCCAGCCGCCGCATCTCGACCTCCTTCACGCCCGAGTCGGACACTAGCTCTTGCCAAGAGAGCTGCGAGAGTGAGCTTCGGAACGCCTCGGCTCCGGATGTTTGCTGAGCGATGAAGGCGTCGTCGAAGCCGCCGAGTTCGTCCAAGGCTTTCAGTACGCCGGACATGAACGCGATATCGCCGCCGGGCCGCACCGGAAAGAACTCGTCCATCAAGTTCGTTCCGAACAGCGCCGAGTCCGGTAAGCTGGGGATCCAGTAGCGATCCAGCGCTGGCTCTCGGAACGGATTGATGACCACGATGCGCGTGCCGGCGCGCTTGGCGTGATACAGATACTTCGTTGAGACCGGCTGATTGTTCGGCAAATTGCTGCCGATTACCAACAACAGATCGGTCCCAATCCAGTCTGACAAGGACAGCGTCGGCGCGGCAAATCCAAGCGTCTCTTTCAAGCCGATCGCGGAGGCGGCGTGGCACAAGCGCGCGCAGGTGTCCACGTGAGGAGTCCCTGCGATGCGCGCGAGCTTTTGCGCCATGTAATAGGTCTCATTGGTGAGACCCCGACTCGTCAGGAACATGCCGGACTCATCCGGCGCCAGCGCTCGCCAACGCGCGGCGATCAGGTCGAGCGCCTGGTCCCAGCTGACGCGACTGAAGCCCGGCTCGCCGTGTCTGCGCAGCAACGGATAGGGCACGCGACCCAGCCGATGCAGCTCTTCGTTCTTCAATCGAGAGAGCGCAGCAACGTCGCGTAGCGCCGCATCCGGAATGGGTCCCATCGTGTTCAAACGCAACAACTTCAAGCGCGACAGGCAGACATGTACGCCCGGCACCACGTCGTCTTTCAAGCCGCGCGGTCCGAGGGAGCAACCGTCGCACACGCCGTGACGCAAGATGCGCAGCGCGTACAACCAACGCCCGCGATTCTCCCAAGCGATGCGCAACATTTCGCGGTAGTGACGCGGCTTGTTGCGTGAAAACAGGCCGAAGGGGACCAGCAGCAGGAGCCAGCCGAAAAAACGCCGCAGCAAGTTCATGAGGAGGGAGAAGCAGGCGACGCAGCGAACGCGCGCCTGAGTCGTTCGACCAATAACGCGGGTGGCGTCGGCTTCACCAGCAAATCGGCGACGCCCAGGGAACGGACCGCTTCCGGCGTCCAGGCGCCGCTGAACCCGCTCAGGATCAAGATCGGCAAGCCGGGCCGCAGCCGCAGCAGCTGCCGTGCGAGCTCTACTCCGCTCAACTGCGGCATCGTCAAGTCGCAGACCACCGCGTCGAACGCGCCTGGATTGGCGCTGAACTGCGCTAACGCCTGTTCTGGATCCGCCGACACGCTGACCTGGTAGCCCAGACGCCGCAAAAACTCGGAAATGGACTCTAGCAGCGCCCGCTCATCGTCCACGAGCAGTATGCGTTCCTTACCCATCAATGGGGTGGTCTCACCCGTCGGACGCTGCGAAGCAGACACGAGCGCTTCCGGAAACAAAACGTGAAATGTCGTGCCCAACCCCACGACGCTCTCCACGCTCACCGCACCCTCGTGATCTTTCACGATTCCGTGCAGCACCGCCAAGCCGAGGCCCGTGCCGCGCCCCGGCGCCTTCGTCGTGAAGAAGGGCTCGAAGATGCGGGCAAGCACCTCGTTGCTCATGCCCTGACCGCTGTCGCTGACGCTGAGCTTCGCGTAACGCCCAGGTGCGAGGCCAGCGGGCACCGGGAAATCCTGCGCGACGTTCGGCAATAACTCGACGGGCGAGATACTCAGGCTGAGCTGACCTCGGTCGTCGCGCAGAGCCTGTAGCGCGTTCATTGTCAGGTTGACGATGACCTGGTGCAGCTGCGTCGCGTCCGCCAGGATCTGCGGCGTGCTGCTGTCGATGTCCAGGTTCAGCGCCACCCGCTCCGGCAAAACCGGACGAAGCAGCTCCAGCGTTTCGCGCGCTACCGCGCCCAACTCGACCGACGAGCGCTGCTGCTTTTGAAAGCGGCTGAACGTGAGGATCTGTTTGACCAAATCCTTCGCGCGCAGAACGGCGCGAGCCACTTCGTCAGCGTGGCGTCGCACGCGATCCGCTTCCGCGGCGTCGAGCCGGATCAGCTCCAGGTACGCGGTGACCGCGCCGAGAATGTTGTTGAAGTCATGGGCGATGCCGCCAGCGAGCGTGCCCAGCGCCTCTAGTTTTTGCGCCTGACGCAGCTGCGCTTGGGCTTGCTCGCGTTCTCGTTCCGCGCGACGTCGCGCGGTGATGTCTTCCACCGCGCACACCAGACACGGCCTGCCGCCGAGCTGAATCAACTTGGCGCCAAAGGAAACGTGGAGTGCTTCACCCGCCACGGAACGCGCCTGAAGCTCTACCGCCTGCACCGTACCTTGCGCGTGAATTTCGGACAGCACGCTGCGGTAGTGCTCTGGCTCCAGCCAGAGCGAAAGCTCCTCGGGCGTTCTTCCCGGCACGTCGTCACGCGGAATTCCGAACACGCGAGCAAAGCTGTCGTTGACTACCAGGAAGCGGTCGCTGGCAAAATCCATCAGCGCCACGCCGCTCGGGCTGCCGTGAAAAGCGCTGGCAAATTTCTCCTCGGATTCGCGCAGCGCTTGCTCGGTCTGCAGCTGTTGCGAGAGGTCGCGCACAGCCCAGATGATGCAGCTCCGCCCGTTGATCTCCGAAAGCTCGGCCGAGACGAGGCAAGGCACGATTTTGCCGTCGCGGCGTCGACCGGGCGTCTGAAAGTCGCGCAACGAACCGTGCATCTTCAGGCTCGAGACGACGCCGGCTCTCTCGTCGGCGTTGGCCCAAATTCCCAGATCGATCGCGGAGTGGCCGATGAGTTCCTCGCGCGTATAGCCCGAAATCAGCTCGTAGTTTTCGTTGACCTCGACGTAGCGCGCGGTGAGCGCGTCGGTGACGACCATGCCCGCTGGCGCGGCATGGAACGCCTTCAGAAATAACTCGTTGGACTCGTGCAGGCGACGCCAGCCCTGTTCATTCGGCGCTATCTCCTTCTCATCGGTCAGCACTTCGCTGCGGTCCGTGAGCGCGATCAAGAGGCCACCAGACGTGAAGGTCCCGAAGCGCGCGTCCACGGCGCGTGTAGAGCCATCCGGCCTGGTCACGACAAACCGCGCATCGAGATCGGACGCGGTTCGTCCTTCTATTGCGCTTTCGATCAAGGAACTGGCGCGCTGACGGCCGCGCGCCTCCAGAATGCGATCGATCGGCACGCCCGCGAGTGCCGAGGACTGCTGTTCCAAAAGCACTGCGGCAGCTGGATTGCACCCGAGCACCTCGCGGTTCGTGCCGACCAGCAACACAGGCACCGGAACGTGTTGCCACGCTGGCTCCGGCGGACTCGGCCAAGGTGTTGCGATGGCGGTCATGCTGCTTCCTGAGGCAAACCGGCCTCAGCGCCGCCTCGACCCGGTCAATTCCAGCGTGGCTGCGCCCGCCTCCTTCTATAGGACTGCACGTTGGTGCGGGCTACAGCTCGGACCGGGGAGGCGCCTTGTAAAGTTTGCAGAGTGTGGGGTCACGCATGACAAGCCGACCATGGAGCGCTGCACGAGATGTGGGTTAACCTGGATTGAACTTAAATATTAATCAATAAAATCAATGCGCTACGCCGTTTTCGTGTTTTTGGCACGTCTCGTGCTCTATGGGGAGGCGTCGAGGTCAAGCCCCTCGGCGCCTTAGCTTCGAATTGGCTTCCCGCGCCGGCCGCGCGGTCTTCCTTCGCTTGATCCTGCTTCCTTAGAACTTCGACTTGCTTCGCTTAGCCTCCTTTCCTTTTTCTTAGACTGAACTACCCGTATCGGATGTTTCTCTGAAGCCTGGCGCCCCCGCCGGGCTTCAGTGCTTTGTGGGGTTTGATCTGGCAACGCCGGAGGGAACTGTTCGATTCCCGACGATCGAGTTGCCGAACGGATCGTCGCTGGGGCGACGCGTGCCTCGCGCACGGACAGTCCCGTCTCGCGCTCGCAAGCGAGGAGCGCGTCTGTTCCTAGATACTTGCCGATTCAAGATCGGAGTTCGTACGTCGTTGGCGACTTCGACTCGGCGACACACGGCGCGCGGCTGCGGCGTGAATCGCCCCATTGCACGCGATTACATTCGAGTGATTTCCGCCGCGCGCGCCCCGCTCAGCAACGATCTGCAGTCGTCTACGCAATGACCATTGCTGCACATCACGCAGCTCCGCTATCGATCCCGAAACGACAGCGCAACGGAGCGAGCGCGCTCGGCTAGCACTACCGTCACGGACTTCTCGACGCCTGTGGGCATTGTCCAGAAATCCAAGACAGCGGTGCTAGTCCGAGTGCGCTCGTTCTTTTGCGAAATCTCGTAGGAGGCGACACATGAAAAGCATTGGAACGAGCTCACGCTCGAAGGTAGCAGTGCGTCTGCTCAGCCCTGTACTGGCGGGTCTGGCCACCGCGGTCGCAATGCCGCAACTGGCGCACGCAGGCGGATATACGCTGAATTACATGACCAACTACAGTGGTTGCGACGCGGGCTGCGGCGCATCTTCACTGAGCTACACGGACGATCAAGTCGATCAACTCGGCAGCGCGCTCAACGGCTACGGCCACACGCTGCTGCACAAGTTCGGTAACGGGAATACGTGGGCGAGCGACATGGTGGAAGACGGTTTGGGCGGCGGTCAGGACCATCTCTTCTCCGACAACGGTTTCTTGTACGCCTTTTCTGGACACGGCGGCGCCAGCACGGATTCCGGCGGACAGACCTTCTTTGCGCCCTATTGCAAGAAAGGCGTATCGAGCTCCTGCACCATGCAGTCCAACAACGCTCGCCAGGGCGAGCAAAGCGGACCTTGGGCGACCAACCCCGGCAAGATGAAGTACCTGATCTGGGCAACGTGCTTCAGCGTTCACAGCGCGCCCAACAACCAGTGGGACCAGACCATGCGCTACGGCACCGAAGTGATCTTCGGATACCGCGGCACTTCCGCCGACTCCTGGACGACCGACGAAGTGCTGGGTGACTTTGCGGATGCGGCTTTCGGTGACAACGACAAGCTACGCGCCGCTTGGTTCTGGGCGATCGAAGATTGGTGGGTGGACGACACCGGCGCGATGCTGGCGTCGGGCACGAACGTCAATGAAGCCATCAATCGGCGCGCCAACTTGCGAGCGTCCAGTCCACGCCGTGCGGCGGGGGCCATTCACACTTGGTTTGCCTGGTCGTGGCACGAGGGTTGAGTCGCTAGCGCAGCTTTTTGCAAGGGAGTCATCGAACATGAAACGTCAATTTCAGAAAGCCTCCATTCTGTTCGCCCTGCTCGCTAGCGCGGCCTGCGCCAGCGACCCGCGAGATGCGTCCGACGACGCCTCGATCCAGGGCAACACGAGCACGCTGTATTCGCGCAAGGAGATCGTCACCAGCGGCCTGGTCTCAGTCTCAGAGCTTGCTGCCAAGCTAGGCGAAGACGTCCCGCTGGCGGACGTTGCCGCCAGCCAAAACTACGAGGCCTTGGCCCGGCTGGCGGCTTCCGGTGAGCACGAGCGACTCGTGCTCGGCGTGTATGGCTTGCAGGCGGTCTCGAGCAACGTGCTCGGCGCAGCCGCCGAGCGCGCCAAGCAGGCGGGGATTTCGGGCAAGGCAAGCCAGCGCGGGCGCTACGCAGTCGTTTCGGATCCCAATGGGCGCGAGCTTCGTCTCAACGCCGACAGCGGCAGCGAGTTCATCCAAGATCTGAATCGCTTTCATGCGTCGGATGGAGAAGCCAGAGTGCCGTCCGACGCGCAGTTCACCGGCTTGGCACGCAAGTACTTGGCCGCTTCCCTCACGCCCGAGGCCGGCAAGCTGCCACTCTACTTGTACAAGGTGCGTCACTACCTGAACGGTGAGGCAGCGGAGGCCCAATCCGGCGCGAGCGTCTCGACCTACCAAGTGGCCGTCGCCTTCAGCACGACCATCGATGATCTGCCGGTGATCGGCGCAGGCGGTAAGGTGGCTGTGCACTTCGATCCGTCGGCAAAGCCAATCGGTCACGAAGCGAACCTGAGACCTGCCGTTAGTTTGCTCACCGTGGTGAAGGGTTCTGAGCTGATTGTTCCGGAGAAGGCTCTCGGCGTCTTGGAACGGCACCTTTCCGAGCGTGGCGTCGACCTCAAGCAATACCGCCTGGCGCGCGCCGAGTTCGGCTACGCGCGGCTTGGTCGCGATAGCCAACAGAACGTGTTGGCTCCTCACTACGGTTACGTTTGGGAGCCGATCGAGAAGCAGGGCTTGAAGAAGCTGGTGGAGTTGGTGCCGGCTTTTTCTTCGCCTGAAGCTTTGGCGCTGCTCGACCGCGACAACGCGAGTGAGCAAAAACGCAAGCTAAGTCGCAAGGCCGCCGCCAGCGCAGAGACCAAGCGCGAGTAGCTAGCCTGATCACCGCTCAAAGGACGTTCCTCTGAAGCCTGGCCTCCGCCGGGCTTCAGTGCTTTTTACCTTTGGCGAGCTGAACGCCGAGACGCCGTGTGCGAGTTCGGCGAAAATTTACGGTGATTGCGGCAATCACCGTGTAGCGAATTTGTCTGCCTTACTTTGCGGCGTCTGCGGCACTCGATCGCGTTCCCATTGCAGGGCCTTTGCTCTAAGGGCCGAAAGGTTGAAGGATGAAAACGCGTTGGATCGGCTGCGCCCCGTTCTTGTTGGCACTCGGCTGCTCGGGTGATCCTGACGGCAATCCCGGCGCGGGCGGCGCAGTCACGAACGGCAGCGGCGGCGCCGCGATGTCGGGCGGCAGTTCAGCGGGGGGCAGCGCACAAGGCGGCAGCGCACAAGGCGGCACCGCCACGACCCAGGGGGGGGCTACGAACCCGCCCGGCGTCGGCGGACAGGTCGTGATGAGCAGCGGCGGCGCGAACGGCAGTGGTGCGCCAGGCGCGGGCGGAGCGGCCGGGAATCCCGCTTCGGGCGGCTCGGCGCAGGGTGGTGGCAGCAGTGCCGGCAAAGGCGGTAGCGGTGGCGCCAGCACAGGCGGCAGCAGCGGCGCCGGCGGTTCGAGCGGCGGTACAGGTTCCGGTTCCGGCGGGATGGGCAGCACGGCCATGGACTTCTTCGCGGCCAACTGCGCGCTTTGCCACGGTGCACGCGGTGAAGGCGTTAGCGGCAAAGGGCCCGAAGTGCAGCACCCGGTTCGGGACTTCGCGACCTGGGTGATCCGTAACGGACGCCAAAATAACCCAGGTTTCCCTTCTTCCGCGATGGCTGCGTTCACCACCGCGCAACTACCTGAGGCCACGCTGACTGCGATCTTCGACTGGCTGTCTACGCCCGCGTTGCCGAAACCCACGACCGGCGCGGCCTTGTACAAGGACTATTGCTCCAACTGCCACGGCCCCGGCGGCACGGGCGGAACTGCGGGGCACAACGCCAAAGGGGAGAGCATGAGCAAGGCCCTCCAAATGGTGCGCGGTGGGCACGGTCTCGGCTCCTTCTCTTCACGCACCAGCTACATGCCCAAATGGTCCGCGACAGAGCTGACCGATGCCGAGGTTGGCTTGATCGTGTCGTACCTCGATTCGCTCTAGGCGCAGCTACAAGCAGGCGTGCGCCTTGGCATCGCACAGGGCGCTCGCACAATCCTGCCCATCTCGACATTCGACACAGCGCCCCGTCAGTGTGTCGCAGAGCAGCGTGCCGCAATCCGAATCCGTCCGGCACGCTGCACAACCGCTGCCGTCCGTGGCACAGCGCGGTCCCAGCGTAGAGCTGCGGCACTCGTAGTCTTCGTCACATTGATAGCAGAGCCCGCGTTGCTCATCGCAACCGTGAGCCGTGGAAGGACAAGCCACACCATCGCCGCAATTGCGCAAGCAGCGGTTGGCGCGCGGGTCACAGCTGAAGCCATCACTGCAGTCCGCGCTCGTCAGACAGACCACGCAGCGGTGGCGAGCAGGATCGCAGTGGGGTGCATCCGCGGAAGGGCAGTGCGCATCGACGGCGCACTCGACACATCGCTCGTCCACGCAGTGCAAGCTTTCGGGACAAGCTGGGCCCGATGAGCACGCCCCGCCGCTCTGCCCCGAGCCGCCTCCGCCGTTGATGACGACGCCGCCGACGCCGCCCGTGGTGGCACCCGCCGCGCCGCCAGCAACTGTGGGAACGTCGAACTCGAAGCGTTCCGTGCATGCCAGCAGCGTCAGAGCGCCGGTGACTGCGACTGCCCACGCTGCTCTCAAGGATTTCCCACCAGGCGGTGCGCTTCTTCCACGGCAAAGCCACGGGGGTAGCGCGCGAGGTAGCGCTTGGCTTCGCTGGAAGCGTCGACGCCAATGCCCTGGCTGGCGAGCAGGCGCATCCGCTCGACCATTGCGTTTTCCGACAAGGGGCTGTTCGGGAAGCGTCGAATGAGCTGTTCATACGTGCGCAGCGCACCGCGGCTGTCACCCTGACGACGCAGCGCGACGGCGGCTGCGAATAAGTCATTTTGCCGCGTCAGCGCTGAGTCGCGCCCAGAGGGGCTCTGCGCGGAGGCGACGTGCGGGATGGGCCGCGAAATTCCCGGCGCTGGCGCGCGAACCGCAGTCCCTGCCTGTGCAGGAGCTGGGTCGCCGACCGACGTCGCCGGCACGCTGGCTACTTCGCGTGTCTGCTGCGGGCATTCGCGCGGCCAAGCTTGGCCTTGGGTGACTCGAGCGGTGCCCTTGCTGGAACGAACCTCCACCACGCCCTCGCTCACTTCGAGTCTGGTGCGCGAATCGCCGCAATCCTCCGCCCGCTCCACGATGCGCAAGCGGAAGCGTGTGCCGCGCACCTCGACTTCGGCATCCGGCGTTTGGATCAAGAAGCGTTGCCCGTCGCCGAGCTTGCTGACATCCGCCAGCAGTTCGCCGCGGTCGAGCGCAAAGCTCTCGGTCTTACCCTGGCTTTTCACACGGAACGAGGTGTCGTGGGCGAGGACCACGCTCGTGCCGGTCGACAAGCGCAGTGTCGCGCCACCGTCGCGCGAAGTCTCCAGGCGCTGTCCCGCCAGAAGCTCGACTCCGCTCGACACCGGTCGCGTGGTCTCACCTGAGCGCAGCGCGGCCCCTTCGGTCGCGCTTGCAACGTTGATTGAGACTGCGCTTTGCTCGACAGTGCCTGATTTGCGCCAGGAAACGAACACCAACAGCGCTGCAGCGGCCACCGCCGATAGGCTGCCAACGCCAACATACAGCGCGCGCCTTCTGGCTCGCGCTTGTAGCGCGCGTTCAATCGTTGCCACGCTGCGCTCGCGCTCTCTGAGCCCGGGTCGAGCAGTCGGCAGGTGCTTGGCCAGCAGTTTGGCCGCAGCCACGGCATAGCGCGGCGCGTTCATTCAGCCCCCGAAAATGCCTGAAGGAATGGCAACAGCGCCGGATCGCGTCGGATCTTTTCGTGCAGCTCGCGCCGACCTCGCACGAGCCTGCTTTGCGCGGCGCTCAGACTCGCAGAGGTGATCTGGGCAACCTCTTTCAGGTCGTAGCCGTGCACATCATGAAGCATGAATGTCCAGGCGCGGTTGGGATCCATCTTGTCGAGCAAAGCGCGCACCCGCTGGATAGCCTGACGCGCCGCGATGGCGTTGCCATGACCGTGGATGACACCCGCAGTGTCCTCCAAGTCGAGAGCCGTGAACAGACGCCGTTCGATCCTTCGGCGGCGGATCGCACGGAACGCGCTGCGCGCCGTGACGATGGAGATCCAGGCGTCGAGGGGGCACTCCCCGCGGAATCGAGTGATGGTGTCGACCAACTCGAACAACGCCTTCTGGGCAATGTCCTCGTAGTCGGCGTCCCGTGGACCCAACAGACGGCACAACGTGCGATCGACGATCGGCCGAACGCGTTCGTAAAAGGCGTTCGACAGGCTGACGTCCCGCGCCTTGAGACCAGCGATCAGCGTGATGTCGTCGGTGCAAACCTCGCGGACCTCCTCGACCGGCGCCGACGGCGGCACCAACATCAGCGGGGGGCGGGCAGCGGGGGACATGGCGACGTGTGTGAACTGGGTGCGCGCTGGTCGCGGAAATCAGGCAAACTTCGATCAAAAATCAGCTCGAAACCCGAGCTCGCCGACTCCGCGCAGGGGCGGAACTACGGCCACACGGTTTCCGTGTGTGTAGATCTCCGTTCGCCCGAGCAGGACTTCCACCCCCAAAGCGGCGAAGATGCCAATGTTCGGGGTGAAGCAAAACCCCGCCTCCAGCAGCGCGTCGGTCCCCGGCGACCAGCGGCTGCGAACGTCTGGTTTCACGTCGTCCTCGGACAGGTGCGAAGCTTCGAAATAGTTAACAAACCCGTCGACTCGCGCGCCTGCGCGCCATGGCGTCGAACTCGAAGCCAGCGCGGCAAACGCCACGCCGACCCCCAGCTGCACGCTGCGTGTGGTGGCTTGCGCGACGGGGATGCTCCCAACACGGCCGGCCACGAAGGTGCGAGTCCAGAACCTTTCCGTCCATCGCCACCGGAAACCTGCGGCGGCTCCCACCCCGGACGCCGTACCACCGAAACCGGTGCTCCCAAGCCCGGCGAACTCCAGGTTGCGACGCAGCGGTGTCGAAGCTGCAGAGCCGTATCGTAAGGCAGGGGATGAGCCGCCCTCTGGGGCAGCGGTCGGTAAGCGCGAAGTGGTCGGCGGTTGGCTGGGCGCTTCTTCCGCCGTCTGCGGCGTGGATACGTCTTCTGCGAACATTCCAGCGGTGGCGAAGCCGAGTAGGCGGCCTCGCTCCTCGGCATCGCGCTGAGTTCCCGAGGGCTCCGAACCAAAGGAGATATCTCGGTCGACCCAGCGGCGTTCGCGTCGCAAGTAGCAATGCAGGTGCGCGCTGCTGCCGTCCTTGGACCAGCTCAGCTCGACCACGCCGTCTGTCGCCTCCCGCGCGCGTCGCTCACTGTCGGCGTCGGGCGGATCGCTGGGTGCCGAGACGAACTCGATCTTTCCTTCGTCGCCCAGCACACCGCGCGCCGCGCGCTCGAAAGCGATACGCTGCGGATCATCCGCGCGCTGAGCGATCACGATCACGATGATGGAAGCGGCGAGCAGCACGCGGTCTCATTTAGGCGCACCGCAAGCCAGCCACTCGCCGAGCTTGCGTCGCTCCTCTTCGGGCACCGAGCGGCCGTCCGGCATGTAGGTGTTGACACCGTTTGGTCCTGCGGCAGCGGCGCGGTCAATCTCGCTGAGGTGGGCCTGAATGTCCGCCAGCGTGTTCAACTTCGGTGACTCGGCTGCGGCGTGACAGGCCAAGCAGTTGGCTTGAATGAAGCTTTGTCCGAAGTTCCCATAAGTCAGCGTGGAGTCGCTGGGGCAGGTGCTCCCGGTGGCGTCACCATGGTCGCTGCCACAACCGGCGCTGAGTATGCTGCCAACGAGCGCCAGCGTCAGTCCGGTGAGCGAATTGTGCAGAGATAGCCGCGTCATGGTCATTCGTTGGAGAACCTCTGCGCAGAGTGCAATCGGGCCAGCCAAATCAGGCAGCTTTCTCGCGTCAGGTCCGCCGCAAGTAAAGCTTAAGGCCAAGTCAGATGGATGGCCACTGCGTCTTCCCAATCGATAGTTCCAAACCTTTGCTGGCTCACGCTGTCCGTATTCGTCATTCGTCGCTTGCAGTGAGCGACTCCAGTGAGCGCCCTTCGGCGGCAACGCCGTAGATCCGCGCGATGACGGCTGCGCCGAACATCAGCAGCGCCGCTAGCGCGTAGCCCGCGAACAGCTGCCAGGGCTCGCCGGCGTCGACGATCACGCCGAACAGCGCCGGCGCGAACGCGCCCGCCAACGTGGCGAAGGCGTAAAATACGGCGATCGCCATGCCGCGGAGTTCGACCGGGAACAGCTCGCTCACCGTCAGATAGGCCGAGCTGGCCGCCGCGGATGCCACGAAAAACACGGCGGACCAACTCAAGGTTTGCGTCACCGCGTTCAACTGCCCGCCGACGAACAAGCCGCCGGTCAGCAGCAGCAGGCCGGCGGAGCTCGCATACGTCAGCGGGATCATCACGCGGCGCCCGAAGCGATCGAAGGAACGTCCGAGCAGCAGCGGTCCCAAGAAATTGCCGACGGCAAACGGCACGATGTACAGGCCGACGCGGCTGGCGGGTACGGCATGAAAGCGTTCCAGGATCAGACCGTAGCTGAAGAAGATGGAGTTATACAAAAACGCCTGCGACAACATCAAGCTCAGCCCGAGCAAGGTGCGGCGCGGGTAACGCTTCAGCAGCGTGTGCACGAGGTCGCGCAGCCCGACCACACCGGTGACGCGCAGTCGCACCGTTTGCGCTTGGGCTTCTGTCGGCCCGGCTTCGGCTTCGATCGCGCGCAGTGTGGTTTCTGCCAAGCGCACGTGGCCATGCAGCAGCAGCCAGCGCGGGCTCTCCGGAACGTTGCGCCGCACCAGCAAGATCACGAGGCCCAGCAGCGCACCGGCGCCGAACACCAAACGGAAACCCCAGCTCAACGGCATGATGTTTGGGTTCAGCGCGACCAAACCGAGCAACGCACCGAAGCCCACACCGACCCAATAGCTGCCGTTGATACCCAGATCGATTTGTCCGCGGTGCCGCGCCGGCACAAGCTCATCGATCGCAGAGTTGATCGCCGAATATTCTCCGCCAATGCCGGCGCCGGCCAACGCTCGAAATAGCGCGAATACCGCGAACGACGGCGCGAAGCCGCTGACGGCCGTGGCGCTCAGATAGAGCGCCAGCGTCACCAGGAACAAGCGCTTACGACCGTAGCGATCCGTGAGGTGCCCGAACACGAGCGCGCCCAGCACTTGCCCCGTCAGATACGCAGAATTCGATAGGCCAACCTGCATCGCGCTCAAGCCGAGCGTCTGCGGATCGCGCAGGCTCGGCGCCAGGTTTGCGACCAGGCTCGCTTCCAGACCATCCAAGATCCAGGTGATCCCGAGGGCGATCACGACTCGTCGGTGCCACGGCGAAAAGCGCAGAGCGTCCAGACGCGTGGGAATGTCGGTCTCGATATAGCTCCCTCGCGGCGCGTCGGGCGTCACGACGTGAGTCTGCCACCGTCGCTGCGCAACGGACGCATCATTCGCGACGAGGCAGTCCAAACACCGGCGCGGCAACTGCGGCAGAGTGACACGCTCGACACGTGAGTGGCTGACCGGCCACCAACGGGGTGCCGCGGTTGTCCAACACCCAATACAGCCAATCTTCCGCGCGGCGCTCGAGAGCCAGGATCTGCGTCGGGCGACCGTCTTCACGTTGAAGCGTTTCCATCAAGATGCTGCCGGGCGCGAACGTGGAATCCTGACCCAGCGCGCGATACTCGCCGGTCGCCGCTGGACTCACGCGCACCTGGGCCTTGGCTGTGCGGGCCTCGTGTTCGGAGACGAATCCGGGTACCGATACGATCGGCCATGCACGCGCAGCCAAAAACCAAGGGGGAGGCGCGAGCGCCACTGCGGAGTCCTGCCGCGCGGAGTCAGTGGACGAGTCTTCTGCGGGAGTGGGCGCAGCAGCTGAGCTCACCCGCGACGGCGGCGCAGAGCAGCCAGCGCCAAGCGCCAAGACAAGCCAGGCCGAGCGAGCACGCACACCGCACCGTACATCATTGTGCGCTCCATCGCGTTGTTTCCTGAGTTGCGTGGGCGCGTTTGCGGACTAGATCCAAAAACACCGTGCAGACGAGTGGTCGGTTCGTTTGAAGTCAGCTCCAGCCTTTCTCCGCCGAATAGCGTGGTGCGCGCCGGCCTGGCTGCCCGCCGTTGCGGCGTGCACCAACTCCGCAGCCTCTGCCCCCGCTGCGACTCCCAACGTGTCGGCGGCGGCGCCATCGCCCAGCGCGCCGCGTACCGCCGCGTCATCTGCCGCGCCGCCCGCGGTTGATTCGACACCTCCCGTTTCGGAGCAAGCCCCCAGCGATGCCGTGCCGTGGTTGGGTGTGGAACTCGCGATGCGCATGCCCGACGAGCCGGGCGTGCTGGTTCGCGGCGTCATGCCCGACTCTCCGGCAGAACGCGCGGGGCTGACGCCGGGCGATGTGATCCTGAGCGTCGGCGGGGAAATCGTGTCGCGGCCTGCGGAGCTCATCGCCACCGTTGGCCAACATCAACCGGGTCAGCGCGTAGCGCTCTCCGTGCGACGCATGGAAACGGACCGGTTGCTCAGCGCGACTTTGGAGGCTCAGCCGTCCGAAGAGACGTTGATGCGACGGCGCTTCGTCGCCGGCAAGGCGCCAGCCTTCTCCGTGTTGACCAGCGTGCGCGGCAACGTGGAGCCCGACCTGGCAAAGTTGCGGGGCAACGTGGTGGTGATTGAGTTTTGGGCGTCCTGGTGCGTGCCCTGTCGACTCACCTCGCCGTTGCTGAGCGCTTGGCATGACCGGCACGCCGCGGAAGGTTTGCGCGTCGTGGGCATTACTTCGGACACGGTGGATCTTGCGGCGCACGGCGCGCTGGAGTCGAACATGTCGTACGCCGTGTTCTCGGATCCCTCGGGTGAGACGATTCGGACGTTTCGCGCCTACGCTTTGCCCACGCTCTTCGTGATCGACAAGCAAGGCGTGGTGCGGGATGTGGTGGTGGGGCTCTCCGTGCTGCGCTACCGCGAGGTCGACCGCTTGATCGGGACGCTGCTCGCGGAACGCTGAAACTCCGGTACGGGGTGGCTGTAGGTTCAGCTCGCCGGGCAGGCTTGGCAACAGCGGCGATCGAGCGGAGCGCGCGAGAGTCTGATAAGACTATTCTCGTATGGATCAGCGCCAACTCTTGGAAGAACAGGCCCGCGCCTTACGCGGTGGGGCCGACAAGTATCATCAGAAGAACGCTGAGCAGGGCAAGCTCTTCGCGAGGGAGCGCATCGCGCTGTTGGTGGACGAGGGAAGCTTCGTCGAGGACGGCCTGCTCGCCAACGCCGAAGCGAGTGAACTGCCTGCGGACGGCGTGGTGACTGGACTTGCGCGCGTGGCGGGTCGCACCGTCGCGCTGATGGCCAACGATTCGACGGTGAAGGCGGGCTCGTGGGGTCAACGCACGGTCGAGAAAATTCTGCGAATTCAAGAGACGGCCGAGCGGATCGGGTGTCCGTTGCTGTACCTGGTGGACTCCGCCGGCGCCCGCATTACCGATCAGGTCGAGATGTTCCCCGGCCGGCGCGGAGCGGGTCGCATCTTCTACAATCAGGTGCGGTTGAGCGGTAAGCTGCCGCAGATCTGTCTGTTGTTCGGGCCTTCGGCCGCTGGCGGCGCCTACATTCCCGCGTTTTGCGACGTGGTGGTGATGGTGGACGGCAACGCCAGCATGTACCTGGGTTCGCCGCGCATGGCAGAGATGGTGATAGGCGAGAAGGTGACGCTCGAAGAGATGGGCGGCGCCAAGATGCACACCAGCGTTTCCGGCTGCGGTGACGTGCTCGTCCCCGACGAACGCGCAGCGCTCGCCTGGGCCAAGAACTACCTCGGCTATCTGCCGCAGAACTGCGACCAGCAACCGCCCCGCGCCGCCCCGGGAGTCGTCCGCGCGGACGCGACGCCAATCGCGCAGGTCGTGATTCCGGATGAGAACAAAGCCTTCGACATGAAGCGCGTGATCGAAGCCATCATCGACCAAGACAGCTTTTTGGAGTTGAAGGCGCGCTTCGCGAAGGAGCTCATCACCGGCTTTGCGCGCATCGACGGTCGGGTGATCGGCATCGTGGCCAATCAGCCCAAACACCTGGGTGGCGTGCTGTTCGTGGACAGCGCGGACAAGGCAGCGCGCTTCATCTGGCTGTGCGACGCCTTCAACGTGCCGCTGCTGTATTTGGCAGACGTGCCGGGCTTCATGATCGGCACGAAAGTCGAGAAGCAGGGCATCATCCGCGCGGGCGCAAAGATGATCGCCGCTGTGAGCGAGGCCACGGTGCCGAAGATCAGCGTGATCGTCCGCAAGGCTTACGGCGCGGGCCTGTACGCGATGTGTGGTCCGGCGTTCGAGCCCGACGCGTGCTTGGCGCTTCCCACGGCTTCCATCGCGGTGATGGGCGCACAAGCCGCCGTGAACGCGGTCTACTACAACCGCATTCAGGAGAAGCCGGAGGGTCCCGAGCGCGACGCCCTGGTTGCCGAGCTGCGGGCTCAGTATCGGGAGGACGTGGAGCTGAAGAAGCTCGCCAGCGAGTTGGTCGTGGATGCGGTGTTACCTTTCGAAGCGCTACGCCAGGAACTCGTCCAGAGATACGGCTTGTACGCGGAGCGTCGCGTCGAGCGCCCCCAGAAGAAGCATTTGGTCCCGCCAATGTGAGCGACATGGCACGCTCGCTGGTTGCAATAGGTGTCGCGCTCGGCGCGCTGTGCACGGCGCTGCAAGCGCGGGCGGATTTGGACTTGCACCGCTTGGGAAAAGCCATGGGTGCGCGCGCGACGTTGCCATCCCTGCTCCACAACGAGGGCGACCGCGTGGCGCTGCTGTTGTCGCGCTCGCACTCGTCCGTTCCGTTCCCGCACGGCGCCTTTGCTCTCAACGACGAGTTCGCGGCGATCGAACTAGAACGAGACGCCGCGCTCGAACTAGCCGGCGTTCACGAGGATTTACGGATTTCGTGGACACCCCCGCTGCGCTGGTCGCTGGATCGTGCCAGCGCGTGGGTGCACGCACCGTCGTACCGACAGCGCACCGGTGGCACCGGGCAAGGCGTGGTTGTTGGCATCGTCGACACCGGCATCGATCTCAAACATCCGGACTTTCTCAACAGCGACGGCACGACTCGCGTGCGCTGGTTGCTCGATTTGTCGCGACCTGCGGCTGGTTTGCAGCCGGAGCTCGAAGAACATTTTGGCTGCTCGCGAGGGGGTGCCAGTAACTTCGATTGTGCAGTCTATTCCGCGGCAGACCTGGATCGCTTGCTGAACAACGATCTGGCCGGCGATGAGCCTCAAGATCGTGTGGGTCATGGCACGCACGTCGCATCGCTGGCGATCGGAAACGGGCGAGCCTCGGACGGCGCGTGGACGGGGATCGCGCCGGAGGCCGACTTGGTGATCGCTCGGGTGGCGGCCGGCGACGCCGCGATTTCGGACGCCAAGATCGCACGAGCGGTCGCTTTCATCTTCGATCGCGCAGAAGAGTTGGGTGAGCCTGCGGTGGTCAATCTCAGCGTCGGGAGCGACTTCGGCCCGCACGACGGCAGCTCGACCATCGAACGCGCGTTGACGAGCTTCGTGGGACCCAATCATCCAGGGCGAGCCATCGTGGTTGCGGCCGGCAACAGCGGCGGTTTGTTGCGCGGGGTCAGCAGCGAGTACCCGGGCCCATTCGGCCCGCACACGGAGCTTCACGTGGCCGCCGGTTCCACGGCAAAGGTGCCAATCCTCAGCCCCAGCAGCGGCAACACCGTGCGGGGCCGCTTCACCGTATGGATCGCCCATCGGTTCGGAGATCGCCTTTCGATAGCGGTGGAGCGGGCGGGCCAACGCATCAGCGAGCTGGTCGCGCCGGGCGTAGCCGATGCGTGGTCGGTCGAGTCGCTCGTGGTGATGATCGCAAACGAAAACCAGGTGGCCACGGAGCAGGCCGCTGGCGCCAGCGCAGTGGTGGTGGAAGGCGAATGGCGGGCGGGCGAAGTGTTCACCCTGCATTTCGAGGGCCACGGCACGCCCACGCTGTGGGTGACGTCCGAGGACGAAGCCGCCAACGGCGCCGGCATGGTGTTCCCGTTTGCGCAGAAAGAAGGCACGATTTCCGTACCTGCGTCCGCGCCAGAGTTGATCGCCGTGGGTGCGACCCTGAATCGCACCAGCTGGATCAACGTGAACGGCAGGGAGGTGCAGCTGACCCACAATGGGGCGGTCGAGGTCGCGGACGCTGACAGCATTGCCTTCTTCAGTGCGGCGGGCCCGAACGCGTTGGGCGTGATGAAGCCGGATATCGTCGCGCCCGGCTACCGCGTGATCGGCGCGATGTCCGCGTTGGCCGATCCGCGTAGCGGACGCGCGACGATGTTTTCTGGAGGAACGGAGTGCCCGGCCAATCCCAACTGCTTCGTGGTGGACGACCACTACGCGGTCGCCAGCGGGACCTCCATGGCGGCGCCGATCGTGACTGGAGGCATCGCGTTGCTATTCGAACGCGACGCCGGTTTGACTCAACCGGCGATACGCTCGCTGCTGCAAGCGGGAGCCCGACGCCCTGAGGGGAGTGTCGCGCTCGAGCAGCAACTAGGCATCGGCGTGTTGGACTTGGCCGGTACCTTGGATGCCCAGCTACTGGAGACGAATCCGGCCGAACGGCAGCCCTCCGCGAGTAGCTTCTGGTCGTTTGCGGCGGCGTTTTTGCGGCCGGATCCGAATTGGTCGTTGCAGGCGCAGCTCGAGCTGCGCGATGCGGCGGGTCGGATTGCCGACGGCTTCGATCCCGCGCGGCTGAGCGTCGTCCTGAGCGCGGGGAAACTGACCCGACCGCTGCGGCGGTTAGCGCCTGGCCTCTATGAATTTGCGCTGAGCGCGCCGGAGCGAAGTGGCGGCGGACAACTGACGGTCGACCTGCTCTTCGATCGCGAGGTCCTACTCACACGCACGCTGGATATCGCAGTCGATCCCGGCGCCGACACTTCGGCTGTCCGATTGCGCGGAGGCTGCTCGATGCTTAGGTTGGATAACCAAGTCGATTCGAGCGCCGCCTGGATCGTGGGCTTCCTGCTGGCGCTTGGAAGACTCACGGGCCGTCGGCCGCAATCAAGGCCGGCTCACGAGGCGAAATGGTGACGCGTGTCCTACACGTTGAAGATCGTTCCAACGCGGCATTGTAGAATTCTTTGACTAGCCTCTGAAACCAAACGGCCGCACGATGGAAGCACGATGGAGGCCGAACGAATCAAGACAGCCGGTGTCATCGGCGCTGGCGTGATGGGCAGCGCGATCGCCGCGCATTTTGCGGGGGCAGGCATTCGCACGCACCTGCTGGACATCGTGCCACCTGGGCTTTCCCCGCAGGAAAGCCAGGATCCGAAGGCTCGATCGCGCTTCGCCCAAACCGGGCTGGAGCGTGCTCTCAAAGCCAAACCGGCAGCGTTCTTCGATCCCGACGCTGCGAGGCTGGTCAGCACTGGCAACTTGGACGATCACCTGGAGCGTCTGCGAGAATGCGATCTGGTGATCGAGGCGGTGGTGGAAAACCTCGACGTGAAACGGCAGCTGTTTCAGAAGATCGCGCCGTTCCTGAGCGGGTCGGCGATCTTGGCGTCGAACACCAGCGGTCTTAGCATCGCGCGGCTGGAAGAAGCGTTGCCGCCGGAGCTGCGCTCGCGGTTTCTGATTTTCCACTTCTTCAACCCGGTGCGCTACATGCGCTTGCTGGAGCTCGCTCCGGCGCCGAGTACCAGTCCCGCCGTGCTCGCCCGCGCTGCGCGCTTCGGTGAGTTCTTGGGCAAAGGCATCGTCTACGCCAAGGACACCGCCAACTTCGTGGCTAACCGTATCGGCGTGTTCAGCATGATGCTGACGATGCACGAGATGCTGACGGCCAAGCTCGGCATCGACGCGGTGGACAAGATCGTCGGTCAACCGATGGGACGCCCGAAGAGCGCCGCGTTCGGCACCGCGGATCTCGTCGGCATCGACGTGTTGGCGCACGTGGCCAAGAACTGTCTGGACTCTCTGCCGAACGACGAAGAGAGACAAATCTTCGTGCTGCCGGAGTTCGTGCGCGAGCTGATCGCGGCCGGCAAATTAGGCAGAAAGACGGACGCCGGCTTCTACAAGAAGGTAGGTCCGGACATCTTGGTGTTCGACCCGGAGGCGAAAGATTACCGCGCTCAGGGCAAAATTCGCTTCGATTCGCTGGGAGCGATCCGCAACGAGCCCGACGCGGGTAAGCGCCTGAAGCAGCTGATTCAGTTCGACGACGTGGCGGCGCGTTTTGCGTGGAAGGTGCTGTCGCGCACGCTGCTCTACAGCGCGCGTCGCGTCGGTGAAATCGCCGACGACATCGTGAACATCGATCGAGCGCTGCGTTGGGGCTTCAACTGGGAGCTCGGGCCGTTCGAAGCGTGGGACGCGATTGGCGTGCCGGCTTCCGTCGAACGCATGCAGGCCGATGGCCTGGCCGTGCCCGAGTGGGTGACGGACATGCTCGCGCGTGGTCAAACCCGCTTTTACGCCGAGAATCCAGCGGCACCCAGCTACTTCGATCTCAAGAGCAAGGCACAAGCGCCGATCCCTAGCGACGCGCGTGAGTTGTCGCTCAGCGTATTGAAGTCCGAGCCGACGCGCGTCGTCCGCAAGAACGCCGGCGCCACGCTGGTGGATCTGGGCGACGGCGTGCTCTGCGTCGAGTTTCACACCAAGCTGAATACGCTGGACGGTGACATCATCGGGCAGCTGAATGAAGCCGTTCACCTCGCCGAGCAAAACTTCGAAGCGATCGTGATCGGTAATCAGGGCGAGCACTTCTGTGCGGGCGCGAACCTGATGCTGGTGGCGATGGCCGCGCAGCAAAAAGCCTGGGGTCAGATCGAGCAGGTGGTGGTAGCGCTGCAGCAAGGCTTGCAGCGCCTGCGCTATTGCCATGTCCCTGTGGTCGCGGCGCCGTTCCAATACACCTTGGGCGGCGGTTGCGAAGTCGCGATGGCCGCGGATGCTCGCCAGGCCCAAGCGGAAACGTACATGGGTCTAGTCGAGGTCGGCGTGGGCTTGGTACCCGCTGGTGGCGGCTGCGTGCGCATGGTGGAGCGCTACAGCGCCGGGTTGTCCGCGCTCGGCGTGGATTTGTTGCCGGGCATTGGAGCGGCGTCGCTCAACATCGCGACGGCGAAGGTGGCGACCAGCGCCGAAGAAGCCAAGGCGCTGCGTTACCTGTTGCCCACGGACGGCGTCTCGTTGAACCCCGCACGTCACTTGTACGAGGCGAAGCAGCGCGCGCTGGGTTTGGCACGCGCGGGTTATCGGCCGCCACTGCCACCGCTGCTGCCGGCTGCCGGCTACGACGCTGCGCGCACCATTTCGGCGCGCGTGTGGGGCATGGTCGAAGGCGGCTTTGCCAGCGAACATGACGCCCTGATCGCCAATAAGGTCGCGTACATTCTGTGCGGCGGTCAACAAGCCCCCGGAACATTGCTGGAAGAGCAAGCGTTCTTGGACTTGGAGCGCGAAGCCTTCCTCTCCCTGTGTGGTGAAGAGAAAACGCAACTACGCATTCAACACATGCTCATGCAGGGCAAGCCCCTGCGAAATTGAGAACCGCCATGACCTTTCCGCTGAATGTGATCCTCGCTTCTGCAGTCCGCACCGCGGTCGGGCGCGCGGGCAAAGGTACGTTGCGCCAAACCAGACCAGATGATTTGGCCGCCGCTGCCATGGTCGCTGCTTTGGAACGTGTCCCCGGGCTGCGCGCGGAGGACGTGGAAGACGTCGTGCTCGGCTGCGCCATGCCGGAGGCGGAGCAAGGCCTGAACTTCGCGCGTAACGCCGTATTCCTGGCAAAATGGCCGAATTCCGTGCCCGCGGAGACGATCAACCGTTTCTGCTCCAGCGGACTACAAGCCATCGTGCATGCCGCCTTGCCGATTCAAAACGGTTTGATGGATGTGGCCGTTGCTGGCGGCGCGGAGTCGATGTCAATGGTGCCGATGAGCGGCAACAAAGTCAGCCTCAACCCCGAGCTGATGGATCGCTACCCCGAGGCTTACATCTCGATGGGGCACACCGCGGAGCGCGTCGCGCAACGCTTCTCCGTGAGCCGCGCCGAACAGGACGCCTTCGCCGTGCGTTCGCACGAGCGTGCGTTGGCTGCCATTGCTGCCGGTCGATTCGCGCAAGAGATCGTGCCGGTGAAGGCGCGCGTGTTCGAGGCGGGCAAGGCCAGCGAGCTGACGTTCTCCGTTGACGAGTGTCCGCGCGCGGGAACTACCGTCGAGGTGTTGGGCAAGCTCAAGCCCGTCTTCAAGCAAGGCGGTAGCGTCACTGCAGGCAACGCCTCGCCGATGAACGACGGCGCTGCGGCCGCCGTGCTGCTGTCCGAGCGCAAAGCCAAGGAGCTGGGCGTGAAGCCACTCGGACGGTTGCGTGGTTTTGCGCTGGCCGGCGTGGATCCAGACGTGATGGGCATCGGTCCGGTGCCGGCGATCCGCAAATTGCTGCAGCAAACGGGGCTCGGCATCTCCGATATCGATCGTTTCGAGCTGAACGAGGCGTTCGCGGCGCAGGCCGTGTACTGCGCTCGCGAGCTGAAGATCCCGGACGATCGCCTGAACGTCAACGGCGGCGCCATCGCGCTCGGGCATCCCCTCGGCTGCACTGGTGCCAAGTTGACGGCCACGCTGCTCCACGAACTGCGGCGCTCGGGCGGCCGTCTCGGCATCGTTTCCATGTGCATCGGTGGCGGCATGGGCGCTGCGGGTTTGTTCGAAGTCGAGGGCTGAGCTCCGCGCTTTGCGCTTTCCCCGCCGGGCCGGGGCGTGGCAGACCTGGTCTGTCGATGCCCCTGGTCTTCTTGCCTGCGGTAGAAAGCTTGTTCCTGTGGGGCGAGCCTTCACGAGCGCAGCTCGCGCCGCTGGAGGCATTGGGGGAGCCGGCCGCCGCTGAGCTCATCACGCCCGAAGGTCTGCAAGAAGTGAGTGGACGGCGCCTACCGGTGCTGTCCGCTGCAACGCTGCTGGCAACCTTTCCGACGAGCGAGCTCACGGCGTTGCCGGCGTCGCTCGCTAGCTGGGTGTTGGCCAGCAAGCTGTCGATGGATCTCGTCGCGCGCGAGCGGGTTGTTCCCACGATCACCCGGCAGAACGGGCAGATTCAAGCACGGTGGGCGGCAGCGCTGTCGGCGGCCGAAGACGCGCAGCGAGTCCAGGCGCTGGCCCGTAGCTTGCCCGCGGCCGCCCACGCAGTTCCGATTCGCAGTGCGGTAGCTAGCGATTCGGCGCTGCGGGTGTGGGCAGCGGATGCGCTGCTGCGAGCGTTTCTGGATGCGGTGGTAGACGCGCTGCTCCGTAGTGCACGTGGTGCTCCGAGTTTGCCAACCGTAAGCAAGAGCAAGACACGCGGCACGTCTGACAGTTGGGATGCACGTTTTCACGCGGCGCTGGAAGGTGAAGCGCGCAACTTCGACGTGCGGGGCTTCGGCGAACGCTCGGTGCTGGAAGATGTGGAGCGCTGGAGCGAGCCCGCGCTCGGGGCGCGAGACCGCTTGCGCGCTTGTTTCCGCTTGGAGCTTCCAAGCGAAGATCGCGCGGACTTCTTGCTGCGATTTTTACTGCAGTCACCGGACGACCCAAGTTTGCTGGTTTCCGCTGCCGAGGTTTGGCAGGCGAACGGGAACTTGTCGTTGTTGGGGCGCGCGTTTCGTGAGCCGCAGGAGTCACTGCTCCAGTCGCTCGGTCGTGCGGCGCGCCTGTTTGCGCCGATCGCGACCGCGCTGGAGCAAGCTCGTCCGGAAGCGCTGTCGTTGGATCCCGCCGCGGCGTGGAGCTTCTTGGGAGAGGGCGCGCTGACGCTCAGCGAAGCCGGTTTTGGCGTGATCGTGCCAGGTGAGCTGACGCGCAGTGGTCAGCGTCGGTTGCGCTTGCGGCTGCGCGTGGGCAGCAAATCCAAGGTCGCGGGAACGGTGAGCGGCGCCGCTGGTCTCGGGCTCGACGAATTGGTCGGCGTGGACTGGCAAGTCGTGATCGGTGACCAAGCGCTGACGGCACAGGAGCTCGCTGAGCTGGCGAAGCAAAAGGCGCCGCTGGTGCAGTATCGCGGCGCGTGGGTCGCGATCGATCCGCGCGAGCTCTCGGAAATCCAGGCGCGCATCGAAAAAGGCACGACGGCGCTGAGCACGCGCGAAGCCGTGCAGCTGGCGTTGGCGGGCGAGACGCGAGCCGGAACGTTGCAAGTTGCCGTTAGTGCCGGCGGCTCGCTGGCAGCGCTGCTGACGCGCTTGAAGGGCGGCGCGGATACCGAAGTGCCGCCGCCGCGCGAGCTGCGCGCGACGCTGCGGCCGTATCAACAACGTGGCCTGTCGTGGCTCACCACGTTGAGTGAGCTCGGCTTCGGCGCGTGCCTCGCGGACGACATGGGTCTGGGCAAGACCATGCAGCTGCTGTCGTTCCTGTTGCGGCGCCTGGAGCTGGACACGACCCCGGCGCGGCCGGTGTTGCTGGTGGCCCCGACCTCCGTGATTGGCAATTGGGAGCGCGAGGCCGAGCGCTTCGCCCCGAGTTTACGGCTCGTGCGCCACTATGGCGCCGATCGCGCGCGCAGCGCCGCTGAACTTCCCAGCGTAGCGAACGCGCTGGTGCTCACCACGTACGGTTTGTTGCGACGCGACGCGCAGCTGTTCGCCAACGTCGACTTTGGCGTCGCGGTGCTGGACGAGGCTCAAAATATCAAGAATTCCGCCTCGTCCACCGCGCGCGCCGCGTTCTCGCTGCGTTCCCCGCTGCGCATCGCGCTCACCGGTACGCCGGTGGAAAATCGCCTGGCGGAGCTGTGGTCGATCTCCGAGTTTGCGAACCCCGGACTTTTGGGCAGCCTACCCGCGTTTCGGCAAGAATTTGCCGTGCCCATCGAGCGTTACTCCAACGAGGACGCGGCGACGCGGCTGCGCAAGATCGTGGGTCCGTTCGTGCTGCGACGCTTGAAGAGCGATCCGAAGGTGATCTCGGACTTGCCGGCGAAGCACGAGATGAAGGTGGTGTGCACGCTCACGCGCGAGCAGGCCAGCCTGTACAAAGCCGTGGTCGACGAGGAGATGCGGCGTATCGCGGAGACGCAAGGCATCGAGCGCAAGGGCCGCGTGCTGGCGCTGCTCACGTTCACGAAGCAAATTTGTAACCACCCAGCTCAATATTTGTCTGAGCAGGGCCCGCTGGCGCAGCGCTCCGGCAAACTGTCTCGCGTGGCGGAGATGCTGGAGGAGGCGCTCGCGGCCGGCGACAAGGCGCTGGTGTTCACCCAGTTTCGCGACATGGGCGACAAGCTGGTGGAGTACCTGTCGAGCCAGCTCGAGACGGAGATCTTGTTTTTACACGGTGGCACCTCGAAGACGGCGCGCGACACGTTGGTGCGGCGTTTTCAAGAGGAACCGCACGCGGCGCGCGTGTTCGTGTTGTCCGTGAAGGCGGGCGGCACAGGACTGAACCTCACGGCTGCCAATCACGTCTTTCACTACGATCGTTGGTGGAATCCGGCGGTGGAGGATCAAGCGACGGATCGCGCGTATCGAATCGGGCAGCGCCGCGCGGTGCAGGTGCACAAGCTGGTGTGCGCCGGCACGGTGGAAGAAAAGATCGACGCGCTCATCGACGCCAAGCGCAAGCTGGCGCAGCGGGTGGTCGGCAGCGGTGAACAATGGTTGACGGAGCTCGGTACGGAGGACCTACGTGAGCTGTTCGCGTTGTCTGCCTCTGCCGTGGCCGTGAGCGATGAGGGGGACGAGGCGCGATGAGCCGTCCGCGCTTTTGGGAAGAGTTTCGGCGGGAGGCTCCCAAACCCCCACCCAAACACGGCATCAAGATCAAGCGAGCCGGCACGACCTGGTGGGGACAGCGTTGGGTTGGGGCGCTGGAACAGATTCTCAAGGGTGACTCCGGCCGTCTGGCGCGCGGGCGGACCTACGCGCGCGCTGGTCGCACGCACGATCTTTTGATTCGCGACGGCAAGGTGAGCGCCAAGGTCACTGGCTCGCGACCAAAACCTTACGATGTCACGATCGCGCTGCAGCTGCTGACCGAGCAGCAGTGGCGCAGCGCAATAGCGGGTATGGCAGCAAAAGCCCAGTTTTCCGCTGAGCTCTTGGCTTCGCGGATGCCTGAAGCCATCGAGGACGTCTTCGAAGCAGCGGGCGGAAGCTTGTTCCCACGGCAGCGCGCTGAACTTACCACCAGCTGCTCGTGTCCGGACTCGGGAGATCCTTGCAAGCACGTCGCGGCCGCTCACTACATTCTGGGCGACGCGCTGGATCGCGATCCGTTCTTGCTCTTCGAGCTGCGAGGTCGCAGCAAAGCGCAAGTGCTGACGGCGCTGCGCGCGGCCCGCGCCGGGGAGCCCGACCCAGAGCTTGCGGCGTCGCCCGGAGAAACCCCAAGAAAGAAATCGACGAAGCGTGCTTCGAAGCAGGCAGTCGAACCACCCAAACCGGACATTGAACCTCCCGCCGTGCCGTTCGGCAGCGTGGACGTCGCCGACTACGACAAGCCACGCGAACCGCTGCCCACGTTGCAGTTCAGCTTCGACGCACCCCGTACCGACGCCGCCGTGTTGCGTCAGCTCGGCGCCCCGGCAAGTTGGCGTGGCGAGCAGTCTCCCGCAGAAGCGTTGGCAGATTGGGTTCGTGCCGCTGCCGACGCCGCCCGCCGCATCGCTCTGACAGATGCGCAAGCGACGCCTGCGTCGGAGCCGTCGGCCACGCCCGAACGGCCCGACTCGCCGCCAACGCGTTCATCGACGCGCAAAGGGTCCACCAAGCAGCGCACCCCCACCAAGCGAACCCGGTGAGGGTGAGGCTGCGCGAACATCAGGTAAGCCGCAGGAGCGTCGGCGGCGTCCGCCCGTTCACTTCAGCGCGGGGATTGCGGCAAAACGGCTCCAGGTAAAGTCGAGGCCCGTTTTGCAGCGGGGCTTGGTCGGATCGATCGGAGGCTGGGTCGTGCCGCTCACGTCGTAAGCACGGTAGCCGACGCGGAGCGAGCCGTCG
>Ga0247764_1000123_pt1 | contig 27936 bp, 28 predicted proteins | sample UWRJL051202B4_FD_179932 | JGI IMG/M metagenome (GOLD analysis project Ga0247764, IMG submission 179932) | Plant litter microbial communities from Arlington Agricultural Research Station in Wisconsin, United States - UWRJ-L051-202B-4 | ecosystem: Environmental > Terrestrial > Plant litter >...
GAGTCCGAGAACATTCAGAGCTTCGCCGGGCAGCCGCTGTCGTTCCGGGGTCAGGTGCTCGGCGTGGTCGCGTTCTTCAGCAGAAAACGCCTGGAGAAGCGAGATCTGAACTGGCTGCGCGTGTTCGCTGACCACGCCGCCGTAGCCATCGCGAACGCGCGCGCGTTCGAGGAGATCGCGCGCTTGAAAGAGAGCGCCGAGCGCGAGCGCGACTATCTGCGTGAGGCCGTGCGTACGGCCCTGCAACAGGGCGAGATCGTAGCGCAAAGTCCGTCGATGCTGCGGGTGATGGAGCAGGTGCGCGCGGTAGCCAAGACGGACGCTGCCGTGCTGATCTTGGGAGAGAGTGGCGTCGGTAAGGAGCTGATAGCTTCCGCCATTCACGACTCGAGTCGCCGCCGCGACGCGCCGCTGGTCAAAGTAAACTGCGCCAGCGTGCCGCGCGAGCTGTTCGAGAGCGAGTTCTTCGGTCACGTGCGCGGAGCGTTCAGCGGCGCCGCGCGGGATCGGCAAGGTCGCTTCTTGCTTGCGGACGGCGGAACGCTGTTTTTGGACGAAGTGGGCGAAATTCCTCTGGAATTGCAGGGGAAACTACTGCGCGTGCTGCAGGAGCAAACCTTCGAACCCGTCGGGGACGATCGCACGCGGCGGGTGGACGTGCGGGTTGTCGCGGCTACGAATCGCCCCCTCGAAGCCGAAGTGGCGAAGGGGCGTTTTAGGCTCGACTTGTTCTATCGCCTGAGCGTGTTGCCGATCACGGTGCCGGCGCTGCGAGAACGCCGCGACGACATCTTGCCGATGGCTCGGCACTTTGCGCGACAAGCCGCGTTGCGTCTGCACGCGCCGCCGCGCCCGCTCAGTGCCGACGACGAAGCGGCGCTGATGGAATACGACTTTCCCGGCAACGTGCGCGAGCTCCAAAACATCATCGAGCGCGCCGCCGTGCTGGACGCACCGTCAGGGCTCGGTTTGCGCTCGAGCTTGTCGCCATCGCCGCAGTTTCAGACGGCTTCGGCGCTAGCAGAGCTGGAGCCCGTCAGCTCTGCGGAGCCGGCCGTGGTGCCTGCGGCCAGCTTCCGCGACCTGCAACGCACCAACATCTTGAATGCGCTGATGGCCTGTGATTTTCGCGTTTCCGGTGAACGGGGTGCCGCCAAACTTCTCCGCATTCCACCCAGTACGCTGGCGTACAAGATGAAGCAGATGCGCATTCAGAAGCCGCGTTGAGTGCGAGGGTTGGTTGGGTCCGGCGCCGCGTGCGCCGAGCGTGACCCACCAAAACGTGCGGGCGAACGGCGCGGTGGGTTTCTCGAAGTTTTCGGGAAGCGCCGGACCCAACCAGAAGAGAGCCGATCGAGATGTGCAGCTTCGGGCACGGGCATGGGCACGGGCACGTTTACGGGGGAGGATACGACATGAAACATCGACGAGACGTCGAGGCGCCAGAAGTTGCGAGGAGAATCGCAGGTTCCTGCGAGTCGCAAGATGTTGTTGGTTTCAGAGAGATGGCATGAAACCGGGCCACGCGCGCTTTCCGATGATTTCTGTACTGAGCGCGGCTGGCATGTAGTTCGCAATGCGACGGAGCGCACGTCGTGCGACAGGCGCACGCGCACTGGAGAATGCGATGCCGAAAGTTACTGCTGCTCCTCACAAGGCTGGCGATATCTTCGTCGATTACGAAGAGAAGGTGTTCGAAGACGTCAAGGCGAAGCCCGGCGAAAAGGCTTTGGTGACGTTCCACACCGTCGCCTTCGAAGGTTCGATTGGTCTCGTGAATTTGCTGCAAGCAACGCGCTTGCTGCGCAAAGGCTTCGAGACCTCGGTGCTGTTGTACGGGCCCGGCGTGACGCTCGGTATTCAACGTGGTTTTCCGAAGCTCGGAGACGAGGCGTTTCCCGGTCATCTGGCGATGAACGGTCAGGTTGGTAAATTCTTGTCTGAAGGCGGGAAGGTCTATGCTTGCCGTTTCGCGCTGCAGGCGTTGTACGGTCACGGCGAGCCGTCGTTGATTGAAGGTGTGCGCCCGATAAGTCCGCTGGACGTGCTGGACTTGATCTTGCTGCACCGACGCGACGGCGCGTTCATCCTCAACACCTGGACGTTGTGAGGCGGAGGGTCCCGTGGTCGCTTCACGCCGAGTCCGCGCCGCCGCCGTTCAACTGAGTCCCGTGCTGTTCAGCCGCGATGGGACGACCGAAAAGGTGTGCCGCAAAATCGAACAAGCGGCGCTGGAAGGCGCAGAATTCGTGGTGTTTCCGGAGACGGTAGTGCCGTACTACCCGTACTTCTCGTTCATCAAACCAGCTGCAGCGATGGGCGCCGACCACCTACAGCTGATCGAGGAGTCGGTGGTCGTGCCTGGTCCCGTCACGGAAGAGATCGCGCGGACGGCGCGAGCGACGGGCGTGGTGGTGTCGATCGGCGTGAACGAGCGAGACCACGGGACCCTGTACAACGCGCAGTTGTTGTTCGACGCCGACGGGCGGCTCGCGCAAGCCCGTCGCAAGATCACCCCCACCTTTCACGAGCGCATGATCTGGGGCCAAGGCGACGGCTCTGGGCTCGTCGCGGTAGATACCGCGGTCGGGCGTGTCGGGTCGCTCGCGTGTTGGGAACACTACAATCCGCTGGCCCGATACGCGCTGATGGCGGACCACGAGCAGATTCACGCGGCGATGTTCCCGGGCTCGCTGGTGGGCGACATCTTCCGCGAACAAATCGAAGTAACGATCCGTCATCACGCGCTCGAGTCGGGGTGCTTCGTCGTGAACTCGACAGGGTACCTGACGGACGCGCAAGTCGAGCAACTCTCTGGCACCACCGGGCTCGCGCGCGCGCTGCGCGGAGGTTGCTTCACTGCCATCGTCTCGCCAGAAGGCACGCTGCTTGCGCCGCCGCTGACGGACGGCGAAGGCATCGTGGTAGCTGAGCTCGACTTCGCGCTGATCGCCAAGCGTAAGCGCATGATGGACAGCGTCGGTCACTACAGCCGACCAGAGCTCCTGTCCCTCTTGATCGACCGCCGCGAACAACCCCACGTGCGCGAACGCGCGCGCTCCGAGCTTCTTTCACCGAACGTTCGAGGAACCGATGCTGCGACCCCTGCCGATTTGGAAGCAACCTCCAGTATCCAACCTGCACGAGCCGTCAGTTGAGCTGGTAGTCGAGCTGCAAGCGCGGGGCATGCGCTGGCACGACCCGAACGGCCCTGGTCTGAGTCGCATCGGCGGCGCGGGGCCTTCCGATCACAAGGCCGTCACGGTGGGTCGTCACACCGTGATGGTGCCGATCTTCACGCGCAGCGCGGACGCATCCCCGTTCGTTGCCGAGGTTCAGTCGAACGGGGCGCGCGCGCTGCTGTATCGCCACGGTGATCTGATCGCAGAGGTGTCGTTCCCTCGGCAACCGCGCTTCTATTCGCGCAGCACGGCGGAAGGCGTGCCGTACTGGAAGATCGCGACGCTGCACGGCACGGACGTGCTCGCAACGACGGTGCTGCAAACCTGCACTCGCTTCGGTCATCGCGAGACGTCCTGTCAGTTTTGCGCCATCGGTCAGTCCTTGGCGGCCGGCGCAACCGTCGCCGAAAAGACGCCGGAACAACTGGCGGAAGTGGCCGCCGCGGCGGTGGAGCTCGACGCTGTCCAGCACGTGGTACTCACCACGGGTACGCCGCGCACGCCGGATCGCGGAGCGCGAGTGCTGAGTGACGCGGCACGCGCCATCCGCGCGCGCGTCGACATCCCCATTCAGGCGCAGTGCGAGCCGCCCGCTGATTTCGTTTGGTTCGAGCGCCTGCGCGACGCGGGCGTGGATAGCTTGGGCATGCATTTGGAAGCGGTGACGGAGCCGGTGCGACGGCGGATCATGCCCGGCAAGGCGGAGGTACCGCTCAGCGACTACATGGCCGCGTTCGAGCGCGCCGTCGCCGTGTTTGGTCGCGGGCAGGTCTCGACCTATGTACTGGCCGGACTCGGCGACTCCGTCGCGGATATCACGCGGATGAGCGAGCAGCTGCTGGCGCTGGGCGTGTACCCGTTCGTGGTGCCGTTCGTTCCCATTCGGGGCACACCGCTCGAACGGCATCCGGCGCCGAGCCCCGACTTCATGAACGACGTGTTATCGCGCGTCTCCGCCGCTATCGGTAAAATTGGCCTGTTCAGCTCGCAGATCAAGGCGGGCTGTGGTCGTTGTGGTGCTTGTTCGAGCTTGAAATTGCGGGAGGCTTTGTATGCTTGACGCCGTGAATCCCTGGGGTCGTCGCGTGCGGCCCTATCTCTCGCCCAACGTTCGCGCGCAGATCGCCCGGGAAGCGTGGCAGGTCGAGGCTCATTTTCGCTTACGGCAACAGATCTTTGCGGGAGAACAAGGGCTGTTCAGCGCATCGGATCGCGATGAAAACGACGCGCGGGCGCTGCCGATCGTGGCGTTGAGCTCGGCCTTTGGCATCGATGACGAGGTCGTGGGTGTGGTCCGCATCTATCCGGAAGGCGACGGAATCTGGTACGGCGGTCGGCTCGCGGTGTGCGCGCGTTACCGCACGCAGGGCAGCGTCGGCACCGCGTTGATCGACTGCGCGGTGCGTTCGGCACACGCGCTGGGCTGCCGCACGTTCCTGGCCACGGTGCAGCAGCAGAACGTGCGTTACTTCGAACGCCATCACTTCGCGCCGCTGCGTGAGATCGACGTTCACGGTCACGTTCATTGCTTGATGCAAGCGGACCTGGCTCGCTACCCCGCCGATCCGGCGGCGCTTTGCTTCGCGAGGGCGGCATGAAGGTCCAGGCGACGCTGAACGAGCTGACGGCCACGCTGCGTTCGCGCGTGGAGCTCGAACGCAAAGCGGACATCCAGATGGTGGCCAACGCCTTCGGCCGCAGTGTGCAGAGCGCGTGGCTGAAGAGCGACCAGGTCATCCTGAATGGCGATGACGCCGCAGCCATTCCGAACGGATCGGAGTACCTGTTGCTGGCGGCGGAGGGCATGCGGCCCGAGTTCGTGGCGAAGGATCCGTGGTTCGCCGGATATTGCTCGTTGATGGTGAACCTGAGTGACATCGCGGCCATGGGTGGGCGGCCGCTCGCGGTGGTAGACACGCTGTTTTTGGGCGAGGGTTCGAATCGCGAAGTGCTCGACGGCATGGTCGCCGCGAGCGAAGCCTTCGGCGTGCCGATCGTGGGCGGACACACCGCCAGCGTGCCGGGACCCACGCAGCTGGCCGTGGCCGTGCTGGGACGTGCCACACGTTTGATTAGTAGTCACACCGCGCGACCGGGTCAGGTGCTGCTCGCGGCCATTGACCTGTGCGGCAGCTTTCGCGGCGCTGGCGGCAACTTCAACGCCGCGACGTCGTCGACTCCCCAAAAGCTCCGCAGTCAGCTGACACTGCTGCCGGAGCTGGCCGAGGCGGGGCTCGTCACGGCAGGCAAGGACATCAGCATGGCAGGCATCTGCGGCACGCTGTTGATGTTGCTGGAGACTTCGGGCGTGGGCGCGTTTTTGGATCTGGAGTGCGTACCTGCCCCCGGCGATGTGGATCCCGTTCGCTGGCTCACGGCGTTCCCCAGCTTCGGCTACATCTTGGCAGTGGAGCCGGACGCGGCGAGTCGCGTGTGCGCCCGCTTCGATTCACTGGGTGTGGCGTGTACCCGCGTGGGTCAGGTCACGAACAGCTCGCGGCTCGAGCTCGCGATTGGTTCGCGCCGCACCACCTATTGGGATTTGACCGAACGTCCTCTAACTGGTTTCGGTCCTACTCTCAAGAATTGAGCGGCGATGCTCTCGATTGGGATCTACACGTATTCCACCAAGCCGCGCGGCAGCGTCGTGCACGCCGTTTCCTTGGCGGAGGCGCTGCGCTTCGCCGGTCACGACGTCACGCTGTACGCGCTGAGCAAGACGGGCGATACGCTGTTCCGTCCCGCTTCGTGTCGCGTGTGCCTGTTTACCGCGGGCAAGGCACCCGTCGAGAGCGGCGCTTTGATCCGTCAACGCATCGACGAGTTTGCGACGGGGTTACGCGCGCAGCGGCCTCAGCACGACATCCACCACGCCCAGGATTGCCTCGCGGCCAACGCGTTGCTGGAGGCGCGGGCGGAGCTGGGCGGCTCGGTCGTGCGCACCGTGCACCACGTGGAGGCGTTCGAAGATGCGTATTTGGCGCAGTGCCAACGTCGCTCCGTGGAGCAAGCCGACCGCGTGTTCTCCGTGAGCGAGTTGACCCGGCGCGAGGTGCGAGCAGAGTTTGGTCGGGACTCGGCGCAGGTTGGAAACGGCGTGGACGGCGAGCGGCTGCGCGCCATTGCCGCGGAGCCACGCAGCATCGCGAAGCGCTTCGGGATCGAGGCGGGGGACCGCGTGGTGTTGAGCGTCGGCGGCATCGAACCTCGCAAGAATAGCTTGCGCGCGCTGGCTGCCGTCGCCAACGCGTTCGATCGTGTGCCTCGGCTCCGCTGGATCATCGCGGGCGGCGCGAGCATCTGGAACCACGATGATTACCGGCAGCGCTTCCAGGAGCGTTTGAGCGAGTTGCCGCGCGACCTGCAGCGCCGCGTGAATATCTGCGGTGTGGTGACGGATCCAGAGCTGGCGGGCTTGTACGCCGCCAGCGAGGTGTTGCTCTATCCGTCGCAACGTGAAGGCTTTGGACTGAGCGTGCTGGAAGCGCTGTGCAGCGGGACCAACGTCGTGGCGTCGAACGTGCCGCCGTTCACCGAATACTTGGACGCGGAGTGCGCGTGTTTGGTCGACCCGGATTCGGTCGAAGCGATGTCGACCGCGCTGGTGCGCCTGCTGCGCGAGCCTAACTTTGCCAAGCAGCTACTCTGCAACGGGGAACGCCGTGCCGCGCTCTATTCCTGGACGCGCTGCGCGGCCGAGCACGTTGCGCACTATCGTGCGCTGCTCGCCAAGACCGTCAACCTTTGCCCTGCGGCACAGGCGTGACGATATCGATTTAGCTTTTCGATTCTCGTTCTTGAAAACCAGTTAGTTGGAAGGAGGCAGTCATGCCGGAGATGCACTTTCGTGTGCAATGGCCCGACGGTCGCGAGGAGGAGTGCTACTCGCCGTCGTGGATTATCGAAGAGTATCTGGAGGTCGGCGGCGCCTATGCGGTGCCCGACTTTCTGAAACGCGTCGACACGGCGCTCAACATCGCGTCCGAACGCGTGCGAGCCAAGTACGGTTTTGCGTGCAGCTCCGCGCTCGATCAGCTCGCGCGGTTGCAGGAGCGAGTGTCCGCCCTGCCGCTCGAGTTGCGCGAGCGCGAGGTGCGCGTGCTCGGTTTCGACAAACATGCTCCGCGCGATGCTCGCCGGGGCTGACCAATCTCTCTATCGGAAACAGTCATGAACACAGTCGTACAAGTCGCCATCGTTGGCGCGGGGCAAGCGGGCCTGAGTGTCAGCTATCTGTTGAAGGAGCGCGGCATCTCGCATTGTTTGCTGGAGCGCAACCGTGTCGGGCACACCTGGCGTGAAGAGCGCTGGGATACGTTTTGCCTGGTCACTCCGAACTGGCAATGTCGTTTGCCCGGTCATGCTTACGATGGCGAGGATCCGCAAGGCTTCATGCTAAAGCACGAGATCGTGGCGTACCTCGAGCGCTACGTGGAGCGCTTCAACCCTCCGGTGCGTGAAGGCGTGGAGGTGCGCTCGGTGCGACCCAACGCGGACCGCCCGGGGTTCGTGCTGGAGACCTCGGAGGGCCGCGTTTTTGCGGAGGAAGTCGTGATCGCAGCGGGCGGCTACCACACGCCGCGCGTTCCAGACTACGCCGCGCGCTTGCCACAGGACATCGTTCAGGTGCACTCCGCGGCGTATCGCAATCCCCAGCAGCTGCCGGAGGGAGACGTGCTGGTCGTAGGCACGGGTCAATCCGGCGCGCAGATTGCCGAGGATTTACATCTGACCGGACGGCGCGTGCACCTGTGTGTGGGCAACGCGCCGCGCTGCGCTCGGCGCTACCGCGGCAAGGACGTGGTGGAGTGGCTGGAGCTGATGGGTCACTACGACCAGGCGATCCACGAACACCCGCATCCGGACCAGGTGCGAGAGAAGACCAACCACTACGTGACGGGTCGGGCTGGCGGGCACGACCTGGATCTGCGGCAGTTCGCCAAGGAAGGCATGCGGTTGTACGGACCGCTGCGCGGCGTGGATGGCAGCGAGCTGGTGTTCGCCCCCGAACTTACCAGGAACTTGGATTCGGCGGACGCCGTGTACGTGGGGATCAATCGCGCCATCGACGAGTACATCGCCAAACACGGAATCGATGCTGAGACGGGCGAAGCGTACGTTCCGCCGTGGGAGCCCGGGCCAGAGCAGGAACGGCTGGATTTCCAGGCGGCGGGTATCAAGTCCATCGTTTGGAGTACCGGCTTCGATTCGAACTGGGGCTTCATCGAGTGCCCGGTGTTCGACGACAGCGGGCATCCGAGCCACTTGCGAGGCGTGACCGCGGTGGAGGGCTTGTACTTCATTGGCTTACCTTGGCTTCACACCTGGGGTTCCGGACGCTTCGCGAGCGTGGGACGAGACGCGGAGCATCTGGTGGAGATCATGCAGCGGCGCCTCGCCGCGCACGCGGGGACGGCGCAACTTGCGGCGAGCTGAGCGGTCAGCTCGGCGTCAACCCGCGGACGATCGCGAACAGCCGCTCCGCCGTGACTTCGCAGGCGCGTAGCGCGGGCGCCACGCGCAATGTGACGCGCGCTCGCACGCGCGTCAGCGGGCGTTTCGCGCTGTGACTGAAGCAGCTTCCCCAGAGCCCTGCCAAGTGCATGGGCACCACCGGAACCGGATCGCGCGCCACGATGCGCTCGATGCCGCGACGGAACTCCTGAAGCTCACCGTCGCGACTGAGCTGACCCTCGGGGAACACGCACACGAGCTCACCGGCGCGGAGCGCCGCCGAGATGGCATCGAACGCAGCGTTGAGCGTGGCGGCGTCTTCACGCTGGCCGCTGATCGGGATCACGCCAGCGTCGCGAAAGACGCGGCCGGTGGCGGGGAGCTCCAGAAACTTGCGATGCATCACGAAGCGGACGGGGCGCGGCGACGCGGCTGCGATCAACATCCAATCGACGTAGCTGACGTGATTGGCGACCAAAACTGCCGCACCCGTCTGCGGCAGGTGTTCGCGCCCCTGGATCTGCAGGCGATATCCCAGATGACCGAGGACCCAACACAACACACGCAGACACGAGCGTGGCTCTGCCACGTACGCAAACGCTGCCACGCACAGGTTCAGCAAGGCGAAGTAGGCAAAGACCTGCGTCACGCTCGCACCGAGCGCAGACAAGCTCATCAACACCACGCTGCCCAGCACCATGAACGCTGCGTTGACCACGTTGTTGGCAGAAATGGCGCGGGCGCGCGCCGCTTCGGGCGTGCGTAGCTGCAGCAAAGTGTAAAGAGGCACCGTAAACAAGCTGCTGGCGAGCGCCAGCAGAAACAAGTCCAGGCTCAGGTGCAGCCCTTCGACCGAGTGCAGCCACGACCACAGCATCTGTTCGGGCTGCGCCGTCAGGCGCAGACAGCTGAACGCCGCGTCCGCCAGAAACACAGACACGCCCAGCGCGCCGAGCGGCACCAAACCGAGCTCCAAGCGCCCGCGGCTGAAGCGTTCACACAACAGTGAGCCTGCGGCAACGCCAAGCGTGAACACCACCAGCAACGCAGCGAGCAGGCTTCCCGGCGCGACGCCGGTCAAGCTCACGAGCCGCGGCAGCGTCGACAGCACCGCGCTGCCGATCAACCAAAACCAGGAGATCCCTAGCGTCGCCAGCCAGCTCGCCCGGTCGCTTCGCACGAGCTTGAGCAAGCGCCAGGTGGGTCGCAAGAGACCGTACTCGATGCCTAGCTCCGGCGCCGCAGCGGGCAGCGCCGGAACGCAGCGCGCCGCGCAGTAACCGACGACGCTGACCACGATCAACACGCCACTGGTCAACGCCGCCGTGTGCTGGCCCAGGGCGCTGCCGGCCAACGCACCCAGCAGGATCGCCAAAAACGTGCCGCTCTCGACCCGCGCGTTGGCCGGCAGCAGCTTGTCCACTCCGACCAGCTCGGGCAACGCGCCGTACTTGAGCGGACCGAATGCGGCGGCCTGCGTGCCCATCACGAACAACCCGAGCAGCGACACCAGCAAGCTGCCGGAGCAGAGCCCGGCGGCACCGACCAGCATGGCGAAGATTTCCAGCAACTTGGTGGCTCGCAACAGACGGTGCTTCGGATACTTATCGCTGAGCTGCCCCGCGAGCGCGGAGAACAGCACGAACGGCAACACGAACACGCCGGCTGAAAGTGCGACTAACTGATCCAGCTCGACCTTGCTCAAACCAGCCTGGTTGACGGTGAGACCGATTACCCAGGCGTTCTTGAAGGTGTGATCGTTGAAGGCGCCCAAAAACTGAGCGCTGGAGAGCGCGCGAAATCCCTTGTTCATGATTCGGTCCGAGGAAAAGGCAGCTTCAGCCGTGGAAGTGGGCGCGTGCGGCTTCACGCAGCCGGAAGTAGCGAGCCTTTTGGCTCTCGAAGGTGGAGGCGCCGAGCAACAACGCCGCGCCCAGCGCCGCAAAGGCCAGCCAGCCGTGTTGCAACGGCACCGCCAGGTAGTGCACGAGTGTCAAAACCAGCAGCAACACCGCGCTGAGGAGCGCCGCCACCGCGGGCCTTGCCCGGCGCTGCACGAACGCGATCGCGCCGACGCAGAGCGCCAGGCCAACGCAAACGAAGCTGAGCGCTTGCTCCCCCTCCAAGAAGATGGCGCCGCGCGCGACGAAGGTGGCCAGCAGCGCGAGCAGCAACAGTGCAGACGCACCCGAGCGCAGCACCAGCGCGACCAGGCTGCACACCACCGCGACGGCGAACGCTCCACCCAGCAGCGTGGGTTGAGCCAGGAGCACACTGGCCAGCAAGCCCAACGCGCCGATGGCTTGAAGCCCGTCGGTCAGTCGTTGGCTGAGCTGTCGGCGAACCGGCTCGCACAGCGCACACACGGCCGGGGCCCCCAGCAACGCCGCCTGCCACCACGGATTGCTCGCGTCGTGAAAGTAGCTGCGTCCCAGCGTCACTGCGATGGGCACCAGCAACAGTCGTCGCATGGCCCGGCCCTCTGGATGCTGAAGTTTGGGCTCGGTTCGCAAGAACCCGAGCTCGAAGGCCAGCAACACGAGCAACTCGGCCGTGACCAGGGCGACGCTGGCTTCGCCGGAGCGCAGCGGCAGCACCAGCGGCGCGCTGAAGCCAAACAACAAACCGAGCAGCAGTCGACTTTTGTCCCGCACCAGCGCGCGCAGCGCAAAATGCAGTACCGGCAGCAGCGCTGCGGCGACGCCACCAGCGACCGCCAGCGCAGACAGCGTGGGGCGCGTGGTCACGTCCGGCGCAAACCAGCGATCCCACACACCGGACCCAATTACCGCGAAGTGGAGCGGGACGGTGGCGGCTGCCAAACCCAGGAGCCAACGCGCCCCCAACGCATCGTGGAAGCGCTTGAGTGCTAGCAGCGCCAGCACGGTGAGCGCGAGCGTGAGGCCGCCCCAGCACAAGGACCGCTGCAGCAAGCCGGTGTCGGACCAACCCTCCACCAGGAAGACCAAGCCTGAGACCAACAGCGAGCCGGCACCGACCGCACGCAGCAGCCCAGGTAACGACCAGCGCCGCGTTTCGGCCGGCATTTGTGGAGGAATCACTTCGGTAGCTTGGGACATCAGGCGCCCTCCTCGCTGAGCAACCGATCCAGCGCGCTATTCAGGCGCGCGGCCTCGTCGGTTTGCTCGAAGCGCGCGGCAAAACTGTCCAAAGGTTGCGCAGTCGACGGGCACTGCCCCTCGTGTTGCTCAATGCGCGCTTCCCAGCGTTCGAACACCAGGGCAATGTCGTCGCCCTCGGTGACGACCGAGCAAGCTTCGGCGCGTGCTTCCCTCGAGATCAAGGCAGCGCGGCGTTGCCGCAGCTCTTGCAGTTGAGCCTCGACGGCGGTCAAGTCGGCGGCGACACGTGTTTGAAGCCGCTCTTCCGTTTCCAGCCGTCGGCTGAGCTCTCCGGCCTGCTGCTCGGCGCGATCCATGCGGCGCACGCACTCCAGCGCCGTCTCTCGGTCGTGACGCAGGCCGAGCGCGCGCTGCTTCCAGGCGGTCACCTGCTCCCGCGCCTGCTCGATGCCGCGTCGCAGCTCGGCGATGTGGCGTTCGCTGGCCAGGCGTTGGGCACGAATGCGCACGGCGCCGCGCTCCAAGCCCAGAATGGCCGCGCTGACACTGGCCTCTTGATTTTCGATCTGCGTGAGAAGTTGCTCCAGCTGCGCGCTGACGCTGCGGCTGAACTTGCGAAGTACCTGCATGGCGATGTTGCCTCCTGGGTTCGCAGCATGAAACAGCGTCGTGGCAGCTCACAGCAGAACACCGTAACGATGTTACGAGATGCGCATCAGTGTCAGTACCTTGCTGTTTATGGCTGGATAAGCGCGAAAACTGCGAGCCAAAACTGTGTTACGTTGTAACAATGACTCGTGCTGGCGCACTCCTCGCCGAACAGGAAGCCCTGGTGGCCGCAGCCGTGATCGCGGCGGAGGCGAGCTTTCCGCAAGAGGGATTTCGGCAGCGCGACGTGCGCTTTTACTTCGAGCTGTTCTCGAATTGGCTCGAGTCGACCACGGGTGAGTGGACGCTTTCGCTCCACAACGCGCAGATCCAACGTTATCTCGAGCAACTGGTGCGCGCGGGGGCAGCCAAGCGTCCGCGCCGCGCGCCGCCGCGCTACCGCCTGACGGCGGCTGGCTTGCTCGAGCTGTTGGAGACGCTGACGCGCCGTCAAAACCTGCAGCGTCTGGATCAGTTTTTTCTCGTTTTTCACATTCTGCAGGCCTACGGCAGTCGACTGCGTGCGTTGACGCAGAAGAGCGGTCCGCTTCCGTCGCGGGCGCTTTCGCAGCGCGTGGACGAACTGATCGATCCGCGTGCGTTTGCCGCGCGCGAGCTAACATTGGTCGAACGCGAGCTCAGTCGGCTCGCGTTGCGCATCGATGAGTCGCTGAAGACCGGCGAGCTGACGCGACGCCTGCTCGGCTCTGGGCAATCCCTGGAACAGGTGGTGATCGCCGTGGAGCGCGAGTTTCCCTACGAGCTGAACAGCCGCAAGCCGCTGAACGAGTTGCTGCGGCAGCTGCCGCCGGCTTTCCGCGTTCACGAACTGGCGGAGGCGCCGGTACTCCGCGCGGAGGGCCTATGGCGACCGACGCACGCGCTGCTTCAGGCTTATCGAAGCACGCTGCAGGAGATGCTCGGGAAATCCAAATCCGCTTGACGACAAAACCTCGGCCTAGCCGCGATCTGCGGAGGGGCTTTCTAAAATCCAAGACAGCAATGCTAGGGTGCCAAGTCGCAATGCTTCGACGCAAGTTCAGTTCATGGGTGACGGTAGCGACGCTTCTGGGGGCGCACGCGTTGACCGGTTGTGCGAGTGGCCCGAACGTAAGTTCGGATCTGCCGTTGCGACGGGTGGTGGTGTACCGCAACGGCGTTGGCTACTTCGAACGCGCAGGGCGGGTGAACCGCGAGCGGGTGAGCTTCGAGATGCGTCAGCGCATGGTCGGAGATTTTCTGGCGTCCTTGGCCGTGATCGAGAAGGGCGGCAGCTCGGTGCGCTCGGCGTCGTTTCCGCTGGAGCTGGCGGACGCCAAGCAGGAGCCGCAGCCAACGCCCAAAGACAAGAAGAAGCGCGGTCGACCCGAGAACTCCATGCGAGAGGTCGTGCTGCACTTGGACGGCAAGAAGCACGATTTGCTGATCGGTTACTTGTCAGAGACGCCGGTGTGGCGGCCGTCGTATCGCATCGTGATCGAACAGGACGGCAGCGCGTCGTTGCAGGCGTGGGGCATCGTCCAAAATCTCTCCGGAGAGGACTGGAAGGACGTGTCGCTGTCGCTCGTGGCGGGCGCACCGATCGCGTTTCAATCGACGTTGGGTTTGCCGGTGATTCCGATCCGACCGTTGGTCTCCGACCAAGGTGAGGTAATGCAGGTCGTGCCGACGGGCGTCACTTCGGTGAATCGTTCGGCAGACGCGGATGTGGATCGTTACGGTCCGAGCGAGGGTTACGGCGCCGCGCCAGCGGCCGCAGCCGCTCCAGCGCCGGAGATGGAAGCTCTGGACGATCAGAAGATGATGAGAGAGGAAGCCGCGCAGGGCAGCGTGGGCCGCATCTCCAGCACGGGGCGGGGTGGCGGCGGCATGGCCGCGAACAAGAAGTCGTCTATGCCATCCCGTCCGATGCCGGCGCCTGCGCCGCCGCCGCCACCCATGGCGCCTGGACAGAGCCCGAGCCCGCCGCGTCGCTTGTCGGACCTGGCGGCCGTGGCGTTGGAAGCGGGCACCACGCGTTACGACATGCCGTTCCGCGTGACGGTGCCGAACGAAAGCGCCACGATGGTGCTGCTCACGAGTCAACGCGTGCCGGGCGAAGCCGTGTTGCTGTTCGCGCCGGAGTCCGGAGCGCCTGATTCGCAGATGCATCCCTTCCGAGTTGCGCGCATCACGAACAGCACGGCGGGCCTGCTCGAGAAGGGGCCGATCGCCGTATACGAACGCGGTTCGTTCCTGGGCCAAGGCTTACTGGACCCGTTGCCGGCCAAGGCCACGGCCACCGTGCCGTTCGCGCTCGAACGCAGCGTCTTGGTTGGCAGGAAGGTGGAGAACGATCAGCAAGGCGCCCGGCTCTATCGTATCGAAGCCGGCAGGTTGCTCATTGAGCGAGATTGGGTGACACGCAACGTGTACAGCGTGGATAACGGCGGCGACAAACCCAACAAACTACTGCTCAAACACGGCCGCATTCCGGGCACGCGCTTGATCAAGCCGCCGCCTGGGACCGAAGACAACGCTGGCACCGCGATCGCGCTGATACCAGTCACCATCAAGCCCCATTCCAAGACCGAAATCACGGTGGAGGAACGCCGCGCGTCGCAACAAGAAGCCGACTGGCTGAGCCCGCTCGCGGATCAGGCCGTACGCGGCTACTTGGCGGACAAGCGCGCCAAGCCGGAGCTGGTCGCGCAGCTCACCGCAGCTTGGACCCTGCGCGCGAACCTGAGCAAGACGCTCGACGAACTGGACAAGCTCGAAAGCGAGCGGGACGAGCTGGAACGCGCCAGCGACGAAGCGCGCCGCAACCTGCGTGCGATCGAGAAGAACACCCAGGCCCAGGATCTACGTCAGAAGCTGACCAAACGTTTGGCAGAAGCTGCCGCGCGCCTCGACGCCATCACCAAACGCAGTATCGAACTGAAGATGACCGGCGACGAGGCTCAAATTCGATTTCGAGACGCTGTGCGCGAAATCAAGCTCGATAATCCGCTCCCCGCCCTGGACGGCTGATTCAGCGCGAGCGGCGCTTCCGACGCGAAACGGCGCGGTGCGGGTTCGTCCGTGCCGCGCGCATCTCCCGCATCAGTTTCAGTCGCGTGGGAGCGCTGCTGCGCACGCACGTGACGCGGAGCTCGTCGATTTCGCTCGGCGTGTGGGCGAGCGGTTCGCCTTCCGTGGTCGCGGCGGCGAAAGCCAGCGGCGACGGGGCGGGCAGCTCCGTGTCTTCGGAGCGCAGCTGTAGGCTCAACGTCATTTCGTTGCGCGGTGCGCCCGGACGCAAGCTGGGCCTGGCGCGTCCGGCGGAGCGCATGGAGCGCGGTGCCCGTTGACTGAACAAGCGAATGGAGGCTCTATGCGACGACATTGAGTCTCTGGCCCACTCCTTGGGCAACGTTGGGAGGCGGCGTAGCCGAGTCGATCAGCTGCAGCGCTTGCTGGCCGCGCTCGCGCTGGGCATCGAGCGCCTTCTTGCCGACGGCGACCTCGATCTGTGCACCGATCATCGCCGCCGAGCCCCCTGAACCAGAACCGATTTGCATCTGCGCTCGATGGACGGAGTGAGCCGGCAAGCCTTGAGAAAAAAGACGAAAATTGCGCGCACATGTGCCGCCTACAGCGGAGGTTCCCGCCGCCCCGGGACGATGTGGTAAGGGGTGCGCGTGACTCATCCCAACGATCAGTATGCAGCTTCTGGCGTGGACTACAGCGTGGTCGATCCGGGCAAGCTCCTGGCCCAGCGCGCGGCGGCGGCTACCGCGCGCCATTTGCCTGGACGCGGCGCACAAGAAGTCGAAGTGAGTCGCGGCGAGAGCGCCTACGTCATCGATCTGGGCGACCGCTATCTGGCGACGGTCACCGAAGCGCTAGGAACGAAGAACCTGGTGGCGGACGCCGTTCGCAAGTACACGGGCAAGACCCACTACGAGGCGATCGCGCGGGATACCGTCGCTACGATAGTGAACGACCTGTGTACCGTCGGTGCGCGGCCGTATTGCATCACGGCTTATTGGGCAGCCGGCAGCTCTGGTTGGTTCGAGGACAGCGCGCGTATGTCCGACTTGACCCTGGGCTGGCAAGCCGCGTGCGACGAGGTGCGGGCGGCCTGGGGTGGCGGCGAGACGCAGGTGCTCAAAGGGATGATCGAGCCCGACGTGGTCGTGCTGGGTGGGTCAGCGACGGGGTTCGTGGCGCCCAAATCCCAGCTTCTGCTCGGTTCGCAGGTGGCTGCGGGCGACGTGATGTTGTTTGCGCCTGCGACGGGCATTCACACCAACGGCCTGACCCTGGCGCGTGACATCGCGGGGCGCTTGCCCAAGGGTTACCAGACGTTGGTGCCAGGTGACGCCGCTGGTCGGAGTTTGGGTGAAGCGTTGTTGGCTCCGACGCCCCTGTACGGAACGCTTCTGGAAGCTTTGCAAGATGCGGGTGTAGACGTGCACTACGCCGTCCACGTGACAGGTCACGGGGTGAGGAAGTTGATGCGCGCCACACAAGCGTTGACGTACGTGGTCGAAGCGCTGCCAGCCATCCCACCGGTATTAGCGCTGCTGAGCGAGGCAGCGCAGCTTTCAGCCGAGGAGGCCTACGGCACGTTCAACATGGGGATCGGCTTTGCGTTCTTCGTGCCGGAGAGTGGCGCCGCGCTCGCCGCGCAAGTGGCCGCAGCGCGCGGTACGCCATTGCTGCGCGGAGGTCACGTCGAAGCCGGGCCACGTCGAGTGATTCTGCGTCCGCTCGGGCTCGACTACGCGAGCGATTCGTTGAGCATTCGCTGATAGCGGCGTAGAGCTTCGGGTTTGGGTACGGAAGCGCCCTCGACTACGGTCGGAACACGCTTGGGCGGATCGATGATCGGTCTGTCGCCCGGCCACTTCCAGCCAGCGTCCCGGAACATCAAGACTTCGTAGACCAATAGCGCACCCACCGCGCCGAAGAGCAAGACGAACAGGGTGCGCGTGAGGAAGGTCCGGATGCGGGACGTGCGCGGAGCCTCCGGCTCCAGGCTTGCACGTTCGGCGTCTGCACCTGCCCAGGCCGGAGGCCTATAACCTGGCGGGGCTTCACTCGGCGGGTACGCGACCGACGAGGATGGATAGCTGGACGTCGCGGCTGCCTGATAGTTCGGCGCCGCCGGGCCATAAGCAGCAGGCGCGTAGTGTGCGGCGAGCGGCGTCGAGGGCTGCCGCGCAGACACCGCAGACACCGCAGCCATTTGCCGTTCCGTCGGTAACTCCCACGGTAGTGGCACCGACATCGTGGCGTTGAAGCGGCTGTCGCCGTAGGACGCGGAACGGGCGCCATTAGGTCGGAAAACGTTGGCCATGGGGCTCCATCCAGCAAGGAGCGTTCCAAGCGCCTGTCGTCGCATAAGTCGAATGATTCCGCGGATCGTTTGCGTGCGTCGCGTGTGCCATTCTTGCCTCGCCGGGGCGAAGGCTCGCACCTTTTCGAGCGCGGACGCGTGATTTCACTGCGGCTTAATACCAAGTCTGGCAAGCCCAGCTGCCCTTTGCGTTTCCCGAGCGTGTCCGTCATCACACGTTTGGGTGAGCCAGCTGCGGTGTACCAGGGCGTGCTTTTCTGCTTCAAAAAGCCTTGATCTAAACTGGTAGATAATCTACCAGTTTAGCCACGCGGACGTCGAGACCGTGCAACTCAGCATGGTAAAACGCGGCGCGTTTGGAGCTTTCCTCATGAGCACCTCTTTGTATGAGCGGATTGGTGGCGAAGCGGCGGTCGACGCCGCAGTAGACGTTTTTTATCGCAAAGTACTGTCGGATCCGCGGATCGCCGAGTTCTTCGACAGCGTGGACATGGACCTGCAGCGCGCCAAACAGAAGGCATTCCTCACCTACGCGTTCGGCGGACCCAACCACTACTCCGGCAAGGATCTGCGAGCTGCGCACGCGCACATGAAGCTTACCGACCAACATTTCGACGCCGTCGTCGAGCACTTGGCCGCTACGTTGACTGAACTGGGCGTACCTGCGGAGCATATCGCTGAGGTCGCGGCCATTGCAGCGAGCGTGCGCGGACACGTGCTGAACCGGTAAAGGCGTGCCGATGCATGCAGAAATCGATGTGGACGCGCGGCACGCGACGCTCGAGTTCGAAGGTGCGCGCTATCCGCTCTTGCCGAGCGAGAGCGTGCTCGATTGTTTGCTCCGACATGGGGTGCAGGTCAGCTCTTGCTGTCGCAGCGGCGCTTGCCAGTCCTGCATGTTGAAGGTCAACGCCGGGCGGGTGCCGCCCGCTTCTCAGCGTGGCATCAAGGCCACGCACCAGCAGCAGGGCCTGTTCCTCGCGTGCATGTGCAAGCCCACCTCGGATCTCAGCATCAGCCGCTGCGAAGCGGCGCCCAGCTACGCTTCGCGAGTCGTGCGTAGCGAGCGCTTGTCCGAAGGCGTCCTGGGAGTTTGGTTGGAGCGCCCGAACGAACTCGAGTTCCGCGCCGGCCAATTCCTCCAGTTGTCGCGAACGACAGATGGATTGATGCGTCCGTATTCGATCGCGTCGCTGCCCGAGCAAGGTCCCATCGAGCTTCACGTTGCGTTGCTGGAGCATGGGCGCATGAGCGGCTGGCTTCAGCGAGCAGCGGGTGAAAACGTGCAGATTCGGGGTCCGTTCGGCGAATGTTATTACCAGGAGCAGGAGCCAGAGCGACCGTTGTTACTGGCGGGAACCGGCACCGGCCTCGCTCCGTTATTGGGAGTCGTGCGCGCTGCCATCCATGCGGGGCATCGCGCACCGATCACCCTGTTTCACGGCGTTAGAGAGCGCGCGGGACTGTATATGGCTGCTGAGCTCGGGCAACTCGCGCGTGACGCTGCTCCACTCCGTCTGGTTGCGAGCGTCCTCGACGCGGACACTTTCGAGCTGCCGGGCTGGCGCGTGGAGCGAGCGGCACTGGACCAGCTGATACTTTCGCAGTACCCCAAGCTGAATGCCCATCGCTTGTACTTCTGCGGCAACCCCAGCCTGGTGCAGCGACTCAAGCGCGGCGCGTTCCTGGCAGGCGCTGCGTTGGCCAACATCCATAGTGATCCGTTCGTGCTTCCCGCTGCCGTCGCCGCGTAAAGGTGTCGCGTGCAGCTGACCCAATACACCGACTTCGCGTTTCGCGCGCTGATCGCCCTGGCGTCCGTCGCACCGGAGAAGCTGACGGCATCGGAGATCAGTGAAAGTTACGGCATCTCGCTGAATCACCTGCTGAAGGTGGTGCAGCGCATGGCGGAGCTTGGTTACGTGGAGACGTTGCGCGGCAAAGCGGGCGGGGTGCGCCTGGCGGTGGAGCCTTCGAGCTTGCGCTTGGGTCAGGTCGTGCGCGGGATGGAGCCCGAGCTCGGTTTGGTGCCGTGCCTGCGCCAGCAAGACGCGGATTGCAGGCTCTTGCCGGCGTGCCGGCTGAGAGGCATCTTGCAGCAGTCCATGCAGCAATTCTTGGAGAGTTTGGACCAATACACGCTGGCTGACGTAACCGGCTCGAAGAAGCGCGTGCAGCAACTCTTGGAGCTGCGCCGCCCCGCCTGAACTCGCGCACGAAATCATGCCAAACGCGCGACGAACCAGATCATACCGCACGCCCCGAGCACGATGGAACACGCGGGCAGCGCGCGCAGTGGCACTCCAGCTCGAGCCTTGAGCCAGCGCAAGGCGAACAGGATCGGCAGCAGCACGAGGAGCTGACCAAGCTCGACGCCCAAGTTGAACTGCAGCAGCGCTGACGCCAGGTCCGCTCGCGGCAGCGAAAGTTCCTGCAAGGCTCCGGCGAAGCCGAGCCCATGCACGAGCCCGAACCCGACGCTCAGCAGCGTGCGGTACCGTGGTCGCGCGGTTCGCAGGTTTTCCACCGCCACGTAGACGATCGACAGTGCGATCGCCGGTTCCACGATGTGTGCGGGCGCTTGCCACGCGCCGAGCACGCTCAGAATCAAACTGCAGGCGTGACCGAGCGTGAACGCGGTGACAACCCGCAACGTCACGAGCCAGCTCGCCGCGCCGAGGGCCAGCAACGACAAGAATGCGAGGTGATCATAGCCGGCGAGGATGTGTTCCAGTCCCAAGCGCAAGAAGCTCCCGCGCTCGGGGGCAGCGTCCGTACCCGCCACACCCAACGCCGACACCTCGAACTGGTTGCGCGCGCCGAAGTAGACGTGGTCGCTGGGGGCGCCGACCGTCTCGACGCGCGCCGCGTGCCGGTGCTCCGACCCGAGAGCGCCCAAGAACGCGAGCTTCACCTGGATGGGGGTCGACGCAGCGGAGCAACGCGCGGTTGCGCGCAACACGACACCGGAATGCTCGTTCAGCTCTGCCGTGCGCAAGGCGATGACGCACGGAGCGCTGGTCGTGCTGGTGAGCACGCCCTGCGTGAGCCAGCGGGCGAGACGGGCGGTTCCTGCTCGAGCCTCTGCCAGATTGAGCTCGCCGTCTGCGTCCTGATCCAGGTCTGGAACTGCGTTCGTTAGCTCACTTGGCGAGAAATTGTAGACGATGTCGAGCCCATCAGGGGTTCGCAGGTAGCTGCCGCGCGATAGCCCGACCGTGTGTGCCGCCGCGTGGCTCGACCACGCGCTGACCAACAACGCCGCGAGTACATACAGCAAGGCCATGCTCAGCTCGGCGCCCCCGTGCTCTCCGCCAACAACTTGCGGGCCTCGCGTGCGGAGGTCTCGTCGAAGTGAGGGTTTAGTCCCAGCGCGGCGCGGAGAGCTTGGCGCCCGAGCTTAGTTTCCCCGGACGCGAGCAAGATGGCGCCTTCATGAAACAGTAGCCGCGCGTCCGGCGTGCCCAAGCGGCGAGCCCGAGCGATCGCGGCGCGCGCTTCGGCATAACGCCCAGCACGATACAGCGCGAACGCCAGCGCGTCGTCGGTGTAGATGTCGCCGCGCGTCCGCCGCTCGCGTTCGGCGAGCAGCAGGGCGCCATTCGTGTTGCGATTCAAGGTCGACAGCATCAGGGACAACGCGCGCGGATCGTGCAACCTGCCTTCGCGCTCAGCGTCGAGGTATGCGCGCTCTGCGCCCGCGGCGTCCCCAGCTAGTTGCTTGGCTTGCCCGAGCAGCCAAGTCGTCTCGACCAATGGGCTCTTGCTCCGAGCGCGCTCCAAGAGGTCTACCGCAGCGTTCGGTGCGCCGGTGGCGAGCAGTACCCGCGCGCGTCCGACCAGGGCCGGCGGATAGTCCGGGATGCCGCGCAACGCCTCGGAAAAACCTGCATCCGCGCCCTCGGTGTCGCCGCCATGCCAAAACAGGAGCGCCGCTTGCACGATGGCCCACGCGCGTGCTTCGGGTTCCCGCGGATCCGTGCCGGCGTCGATGGCGAGCCGCGCGAGTTCACGCGCAGCCTCGAGATCCCCGCGCAGCCACCGAAGGTAGGAGCTTCGGCTGTAGGAGGGCAAATTGGGCTTCAGGTCCAACATACGCATCGCTGCACTCTCGGCGGCTTCGTGCTCGCCGAGCTCGAGCAATGCGTCGCTCAAGCTGCCGAGGGCCATCGGAGAATCCGGGCGCGTCTCGAGCAGCGATTGGCTCAGCTGCTTGGCTTCTGTGAAGCGGTGCGCATTCAGCAGCACGAGCCCTCGTAGATCCAGGGCCAGCGCGTCGCCGGGGACGAGATCGAGCGCCACGTCCGCGCAGGCTTCGGCGTTCAGGTAGTAGCCCGGGTCGCTACTTTCGCGTGCCTTCAGCACCCAGGTCCGTCCCAGCTCGATCCAGGTGGCCAGGCGCTTGGGTTGCGCCGCCGCGGCTGTCGTGAGGCGTTGCAACTTGCGATCGAGATGGCTCGTTCCGCCGGGCGTCGTCAGCGCCAACGCGCGCGCCGCGTCGAGCGTCGACAGGGACACCGCGCTCGCCGCAGGCGGTACCGCGCCGCGCGCTGCTGGTGGGCGATCAGCGGTTTCACCTCGACAAGCGCACAGGCACAACGTCAGCGCGCACAACCGACTTCGAGTCGTCACGAAACACCTCGAATGGCTTACGTGCCAGGCCTCGAGATCGGATTTGTGACGCGACGAAACTCACGATTTGGCGCTCGCGAGCGGCTTTTCCAAATCTGAGATCGGGGCTCACCGCGTAGCCCCACGCAGGAGGACCTATGCCGAAAATTCGAAATTGGCCGGATCCAATCCGACGACGAATCGGCTCCGTGCTGGCGAGCATCGCTGCACTGAGCTTGGTCGTCGGATGTAGCAACAACGACAAGACATCCAACGAACCTGAAACCCCTAGCGAGGAGGGGCCCTTTCAATCGGTCGAAGCCGCGGCCAACGCGCCGAGCGCCTTCTCCTCACCGCGAGCCGGTGTGCCGTTGGACGACGGCAGCATCGTGTTCATTGCCACACTGGAGGGCGCCGCCGCGAGCACGGCGCGCGAAACCGGAGAACGCATCGCCATTTTGCGGAAGTACGAAGACCGCGAGGCGATTGAGATGCTGTACAGCGGTGACTTGCTCGCAAACCCGCTGGACCTCGCGGTCTCGGTGGATGGCGAGACGCTGTACATCGCAGATCCGGCCGGATCCGAGGAGGGTACCGGCGCGTTGCTGTCCCTGCCGGTAACCGGAGGCGAACCAAGCGTGGTGGTGAGCGGAGTTTCGCCGCGCGCGGTGACCGTGGCCGACGACGGTATGGTGTATTTCAGCGGCAGCACCGAAACCGATCGTGAGCCGGCGGTGTTCGTGCTGAACGGTTCGCAAGCGACGCCGCTGTTCAGCGGCGCACCGCTGGTGGACCCGTCCGGCATTGCGGTCGAGCGTGGCGGAGCGGTGCTGGTGGCGGACACTCGGCTGTTCGATGGCGACAGTGACGTCAGCAGCGAGGCCGGCATCATCCGGATCGAAGACGGTAAGGCCAGCGTGTTCGCGTCGGGCTTTGCCACCGGCTACCCAGCGGGCGTTGCGCTGACTCGGGACGAAAAGAGCCTGATCATCTCCGGCCAGGGCAAGGACCGCAGCGACACCGTGTACCTGGTCGACATGAGCAATCCAGCGCTCGCGCCGCGCGCGATCACGGCCAGCTTCTCCAAGTATCAAGACTCTGCGGCGGGTCTTCATCGCGCGCATGGCAGCGACACGTTCGTTTGGGCGTCGCTCGCTGCCGACGGCGGCACTGTCTACAAAATCATTGGCAACTCAGCGAAGTAACTCGGACTACCGAAGGAAGTTTACCCCATGAACTCACGTACTTTTTCGACCGCAGCGAGCGGCCTGTTGGCTGCGCTTTGCCTGTCCGGTCTCGCGCAGGCGTCCAGCCATCGCGAGGCCCCGGCCATTTCAACCGATCCTGCCGCAGACAACACCGACTTGTACGCCTGGGCCTGCGACCAGGACGGCACCGCCTCCTTGTGCATCGCTGCCAACTACATCCCCTTGGAGCTCCCGGAGGGGGGGCCCAACTACAACAAGTTTTCCGACGACGTGTTGTATCAAATTCACGTCACGCACAACGACCGCGCGGGCGTGCCGTCGCTCGAAGACTACATGACCATCGACGTGCGCTTCGAGACCAAGACGCGCCAGCGCGTAGCGGTGGACAACAAGAAGGCGGGGCCCGGCGGAGGGAAGGAGTTCTTCGCGCAGATCGCCGGCGAGTTCGACCAGACGGCAGACGTGGTCGTGCGACGTGACGGCTTCAGTCGCTCCGAAACGGTGTTCCGTGGCGTGGATGTCGCTCCACCCAACATCGGTCAACGCACCTCGACCTTCGCCTATGGCAACCCGAGCTACGAAGACTACGCCAGCAAATTCGTGGTGTCGGGGGAGCGTGGTTACAAGTTCTTCGCCGGCCCGCGCGACGACGCGTTTTACGTGAATTTGGCGCAGATATTCGATTTGGGCGCGTTCGTCGGTTTGAACACGCTCAACGGACAACCATTTCGTTCTCGTAACCACGACGTCGATCCCAAGAGCAACGACACGTTCGCTAACACGGATCCGACGAAGGCCCCAGATGGCGTCGCGGGCCTCAACGTGCATTCAATCGTCTTGGCTATTCCGCTCGCGGAGCTCGCGCCGAAGGGCAAAGAGGCCGCGTTCAACAAGGCGCTCGCCACGGGTGTGCCTTCGAACACCACGCTCTTCGGCGTGTGGGCGTCGGCCAGCCGTCGGGCGTTCCGTGCCAATTGCTCGCCGCACTTGGCCGGGACCCGCGCTTGCCCGGCGGGTTACGAGGAGGGTGGTCCCTGGCGCCAGGTCTCGCGCCTTGGTTTGCCGCTGATCAACGAAGCGGTGATTGGCATTCAGGACAAGGACAAGTTCAACCGGACCACGCCCGCCAATGACGTCGCTAACTTCGGCGCCTACTTCCTCAATCCAATCTTGGTGCGCGACGTCGAAGCCATCGGTGGCTACGCGCAACTTGGTGTGGATACCGTGCCGGACTCCCTGAAATACGGGCGAGTCGACATTCTTCAGGTGATCAACCTGAACGACATTCCGAGCGCTGGCGCCCACAACGTGCCCATCGAAAATGGCCGAACCGGCGACGTGTTACGCGTGGATGTGGCCGTGCCATCCGGCTTTCCGAACGGTCGCGCGTTGAGCGGGGACGCGGTCAAGTCTGGCAAGGAAGAGGACGTCACGGACGTCGAGTTGTCCTTGATCTTGACCCAGCTGAAGTCGCCGGTGACGGACTACGTCAACGGTCCTGGTGACGGGCGGACGTTGATGTCGAGCTTTCCGTATCTGGCGACGCCGTTCGCGGGCGACGTCGAAGGCAAAGGCAGCCCCGCCGCGTTCTGATGAGAACACGGTTCGTAACCTAAATTACGACGGGCCGACGATGCGCAAGGATCGTCGGCCCACTGCCTTTTGTGGCGCCTCGCTCAGCGAATGCTGGTCCGCCGCGGACCGAGCGGCAATTGAAACGGTGTCGCGCCCGGTTCTCGGAGGCTCGCTAGGGAAGTACTGCATTTCATGCCGCAACGGCGATCGCCGTCGGCTTTGAGGTTGCAACCTCCAAGCGCGCAATCGAAGTCCGTGGCGCAGAGTTCGCCGGGCGCAGCCAGCGCGCGTCGCACGGCTGCCACGTCTCGACAGCTTCCCGCCACGCAGCTCTGTCCGCTCGCGCAGTTCACGCTGGCAAAGCAAGCCGAACCGGCCACTGGCCGCGGCTCGCAGCGATGCGTGACCAGCGAGCAGTGCTCGGCACAGCTCGGCCGCAGCGTCTCCTGTTTCGTGCTCCCAGTGTAGGTGGCCAATACATCCACGCGCGCCCCACAGCTGGAGCCCAACTCTGCCGGCGGCGAGCATTTGCCCGTGCCGGTCAAGCTGCTGCCCTCGCAATGCAGCGGGGCACGGCATTCGAGCGACGAACGACAACTCTGGCCCGCGCTGAGTTGTGCTTGGAGCAAGTCCTGGCATTCCGTGGGGAGCGCGGCTTGGCCCGGAGCGATCCAATCACAACTAGACACTGCTCGTTCCAAGCTGCTTTCACAGCTCGGCAGGGCCGCATGGTCGACGCGGACGGCGCCCGCGCGCAAAGACGACGTCATGAAACGTACGCACTCATCCAGGTAGAGCCGCTCAGGGGGGCGTTGACAGCACTCGGCTCTGCGCTGAGTGGCTCTCCCATGCAGCGCCTCGCAAAAGCGGCGCGCCTGAGGTTCCGCGTCTGTGCCCGGCGCCTGAGTTCTGCGCTCTTTGGGCGATTCGTGAGTCGTGGGCTGACGTTGGCAGGCGAACGTGGCGAGGAGTAAACAGGAGGTGGCTCCCAGGCGCCTGAGATGCTGAGGTCGCGTAAAACGCAGCCGAATTCGCGTGTCCTGCATCTAGCGTGTACGGCCGCCAGCCTCGCTCGGATCGAGTGGCGGATCCGCCACGTTACAGGCCGCTTGGTGCGAAACGGTCACGGAGCGGCATAAAAAAAACGCGGTGGCACGCGCGCAACTCAGCGAAAGTGCGGGGAAGACCACTCGAGCACGGCTGGCACTGCCCTTGCCTGTTGGCTGTCGAGGATCCAGATGTCGCATACCCAATCGAAGAATGTCGAACGCGAGCAGCTCGATCGCATGGTTGGGCTCGCGCCCGGTGCCGTGCCGCCCACGGGGGGCACCACGCCCGAGGCAGCGCCGCCAGCGCGGGCGCGTTCGCCGTACGGGATCGATGGCTTGATTGATGGCCTCAGCTTGACGGTGCGGGCTGCTCGCGAGCTCGACCCTGCTCAATGCGACGCGGAGTTGCCGCAGCTCGAAATGGAGACGGAACACGCCATCACGCGTCTCCAGGTGCTGGAGAGCGAAATGGATGGAAGCGAGGACGGACTGCCGAATCGCATTGCGGCCATCGCTGCACAGGCTCGGCACGACCTGCTGCGCACCCTCGCGGAGACCATTCGTAACGTCGACAACGCGCTGCTGAATAACCGGTAGACTCGTCCTGGCATCCCGAGCTAGCACTGCCGCATGGCTAGCGAGAGGGCAGGGTGGCTTCCGTCCATTTGGTAGCGGTTCTGGTTCTGCTGCTGGTTGCAGGCGTGCTGGTGCTGCTGCCGCGCAACCCAGTGCAGGCGCGGTCGTTCGTGCTGCTGCGCAGCCTGTTTCCCGCATGGCGGTTCTTCGAAGCCATCGCGGAGTTACCTCGGTTGAGCTTTCGCTACGCGCGCGCCACCGGTAACGCGACGGTTTGGGGCGCGTGGACGCAGGTGCCCTGCGCGCCCGCGCGTACGGCGAGTAGCCTGATGCTGAACGCGGGCGGCAACCTGCAGCTGGCGTGTCATGCGCTGCTCGAGCACCTGGAGTCGGAACTTGAATCGGCTGAACTGACTCCGAGCGCGCTCGTATCGTACCGCCTGGTTCAAAACTGGGTCGAGGGGCTGGTGAGTGAGGCGACGCACGCGGTGGAAGCGACCGAATACGGGGTGCTGGTGCGGTACCAGTTTCGCTTGACAACTATGGAAACGCACGAGGAGTTGCTGCTCTCGCAAGAACACGAGCTGACCCGGGTTTGCGCCTCGTCATGACCCCGAGCCACGCCGCAGAGGTCGCCTGGTTGTGGACGGAGCGGGCGTTGGCCATCGCGCTCGCGCAGCAAACGATCGAGCTTTTGCTGATCCGTCGAGCGTACCGCGACGACGGCATCTTTCGTTACGCTACACTGAAGCCAGAGATAGACGTTTTACCGTGGCCGCTGCGTGTCGTCTTCGTGCCCTTGCTCCGCTATCGGGTGTTCTTGACGGGACTGTGGCTCAGGCTGTTGGCGCTTGGCTGGTTGCTCGTAGGGGACCCGCCAGCAGCGCTCGTGGGTTTGTTGCTGCTCACGCAGTTGGCGATTGGTGTGCGGTTTCGCGGAACCTTCAACGGAGGCAGCGACACCATGACCACCTTGCTGTTACTTGCGCTGTGGTGCTCACGGCTGTCGCCCAGCACGTGGGTCGCCAAGGCCAGCTTGCTCTACGTGGCGGTGCAACTCACTTGGTCGTACGTTATTGCTGGGATCGCCAAGCTGAGACAGCGGGACTGGTGGAGCGGCGCCGCGCTGCGAGCGTTCGTCGAGACGGAACGTTATGGCGCGCCGAGCTGGGCGAAGCGCGCGGTCGCCAGAGTGCCGGGGTTTCGTTTGGCTTCCTGGAGTGT
>Ga0247764_1000125_pt1 | contig 27837 bp, 12 predicted proteins | sample UWRJL051202B4_FD_179932 | JGI IMG/M metagenome (GOLD analysis project Ga0247764, IMG submission 179932) | Plant litter microbial communities from Arlington Agricultural Research Station in Wisconsin, United States - UWRJ-L051-202B-4 | ecosystem: Environmental > Terrestrial > Plant litter >...
AGCGAAAGTATGCGGGGCAGAGGGCTAGGTTTAGGAACAAAGTTATTCGACTTAGTCAAAAAATTATGTTTACAGAATTTCTACTTAATCGTTTTAAAGCCAAATTAATACTTTAACACCCCATGCAAATTAAATAGTAGATAGAAGAGCACTATGCGAAAATTATTCTACACTTATAATAAATTATTTAAAAAGTCTTATTCTATTATACTGCTGCAAAAGCTTTCGTCACGAACTGATGTTCGTGGTTCAGGATGTCGGAGATACAATAGCCGACGCCGCTCTACACTAACCTTTCTGAGTTTTTTCCTACTTTTACTAACCAAATTAGAATTATTTCCTCCTACACCTTACTATAAAGGACAGCGATAAGATAGCGATGCGGACCGGCCTCCTTTATGTTCTTCTTTGCTTACAGAGAGGTAGAAGTTTGTCCGGATAATACTATATTTTGCAATAGCACTCTATACTAACATAGCCTTTCCTAAAGATACATAATTGCGGTATGTATATTTGAATTCCCTGGGAAATAGAAGGCTAAAAAGGACAATGAGGAAAGGGAGAATAGAAGTTATAGGCTAGAGGACGAATACGGAAAACCAGTATACACGTAGAGGTGGCCGAGGACGATTTCACAATCACCGACAGGAGTACAACGCCACTCATCACTATTAACAACAGGGTCGAGAGAAGGCACACTTCCTAGAGCACAACATCAGCTCTCCAAAAGGAGGGTAGACGGTGCAGTCAAGCACAGATCCAGTACTAAGGTACTATGAGGTTTAGTAATTAGGTACCAAACTACAAAACCCCACTAGGATAAAAGACGGATAGCTGGATAGGCAGTGAAAGGAGGCGGTAGATATTGCCCTGTTTAAGCTACGATAACAGTTCTTATTTATTGTATCCGCAGAAGACGTAATAAACAATAAGTTATTCTCTCAGCAAGTCCGAGAGGGTATATAAGGTAGAAGTAAAACATAATAGGATTATAACATTAGCAAAAACAAAGGGATTTTTTGAAGTGAGGATGCTATTATACTATAGCAACAATACTTGTTTCTAAACAATGGGCAAGAAAAACATGATGTTGTTAACGCCGGCAACGACGCAGAAGATAGATGTTCTGGTGTTGTTTGGGGCTTAGAAATTAGGTTCTAAATTGGATTTAGGCGGCGAAAGCAAAATTCATCCCATCTCACGATATTCGCCACCGCACTAGCGCCAAGACTAGCGCGCAAACGCACAAACGCAGTAAAGCCGGCCTACTATTTCTTTCCACAACACAAACCTCAACTCCTACTCTCTCCCTCTCTCTACGCGGATTTCTCGCCCCATTTGCTCCTCCCGTCGCGCCCGAGCGCCCACAGGTGACTATTTGTTACCAAATTCAAGTTTGGCAAATAAATTCAGGTAAAGTTACCTCTACCTAGCTGGCTGGTAGAGCCTTTTAGCTCTAAATACCTGTTTTTATTCTCTGTTTTGCTGCAAACTGTACTAGAAATACATACAGTTTGTAGCAAAAAGTAAAATTACCAGGTTAATAGAGCGAACTTTTCAAATCTCTCTCACTTTAATTTCAGATAATAGCTAACAGCATCTCAGGCAACTCCCAAACAGTCTTGGTGGAACCAGATTCTCAAGCCCCAAACAACGACAATCAAATCAACTAACACGTAAGTCGCAACCGCAAGAGGAAATTAACAATATAGAACAGACGACGCTAAGTAGTGCTGAAGCTACCCTGGCGGCACGCCACCCTAGGCCGCTTAGGGTACCATAGGGATCGATGGATCCTTCAGTAGAGGCTGGTGATCCGGCAGCTAATGAGGTGCGTATATGGGGACTCGAAATCTGGTACATAACTGCTGAACCTAATGTAGGACCATTCGACCAATGACGCCCTACAACACTTGACGATTAAAGAGACAGGTGACACAACCAACGTCGACAATGGTGAACAGGTACGCCTATTGGGCATTCGAAAATTGGTACCAAATTCCTAATCTCCTTATAGGAAAAACCGAACAACAACCAAGATCCGAACAGCGACGACGACGAAGACCTTGAAGACTTTGGAGATAGCTCAGACTCAGAGGGTTCACAAGCAGGCTCGAAAGAGGAGCCATTCTTTGAGCATCGAAATCCGAAAACTGGCGTTTTTGATGGACACATCTACCTGAAGAACATCGCGAAAACCGCCGAACTTTTCGGCACACGCGTAGAAATTCTACGCAGTATGCTGTCTAGCGAAAAAGATGACTATGGAGTCCAAGCATTTGCGAAAGACTTATGGGAAAATTGCCTCAGATCTAAGCAGGAGAAGCTGAAGAATAAGGGGAAGCAGAAGGAGCGTGGCGGAGGCTTTGATAAGATTATCCGAGAAGTATACGAGAATAAGGATACCTTTGCAGACCCTACCGAGGACGACAAAGCGCGCTGGGACGAGATCTCTTGGTATGCTTACACCGTATTCCGCTACCATCGAAAATTGAGACACACAGCACACGGATTGTTCGCGAAAATGGGCCATCTCGACGACTCCACGATTATGAATTTCTGTCTTCTTTTTACCCGTTGGAATATCAAGTTGATCGAGAATCCAAGTGCGATGAACACTATGCGAAATGCCGCGAAATCAGAACGAATGAAGGCCACAAGGCGCGCTAAAGCCCAACAGCAAAAGGCAAGTCAGGTGGCCCGACTTCCTGCTGCAGTGCGTCGGAAACGTGAGGAACTCGAGAAAGAGAAGAGGAAAGAGGGCAGGAAAGAGAAGGCTGATAAAACCAAGGGTGATGGAGATTCGAAATCTGGTTCTACACCTAAAAGCAAAGCCCCAACCGGCACAAGAAGCAAGCAGCGCAAACGAACCACAAAATTCTCTGCCAATGACGCTAAAGACGCTACAGATGCGGCCGACCGACGCAATAAGGAGTATATGCTCCAAGTTGCAAAGGCTTTCGAGAACGCCAAAATAGCCCGAGATGATCTTGAGAAGAATGGGTTTGATACAGAGGCGGCTCTTGAGTACATGTCAGAATCAGAGATTTTGGATTCATTCCTGGAGGACCAGAAGGAATTGATGAAACAACACGAGGAATGGGCGAAGAAAGAAAAAGAAAAGGCGGCACGGCCGCTCCAATCCCACCTTCTGGAACTCCAAAAAGACCCTGCACGCTACAAAATCTTTAGGCACATAAGAGGCTTCCTACGCAACGCTGCCCAGGACTTCTACAGCGATTTCACGTTTGCCAATGTCGACAGTTTGAGGGATGCGGCGATGAAAGTCTTCAAAAAGAGTGACGATCAGACCCACGAGCTGGCCACAGCTTTCGCAGGCGCTGAACTTTTCGAGCCTAGTAATGAGGAAGAGCAGCAGAGAAATGAAGATGGTTTGGAACTTGAACTTGCCGGAGAGGTGGCCATTGCAGAGGCTTTAATGGCGAAGTCAGATGATAAAGAGGATCAGGAGGACCAAGAGGACGAGAAGGAAGAGCAAGGCCCAAAGGACAGTGAAATCCAACTTGTTGATGTGCCAATGGCGACTGAAGCCGATAAAGAAAAAGCTCGGAAATGGAACAAGACATTGAATAGCGAGGCCTTCCAGAGGGACAACCTTAAGGAGGCCTGTGCACGGATCGGAATTAGCGACGTACGATTCAAAAGCCTGCTCCTACAGAACCCTAGCATATCGCTCCGCTGGTGGCAGGTCATTGCCATCGCCTGGGCGTTAGATGTTGATGGACTTGTTGCCGACGCCATTGGACTTGGCAAAACTTTTCAGTATAGTGGAACCATTTTACAAGTAAGTGTTCTGGCTTCTTTGGAGCTTGAGAATTTGGTTCTGGAACCAAATATTAAATCTCCTAAGAACAACCTTCGTAACGACAAGCGTCTACATCTTGGAACCTATTTTTTGAACCTCAATATGCATATCAAAACTGAGACTAACTTTTGCTAGGAAATCAATGAATTCCATGCCAATTGTAGCCTTGTTGACGACGTTAACGAGAAAAACAAGGCGTTGAACAAGAACCTCCCAGCTGATAAGCAAATCGCGCATGTACCCTATCCTCCAGCCCGACCAGCTTTGGTGGTCGTATTACCTCAACTGCTTTACCAAACGTGCAATGAGTTAGCTCGTTTCTCCAGCGAATTCAGAGTAAAGATATATGGGTCTAAGGCTGTCAACCTCCGCAAATTTCCCCGAGTATCAGACATCTCTGTTCACTCTGACCTCGCAAATACACAAGACTTGAGAAACATCTCAACTGTCGTAGTGACGACTTTCAATTTCCTAGAGCGCAATAATGGGCCGAAGAAATTCAGGAATTGGCGACGGTGGTATGATGCAAATCAACGGAGGAGTGGAAGTAGTGGAAGTGATGATGAGATGGACGTCGACATCCGTTCCCCCTTCCATCTGCCTGATTCTCTCTCCGAATTCTATCCCTCAGACGAAGATATGAAGGAGTTCCCGCATTCATTTCGAGGAGTCTTCCGTCGGCATGTTCTTGATGAAGTCCAATGTTCATTGCGAAATTCATCAAAGCACTGGTCCACCATATACATCAATCGATCACGAAAAAACCCATGCCGCATATCACTATTTTCTGGGAGCCCAGCGCCTCGAGGTCTACGAGATTTCTACTCATATCTGCTCCTCACCCATGATCCTGCCCTAGAGAGGGAAGTACACACAAAAATCAAGGGTACAGACGATCACGGAGATTGGGTTTATCCTCATATTAATCCATATGCCTTGCCTGACGACCATCCCTTTGCTAAGTTCCGCGCGACGCCGACATGTTTCCGGTTCTTTATCATTGAATCAGAGGATGAAAGTCTTACTGAGGTTGAAAAAGGCATTCTAGCTCAGAAGTGCCTGGAGACCTGGGTGTTGCGACGCGACTACAGTTGCGCCTGCCCTATTGGGAGTCAGAACACCATCTCTTCTAATATGCCACATGTATCTCGGTTAGTCATTGAGAAATCATTCAAACCATCGGTGAGGGCGTACTGGAACCGAATAACCAAGCCATTTGCCAGCAAGATGGTTATCCTACAAACCAACAGTCAAAACGGGAGTGAGGAACCCATTCCCAATGCGCGCACCTTGCGTGCATACCAGATCATAAATGCCTTTCCATTCCTGGGAGCACTGCATAAAGAGGAAGAGATCATTACTGACAAGGGCACCAAGTCAACAACCGACAAGGATAGCTGGTTTAATGTCGATTCGCAAATCTACCAGGACACTCCAGCGCCTAGCAAAAAGGGTCGGAGGATTAAGTGGCTTCTCAACAAATGTCGCGATGTAGGATGTCCCATTCTACAAGCCGATGTGGACTATCAGGCCCGGGACAACAAAGAGATTGTATCGCTACTATGCAACCTGTGCCCGAAGATCTCTATGACTTTGGCCCTCCTCTCCGATTATCTCGTCCTACGCAAGCAGAAAATGCTCCTCTGGTTCAACTATCCCGAAGTCCAAGAGTTGGTTGAGGAAATACTCAGCATGGTAGGCTTTGGAAAACCAGCGATGAGATCAATGTACCGAAATTCATCTTTGTCCGATCGAAGCGACATGCAAGAGGAGTTGAACAGTAAAGAGGGTAAGCTTCAACTCTTGCTATTGAGCATGAAAGTTTCGGGTATTGGCCTGAATTATCAACAAAACTGCAGCCGTGCGATAATATTTGACAGCTGTGATTCATTCATCGAGGAAGAGCAGGTTATAGGGCGGATTTGGCGTATGGGACAAATGATGGACTGTCTGATATTCAACATTATGGTCACAGATACGAGCGACACCAAGGCATTACAGTAAGTGCATTATTGGAGTTTGGATTTTTGGTACCTAAATTTACAACTCCATAGTGGGTGGTCGACCATGGGTACCAAATATCTAACCTCCTTAGTATCTTATTGTGCTCGAGCGCTAACATATATACAGAAAGCAACTTCTTGGTTCCCTAGCAGGGACAGCCACAATGATGAGCCTGGCAGATAATAACCTGGACAACACTGCGAACAGCCCGTTGTACGAACAATATGAGTCAAATTGGCTATCAGGTTACTTTACCGATGAGAGCAATGACCTATTCCATCTGGGCAAAATGTCGGGATACAAGAGGATGCAAGCTAAACGCAAGGAGTTGAATGAACCAAAGTGGCAGCCGACAACGCTGTCTGCTGATATGGTTCTGTTACGGCTTGTAACTGAAAACCGTTTTACCCGCGTCCGCATCGACACTGGTCTGGAAGGACAGAGTGATCTCGTCAAGTTGATGGCTAAGGAGATGGCAGAGAGAGAAGCTGCTGAAGCTGCAAAAGAGGAAGAACAAAAGGAGGACAAAGACAACAAAACATCCACCAAAGGTCCGTCGAAAAAGTCCAAATCCAATGCAGCTCCCGCACAAGACATCTCTGCCGAAGATATCGTTCTGCAAAGCGCAAAAAAGCGCACAAGGAAAGGTCGTAAACACAAGGATCAAGAGGACAGCGAAGGCGATGAGCTCAGCGATCCTGCTACGGCTTCCTCACCCACAACTGGTGCTAAGAGGGAAAAGAAAAAGGTACCTAGAACCAAATTCCAGAACTCCTAGTGATGATTGAACTAACATTTAAACAGCCCAAGTTGGACCCACCTACAGACGGCGACGATGACACGAGAATGGAATACTCGTCAGGTTGGGAAGCCGATGAACCTGGTGAGGATGGCGAAGGCACTATCAATGATGAGCAATACCCCACGATCTACACAGCCGTTGGATATCACAAGCTGGATCGGAAGAAGAAAGCAGAGAATACATCTGCTATCAAGAAGTACGGAAAAAAGTGGTCTATTCCGAAGATGACCAACTACCAGGCTCCCAAGAAGAAAGATATTGATGATAGCACCGACAACGCGCCAGACCACAAGATTAAGGCCAGGGCAAGGCGCACGTACGGCCTTGCTTCCTCAGAGAGAAAAGAGGCCAAGAGTGACAAGAAGAAAAATACTGGCGAGAAGGCAGGTAGTAAATCCAGCAAGGATACTAAGCCTAAGGCAAGAAAGGAGAGCAAAAAGAAGCCCACCGCAAGAACCGTTGATGCCTCGTCATCAGAAGATGTACCCATCGCCAACACACGACCCCCGAAAGTACCAACTGTGCCACGGCCCATAATAGCACCCAACGACGGTGATACCGCCGGGATCTTCGACCATCTTGTTGCACTGCGGAGCGGAGCAAAGAGTCAACAGGGCCCCCCTCAGGGACTGGGTTCGCAGCGAGAGGTTATGATCAATGGGCAGTTGGTACCAATCATGGGTTCCCCCACGATGTCGCCCCTCAGCAGTCCACCCAAAACTACAGAAGAAAATATGGATCTGGACATGATCTCTGACGATCAGGTTTGATTTCTTCGGTCGACCCAGCATACCCTCTCGGTATTGGCGGTCTAGAATTAGGTCCCTAATTCCGATACCCCTAATGTGTTCTTTCCTACCCACTTTTCCCCACTTGTACATTTAGGTTTTCCCCCCTTTGCAATATTTTGGCTTTGGTATTTTCTCTCAATGCGGCAATTCATTAACATTAGCTGGATGGTTAATTTGGTCTCTGATAAGGCCACATACTCCATGCATGAGCACTAGGCTCATACACTTTAGTCCCATCTGGCTAGAACTTACTAGCCAGGTCTTTGCAGCTAGATCAATCTTTGCATAATTTTGACTTGCCCAAAATTGGTGTAGTGCTAAATCCGTCCTGTAGCCGAGATCAATCATCCCACATTCCAAATTTACATGTCTAATATTCTACCCTAGTTTCTACTATCTGCAATCATGTCAACGAAACCCGCAGGTCGACCCAAAATACATCTTACTGAGGAGGAACGTAAGGCCGCAAAACGCGCATCAAACAAGGAAAGTGCCCAGCGGTCGAGAAAGGCTACTGCGCAAACTGCCCGACAGCCGGTTGAAGGTCAGCTCCGCCCTACCCCTATGATTTATGTCTCTGAACACCGTCATTATAGCTTCCGATATATTTATTCCCTATGTACACCCTGAGCCAACATCATATCAACCCAATGATAGTTATTATTCGCCAATACCTGCTGATCGTAGAAATGAGCAAACCGTGCCCCCGTATGCCGAGGACAAAGCGAATGCGGAACTACACCTACACTCAAATTTAGGAACTGCAGCTCCGTTTCTATCTGAATACTGTACGTGACTCTTTTCTAACCATCCTTTGGAGGAATGGAAATTGGTTCTTCGGTTAATTAAGAACCTAATTTTGATGCCTCATACGACCAACGCCTGTGTTATGCAACGGAATCGTATTCGTATATAACATTATAGTAACACTTGTGCATTTATTTTGCATTTTGTTAATTCGTATTCTAAGCGATCCAACATGACTCGCCACTGCAATCTCGGGTGGAATCCAGGCCGATCAGGAATGCACCTAGCCAACTCCTTCTCGCACGCACACTCCCAATTCGTCCCCCTCCTATTCCGCCCCTATCCGACAATCCGAACGATACCAACTCTCTCTCTAACCCTTTGTCCAACGCTGAAGGTCAGGAGGACCTCTATGCCCCAATAGACTTACACGGAGATGACTCCTATGCAACCGAACCCATCACAGCCGATTGCCCCCCCACTGCAAATGAGATAGTCCAGGCGATATTAGCGCACGAGAGCCCTGCGTCACGATCACCTTCCGTCAGCCTCGAATACCACGCCCATTCTGCAAGAGTCGTTCTCCAACTTTGTTTTTCTGAGGGTTGTTCCTGCACCATTCCACCCCGGACAGCAGGCCTGTCACTGTCTCGCATTACCGGCCTCCTTGCTTCTTGCATTGGTGTGGCCACGCTTGATGTTAACCAAGCGCATCAACCTATCAGCTTGCCTCATAGTTTGTCCTTTTACGACAAGCTTCCTATTAGACATGACTGGGAAAAGTTGCTTACAGGACATGGCCTAGATCCTGACCAAGCGGACATACCTGGACCGCCCTCTCTGAACCTTGCCCTGTCTGAGGAAGAATTCATACAATCTGGCAGGACTCATATATTATCACGTGTCTTCGACGTTGATAGTGTCCTCTTTTCTCCTGCTAGTCTCGCCGTCTTTCGAAACGATGTTGAATACTCCTTTGCCCCTCCATTTTCAAGAGGAAAACAGTCCAATCAACGCATACACATTCCAGGTGTGCAAATGACACAGCACAAATGCATTTTAATATGCCAGGATGCGCGGTGGTCATGCATCGCCTTTTTCCCTAGCATGCCATTAGAATATGATGATGCTCAAGGCAGGACGATCCGAGCCCAGACACAGCACCTAGATGATTACGCCTTGCAAACATGGACGGATCAGGTTGTGCTTCCTGCATTTGACATTATCTGTGATAATAGTCGCCGTGGTGATTACCCTGGTTCATTCAAGGAAATCAAAAACAAGGCCTATGCTAATTCTGAGACTCTTAAAACCGAAGGTCGCTATAATCCAGCTGATTTACGCATCCCTGTAGCAGCGCCTTTGCTAGGACCACTTTGGGATCAAATCCTCCGTCTGTCTGAGAACATCACAGGAACGCTGTTACCGCCAGATGCCTTTAAGAATCCTGTCCTATTTATATCCAATCATAACCTAAAGCAAAGCAGCTTAAGGTCTTATTCCTTTACTACTACAAGGCAGAGGTTTATGGAAGACTATAACACACGCTGGAACCAGGATTATATTGTCCGGAATTTGTTCTGGTTAGATCATGGACAGGAAATATACTCGAACCAGCCAGGCACTACCCTCTTACGAAAGAGCAAATGCACTACTTCCTGGGCTGAAAATTTTACTAATACAGGGGGTTCTGCAATCCGTACAACTCACTATCCATGGGCCCTTACTGAGGCTGGATCTACTACGGTGGAGCTAAAGAAAGATAACCCTTTCTATATAGCAGGAGTAGTAGATGGCAAGGTTTATAATAAGATAAAGGAGCAGTTCTCAACACCTTTTAAGGGTCATACACCTTTCCAAGAGTCATTATTTGAGTTATTATCGTATTGCGAAATAAGTATACGGCAACTAGCAAGAGGAAGAGCTACAGGGAATCTTCCTCTATCAAATAATAGACAATGGATACTTAAGCAATGGCAGAGGGTAAAGGACCGCATCTCTGCTATACTTATAGAATCCCAACAAAGATCCTTTGGTATCCGACAAGAAGTTAGAACTGTTCTTGATTTCTATGAGAGTCTAGATGCGGATATGTTCTCTAACACAAGACTTGATGAAATACGAGATAGTAGTGGTCATCGGCCCTTCTTTATTCTCTCTACAGAGCATGTAAATCAATTTCGACTTGCAGAGTGTAATAGATGGATCCTATGTGTTGAACGGATAATTCAAGCTGCAGAGTATATACATGGTACTAGTACTACTATTACAGTTCAAGAGCAACAACATAACAGTCTCATGTGTACTGCGGCGGTCCGAATCTTAAATCTGTCCCTCGGATGCTTGGACCCTTTAAGGATTCCTTCAGTATGGTTAGGTAAGCGGTGGGTTAGAGGTCGTATGTCATCACAACTAAGCCTACCTACAAGACGTGAGTGGCAGAAGAGAAGAGGACTGGAGCTTGAAGAATTTGTTAGAGTACATGGAATGGCTTGGATACCACACCGCTTTGGAATATGGGCTGCCAATATCCCCCTTTTTAATACTAAACGATACCATCACTTCGACATTGCCTATAATACCCTTACTCGAAGTTGGAGGGGAAGGGATAATCTCGATAATCGCAGTAAAGAGGGAAGACTTATGGAATTTCTTGGAAGCTTAATAGCTGAGCAACAGGTACTACCAATGCTCCAATATAAGCGGGGGATGAAGAAGCTATGTACTGTGCTCGCAGAGATGGTTATTCAAGCCTATAACATATGGGTAATTCACCGGATTGAAGAATGTTGGCGTATCCACGCAGCCAGTAGGGTGAGCTCCGAGGACTTTAGACGTGCTATTGGGTTGTCCAGCGATGCTGTTAATGGACTGGAGGTCCTATCATATAAATCACTGAGGACATACCTGGTGGATACTGGCACAATCAGAAATATCAGCCACGCCTACGTAAAAGCTACTAGGCAGCCCAATTTCCCAATGTGGGCATCGGGCAAGTGGGTAGATCGGGTTATGCCACTGTTTGACACTAGAAGAAAGAAGAACGAGAGGACAAATATACCCCAATGGATGATGAAAACAACGTACTGGTCGAAGACAAATACTTTACTGGAATTTATCAAGTCTAAAGTGAGAAGAGGAGAGCAGGAATGGATAGAGGACATGTTTTTCGATCAGCTCTCCCTTGCGATATCGACTAGTCTCCATGCCATTCTCCATTACGATTTTGGGAAAGCAAGTACTATGGCCAAAATTAATAAAAGTGGGAACTCAGCTGCAACAATGGAGGATAGGCGACAACAGTCAGTCCTAGAACGCCTAAAATGGATGTTTCCAAAGATGAAGGCTCAACATGCAGAAGCATTTGCGGGAATTCGACAGAATGAAGAAATAATGGATTGGAAGGATTGTGGAATTGTGATGAGAGGCCTTCGTGTTGTACAAGAGCAGGATAAAATGCCAGATGTAAAGGACGTGCCCAATCTGCTACAGAGCCGAGTTCAACTACATTCCCATCTTGGTTCAACGCTGGCATCGCTAAAGTCATTCTATGAGTCGTTTGACGAATACCTAGACGACCTAACAGAGCATGAAATTGATGAAGCGGATGAGAGCGATTGGCCGGCAAGGCCAAGGGATCAAGGTAGTTCGGATTCTGAGGACAGCGATACAGAGGACTCTGAGTCTAACTTATCCTCCTACGACGATAATGACTAGAGATTAGAAGCTATCCATCGTGTGGATATTAGAGTATATATGGGGTTAGAGATTCAGGTTCCAGAACCAAATTCCTTATCCCCTTTATGGGCTACTTCTATTAACTGTATTTCCCTTTATAGTCCTTTAGCCGCAGGCACGTTCCTCTTTACCCAGTTGGGAGAAGCACGGTAGATAATATGGAGCATGTTTTCGCGCGAGTAGTCCCGACGCTAGTCATCGTGCAACACTAACCCTACCACTCACGCCTGCCCCGACAGTACGATTTCTCCTCTGTGATTATCATCCATTTTCCTTTCCACTACATATCAACCACCAACCATTGCTGTTCCATCTCAACATTGTTGATTCATTTTGTCTGCCATGTCCGATCCAGCCCTTTCCCGTGTTGCTGGTCCGTCGTTATTAGACGACAGCTTTGCCGGAAATCTGTTATACGACATGCTCAACATTAGGAATAACCCCTCTCCAACATCTTCTACGTCCTCGTCCGTTATGGATATACCAAGTATTCTTAATCCTCCTGCACGTATTTCACCGAGACAACAAAATAGGGCCTCGTCACCCGTGACAGCTAGCAACCCTCGCATGTCTAATCCTGTATCAATAACCAAAAACGTCACACCGGACCAATCTGTCTCGCCAACTTCTCACGATATGTCACCTCAAGTACATTACCCCCACATATTACTTATAGGCAATTTACAAATTATATAGGTGAACCCTAACAAAGACCTCGACTACGTAAGATGTGGACAAGGCGGACGGGTACGGAAACCTATGCCTTTTCTCGAGACACCCCTAGCATTTCAACTCTACCCTTCCTCACCTACCAACGGCACAGTCCAACAGCAGGTCCTTCCCGAAACATCGCTCTCAACGAATTACACACGGAAAGTGCGACTACATAATAGGAGGAATAGTAGGCGGCATCCATCCAGCCCAGTAGCGAAGCGACCCTCAGCCAAAAGACAGGATAACTCCCGTGAAACACAATACAAAGGAAATACAAGTACGGCTAGCAGTCCAAATCAATCTAATTCGGAACGCTCCCACAGCAAGTCATCTCCAAGTGAAATAGAAGAATGTGTCCTTAATCAATTAATAGCAACGACCCGAGCGAAAACATTCGTAGTTCGACCAAGAGGCGACACCCAGGTTGTAGTTATTAGTTCGGATACAGACTCGGAAGTCATAGTTATCAGCTCAGATCCTACTCACGATAATGAAGATCTAACTTCTGAAGACGACATAGTACGCCAGCACAGCAACAACCAAACATCACCCGTAGAGCTAGAAGAACCCGTTCGTAATGCAAATAAGAAGAATTTTAACTTACATAGAAAAAAAAAGGGCCAAACTAGATCATTTGTACCTAGCAGAGTAGTAAAGAAGGAGCGCAGCCGGCAACAAATCAAAGTGGGATTTGAAGAATATAGACAGAGAGCAAAGATACAACAGGGTGAACGAGATCGCCCGACTCGGAGGCGAAGGCCATGGAGTAAGGAGATGGAAGATATACTACAGACATATGTAATCAACAAGGGTTCTAGATGGATAGCTATTAGCAAATTTGATGCTAGTACAGAAGGAGCAGGACTATTCAAGGATTTTACGGCCCATAATCTGGCGGACAAGGCTCGCAATATGGCGGTTACTATGATTAAGTATAGCATGGTCGAGACTAGATAGATGACATATGCTAATTTGATATAGGTCTGGATTAACAGTTCCAGCACAGTTTGCTGAACTCATTAGCTATAACTCCGCCGCTGGTAAGAAATTAAGCAGTGAGGGATATAGCTGGTAACCCTAGATTAGGGCTGTTACTTTGTGGAACGAAGAGAGAGCTCTATTCCTTGGGGGACTTAATTTTGGGTCCTGGACCTAATTCTAGAGGTCCATAATGTAATATCATGGCTGCAGCACATATATAAGCTTAAGATATAAAACTCGCCATATAATTACAGTTGTTCTTTCATCTCAACCTATCATTACTAATTTAGTATTCTAGCGGTGGGCTATTTATTTTGCGCTTTCTCACCGCCCCTTTCGTTTGTTTTTAGCGGTAAGTGATAAGATTACAATAAGGAGGCTATTTACTCTTTCTTACCGCTATTCTATCAGCACCCTGATGGCAAGATATCATGCGATAAAGGTACTAGTTCGAGCAGCGGTGAATTTTGCCCCAGACACATATAAGTCACTTCTTGCCCTCTATCCTCCATCTTTCCTTCCATACCTCTATACTATTTTTTCCTACCGTGCCAGCATCAGCAATCTCCTACCCTATCTCACCATGTCGGAGACCAGTGTCAAGGCCCAGCGTATGATGTCGGCTCTCCATGAGCCAATGTCCAAGAACCCATGTGTGGCATGCATTATACGATTCTCTGAAACCGGCATGCGCGGTACCCTAGATGGATGCATGATGCTAGCCAACAGTGAGCTGCGTCAGGGTTATGAGAAGGACGGTATCCAGTACTCCAAGTGCTTCGTTTGCATCAGAGAAAACCTAAAATGCCTCGAGGTATGCATAAATACTATATCTAGTCCTTGATGAGCGTGTAAAGTACTAAAGGTTGTCAGCTTCCAACTACATTTGACGCTGAACGCGCCTACTTAGTAGATCGCATCAAGGATGCTATTGCAACGGCTCCGGACCAGACAGAGGCGTTCCATGATGGAGAGCGGCACATTCCCTCGCGACCAGCTAATTCTTACGACAAGGCTGTTTGGCTTATAAGAAAGCAGTATGAGCTCCAGACACACGCACGCTACATCCTCAGCGATCTCGACCAGTAAGTTACCTGGGAAACCTCGAGCATTGCTGCTGGACTATACTAATGGTATATTAGAAAGGGTATGACGCCACATGAGGAAAAACTGTGCGCCCACAGCGGTTCCACTGAGCAGATCCAGAAGACTGGAATTCTGTTCGGCAAATCTGGGTCCACGTGAACAGCCCAGCTGGTTTTGGGGAGTTTCTGGCTCGCGCCTAGTATACAGGGGGGCAGAAGGGTTTTACAAGGGGATTTTGATCTGCGGGCCATAGATGAGTGATAGCCCTGTCTTAACACTACTCTTTGTAGGGGATATAACAGTAGCTACACTTCATAACTGCCAGAATTTACTTTCTTTGCCATGAGTATCTAACGCCATGTAACAATATCGTACACTAATGGAGTATGATAATTTGGTTCTAGAACCTAATTTTTAAGCCCCAGTACATATTGATATAGATGTCTGATAAACCTTACATTGTATATTTTGGAGCTAAGATTATGATATCCCGAGAACAAAATGAGATAAGCAATAAGGAGAGTGTTATTAGACGCTTGAATTGAGAGTAATGACTAGGGCAGTCCAATATTTGGGTCTAGAATCAAATTCCAGAGCCCCATATTTGCCAAACGTCCTGGTGATTAGAGGGATTAGTTACCCAAATCGCATCGGTCGCAGAATTCCTCCTTATTTAGATGTATCATGTACTACCTTGCTACTAGGTAGATGTGTATAATATTTGCACACGAGAGGCGGAAATGATATTACCGTCTCTTAGAAGATCTCATCTTCCGTAATGAGGAGAAATAATTTAATGCGTGTTGCAAGATCCGGAAAATCCTGGAACGCAGCTTCCCATTCGCTGACCTTGACAGTACTAGTAGGGTCATTTCGCTGGGCTTTTAACCAATCTCTTGCTGTCGCTATAACCAGGAATTCATACATACGACCGAACGGGGAAATCTGGAGGAGGGGCAGGATGGTATAGAGAACATGAACTGGCAGCTCGCATTCGACTCCACTGGGACGGCTACCATGGAGTTTTAGGGCCAGGCGTAAGCAGTGGATCATGAATTTGTCGACCTCTAAAAAGTGACCAACCTCAAAGCCAAGGGTCCAAGTTTTGAAGCAGGCTGCCTTCTCTTCATCACTAGGACTATCGTGGATATTGAAAGGAACTTCCATAGCTGAACCTGTCTCGAGGAAGCGCAACAGGGCATGGAACCCATAGGAATTAATACGGTCCTCTGCTTTGAATATGATGCCAAGCTCTCTATCCATTTCTGGGATAGATGTATATCGGTCAAGAGCAACTTGAGAGTAATTAAAGAGGTTGGTTGGGACATAGAATTCCTCATCGTTGTAGTTATGGCTGCGGATTACTATACGTGTTGCCCCTACGTCCTGAACACTAGTAATAGATATAAAGTTAGTAAAGGACATATAGAAATACATTGCTAGGCCAGCCGGGAACATACGAGTTATATTTACTACTAGGTGAAGGCATAGTAGTCGTGTATAGGAAACACTATATGGAGGGAGGAAAATTTGGGGTATTGATAAGAGGTAAGAAGGTAAGTAGAGGAAGAGGAAGAGGATTAAAGGCAACTTATACTACCCGCCAAGAAAAACCAAAACAATAGTACTAAAAAGGTAGTAAAGATAAGAGGGAAGAATAGCTTTACCTTATTAGTGGCCTAAAGGGGATTAGCTTAAATAGTATATAAATCAACTTTTCTCTCTAAACTATCCATTACTCCTTTAATAACCTCCTCAGAACTGTAAAGCGGCAAACTTCAATTTACGAGCATTTCACTAATACTGGATAATATATACAAGATGAAGGTGAAAGTCTAAGATAGTAAGTCCCTAATTAGTTAGGAGATATTAGTGGCTAACCTTACTATTAAGTCATCGAGAGAGAACACAAGATGGAATTTGAACACTCTGATATGATTAGCGATGTCAAGACTAAGCTGAACTCTATTCCTGGCATGCGGATTAATTGCCAAAAACTCTGCTACAGCATCTATGACCACGATCAGGCCGCCTGGGTAACAATTGACTTTAAGGATACGGACACAATGCGCGAGGTTCAGGACCAAATTATAGAGCTCCATGGATCTATTAGGGACTTCATTGCTTACACGATTGCAATCTTTCAACAATCAAAATTGGAGCCTGAGAGCTTGGATTTTGGTAACCTTATGGAAGTTCAAAGAATGCGGCCTTATGCTCCTACATGGGGCCCTATGACTCCCGAGGCAGAGAAAGCTGTAATAGAGGAGATTGGATTAGAGCTGCAATTGGCAGCTCGGATGTATAAAGATCAAGGATGGATTCATTCACTGCCGAGCCATGGCAGGCCTAAGTATCTGATCCGTCGAGATAAGGCCTAATTTGGGCAAAGAGGTTAGTAATAAGAGTAATTTAGGTGAGGATAAGGGCTAATAATAGGTAGTATAGGTGCTGGAACTATTAGGGATAAGAAGTATCTCAGCTATTGGGGAGCAGCTTCCTATATATGTAGATAGTAATATAAACATAGTTTATAAATGTCTATAGTAAATGTGAATTAAAACTTGCCTCGAAGTTAGTGACATAGGTCCTTAGGTTAATAGGGTTATAGAATTAGGTTCTTGACCCAAAATTTAGAACCCTATATAGGAAATGATGTGACGAGAGAAAAGTAAAAGGGTTTTAAAGTTTATGTACCAGGAATAAAAACGCTAAAGAGCTAAAAGGTTAGTACAGAAAGAAGAAGGGAATGAGATATAAGGAAGAATTATAGAGGAAATGTTAATTATTAGTAGTGGCAGCGTTAGCGTTAGTGGTAGTGGTAGTGGCAGTGGTAGTGGCAGTGGTAGTGTTAGTGGTAGTGTTAGTGGTAGTGGTAGTAGCAGTGGCAGTGGTAGTGTTAGTGGTAGTGTTAGTGGTAGTGGTAGTAGCAGTGGTAGTGGTAGTAGCAGTGGTAGTAGCAGTGGTAGTAGCAGTGGTAGTAGCAGTGGTAGTGGTAGTGTTAGTGGTAGTGGTAGTGGTAGTGGTAGTGGTAGTGGTAGTAGCAGTGTTAGTGGTAGTGTTAGTGGTAGTGTTAGTGGTAGTGTTAGTGGTAGTGTTAGTGGTAGTGTTAGTGGTAGTGTTAGTGGTAGGGGTAGCAGCAGCGGTAGTAGTAGTTATAACCTAACTAGTATTCTAATAGAATAATAGAAGAAAACCTACTTAGCTATTTCTAGTTCTCCTAGAAATAAAGATAAATATATAAGAGGTAGTAGTAGTTCTAGTATAAATCTAGGTATGTAAGGGGCTGCCTAAAGAAGGACTATAGCAAGAGCTTATTGCCACGGTAGACGAAGATTGTAATTGATGATCTATCTGAGCTATCTAGGTGGTTTGTTTATATACCCCATGTGGCGGTGAGCTTCAGGGCGTGCGGGCGCGTTACTTAGGAGACCGAGGTGCTAACCGAGGATCTATCGGAACACTGGGCTACAGCCCATCACATTACCCCCCTCCTTATAGGGTCCTCCGGAATCCAGGTGGGAGTTTGCCGTAGGAGTCCCGATTGCGGTTTGAGTACTCGTCCCATTCCTCTAGCGCTTGCGTCCCTTCTAGGTTACTTCTAGGTTCTATCGTAGTCTTGTGGTAACCTTTCTATTTAACCTTAACCCAGTCTTTCCAACCTCTGCCGCTACGCTGTCGGAGCTCAGACACGATTGCTTCGATTTCGTATTCGTCTTCTCCTTCTACCTGGATAGGTAGCGGTTGGCTGTCGTCTGTGGGTTGCCCTGATAGGGGATCTGTGCTAGCTAACCTGAGTCTATCCATGTGGAACACATTATTCGGGCCTGGGGGTGTGTTAATGCGCACCGAATAGGAATCGATTACCTCTATCACGGTATACTTCGCATTCTTCCAGTCTAGCTTCTTAGATTTTCGGCCTGTAGACAGCTGCTTGTCGAGTTTCAGCCAGACCTTATCTCTAACTACTAATCAGGGCGCCTCACGGCGGGATTTGTTGGCTAACCGTTCCTGTTCCTGTTAAGCTTCGGCCATGCGAGCTTGCGCCACGTCTAGTATAGCTCGGAACTTCTTAACTAGTAATTCAGCCTTCTGTCTGTCTAATTTCTCCTTAGTGCTCAGTTTTTATGTTGCCGCCGCCGCCGCGGCATCTTAGAGGGGAGATAGCTAGGTCGGATCTACGTGGTATCCGTGCTAGAGGAAGAAGGGGGATATACCTATTAAGGTTACTACTCGTCCTTAAATAGCTATCTGTGCGATTAGGCATAGTACTACCTAGTTATCTTATGCCTAGTTCATAAACAACCTTATATATATTTCCTATACGCTATTTATCCTTTCTATTAAACTATCTATCTAAGGGTAGAAAGCTATTAATATCCTCTAATTTATCCTTAGGAGTTTATAGAGGCGTTTCTAGAATATACTAATAAATTATAAGCCTCTATCTAATACTATTATATCTAGGAGCTAGTAGTAAGCTACTATCTTATTAATAAATACTTAGGTAACTATATTAACTTTAATATTAGGTAGGAGTATAAATACTATACCTTTACTTAGGTAGTCTATTACTATTATAAAGTTTATATTCTTCTTACTTTCTAGTAGTCTTACTATAAAGTTTATTAAGATCTCTTTCTATATTTAATTAGGTATTAGTAGTAGCTTTAGGAAGCCTTATTTCTAATCTTTCTAGGATTTTAATCTATTATATATATTATAGTTCTATATATACCTCTAAATATTATTAGATATTCCTAGCTAGTAAGATACTTAATTAAGTATCTAGGTAGTACCTTTATATCTTAAGTATCTTATTACTAGTATATTATAAGTTTTCTTAATTAGGTAAGTCTTTAGTTACTTACTATTTAGTACTTATTACTTATTCTTAAATTCTAAGTATCTATTAGTAATTATATATTCTATAATTAAGTATTTTAGCCTTAACTATATTAGAAATTTTCTTATACTTTTTTATACTATTATTCTAGCTAATTAATAATTAGGGTTTTATTCTTTAAACTATTTTTATAGTTTAGCTAATCTTATTTTTAAGATCTTTTATTTATTACTTTTATAACTAATAGTAACTCTTATAATTATTTTTATCTTTTCTTTTTTAAGCTTTAAATAATACTTAAAAGTAAGTTTTATTACTTAAATATAGTATTTCTTTAGCTTTATATCTTTAGCTTCTATTAGTAAATCTTATTTATAGTATAATAGTATATTAGCTCTTATATTAAGCTTTTCTAGATAATAAAGAATCTTAAAATTATATTAGCTTAAGAATTTAAATTATCTAACTTATTCTTTATTTAGTTTCTTAATTTTTATAAAGTACTTTAGGTTTTTATAATCTATTATTACTTTAAAGCTCTTTACTAATTATAATTTAAAATCTTATTCTTCTAATCTTTATATAATTATAAGTAGTTACTTATTATAGATCTTATAATTATATTTAGCTAAAGTATTCTTCTTTAAAAAATAAATATATAGTCTTAATATTCCTTTCTTATTATATTATAATATAACTCCTCTTATTATATATCTAGAAGAGTTATATTTTACTACTATTTTCTTATTAAAGTTAAACTATACTAATACTAGTTCTATAATAAAGACTTCTTTTAATTAATTAAAGGCTTTTTATTTATTAATTTTTTATTAGAAAGATATATCTTTTATTAGCTTTATAAGAAGTAATATTATACTAATATAGTCTTTAATAAACTATTAGTAGAAATTTATAAATCTTAAGAAGTTTTTAATTTTTTTTATATTAGTTAGGGCTTATTAGTTCTTTATTACTTATATCTTTATAAGATCTATTTATAGTTCTTTACTAACCTTAATTATAAATCTAAGATATTTAGTAGTTTTAACTTTAAATTTATATTTCTTTAGGTTAATATATAGTCTTATCTTTACTAGTTATATAAGAATCTTATCTATATACTTCTTATATTCTTTTAAGGATCTATTAGTATAGATTAAGATATTATCTAGGTATATAATATAGAAATTATCTAGATAGTTTCTTAGGACCTAGTTTATATAGTATTAGAATATACTTAGTATATTTATTAGTCTAAAGAGAGTAACTAACTATTTAAATAAGCTAAATTATATTCTAAAAGCTATTATCTACTTTTATCTTATTTATTTTTATTTTATAAAATATTATAATTATATCTAGCTTTATAAACTATTTAGCTTTTAAGAAGCTATTAAGTATTTTATAAGTTAGTAGTAATAAATATTAGTTTTTCTTAGTTAATATATTAAGGACTTAGTAATTAATATATAATTAAAGTCTTCTTCTAGGTTTCTTTATAAATAGTATTAGTATTCTTACTAAGGAGCTACTTACTTATATATAGTCTTTATCTAATAATTATATAAGTTCCTTTCTTAAGACTAGGAGTTCTCTTCTTAATATATTAAATAGTAGTTCTTAAGATATATTAGGCTTCTTACCTTCTTATTCTATTAGGTTAATAGTATAGTTTATACTTTTAAAAAAGAAAAGAATAAATAGATTAGAAAGGGTAAAATAAAGAATAATAGTAAAGATAATAAATAAGAATTATAAAAGTTATAAAGAATAAAATAGAGTAGAATTAAAGAATATTAAGAATAGATATAAAGAATAATAGATTTTAAAGAAAATATATAAAGAATATTTTAGTATAGTAGAATAAATTAGAATAATATAAAGAATAATATAAAAAGAAATATAAAAAGTAAATATTAAAGAAATAAAATAAGGAAGTATAAATAAAGTATAAAAAAGAATAAAAGATAACTTTATAAAGGATAAGAAAGAATAAAATTAGATATTATTAAGAAGAAAAAGGAAAAAGATAGATAGTAAATAAAGTATAGAAAATAAGATAATATATAAATTATAATTTATAAAATAGAGTAAATAGTTAAGGATATAAGAAATAATAGTAATAAAAGATAAGAAATATAGAAAGAAATAGAAGAAGATTAGAAAAAGAAAAAGAAAAAGAATAAAAAATAGAGAATAGAGAATAAAATAAAGAATAAAGAATAAAATAAAGAATAGAGAATAGAATAAAGAATAGAAAATAAAATAAAGAATAGAGAATAGAGAATAGAATAAAGAATATAAGAAGAAATAGAAGAAGATTAAAAAGAAGAAAAAATAAGAGAATAAAGAATAAAGAAAGAAGAAGTATAAGAAGTAGTAAAGTATATAAGATTAAGTAGTACTTAAAAAAGAAAGAAAAAAGAAAAAAGTATATATAGTATAGTTTATAGAATAGAAGAAAATATAGAAGAAAAATAAGAATAGTAAAAAGGAGAAAGAAAATAAAATAAAGAAAAAAAGAAAAGTTAATTAAATAGAATAAAAGTATAAGTAAAAAGAAAAAATAGAAGATATAATAAAAATAAATAAGAATAAGAAATAAATTATATTAGATAAGAAAGAATAAAATAAAGATATTTATAAATATAAAGTAGACTTACTATTAATCTATAAGTAAATTAATTAAACCTTAATTAATTTAAATATATACTATGCGCAAGTAAGATTTAGGGCTTAATTAATTTAAATTTAAAATTAAATTAATTATACCTATAATAGAGGTAAATAATATATATAAAGATATAGAATTAGAGTTTTGAACCTGCTAAATTAATCCCTAGTATTAGATTAATAATATAATTATTATATTGCGTTAATTTAGATAGGTTAACGTTAAGGTTTAGTTTTAGTAAGGATAGCCGTGCTTAGCTGGCGTTGGCCCGCGCGCCGCCTATCACGAAAGTCAATATAATACGGGTATAATAGGGCTAGAAAAGATAAAGAAGGTATTATTAAAAAGGGGTATATTAGATACTTAAGTTCTATAGTTAGCTAATATAAAGTAAAGTACTATTATTACTAGCTAGTAATTATTACCTAACGCTATTATAACTATAGCTTAGTTTAATATAATTTTTAAGTATCTCCTTAAATACTATATTATTATTTGTAAGGAGTATTATAAGGGCGTATTATGACCCTAATTTTAAGCGTATTTAAATAACTACTATAAATATATACTAGTAGAAATAAAGAAGAGAATAGTTTTAGTAGTAGTAGAAATATAGGAGTAGGTAGAGGATAAGAGTAGAGTAGTATTCCTAGAAGCTAGGTCTAAGCTAGTACTATATTTAACTGTTTTTAATAATAGAATTAAGTATAAAGTAGTAGGAGTAGATAGTATACTATATATATATATCTATTATAATTTAGAGCGCGTTTAAGAATATTACTACAAAACGTATAGATAGAAGAACCCCTAGAAAAGAGGTAGAACAGCTAATAGATATCTAGTAGAGGTAGATAAGATATAGATTAGAGGCGTCTACTACTAGAAATTCTATAATATAGGAAGATTAGGATAATTATTTAAGGTAAGTATATAAGAGGAAGGGGGCGTTAAGGCTAAAGAGGAGGAAGACTAGGCTATCTAAGAGGTATTAGAATATACGTTTACGCAGGTAATAGCAGATTTAAGCTAGTCTTAGAAAAAAGCGAATAATATAATCTAGGCTAATATAAACTAATTTAAGGCTAATATATAGCTATAAAGAATAGGTTAGGCAAAGTATTTAAAGAGATTAGATAGAGAATAGCTGGTAACGTTGCTCTATAAGCTAGAGAAGAAGGAGAAGGCGTTATATAAGCTATACTAGGTAGTAGAGATAGTAATTTAGAAGGTATAGTAGGTATTATAAGTAAGTATAGTTAGACTAGTAGTAATAAATTATATTAACTGACGCAAGATAGGTAATAATATGAATAAGAAGCTATTTAATATAAGCTAGATAGGCAAGACTATAATTAAGTATAGTAGCTAGTAGCTAGGTATTATTAGATATATTTAGTGGATGTACGAATTAGACGTAGCTAGTAAGGAAAAGGAGGATAGGGTAAGTATTAGCAGAGACAAATCTAGAAGCAAGGAGGAAGGTATCTAGGGAAAGAGGCTACTATATTAGTTAATAGGAAGGTAGGCTATAATACTTAAGAAGATTTAATTAGTATTAAGATAAGATAAAGAGAATAATCTTAAGTTAGATAGTAAGAAGAGTAAGGATAATAGTATAGATAAGTAAGAAGAGGAGAAGTTAGAAGAGTTAGCGTTATTATTTATACTAGTATTACTAGACTATAAACTAAAAGATAATAAATATATAAGTATATTAATTAGTAGGATAGTAGTATTAGGTATTAATACTAAGTATAGGTAGATAAACTTATTATTATATATACCTAAGATTACAGCAATTATTAATATAGCTAGAATACTAGTATTATACTAGGTAACTAAGATACGCAGGGAGGAGATAGCTAGGCTAAGAGAAGACGAAGGATAGGGTTAGGAAGACACGGAAGTAATAGCGCCAAGGTATTTTAATTTTATATAAGAGATAGTAAATTAGTTTATAATATTAGTTTATTATAGGGGGTAGCTATACCTAGTAGATTAGTTATAGCAGTTAAAAGCGTATAGTATAAAGATTAGATTTACTACGAATACTAAGAGAGTAATTAAGTAGGTAGATAATATATTATTATATAGTAATATCTAGTTTAGTATACTATAGCTATAGTCTATAATCTATAGGCTAGTAGAAATAATATAGATAGAGTTACGGCAGGATTTATTATTATTAGATATAGATAATAAGGGCAATATTATAGAAGGATTAACGCAGATACTAGCTATTAATTAGGATTATTTAGTAGATAATCTAGTAGAGAAGAGAGTAGGATAGAGTTTTTTAGAGGATCTAAGAAATAAGATATTAGGACTTTAAGAGGGAAAGTTATAGTTACGCTAGCGAATTATTAACGAGAAGCTAGTAAGGGAGGTATTTATTAATATTAGGGCTACTAATACTACTATAGTAGGAGGTAAGGGCGTAGTATAGAAGAGCGACTAGATCTAGAAATATAGTAAGGTAATATAATTATTCTAGTAGTATTTATTAGCGTTAGTATATATAATAGGAGGGTTACCCCTATATAGGACCAAGCTAGTAATAGTATAGTATAAGAATAGTCTAAATAGTAATAGTAGAGGGATATTTATTAAGGATAGGCTGGTAGTATACATGACAGCGTACTATAAGAATATTAGATCTAGTAGAAAAAGCAAGATTATCTATTAGTATTTACTATAAGAGGTAGGTAAGTTAATAGTATATTATTTATAGCTAGTATTATTATTTTAGGAAAGCGTATAGAATATATTTTATAGTAAGCTTGTTATTAGTAGCGCGTTTATATAGGAGCCTAAAAAGGAAGTTCTATAGGCGAAGCTATAGAGGAAGAGAAGGTAGTTAGAAGAGGAAGAATCGTATTCTAGGGACTAGGATAGAGAGGATAAAATTAGGGAAGGAATAGAGTATAGTAAAGAGATTATATTAAGCTAATAGGTATATCTAGTTAAAAAATAGAATTTAAATTAGGTTAAAATAGCTATCTAAAAGGCGTCGTTATAATAGATAGCTATTAAGTTAAATATTATAGGATAGAGGTATAGTACTAAGGCTATATATTAGAGGTATATTAATAATAAAGCTATTATAAAGGTAGTAGTATAGGGTAATAAGGATAAATCTAATAGCGAGGACAAGGTATTTAATATCTAGACTAGGTATAGATCTAACGTTAGGAGTATAGTATACAGCTAATCTATAGCTAAATCTATATTTAGTACTAAGGTAAAGAGGGTATTATTATAGCAAGTTAGTATAGAGTAGTATTAATTTTTGCAGTTTTAGTCTACGTTAGTAACCCGCCCTAAGAGAGGGACAAGAGTAGTAGTAGATAGGAAAGAGGTAGTTAATAAAGAATACTAGCATTAGAAGCAGATATTATTAGTTAATATTAATAAATAGCTAAAGGAGTTAGTTAGGTTAGAAGCCTAATTCTAAAGCGTATAGAGGCCTGCCGTCCGCGTAATTATATAATAGAAGGGCCTAGTTATAGTAATTATAGGTATAGGCGTAGGTAAGAGCGTATTATTTATACTACTAGTATTATATTTAATAGGGGTAATAGTAGTAATTATACTATTAGTATTACTATAATAGGATATAAAAACGCGTTATAATAAGGCAGGAATTAAGTACGTAGAATAGGATAGTTATAGGCTATATAAGTAGGCGTAGGTAGTATTAGTTACGCCTAAAGCTATAGTTAGGGAGGTATTTAGAAACTTTATAAACTAATAATAATCTATAGGTTAACTAGACTAAATTATAGTAGATAAGTACTATATAGTATTAGATTTAATAGAAGGATAGAGGAGCTAGATATTAGTATTAAGAGACTTAGTATAAGTAGAGATATAGCTAGTATATTTAATAGCTACGTTACAGCCTAGCGAGGAGCAAGAGTTTTTATAGTTAATAGGATTACTAGCTAAAGAATAGTGCGAATAGTTCTATAGGGTAATAATAAGAAAGAATATCTAGTATTAGGTCTAGATATATAAGATAGAGAAGGAGGAAGAAGTAATTATAGACTTAGTAGTAGAACTAAAATAAAAGTATACTATACTAGGGCAGATTATTATATATTATAATATGGTAGCTAAGATAGTCTAATTAGTAAAAGTATTAGGTTATATTTATTTCTACTATAACGTAGGAAGTAGTAAGGAAAAAGGCGAGTTAGTAAGGTAGTTAATAGAGGGCTAGTAATAGGTATTTACAGCCATGAACGCGTTAGGGTTAGGAGTAGATACGCTAATAATCTAAGTAGTAGTATATATTAGGATAGTATAGAAAGTAAGGTATTACGCGTAAGAGAGTAGATAAGTAGGGCGAGATAGGTTAGTAAGTAAGGTAATTATTATATAAGGATTTTAGATTAGTAGGAAGAGAAGAGTATAGTTAGTAGGTTTTATAAAGGATATTAAGGAGGAAATATAAGTATTTATTAGTAGGGAGGGTTATATAAGGGTAGTAATAGACTAAGTAATAGATAGGAGAAAAGATTAGGTAGGATATAAGGATAGAGAAGAGTAATATTAACGTTATTAGGCGTAAAGGGCGATATTAGGTATTAGGGAAGCAGTAGCAGAAGAACAAGGTATTAAGGAGGGAGGAGAAGAGAGTATAGATAGGTAAGAGAGCAGGGCTAGTAGGTTAGATATTTAAGACAAAATAGAATAAGTTAAGTTCTAGAGAGAGTTATTAATCTAGAAGGTAAGGGTAGTATAGTTAGTAGGATTATAGTTAAGAGAGGTATTAGAGGTAGAGAAATTAGTTAAGTTAATAGAGGAGTAGAAGGTAGGTTATTAGCAGTACTAAGTATTTAGAGAATATAGTAAGGAGCATAATATTTAGGATTATAGCAGCAAAGGGGCAGAAGCTATCTAGTAGGGAGTAGAGTTATTTAAAGATAAGGTATAATAGGCACAGTTTTTAGGGTATTTTAAGTATAGGTTACTATAGAGTATATATAACTGTTTTAAAGCTAATATATATTAGGGTAGGTAGTATAGGCAGGTTAATAGTAAGTACTAGTATATAGAAGTATTAGTTAAGATAGTTTTTTTAATTTAGGTTTATTATATATAAGTATTTAGAGATTTTATTAAAGAGGAAATAAAATAGACTAGTTAGATAGAGCGAATAGAAGGTAAAGAGGAACAGGAGCTAGAGATAGAGGATATTATAAAGTAGTTTACGAAGAAAGTATATTAGGGAGGAATTAAAAGTAATTTTATATATAGGGTATTATATAAATTTATAAAATAAGAAAAAATATAGGTATTTATAAGTAATTTAAAGTATAAATTAAGGATAATATAGAGAATAGTATAAAAAATAGTATAGAGGATAATATAAAGAAAATATAATATAATTATAAAGAAAGTTAATTAGTATAAAAATAAATAGAAAAAAAATAAAGAAATTATATTATTATATAGTAAATAAAAGATATTATAAATATAAAAAAAGAATAATAGATAATAAAATAGTTAAAATAAATTATAAAATTAAAAGAAGAATAAAAAATATAAATGAATAATAAATAAATATATAATTAGAATATAAAAAAAAATAAATATTAAATAATAAATAAATATATAATAAGA
>Ga0247764_1000126_pt1 | contig 27829 bp, 19 predicted proteins | sample UWRJL051202B4_FD_179932 | JGI IMG/M metagenome (GOLD analysis project Ga0247764, IMG submission 179932) | Plant litter microbial communities from Arlington Agricultural Research Station in Wisconsin, United States - UWRJ-L051-202B-4 | ecosystem: Environmental > Terrestrial > Plant litter >...
GCCTGCAGATTTTTCTCGGCCAGGGCTTGGCGTTGCGTGTCGCCCAAGCGCTTGGCTTGTGCGATGGCATCGTTGAACTCAGCCCAGGCGGAAGCCGTCTTGCCTTCTTGCGCATGACAGCTCGCCAGGTTGAGTAAGGTGCCAAGTCCCGGCGCTACCTTCTGACTTTCCGCGAACTTGGGGCAAGCCTCGGCGTATTTACCTAGCGCCTGCAGCCGCTTGCCCTCGCGAAACAGTGACTCCGCCAGTGCGGTGTCGGCGTCTGCCGCGTGCGCAGTCGAAGCCAGTGCGGCCAGCATGACCGCTGCTAAAGACGCGGCCCTAAGCTTCTCCCAAGTCATTGCCTTACGGGCACGATACCAGACACGCCGTCAGTTACGCGAGTTCAACAACTCGGCATCGCTCAAAGTGGTTGGGCGTGATGGCAGCTTGTTGACTAGGGGGGGACTAGCTTTGGGCGCGCTGACCGAGTTGGGCGCCTTGACCGGGGCTATCGACGCGGCAGCGGACGGCACCGAACTCGAGGGAACGGCGCTAGCAAGAGCGGCAGCGCTGACGGCCGTGGCCGGAGGCGCGACTGCGGCCTCGACAGCGCGAGGTGGGGGCAGCAAGACCGCGGCAACCGCTGGCGACCCCGGGCTCGCGGTAGCGCTGGTGCTGGCGGGCACGGAGGCATCGCTTCTGACGGCGAGCAGCCAAGCCACGCCCGCCGCAGCGACGGCACCGAACAGCGCCGCGGAGATGATGGGCCATTTGCGTGCTACCGGCGCTTGTGTTTGCGCCCAGGTCGCGGCGGTCGCCACGCGCGTGTTGTTCGCCGCGCCTGACGCCTCTGGGCTTTGCTCGCGCGCAAGGCTCGGCGCGCCTGCCGTCTCGTGCCAGGCGCCCAAAATTCGTAGGATGCGCTCGTGATAGCGCGACGTCGCGCGCGAAGCGAACGGTGACAGCGCACTCGCTAGCTCGCCGACGTCTTGGAACCTACGCGCCGGATCCTTCTCCAAACATCGCTCTATCACCGCGTCGAGACCCGCAGGAAGGTCCGCGCGAACGGACAGCAGCGGCGCCACGGGTTCAGTCAGAATGCGCGCACAAATCTGCGGCAGCGTGTCCGCCAGGAACGGCGCGCGCCCACTGAGCAGCTCGTACAGCACGACACCCACCGACCAAATGTCAGAGCGCGCGTCCACGTTGCGGCTGGCCGTCATCTGCTCCGGCGACATGTACAGCGGTGAGCCCATGATCGCCGAGGTGCGCGTGAGCGACGCGTCGGAGCTGCTGGCGTTGGTGAGCTTGGAGATGCCGAAGTCCAGCACCTTCAAACAGGTGCTGCCGTCGCTGCGCGTGGTGATGAACAAATTGGCCGGCTTGAGATCGCGGTGCACCACACCGACCGTGTGCGCCTCCGCCAACGCTTCACAAACCTGCAGCAGCGCGTCCACGGCGTTCGACACGGCCATGGCCCCGCGGTCGCGCAAGTACGCCGCCAGATCCCAACCGTCCAGGTACTCCATGACCAAGTAAAGAGCGCCGGTCTCCAGCGTTCCTACGTCGATCACGCGCGCCACGTGTTCGCTGCGAATGCGGGCGGCCGCCTTCGCTTCGCGCGCAAACCTGGCGGCTGCTTCCGCCTGAACCACCGCGGCTGGCAGCAGGAACTTCAACGCTACCCGCTGCTCCAAGTGCAGGTGAGTCGCCTCCAGCACGACCCCCATGCCGCCGACACCGATGACCCGCTCGATCCGGTACTTGCCGGCGAGGACCTCACCTACCTGGGGTTGGCGCACTTCCACGGCTGGTCTCTCCTTTATAGAGCGAGAGTCCGCCGCCACGCTCGGTTTTCCGCCGGCCGCGTCTTCCTCCCCGATTCAGCAAGGTTCTTCAGCGGTTCGGCCCGACAGTGGCAGCAGAATTTCGCGACCGCGAGTCAGGTCGCGCGAAAATACAAAAAGTTCGTCGAGCCACGTCGAGACGGCGAAGTTCGCTCCGACCAGTAAGCGAACACGCCGGCGCCGAGAGCGCCGCTTCACGTTTGGAGCACCTCATGACTCGCATCACGACCTTCCTCACCTACAACCATCAAGCCGAAGAGGCCGCGCGGCTGTACATTTCCATCTTCGAGGATGGGAAGATCTTGGACATCTCTCCGGGTCCAAACGGCACGGTCATGTCCCTCACCTTCGAACTGTTCGGCCAGCGCTTCTTCGCGCTGAACGGCGGACCCAGCTTCAAGTTCAGCGACGGCATCTCGCTATTCGTGAGCTGCGACACCCAAGCGCAGATCGATAACTATTGGGCCAAGCTGACGGAAGGCGGCCGTGAGGTGCAATGCGGCTGGCTCGTCGACAAGTTCGGCGTCTCTTGGCAGATCATTCCCAAGATCCTGGGAGAACTGCTGGGTAACTCCGACCGCGAAAAGGCGGGTCGCGCCATGCAAGCGATGTTGCGCATGCAAAAGCTCGACATCGCGGAACTACAGCGAGCCTTCGACGGGCGCTGACAGGGGCGAGTCGCTTTCCGCAGCGGACGGTCGGCGAGCGGCTCGCCGTTCACACGCGCTGCAGACCGCTCTGGAAACGTTCGTAATCCGCGGTCTGCAGCGGCAAAAACTCCGGCCCCTGACGATAATAGAGCGGCTCCAGGATGCGCGCCGGATCGAATCCTTCGTCGGCTGCCGCGCGCTTCTTCAGCTTGAGCGACTCGGTGTACGTGAGCGCTTTCACGACGCGCACCAGCGTCGGCCGAGCGTAACTGGGTAGACGTTCGCACGTTACCGCGAAACTTGCCCAACTGAAGTCGGGGCCAAGCTCCAGCAACGCCAGTCCGAGCTTGCCCTCGACGTGCGGCGCGCTCACGCCCACCACGGCCACGGCTGCAACTCCCGGGGCCGTAGCGAGCACCTCTTCGACTTCGCGCGTCGACACGTTGTGCCCCTTGAAGCGAAACGTGTCGCCCAGACGATCGACGAAGAAGTATTCGCCCGCCGCGTTGCGCCGCAGCAGATCCCCGGTGCGACAATACATGTCGGCCGCGCGAAACAGGTCGCGCGCCACGCGCTCTTCTCCTGCCGTCTCCCCCACGTAGCCGAGGTAGGCGCCAGTCGGTTGCGCAGGCTTGGGTTTGACACGCAACACGAGCTCCCCCGGTTCGTTCGGAGCGCACTCGATGGCCCGTCCATTTGCGTCGCGCAGGATGCTGCGCGTATCGGCGTCCACGCGCACCAGGCGATAGCCGCGCAGCCGTCCGAGCGGCAGATGGCCGACGCTGCCGGGAGTGCCCACCAAGTTGACGACCGCGCCTGGGAATTCCGTCGCCGCAAAGAACTCGCGGATCTGCGGCACGCCGAAGCGCTGCTGCAGCCCGAGCCACACCTCTCGGTTCAAACCGTTCCCCAGCGCGAGACGCAAACGATGTTCGCGATCCTCCGCGCTTGGCGCTTGCGAAAGCCAGGCGCGCCCGAGCTCTCCCACGTACAGCAGCACGGTGGCTTGACTCGACTTCAAGTCGGCCGACAACTCACGTGCGCTGAAGCGTTCCCGCAACACCAGCGAGGCGCCAGCGGCCAGGCTCGCGCCCAACCCCAACAGCAGCGCGCTCGAATGATGCAGCGGAAGCGCGCAGTAGATGACGTCCTCCGGCGTGAGCTGATGCACCAGGCGCCCGAACGCAGTCGCGGCGAGCCGCGCCTTGCGATGGCTGATCCGGCAGGGCCGCGAGCGTCCCGTCGTGCCGGACGTGAACACGTAGGCAAAATCAGCGCTGCCATCACCTGGCAGCGGCGCGCGCACCGCGGTCGGAGCCCGCGTCTGCCACGTCTCGAAAATCTGCGAGTCGAAAGGGAGGATGGGAACGTTACGCGCCGCGACCACTTGGTCACGCAGCCGAGCGTCACACAGCACGAATGCGCAGCCCGCGCGATCGATGGCGCGCGACAGCATGTCACCTCCAAGCTCGCTGCCGAGCAGGGCCGCCGGAGCGCCCAGCCGCGCCAGCGCCAGCAGCAGGGTCGCATATTCGAGCGAATTCTTGCCCACCAACGCAACGGGCTGACCCGGCGTCACCCCTTGGAGTTCTAGGAACGCGGCCGCGCGCTCGACGCGACGAGCCAGCGCCGAATAGCTGAGCCAGCTCGCACCCATACCGAGCGCGCGCGCGTCGGGTGTGCGCTCGGCGTGTGACAACAGGCAATGCACCAAGCTTTCGCGCTGCTGAAACCTCGAAACAATCAGCTCCGGTACGACGCGGAACGCGAGCGCGGGCAGCCGAGCCAGCTCCGCGCGACATTGTGCACACTTTGCCAACAGCAAGGCGGGACGGCTCACTTCAGCGGTGTTTAGGGGTGCGAAGGGGACTGCAGACGACATGGGCGGCGGGACGAAGGTTTGGGAATTCGCGGACTCTTGCAGATCTTGCTGCCGATCGCCTGAGGTTTGGACCGGGCGCTGCGCGGCACTCACCCTAGGCAACCCCCCACAGATTGCCCATTCCAGACCCCGTCTAGCGGCGCGCTGCGTGAAAGAGTGGTACTAATCGGAGGCAAGTTGGCTGTGAAGGAGTGTGCGCACCCCCTACGCAGCGACGACGCCGAGGCCCTCGTCTCACCCATCGCGATGCAGCCAGAGTAGATTGAAGACTTTTAGTACTCTGAGCGTTTGGCTTGAGCGCCGATCGGTCCTTTGCAAGACTCAACAGACCACGCAGTGACTTCCGCCATCGATGCCGCCCCGACTCGCCTGTCGGGCATAGTTGCGCCAGGACACATCCTGGGCCGCTACGAGCTACTCATGCCAGTGGCCGCTGGTGGCATGGCGATGGTGTGGGCCGCGCGACTAAAAGGCACGCGCGGTTTTCAAAAAATCGTCGCCGTCAAAACCATGCTGCCCAAGCTGAGCGAAGACGTTCAGTTCGAGCAGATGTTTTTGGACGAGGCCTCCCTGGCCTCGCAGGTGCGGCATCCGCACGTAGTAGAGATTCTCGATCTCGGCGAGCAAGACGGCGTCCTGTTCCTGGTGATGGAATGGATCGACGGCATGCCGCTGAATCAGCTGATGAAGGCGGCCAAGTCCAGCGGCGGTATGCCGATGCCGGTCGCTGTGCGCATCGTGATGCAAGCGTGCGCCGGTCTCCACGCTGCCCATGAGCTGCGGGATTCGAAAGGGCAGCTCGTTGGTCTCGTCCATCGGGACGTTTCTCCGCAGAACATCCTGGTCACGTACGACGGCGTAACGAAGGTCGTGGACTTTGGCGTCGCCAAGGCCACTGCCGTCGGCGGCGGCGCCACCTCGCAAGGTCAGATCAAGGGCAAAGTCGGTTACATGGCCCCCGAGCAAATCGAGGGGGAAGAAACCATGGACCGGCGGGCGGACATCTTCGCCATCGGCATCGTGCTCTACGCGCTGACCACCGGGAAGCATCCGTTCCGGCGCGAGTCCGACGCCGCCACGATGTACAATATCTGTTCACCGCAGCCCGCGGTGTCGCCCCGCAAGATCATTCCTGATTATCCCGAGGCGGTCGAGCGCATCGTGCTCAAGGCCCTCGCGAAGAACCCGGCGGATCGCTACCAGACCGCCAACGACATGCTTCGCGATCTGGATCACGCGGTGCCGTCCGAACAGCGCGCCAACACCGACGAAGATCTTGCGCACTTCGTGCGCAAGCTACTCGGCGACAAGCTGCAAGAGCGGCGCGCCACGCTGAGCGACGCGCTCACCCGAGCGGACCTGAACGCGCAATCCGCGGTCATCCGTATGCCGGATAGCCCGTCCATCCCGATCAACAGCTCGCTCACCGCTTCGGCCCTGCCCGCTAGCATCATTCCCAGCGACGGCACCGCCACGGAACTCACTGGCCCCGGCCGTCGCTCCCCGTGGAAGCTGCTGGTCGGCGCGTTCGTGCTCGCCAGCGTCGCGCTCGTCGCGGGCTTCTTCGCCGCGCGCGCGCCCGTGGATCCTCCCGCTGCCGTACCCGTCGTAGTTCCGGCGGCTCCGCCAGCAGCAGCGGCTCCGCCCGCTCCGGTGGAGCCGGCACCCGCCGTGGTCGATCCCGCGCCCGCGGCACCCACTGCCAGCACCACGTCGGAAAAGCCGGATCCGGTTCCCGCGCCACAGCAGCGTTGGACACCTGCGCCGAACGTTCCGCAACCCGCAAAGCCGCCGAAGCAGAACTGGCGTCACGATCCGGGCTTCTGAGCGCGCGGCACCCTCGCCTCCCCAGGTATCGATTCGCAACTCACGACCCTGGAGCGCGCGAGCAAGACGCGGGCTCTGCGTTACGGAAAGAACATCAGCGCGAGGCCGGTGCCGCCGCGGAGCCAGAGCAACCCAGGCTCTCGATCCAGCGGATAGCCGTGGCGGCGTAGCGCCTGTTCGGCCTCGGGGTGCACGGCCACGCCGATGGTCAGCGTACCGGCCAGCTTGCGCGTGATGTTGATGGACAACACCACACCCAGCGAGCCGCCGTGTGCCAGGTGCGTGTTGTACTTGTAACCAGCGAGCAAGCTTATCTCGATCAGCCGCCGTGGGTTCAGCGGACCAATCACCAAGTCAGCGTCGAGCTCGGCGCTGCTGTAGTAGTTGAAACGCAACTCGCTCGAGTCCTTGTCTGTCCCCAACACGAACAGCGGCATATAGCCGCCAGACACGTTCACGCCGATGGGTGCAAAGTGAAGCCCTGCAGTCGCTCCGGCGCCGGAGTTCAGGCTGAGCATCGGGCCGAAGCCGAAGGTGCGTTGTCCCGGCACGACCTCCGCCCGCGCAGCAGCGCCGTGCAAAACGCCGGCTAACAGCGCGGCACCGACCAGCGTCGCCTTGACAAATGAGGTCGTGCGCCCGCCCGGAGACTTTCCCATGGCAGGATGCTGCCGGAAGACGCGGGCGCTAGCAATGATCCGCTCACAACCGAGTTCGCGTGCTACGGCTGCGAGGTGTTCAGCCGATTGCGCGCCAAACTGCATTCCTTCGTCCAGCCCCCGGCGGCGCACAACGCGACGTCGTCGGTCAGCGCTCCCGTTGCGGAGAAAACGCAGCGCGCGCCGCTCGCTGCTCCGGTGATGGTCTACTTCGAGCGCGAGAAGAACCAGCAAGCCATGGAAGACATCACGCAGCTGTTGTCGTCCCGTGGCATTGCCTACAAGGCGCTCGACGTGCGCGGCGACGCGGCCACGATCGCGTTCATCGTTCGCGAAGCCAAGTGTACGGATGACGACCTGCCCATTGTGTTCGTGGCCGCCACGCCCGTCGGAGGGCACGAAGCGCTGGTGGCCTGGGATGCTTCCGGCAAGCTGCGCGCCGCCGTTTTCGGGGCGTGAACGCAGTCCGTGCTCTCATCGGGTTCGGTGGTGCTAGCCACGCGCTTCGAACAGCGCAGCGCCGAGCGGCTCCAAAACTTCTGCGATGGTGGTGAGCCGAATGCGCTGACGCTCGCTAGCGCTGAGGCGCCCGTGCGCTGCAGGCGCCGCGGGTTCATTGGCGGCGGAGAGTGGCGCGTTGCGAACCTGCTGCATGCCATTCAGAAAGCCGGTGCGCGCCGCTTCGCGGACGCTAGCGTCACCCACGCCGATGGCCCAGCGCACGAATTGGCAAGCCAAGGCTGCGTGCCGAGCTTCGTCTGCGGCGACGCGAGCGAGCACGGCGCGGACCACGGGAGCGCGGGCGCTGTGATGCGCGGCTTCCGCTTCTGCAGCTGCCAGCGTCTCGTTCACACAGCCGTCGAGCGCCGTTTCGCGTGCAACGCGGGCGAGCTCGACACCGCTGAGATCGAGCATAGCGAGCGGCAGGGGGCCGGGGCCAATCCCCGCGCCAGCGTACGCGGATGCTACGGCAAACGAGAGCCGTGCGTGCTCCACCTCATCGAGCGCGGCCTGATTCGCGGCTCGCACCAAATCGCCAGCTGCGCCCAGCGCCAACAGCTCGAGCGAGAATCGATTGAAAGAAGCGATGGACGCGTGTTCGAACTGCGCGGCGCGTGCCCATTCCCGCGCGAGCCAATTTCGCAATGTGCCGTCCAGCTTGTCGATTGTGCGCGAAAAGTCCTCCCACGCCTCGGCTTGCTGCAGGAGGCCTAGCTCACCCGGCAAGTGACACCCCCCAATCTTGACGCATCATCAGTTCGGCGATGAGCGCCTGACCGTCCACGCGCAACGGTCGCCCTTCGCAACCTATACTGGCCGCGAGATAACAACATGCGCCAATAGCCGTGCCTGCCGGGTTGGCTGCGTACGGGCCCAGATAGGCAGGATGAGTCTCATCCCCGCAGCCACAGGTCCCGGAGCCCGCCGGAAAACGCAGCGCATTGCTCACCTGGACGTCGTCGTTTGCCGGAAGACATGGTTCCTGGTCTTTGCTGGGCGTGTAGCAGGCAGCAACATAGCAACACTGGCCGTCGTAACCGGATTGGAAGAATCCGCCAGCACCCATGTCCGTACCGTAGTCGCGACCAAAGCAGGTCAAGCCTGCTAGCGGATAGGGTTCGAGCTGCCTCTCGCCGCCCGTTCCTGCGTCTCCGCCCTGGCCGGCGTAGGAAGGGCCTCCCGAGCTACCGCCGTGTCCACCGCTCGATGCCACGCCGCCCGACGCGGGAACTCCGCCCGTGGCGTCGTCGCCGTTGGTTGCGCCGCAGGATGAGGCAAGAGTCAACCCGGCCAGCGCCTGGCCCGCCCACACGGAACGGAGTAGCTCGACTCGCAGATTGCTGAACATGCTCATGGTTCAGCAACAGAGCATGGATCGTGCCTTGCTTGGGCGTCGCAGAATGTCGAAAAATCAGCGATTCCAGGGCAGCGCTGTGTCGAGCTGTGCCAGTTACGCGCGCGCGTTCGCGAACGACGCAAGGTCGGTACCACCCTCCGTGCCTCTTCGCTTCCCATTGCCAACACATGCGCGAATTTGCACCTTGAGGCTGACGGACAGGCATCGGCACACCCGTTGCTCTTGGCAAGCCCTCGACCAACTAGGAGCGCGTGCTTGGACAAGATCATCCCGTCGCAGTGCCGAAGTTTGACGACCTGTTCGAAGGGAGCCACTGCGTTGAACTACGTCGTGGTTTTGGGGTTGGTCGCGTTGGTCGGCGGCGTTGCCTTCGCCGCATTCACTGACAACGTGCAAAGCAGCATCAAAGCCGAGACCGTCGCTGCCAAAAAGTCCTTGGGAGAGGATACGGGCGGGCCGACAGGTTCTTTGGCGCAGGAGGTCGGAAGCGCCGGGGCCGAAGCTCTGGTGGTGCAAGGCTCTTGGGCGCTGGCCGCGAAGGCTGGCACCAAAGGTCTGGCGTCGTCACGCCGCTCCGCCCGCGGTCGCGGTCAGACTCACCACACGGGTTCGCGAGGCAACTCAAGTCCCGATGATCGCCCGCGCAGCCCAGATCAACCGCCGCGCAACGGGGACCAGCCGCCGCGCAACGGGGACCAGCCGCCGCGCAACGGGGACCAGCCGCCGCGCAACGGGGACCAGCCGCCGCGCAACGGGGACCAGCCGCCGCGCGGCGCCGACGGAACCGCTTGCACCACGGCGGGCTGCCGTTCCGCTCCTGGTCAGTGCTTTGTCGCCGGCACGCTCGTGTCCACGCCCGAGGGCCTCTTGCCAATCGAGACGATCGCCCCCGGTGACGCGGTCTTGACCCGCGACGAGCAGACTGGGGAGACGTTGATCTCGCAGGTGGTGCAGACCTTCGTGCGTCCGGAAGCACAGCTCGTGCGACTGCAGTTGCTCGCAGAGCAGGGCCGCGCCGAAGAGCTGTACTCCACGCACGGACACCCGTTTCGCAGTGTGAGTCGCGGCTGGGTCCGCGCCGACCAGCTCGTTCCAGGTGAGCTCCTGCGCGACTCCGCCGACGGTGTGATTCAGGTGCTGGGGGTAGAGCCGCTCGAAGAGCGCGCGAGCGTGTACAACTTCGAAGTGGCCGGCACACATAGCTACTTCGTCGGCGAGCTCGAGGTGTGGGTGCACAACTTGGGCGGACCGTTGGTGCTCGGGTTGAGCATCGATGAGCTCACGCGCATGCTACGTCGGCTGCGAACACAGCAATCTCGGCCCAGCACTACGGCGCAAGCGGCTGCGCTGTCAGATGAGATTGCGGCGGTAGAATTTCAGCTGGACGAACTGCGGGCCTCGCAGAGCAGCGGATCGGAAAACGGCAATTCGCAGGGCGACCCATCGCAGCGTAGTACGCGACGCGTCCAGCCCAAACGCGAGGTCAAGAAAGAAGCGAAGGCTCCCAGCGTAACGCCGGCAAAGGGTGGAAAACCGCAGCGACAACCGGGGCATAGCTATCCAAATCAGGATGACCTGGGCGGGTACACTCGACCGGGGATGGGTCCCAAGATCACGAAACAGACAATCGAGCGCGACAACCAGAACCCTTACCGTACGCCCTCTGGGAGTGTCATGGCGGTCGATCAATCCCGCGAAAAGGGCAAGGGTTTGAAGGCGCTCGACATCAGTCGGAATCACATCATCGCCGACAGCTCCATTGCCCGGATCCTCACACAGGCGCTCGAGAACATCTCCGACGACCCGGCGAAACGGCAGCTTCAGTATGAAGATGTCGATGCCTTCATCGACGCGGCGATGGGTGACACGCCGGAAGCCAAGCAGGCAAAACAAGCGTTCCGCAACGCCGTAGAGCACCGAGACCGCGGCGAGACTGGTGCGATGAACTCCGAATTGAAGAAGGTCATCAAGCTCACCTCTGTCGGAACCAACAACGTTCGTTTCGACGACGCCAAGTTGAACAGCGACATTCTCCACGGAGCCGACTACGAGCTACAGAATGGGCGACCGAGCGATCGTGCTGCGCGCCTGCGCGAAGCCACGCTCGGTCTGGCTCGCAACGGTTTGATCACGCAGACGCAGGCGTTTAATGCCGTTCAGCCCACATTCAAAGAAGTCGATCACAACGGCACTCGACGGGGCCAATATTTGTCCTCTTCCGATAGAAACTGGCGCGGCGACATGCAGGATCCCAACTCTTTGACAGCCGCCCCCCCGCGCCTGGATCCGCGTCGCGTGGGCTCGGAGCCGCCGGAGTCGAGTGATAGGTTTCAGTTCCCGCGACCGCAACCTGCCCGAGATCGCCGCCCTGTTCCAATGGATTTGGACTCCCGTCTCCAGGCTCCGCCCCCTTCATCGGCCGATCAAGGCATGGATATCGACACCGACAGATCCCAATCACCCGATCCAGCACCGGGGGATGGCCTGCCGCCGAAAAAGCGACAAAAACGCGATCCGGAGGACCCCAAGCGCAAACCCAATTGCGATTGAGCTAGGCCTTGGGAGATTGCTGCTCTTCCCGCTTCACCAAGCGGAAAGTCAGCGCACCCAAGAACAGCACCGCCGCTCCCAGGACCAGCCACAGCGCGATACGCTCCGGGCCACCGCCCTCCGCCAAGCGTGTCGCAGCGCGATACGCAGGGTTTGGCTCCAAGGCCCGCAGCGAGCTGCGATCGCTGGTGACCGAAAGTACCAGCGACCGGGCCCGCTCGATGTCGTAGTGCGCTGGCTGCGCGTTTGGGTTGCCGAGCAACACCTGATAGCTGCCCGGTTTGGCCGCGACGTACAGAGACGGCACCGGTACTCGCGCACGCGCCGCGGAGAGCGCCAACGCTGCGTTGTCCCCGTCTTCGACGCTGAGCTCGAAGCGGCGAACCGGCGTGGGCGGAAAATCCACGACTAGCGCCGTGCGCGAGTCCGCCGTTCGACTGAGCCGCCCTTGAGCGAGTTCGCGACGTGAGCCGTCCAGAAGCTCTGCTTCCAGGCGAAACGCGCGGTCGAAGTAGGGTTCTGGCGTGTCGATCACCAACGCGTTGGCAACCAGCGGAGTAAACGTTGCGCTGAAGGACGTGCGCGAGGCGTCCCGTGCGGGTTTTTCCGATTGACGGGTGAGCGTGACGGACTCGGTTTGTGTGCCGGGCTGCAGCAGGAAGGGCCACTGTTTGGCAGCATCGTCCACCACGCGCACGTCCCGCAGGTCCGGCTGGACTACCGAGAGGTCCTGAGCTGACAAGACGATCTCCGACAAACCGTCGCCGGAGGGCGTGAGGGCAACGGCGCGGCGGTGCGAGTACGAACTGACATCCACCGGGTTGCCTGCGCGCTGTGCGAACGCCAGCGCTGGGGTCTTGTCGAACTCCGCGTTCTCCCGAATCGCACCGAGGCGCGCGATGGACAGCGGCGTGCTCCCGAACAAGCTGCGCGCGGCGCGGTCGCGATCGTCTACCGGCTGCTCGCTTCGGCCGCTGACCAACGCCGTGAGATCGTAACGAGGAGCGTGCGCGCGCCCGCCGCCGAAGTACAACGTGGCGATGGGATCGTGGCCCGCCTCCGGGCGGAGCGAGAACACCAAGCTCGGTGTTCTAATGAGGGCGTGCACTTTGAGTGCCTCGAGCGGCGGGCTGTCCCCGTTGTCGATGCCGATGCCGATGCGGGCACCTTGCGCGGGGCTGATTTGAATTTCTAGTTGTTCGATCAACGCCGCGCCGGGCACTCGAAAAACGGAGCCCTTGCCCAAGAGTTCACCGTGGCTGCTGCCGCCCAGGTCTCGCACTTCCACTCCGCGACTAAACGCCGAGGTCGTGGTTTCCACACGCAACGCGCTCGGGACGATGCCGGCAGCGCGCAAGAACTCCAGCGAGCTGCGTTGCCCGGCGCTTGCAGCCGCCTCGGCCAGCGCGAGTTCCACCAGGGCCACCGGTTCCGCCGCCACACGCTCGACGGCTTCGAACTGAAAACGTGGCTCGAGCGGACCGCTATTTTCTCCAGTAAGAGTGACTCTCAAGCGTCGGCCCGCAGCGCCTGGGATGGGCACGCGCAACCGATCCGCCGTGCCGTCTCTCAGCTTGAAGACGGTGTCACGCGCGCTGGCTTCGACCTGCTGAGCGTCGGCAGACAGGCTCTCTATCAACAACCCGCGCACGAACCGATCCGTTCGAACCTCCAGCGTCAGTTGCCACGTTGCGTCCTTGGGCGCGGCGGGGGGAGCGGACAGTTCGTACGTCTCCTCCACCATCGGCTGTGCGCCGACGCGCGGAGTTTCATGCTGAACCGCCGACAGCACCGTTGGAGATACGACGCGGAGCCGCGTGGGTGCCGTAACGCCGGGGCCGCGATCGATCACGAACGCGGTCTCCGTGCCGCGAGCGTCCACGACGCGCAGGTCCGAAAGATCTGCGCGGCAGGCCGCCAACACCTCCGTGGGCAGCTGCAGCCGGAGCAGCGTGCCAGGTCCAGTGGTAGCGACCTCCACCGAAGCCGCCTTGGGAAACAACCGAGACAGCTCCGGAGCGGCGGCGGCCGACGTTGTGCCGAACATGGCGAACACGACGGCGGCGAACAAGGTCCGTCGAGAGCGGGAGGATGGGACCAAGCGGGGTGCGATCATGGGGATTCTGTGCGTCGTTCAGGTCGGAACACGAACCGTTGGTAGGCGAAAGACACCGTCAAGAGCGAGACGGCGAGCCCAAGCAGCGAAAGCACGCGGTAAAGGTCGCGAAGCTCGGACAAGTCATACAGAAACACCTTGCCGATACTCAGCACCAAGAACACCAGGCTGAGCCAGCGCAGCGCGCGGGAGCCCTTGGCCATGCCAATGGCCAGCAATGCGCCCGCGTACCCAATCCAAGACAGCGAGATGCTCAGGTCGCGCGCCGGTCTGCGTGAGAAATCCAAGGTGAGCGCGCTGCCCTCGGCGAAAGCATCGAAGATGGCCAGGTTGAGCCAGACGAAAACGATCAAGATCACGCACATGAAAAGAGCCACCGCGCCGACCCGGTTCTTGTCGGCATAAAGTGCACGCTCCCAGGTTCGCGCGCGTGTCAGCTCGATGCGGTAGAGGACGCGGAACCCAGCCAACAAGCTCAGCGCCGGTACCCAGTAAGTGTAGAGTAACCAATTGAGGAACGGCAGGTGACCGCGCTCTTCGTAATCCAACACTGCGGGATTCAATATGAGCCGCACTGTCACGACCAGCGCCAAACCGAGCGCCGCCCACTTCAGCCCAGCATGATCCAGCCGCTCGAACAGGTAGAGCAGCGCGGCACATTCGAGCGCCCAGCCCAGCGTGATCCACTGCCGATCGAGCTGGAGCGGGATGGCCACGCTGAGGAAGCCGAGCGCCACCGCCGCGTGCAGCACCAGTGTGATCTTACGGATATCCCCGGTAAGTCTAGCGGACCGGGCGCCCCAGCTCAGCAAGCCGACCGACAACGCGCCAAGCCCGAGCGGCAAAATCGCGATAGGGGCCTCTTCCCAACTCGCGCTGTACAGGCTGCGCAGCGATAAGAACCAAACTGCGCCAGCGAAGGCCGAAGTATACACCGCGAAGCGGGCGTGCTGCAGCCGCGACGCGACTAACGCAGACCAGAGCGAAATGAACAGTACGCTGACCGCCTTCAACGCAAACGCCTCACGGGCGACGCTCGGCGACAGCCCGCCAAACGACGTGGTCACGCTCTCCGCGATGAACAAGGCGAAAGCGGCGGGGAGGAGCCAACGCCCATCGCGCGTGCGTGTCACAGCGAAGGAGCACAACGCGCCGAACGCGAGCTGTGGGCCTAACACTCTCAGCGGTGACAAGCTCGGCGACGGAATCGCCCCCCACAATGGGCCGAGCAAAATCACGAATGGAAATACCCCGGCAGCGAGATGGTACTCGCGCCGCGGCTTCCACAACGAAAGCCCTTGCAGCGCCAACGCCAGCCCCAGCTGTATCGCCGCGTAGAGCGTCGGTTCCAGGAAGCCAGCTGCGCGCCCATGCCTCACCTGGAAGAACACGAGTCCGATGGCAGGCAAGATCCCAGCGGCGAGCGCCAGCACTAGACCCAGTGAACGCTGAGCTTGCCGCAGCAGCAACGCCGACAGGCCGGCGAAGCCGAACAGCCAGGGCCAGAGCTCTGTAACGCGCCCCTGCGCGCCGACGATCAAGGCGACATAACCGCCGAGTTGCGTGATGAGCGCGGCTGAGACGGCCACGTCCGGCGCAGCAGTGTCGGGGCGCAGCTCCACGAACACCTGAAACACCAAGCCCAGCGCGAGCACGCACGACGCAAGCTCCCACGCGAGCGCCGTGGTGAGGTGCGCCGAACCTAACCACACGCAGACGGTCGCGAGCGCGCCGACCGCGACCGAGGACGGCAGCCAGAACAGATCCGCCTCTTTGCGAGCCACATAGCTTGCGCCCGCTGCCACCAGGCCGAGCAGCATCACGATGGGCCACAAGTGCGTACCGAAGCGCGCCTGCGACGCGAAGTAGAGCGCGAAGCCCAGCGGCAATACCAGCCCCGCAGCCTGATTCAAGCGCCAGGCGCGCTCCCGCTCCTTCGGCGGGCGCGCACCCACTGCACCGAACAGCGCCACGAACACCGCAACGATCAGCAACCCGAGGCCAACGCGCTCGGGCCCCATGCGCGTGCCGATCCACAAGCCCTCCAGCAGCAGCGTGCCCAGCAGGGAAAGACCGAGCAGTACGCTCCAGCCGCGCCGATAGGCCACGTAAACGAAGCCAACGTCCAGCAGCAACACGTAGCCGAACAGCGCAACGGGCCGATCCTCACCCGTCGATAACAGCAACGGCGTGAGGAATCCGCCGACCAGACCGAGCACGGCGATCAGCAGGGACCGCGAGCGCGTGGCCAACAGACAACCTGCTGCCGTGGTGAGCGTCATCAACGCAAAGGCCAGCGCGGTCGGGATCAGATGGTACAGACTGCGGGCCGCCCAGAAACTGGCGTACAGCACGACCATGCCACCGCCCGACATGGCGTTGGCAGTCACCGCGTAGCGCTCGCGCAGCTTCTCAGCCGCAACGAGCGCAGCGATGCCGGCCAGCGTACCCAGCACGACGCGCAACGTAGGGGAAATCAGGCCGTGGTCGATGGCGTAGCGAAAGAACAAGAACCCGGCGAGCGCAAACACGATGCCGCCCAACACCGCCGCACCGCGCACACCGAGCCAGCGCTCCCATTCGAACGCGGGCGCAGGCAACGCGGGACTGGCAGCAGGCGCTGGCTCGCCGACGGGAACTGCGTTCGCGGGCGGAGTACTCTGTTCGCCGCGCGCCGCGCCCCGGCGCTTGAAGGCTCGGACCTGGCGCCAATCCTCCGAACTCAGAGGGCCCGGGGCTGGCTGAGGCGCGCCAACGTCACTCTCGAGAGTGATTGATGACGACGCCACAGCCTGCGCTGCTGGAGGAGGGGGTTCGACGGGCGCCTCGACCACCTCAGTCGCGACCTCGCTGAGCGCCTCTGGGGCGCGGGCAGCAGCAGGCGGCGCGACCCCACTCGTTACCGGCTGAGCCGTTGCGTGCGCTGCTTGTCTCAAGCTCTCGAGCTCGCGCTTGGCTTGACTCAGCAGCCGGCGTTGCTCGGCCAGCTCGCCTTCCAGCGCGTCCTGGCGGCGCTTCGCCTCGTTCGCGAGGTCCATCGCCCTGGATGCTTTGGCGAAGGCGGCAATAGGCAGCACGAAGATCACGAGCGCCACCAGAATCAGAACGATGAGCACTCCCTCCATGCTCGCTCAACGCTAGTCGCTGCGACTCGGCCGCGCGAGCGCCTCCTCGAAATCTCCTCGACTGCGGGAAACGTTCCTCCAACGTTGACTGCGGCCGGCCGCACGCAAACGTGCACGCGGCCGCAATCAATCAGGAACTTCGTCGCGCGAACTCGACATCACGCGCCGCTCGCGAGAGTGCGTCGCTGGTCTGCCCTCGAATCGCAGACCAGCGGACGCAGCTTCTCTCACTCGAACGCGTAGGCGAATTCAGAACCTGTCACGGACACTGCTACCTTCGTCACCGGACGACCGTCGAGCGTGCGCAGCAACAGTTCACGACTGAGCTGCGGCAACAGCGTGTTCGTGAGCACCGCGTCGATCATGCGGCCGCCGCTTTCGAGCTCCGTGCAACGGCTGGTGATGAGGTTCACCACGGACTCGTCGTAAGTGAACGGGATCTGGTAGCGCTCCGTGACGCGCTTCTTCACGCGGTTGAGCTGCAACTTCACGATGTTGCCCAGCATTTCGTCGCTGAGTGGGTAATACGGGATGGTCACGACGCGACCGAGCAGCGCCGCTGGGAAAACCTCCAGCAGCGGTTTGCGCAGCGCCTCGGCGATCTGATTGGGCTCGGCTTTGTTGCCGCCGCTCGCCATCTTCATGATCAGGTCGCTGCCAACGTTGGACGTGAGCAGAATCACCGTGTTCTTGAAATCGACGCGCGTGCCCTGACCGTCTTCCATCCAGCCCTTGTCGAACACCTGGAAGAAGATCTCGTGCACGTCGGGGTGAGCCTTCTCCACTTCGTCCAAGAGCACGACGCTGTATGGCTTGCGACGCACGGCTTCCGTGAGCACGCCGCCTTCGCCGTAGCCCACGTAGCCAGGAGGTGCGCCCTTCAACGTGGAAACGGTGTGCGCCTCTTGGAACTCGCTCATGTTGATGGTGATCGCGTTCTGTTCACCACCGTAAAGCGCCTCTGCCAAGGTCAGCGCGGTCTCCGTCTTGCCGACACCGGACGGGCCTGCAAGCAAGAACACGCCGATCGGTTTGCTGGGATTTTCGAGACCGGCGCGCGCGGTTTGGATGCGCCGCGCGATCATTTCCAGCGCATGGTCCTGACCGATCACGCGCTCTGCCAGCACCTCGTGCAGGCGCAGCACGGTCTCGATCTCGTTCTTGACCATGCGACCCGTGGGGATGCCGGTCCAGTCGGCCACCACGACCGCGATCGATTGCGCGTCCACGGTGGGCAAGATCAGCGGGTTTTCCCCTTGGAGTTGCAAGAGCTCAGCGTCCAGCCCCTTCAGCTCCGCCAGCAACTTCTCACGCTTGGCGCGAGCTTCGGGATCGTCCTTGGGCGCTTCCGCGGGCGGCTCTTTGGGAGCGTCCTTGCCTGCAGCGGCGCCGGCCGTGGATTTGTCCGGGCTCTGCGCGCGAAGCTCCGCGCGAATGGCCAGGATGCGATCCACCAGAGCTTTCTCGGACTTCCAGCGACCATCCAAGACTTCGAGACGCTGCTTCTCTTCTTGCAACTGCAGGGCAACTGCTTCGCCGCGATCTTTGGCGTCGATGCCGATCGCGGTTTCGCGGCCGATGATGCGCTGCTCCTCTTCCAGTGCCTCGATGCGGCGCCGCGAATCCTCCACCTCGGGCGGGACGGCGTGTTGGCTCACCGCGACGCGCGCGCAGGCCGTATCCAGCAAACTGACCGCCTTGTCGGGCAACTGGCGATCCGGGATGTAACGCTTGGAGAGTTTGACGGCGGCCTCGATCGCCTGATCGAGCAACTGCACGCGATGATGCTTCTCCAGTACGCTGGAGTTGCCGCGCAACATGGCGATGGCCTTCTCTTCCGAAGGCTCGTCGACTTGCACGACCTGGAACCGCCGCGTGAGCGCGGGATCTGGCTCGATGAACTTCTTGTATTCCGCCCAGGTGGTGGCGGCGATGGTGCGCAGCTTGCCGCGGGCCAGCGCGGGCTTCAGCAGGTTGGCTGCGTCGCCCGTGCCTTCTTTGCCGCCAGCACCGACCAAGGTGTGCGCTTCGTCGATGAACAGGATGATCGGCTTGGGCGAGGCTTGCACTTCGTCGATCACTTGACGAAGCCGGTTCTCGAACTCGCCTTTCATGCTGGCGCCGGCCTGCAACAGGCCGACATCCAGCACGCGCAAGGTCACGTCCTTCAACTGGGGCGGCACGTCGCCAGAAGCGATGCGCTGCGCGAAGCCTTCCACCACGGCCGTCTTACCCACGCCGGCTTCACCCGTCAGGATTGGGTTGTTCTGCCGACGGCGCAGGAGCACCTGGATGATCTGGCGGATCTCTTCGTCGCGACCGCTGATCGGATCCATCTCGCCGGACTTCGCGCGCGCGGTGAGATCCGTGGAGAACTTGGCGAGCGCTTCTTGCTTGCCGAGCGCGGCGGGAGCTGCATCGCCACCGGCGGACGAGCTCGAGGCGCTCACATCACCAAGCTTCTTCGATCGCGCCTCGGGCGAGTCGCCCGTCCACTCGACGAAGCGCTCCACGATGTCGTCGAGCTTCAGCTTCGTGAACTCCTTCGACACGGCGAGTAGCGAGTTTCTGAGCGAAGCGGTCTTGAGCCAGCCCACCAACAAGTGACCGCTGCGCACCTCGGACTCGCCGAACAGCAGCGTGCCGTAGACCCAGCCGCGCTCCACGGATTCTTCTACGTGCACCGACAAGTCCGAGACGGAGCTTGCGCCGCGTGGTAGCCGGTCCAACGCTTCCGTGAGGTCACGCGCTAGGCGCGCGGAGTCCACCTGCGCGTGACGCAGAATGCGCGTGAGATCCGAGTCGGGCACTTGCAGCAGCTGATGCAGCCAGTGAACGATTTCAACGTACGGATTGCCCCGCATCTTGCAGAACAACGTGGCGCTCTCGATCCCCTTGTATGCGATGGGACCAAGCTTGCCAAAGAGCGTGCTGCGACTGATTTCCGCCATGTCAGTTCTCCCGAAGGCCCCAGAATCCCTGGGGATGGACCACCGCCCGGCAGAGTATCGCTTAGGCGTGCGTTGCGCCTAACGAATTTTCGAGTCGCTGCGCTGGTTTGTGTGGTGATTGGGGCCCCGGCCCCAATCACGGTGACGTGAGACGGTGGAGCCGTGCGAAAGCGCTTGAGCCCGCGCCAAGTGCGCTTGCCGCTAAGCGAGCACGCGCTCTGTCTGGTGAGTGAAAGGATTCACGAGGACGTGTGCTCGTCCCACGGGTCGTGCTCCAGCGCCAAGCATGCCGTTGAAGCCAAGGCGGCCAGCTTGGCCCAAGCGCAACTGGGTCGCTGTGCCGACCGCAGGAATGAGTTCCACGTCCCAGTCGAACTCGTTCCCGACGTACGTGCGCACCAGCTCCGTTAGCTTGAATAGGCCCGGGCCGTGCGGCAGAAAACGCCAGAATTCCTGCTCCTTCAGCGGTCCCAGCACCACGCGGAACTTGTGCGAGCGGCTAAAGACGCGATCCCCAAGCACCGTACTTACGCCCAGAGCGCTCACGCGGCGCGAAAATCCGAGCCTGAACCGTTCGTCCGGTGGCAGCGTCAGCCAGTCGCCGACGAATTCGCGAATTCTCACGGGCAGCTGGAAATAGCCTTCAATGATGGCGCGCATGCCGTCCGGGTGTTTCGCGTCCGCCGACAGGAAACCCGCGAACTGCAGCCGAGCTTGATCCATCGCGGGGTCGTCGCCGATGAGCGAGGGCAAACCGAGCCCGGCGATCGCGCCGACATAACCTAAATAGCGATCTACTCCGGGCCGATCGCGACTGACGGCCGGGCGACTCTGCGCCCACGCGCGGTGGAACAAAACCAAGATGCGGTGATGAAACAGATTGGCGAACGCGGCGAACGTCTCGTCACCGGCATGGCGCACACGCTCGCGCACGTACTCCGTGATGTGGACGGGCAGCGGGCCATTCGGTCCGAACAAGCCCATGAAGGTGACGCTCAGCTTCGCAGGGCGCTCCGCATCCCCCCGCTCGAACCCGGCGACCGCAGAGGGTGCAAAGGCGAGCGACGCATCCTGGCCAAGACGCACGGCCTCATCGCGGGGACGCGCGGCCTCGCCCCAGCGCGGCAAGTGCCGAAAAGCCAACTCCAACCGCCGCATTGCCTGGTGAAAATCCGAGGCATACGGCGCGGCCGCCAGCGCGGCGATCCAATTCAGAGGCTCGTCCGGCGCCCGATCTTCGCTGGCCATCGCATGATTTCACCGCGCTGAGGTGTCCGAAGCACGGTTTCCGTGAAGGAGTTGATGGTGACGTAGCGCGCAAAAAAGCGCTCGAGCACGGCGCCGAGTAAAAAGACGCTGCTGCCCTCGAACGCGGCCTCGTCACAACCCAATCGAATCTCGAGTCCGCGCGCGAAGGCGGCGGGACCTTCGAACATCAAGCGCCGCACGATGGACGCGCTCTCGATCGAACGGATGCCTTCGATCTCACGCCGCGCCGTGACGCCACCAAGCTCGGCGTACAGCGTGAGCAACTCGCGCAAAGGCGCCGCGTCGAGCGCGTCGTGCCCATTGCCAAGCGATAAGTGGTTCAACGATAAATGGCTAACCAGGCGCCATGAAGTTTGACCCCAGCTGGGCGATTGGCGCGGCTCCGACGGCCCCACCAGACAACGCACGCTCTCGATCGGCGCGCCGGCTTCGACGGAGAAGTCCGAGCGCCCCGTGCCGATGGTCATGAACAGCGGCAGGTCGCGGTTCGTGCACAGGGTATTTACGGCCAGTTGCTTCAAGTCCGAGTGATACGGACCTTCGTCGCCGTCCACCAGCGTCAGGAACAACTCGCTGCCGGCGTAGGATGAACGCGGCCCGGTCAGCTGACGGCGCGAGGACTGCAAGCGTGGCTGCCGATGCACCGCGAAGTACGACAGGTTGTCGCGATGGTTGCGCTCCGTGGTGCCGTAAAACGGATAGAACTCACGCGCGGCCGAGACCTGAGCGCCGAAGCCAGACACCTGAGTGACAGTGTGCACCTCGAAATCGAGCGGTCGCGTGCGATCGACCACCACGTGATATTCGTTCTCACGCTCCGTCAGGTGAATCCGGTCCGCCTTCTTGGGGAACAGATTGATCACCGGGGTGCAATGCGGGACGATGTGTTCGGGCGCGACGCGCGCTTCCAGCTCTGGACTGTGACGGTCCAGCAGCACCACGACCTCGATCTCCGAATCTTGGCAGGCGCGTACCCCGGCACCGAGCCCTTGCAACTCGACGAACAGATAACGCGCCGGCAGCGCGAAGTACTCTTGCAGCAGCCGGTAGCCTTGAAACGACGGAATGCCGTACGGCAGCAGTGCCTGGTCGTCCTCGAAGCCCAGCGTGGTGAGCGGATTCTCCGGCAAGAACGTCAGGCGCTGTCCGCCCGCGTTACGGATCACCGTGCCCAACGCGCCGGCGGACAAAAGCTCGTACAGGCGCATCCCAAGCTGCTCTGGACCGCGCAAGAACAGCGGCAGCGTCTCGAGCGCGAGCTCGTTGATCGGCACGCCCGTCATGGTGCGGAAGCGCAAGCGCAGCGCACCACGCACGACCTTGCGACTGGCAACGCGCAAGTCTCCCAGGTCGCCGACGTAACTCGAGTGCGTGACCTGCGCCAGCTCCAGCGGCCACAAGTCGACGTTGTGTGCGGTGCGGTACTCGCACGCCGTGGTTTCGCCTCGGCCAGGCGTCCCCTTCAGGATTGTGCCGCGCGCGACGCGGAAGCCCTCCGCTAACGTGCCTTGCTTCGGATTGGGCCGTAAATGCACCACCGCCATCGACGGCGTGGGCGCCAGCAGATGCGGCGTCAAAATCGACATCAGCCCCTGCGTGAAGCGCGGGAACTCTGCGTCAATCTTGAGCTGAACGCGCGCCGCCAGAAACGCAAACCCCTCCAGCAAACGCTCGACGTAAGGGTCCTCACACTTGATCTCGTCGAGACCGAGGCGTCCGGCGATCTTTGGGAAATGCTTGGCGAACTCACCGCCAAGCTCACGCAAATACTCGAGCTCGCGGCTGTAATAGGAGAGAAAACGTTGGTCCATCAGGTGCCGGCGGCGTTCACTTCGAAGACCTGCACTTCGCCCGTCTCCAGGTCCACGTCCGTGCGCAAAAACAGGCGGAGCGGCAGCGGCTGAGCCCACAGCTCGGCCTCGATCAGGATTACCACGGCGTTGTGGCTATAAGCGTCCTTGTCCTCCACCAAACGGATGCGCACGCTGTTCTTCACCAGCCGCGGCTCGAACTCCCACACCGCCTTGCGAATCGCTTTCTCGAGCGACGGGCCATGGATCGTGGAGACTGTCTTACCGGTGAGATCGGGGATCCCGTAATTCACGGTGGACCGCTGAACCTCCGGATAGTCATCCAGCTCCTGCGCAGCTGCCAGGTTCGTAGTGTTGAAGAGCCAGCCCAGATCCCGGCGGACGCTCTCCCGCAGACGTTGAGGCGACATCACCCGCTTATCGGAGCTCTCGGTCTTCCGATCCGGTTCGTTATCCGTCAGCCGATCGAGCAGCGACGGCTGCAGCCTCTCTTTTGCCGTTAACTCCGCCATACACGAACCTCAGTGGATTCACGACGTGCAAGGATCCGATCTGCAAAGTCCCGGTTCGGCGGGTGCTTCGGCAAGCAACCAAGCTGTGCCGAAGCACCCGCCAATCCGGGACCTGCAGCTGCCTGTCGGGTCAGGCTCCCTTGTTGGACGGGAGCTTCGAGACGAGGCGGAGGGAGACGGTCAGCCCCTCCAGCTGGTAGTGAGGACGCAGGAAGAACTTGGAAGCGTAGTACCCAGGGTTGCTCGGGTCCTCCTCGATCACCACCTCGGCGGCCGCCAGCGGGCGACGCGCCTTGGTCTCTTCGGAAGAGTTAGCCGGATCACCGTCGACGTATTGGATGATCCACTTCTGGAGCCACTTCTGCATGTCCTGCTGCGACTTGAAGCTGCCGATCTTGTCGCGAACGATGCACTTCAGGTAGTGGGCGAAGCGACAAGTCGCGAACAGATACGGCAGACGCGCGGCCAGCTGCGCGTTCGCGCTGGCGTCCGGATCGTCGTATTGCGCGGGCTTGTGCAGTGACTGCGCGCCGATGAAGGCCGCGAGATCCGTGTTCTTCTTGTGGATCAGCGGCATGAAACCGCTGCGCGCGAGCTCCGCCTCGCGGCGGTCGCTGATGCCAATTTCCGTCGGGCAGGTCATGTCCACGCCGCCATCGTCGGTGGGGAACGTGTGCGTGGGCAGACCTTCCACGGCGCCGCCCGCCTCGATGCCGCGGATGCGCGAGCACCAGCCGTACAGCTTGTACGAACGGTTGATGTTCACGGCCATGGCGTAAGCCGAGTTGGCCCAGGTGTACTTCTCCGCGTTGGGACCGCTGGTGTCCTCTTCGAAGTCGAACTCCTCTACCGGGTCGGACTTGGCGCCGTACGGACGACGCGCCAAGAAGCGCGGCATCGTGATGCCGAGGTAACGCGAGTCGTCAGAATCACGCAGTGAGCGCCAGGCGGCGTAGTCCGGCGTGGAGAAGATCTTCTGCAAGTCGCGCGGATTGCTGAGCTCACTCCAGCTCTCCATACCAAGCAGCGAGGGCGCTGCCGCGCTCAGCACGGGCGCGTGACAGGCCGCGCCGATCTTCGCCAATTCGCCGAGCGTCTCCACGTCCTGCGGGCTGTGGTCGAAGTTGTAGTCCGCCACGATGCAGGCGTAGGGCTCGCCACCGAGCTGACCGTACTCTTCCTCATACAGCTTCTTGAAAAGCGGGCTCTGATCCCACGCCGCACCTTTGAAGCGCTTCAGCGTCTTGGATATCTCCTTCTTGGAGATATTCATGACGCGAATCTTCAACATGGTGTCGGTCTCGGTGTTGTTCACGAGGTAGTGAAGACCGCGCCAGGACCCTTCCAGCTGCTGCATGTCCTTGTTGTGAAGGATCTCGTTGACCTGCTCGCTGAGCTTGCGGTCAATCTCTGCGACGATGGCTTGAATCGAAGCCACGACGTCGCTGGAGATGGTGGCGGTAGTGGCGAGGGCTTGCTGCGCCAACGTGGCGACGGCGGCCTCTACCTCTTCCTTTGCGCGTGAAGATTGCGGCTTGAACTCTTTGTTCAATAACGACGCAAACTCGCTGGTCTCGAAGACCGCGCCTTGCGCGTCCGCGCTCTTTTGTTGTTGTACGTCACTCATGACTACTCACCCTTGGGCTCGTCCGCCTTTGGCTTTGCAGTAGCCGCCAGCGTCTCCAACAAGTTCTTGTCGTGTAATACCTTGGCAATCAGCTCTTCTGCTCCGGTCTTACCATCCATGTACGTGAGCAGGTTCGCAAGCTGAGAGCGCGCCTCCAGCAACTTCTGCAGTGCCGGGACCTGACGCGCGATCGCTGCGGGCGAGAAGTCATCCAGCTTCTCGAAGCCCAGCTCTACCTTCATGTTTCCGTCACCGGTCAACTTGTTGGGAACTTCCATCTTCACACGCGGGGCCACGCCCTTCATGCGATCGTCGAAGTTGTCCACGGAGACCTCGAGGAACTTTCGATCCGCGACTGGTGGTTGTTCCTTCCCCGCGTTGCCAGAGAGATCGGAGACGACTCCCATCACGAAGGGCAACTGTACCTTCTTCTCGGCCCCGTAGAGCTCGACGTCGTATTCGATCTGCACCCTGGGGGCGCGATTCCGAGCAATGAACTTTTGGCTGCTCATGAGCTACTCTCCCGTTTCTTGTTTTGACAGACGTCGGCTCGCGCCGTCGACATTCTTGATCGCGCCCCGCAAATTGCGCCGGTTTGTGGCCATCATTTCTTCGGCTCCGGCGGCTTGCCCACGACGAGCTGCGCTTGTTTGATGCCCTCGGGGGCCAGGTCGTTGAGGAGCTCCAAGAAATCCATCGAAATGAGGCGCTTGCAGCGTTCAATCAGGAATGGAACCGGGCTCGACGGCTCGAAGCGTTGGAAATAAACGACGATCTTGTCGAATGCGCGAATCGCGTCCTCGCGCGACAGAATATCACCGCTCAGCGCGCGCGCTTGCGCGACGGGTGTTCCAGCGGCAGTTCCTGCGGCCTCAGCCAAGGCCGCTGCCGCAGCGCCGTCCCCTCGGCGCTCCGTTACGCGCGGTTCAACCGCCTGACGCGCTTGAAAAAACACGCGCTGCACGCCAGCTAGCTCGGGACCACGATTGCCGGTGTTCGCTTCGAACACCGCGTCGATACCCTGCAAATCCGCGAGCCCCGAGAGCAGTCCGGCCAAACACGCCTCGAGCTCCGGCAGGCCGCTGTCCGTGAAAATGCCGTGAATGCGCGCGGTATCCGCGGTGCCTTCCGTGGGCGCAATGTCCTGCACGCTGAGCGGCCCCAAGGCTCGCGAAATCAGCAGCGGGGCTTGGCGCATCGCAAGCAATTCGGGCGGCGTGGTGAACGCGGCGAGTGCCGTGATGCGCATCGTTGGATCGTTGTCGTCGTCCGGATCCAACTGCGGGTGAACCGTGGCCCACTGCGTCTCGAGCAAGCGCCGCACCAGTGACAGGCCCTCGGCGAAGCCAGGCAGGCCGTTTTTGTGCAGCAAGGCTCGCGTGAGGTACGTGGCCACGCGCAGATCTTTGGTGCGATCGAACAGCGCAACGGCTTGGCTGAATACGACGTTCCAATCAGGCGGCTCCGCGGCGCTGGTAGCCTTACCCATCACCTGCTCGATCTTGCCCGCAGCAGAACGCTCCAAAGCCAGAAACGCCGGGTCGTATTCGAGATTTGGTCCAGCCGGCGCGTCCGCCGAGATTGGGGCTAGCAGCTTGCCAGTATCAATAATCGCCATGAAACCGCCGTCACCGCCTTTGCGTGGCACCTGCCCGAACGAGCTACGCTACCCTGCTACGATTGTACGATTGTAAAATCGGACCCTTCCAAAGCCCGCCACCGACCAAAACCTACTTCGGGGCCACTATGCTCTGCAAGGATTTCCATCCGCCCCCGGAGCAGGAGACATTCGCCACCGAGCTTGAAGGACTCGGCCGCAAGCTACCCCCGAAAAATTGTCCAAGCGGAAGGAATAAAGCACCCCGGCTAGCGTGAGGGCAGTCTTTAACGAAGTGCCGGCTGTTCTCGCGGTTTGTTCGCGCCGCATGCCTAGCGGCGCGCACAAATGTGCTAACCCTTTCACGTGGGACAAATCGCTGGCCAGAACGGCGAGCTTAGCCCCCCGGGGTTGGAGCGGCCGCAGTTCGTGGCGGATCTAACGCTCTGTGTCGCGGACTGGGAACGCGCGCTGGGTGGTCAGATGATTCCGCCGGACGCGCTTGCGGGCTTGACTCGCCAAGGAAACGCGTTGGTTCAGCGCTCCGCGAACTTGGGATTCGGCGGAATCGGGCACCACTTGAGTGAGCTGGTCCGCATCGCCAATCAAGGCGGTGACGTGAACTCGCTGCGCGGACGGCTGGATGTCGTGCGGGAACTGCTGGGCCAAGCGCGCAATGCGCTCAGTCCGCACGAAGCGGCATGGGCTTCCGGGCGACCCATGCCGAGTGGGCCGCCGCCGGCAATGCCGGGTGGGGGAATGGCGGCGCCGCCGCCCATGATCACGGTGCACGGGCGCTCGAAAGAAGTGGGCAGCCCCGTGGCGGGACCAGGTCTCGCTCCGCCCAAAATGCTGTTTCAGTCGGCAATCGTGCCAAAAGGTTCGGAAGCGCCCGTCGCTCCACCGCCTAATCTCGGGGCGTCGGTGCTCGCGCCCCAGGCGCCGCGCGCACCATCGTTGGGCTTACCGCCGCTGGCGCCGGTGCCCGCCATGGCGGCGCATCCAGCGCCGCCGCCGGCGCCGCCAGGCTACGGCCCACCCGCGCACGCAGCGCATCAGCCTCCCCCTTTTTCCCCGGGCGGGCTCGGTCCACAACCACCCTCACCTGGGTTCGGCGGACCCGTTCCGAACGCTCCGCACATGCCGCACAATCCGGCGGCGCCGCCGCCCATGTTCGGCGGCGCGCAACCGATGGCGCCGAAAGCCGCGCCGTTGGGCTTGCTGGATGGTTCAGGTGGTGCCCCTGCTGCGCCTGGCATCAAGCAGCCCAACCTGTTCGTGCGTTCCGTATTGGGGCTGCGCGTCGGAAGAAAGAGCGGAGAAGCTGGACCGCCACCTCTCGCGCCGGCGGGCCAGCCCTCTGCACAAAGCGCGTCGGCGCTCTTGGGTTTGAAGCCGGGCGCCGCGGCGCCTCCGGTGGCGCCTCCACCGATGCTGAACAGTTACGCTGGCATGCCGCAAGGCTTGCCTGGCCTGAAGCCGGATCCGCGCGGCGGGCAGGGCATGCGACCGGAGTCGAAGGGCGGCAGTTTCCCGCCGCTCGGGCGCGACCCCACGCCCGTTCCC
>Ga0247764_1000128_pt1 | contig 27553 bp, 23 predicted proteins | sample UWRJL051202B4_FD_179932 | JGI IMG/M metagenome (GOLD analysis project Ga0247764, IMG submission 179932) | Plant litter microbial communities from Arlington Agricultural Research Station in Wisconsin, United States - UWRJ-L051-202B-4 | ecosystem: Environmental > Terrestrial > Plant litter >...
ATTGGATACACTCGTGATTCACGGCCGTCTCGATAACGGTTTGACTTACTATATAAGAAGGAATAATTATCCAGTCAAGAAGGTCGCTTTTTTATTTACTGTTAAGGCCGGCTATATGCAACAGGAGATAGATCAAGTTGGTCTTGCACACCTTTTAGAACATATGGGGATGAAAAGCACAGTACATTTTTCGAATGTGTGGGCTTTTTTAAAATCGCTTGGAGTTCAACCTGGGTCTGAATCAAATGCGGGCACGGGACGTGACGAGACATTTTATTGGTTCTTGGTTTCAGCGGATTCAATGAATATAAGACGCTCTCTTTTGCTATTATCTGAAATTGCGCATGGCATAAAACTGGATAAGGAGGGAATTGATTCTGAGAAAGGGGTTGTTATCAATGAGATAAGTCGATCAGGAGGGTATCAACAGAAGATATACGAAAAGTATTATCCATTATTGATAAGACATTCTGAGTATGCGGCGCGATATAAAAATGCTTCTGAGGAAATTGGCAATCTTGAAAGATTTGATCATAAGCTACTGACGCAATTTTATGATAAGTGGTATTGCGCAGGGCTTGAGAGTATATCTGTTGTTGGAGATATCGATGTAGATAGTACAAAATATTGGGTGGATCAATATTTCAAGGGGATACCGAGTTGTGGAAGAGATGAAAAGGGCAATTATGAAGCCACCCTAGAAGGGGATAATTTATTTCAAATTATTGCAGATTCGATAATTCCAAATACGGAAGTGAAGATATTTATGAAACACTTTCGAAACCGTCTTATTACAAAGGAGGATTATAGAATTGATGTATTAAAGGAACTTTTTGACGACATTCTTCGGCAAAGGATAGCAAGAATTAATAACGCTGAAGAGCGTCCGTTTTATACGATCAGCCATTCAATCCTGGATGATGATTTACTTAATTTGGAGGCGCTTAGTTTTGACGTGAAGTGTAAGGCGGGTAAAGTTGAGGCTGGTTTTAAGGCAGTTATAACAGAAATTGAGCGAATAAAACGATATGGTATTTCAGAAGCTGAACTTGTAAGGTCTAAGAGAAGCTTGCGTAGTCGATTTGAGAATTCTATTGATACGTCTTCTATAGGATTAGCTTCGAGGTACAAAAGTCATTTTTTAGGTACAGGAGGGGGCAATGACATTACGAATGAATTTAATTTAAGGGCGTGCATATTGGATCATACTACGTGCCGGGATTTAGATTCGTTGACAAAATCCTGGCTTGCCGATGCTAATCGAGATATTTTTGTATTGCGTCCTGAATCTGCGGAGAACAATCCTCCTGGTGAGCAGACTGTTTTAAACTGGTGGCAAGATGTTAAGGACTCGAATATTCCGGTTATTAATTATGATGGTCCTAAGATCCAGTTAATGGCAAGTGGTGAACAGGCAAAAAAGAATAGACTGAAATTTCGTAAGTCGATTTTGGATAGTGGCGTGGTAAAATACACTTTGAGTAATGGTACGACTTTGATTTTTAAACCATTGGCTTCTTCCACCCGATCTGTGGCAGATAAGATTCAAATGAACGTTTTTAAGTCAGGCGGAACAAGCGACTTAAATGAGGTTAATTCCTTTTTTGCAGAAGCAGCTCTCGATATTGTAGCGGGTGGAGGACTTGGTGAGATGAGCTCCAGCGAGTTAGCGATGTTTTTACGTGAGAATAGCATTTCAATATATCCTTACATCCATGCTGATGTTTCAGGATTTAACGGAGTTTCGTTGCGGGAGAATTTTGAAATAATGTTGCAGGTTTTCTATAAGTACTTTTCCGATCCAGTTAAGAGTAAGTTGGCCTTCTTGGCATGGCAGGAAAGGCGGCAGCTTAATAAAATCCCGGATAGCCAACAGCTATTTAGAGACTCCATAGATGCACTTACTGGATTTCGAAGATCATGTAGTTATTGTAAGGGTTTAAACCCAGGGTTAAATAGTATTTATAATCTGTATAGATCTATTTTTAGCGATGTGTCACAATTTACATTTGTTTTTAGTGGAGAATTTGATGTAGATACAATCCTCCCGATTGTGTTAAATTATATTCAGGCATTGCCTGCGAAGCATAAATATCATACGGCAGCTTTTTCATCTAATCACTATAGTGGACGAAAAGAAGGGATATGTAAGACGATTTACGCTGGTGATGAGAGCGATAAATCTTCCGTTGAAATTCAGATTGATTTGCATGAGGAATTCAATTTATCCATTGAAAATAACTCAACCCTTGATGTTCTCGCTTCTATTTTACAGAATAGACTTGACGAACGACTGCGTGTTCATGAGGGAGGGACATATTTAGTTATAGCTCAGGTTAATTATATGGAGCGTCCATTCAAAAGATATCAAATTCGGATTAATTTCGATTGTTTGCTAAGGGACTTACGGAGGATGCAAAGCGCCGCTATGGAGGAATTGCATTCGGTATTTACTTTGGATGGTGACGAATTTAATCAAGTAGTGGCCGCGGAACTTCAGAGCCTGAGTAATAAATTAAATAGCCAGGCCTTTTGGACATCTTATATGTCAAGACAATATAGATTAGGGCGGAACTTTTCAGAGATTTACAAGCAGTTGTCATTTTTAAGAGATCTAAAAATTGGCGAATTTAAACATTCGATAGGGAATTATATTAGAAATGCATCGATTAGCAGTTTTACTATGTTGCCAAGGAAGTATGCTGGCGATATAAAGTCGATTTGCGAGACTGAGTTTTGAAAGAGGAGGGGATCTTTTACCTTATAAATGTCTCTTTTCCTTTTATGGAACTAATACCGAGCTATTGAAAATAATACTGACTGAATTTTTTAAGGCGATTCCATTTATATAAAAGGCTTGCCTGACCACTGCTGTATTTTGACTTACGTCGAAAACACGTACTTGAACAATTCCATTTCCTGTATTTGTGATGTCAAACGATCCTACATTTGTAAGCTCTCCTCCAGGAGTACTTTGTGAGTGCACATAATGCGGAGTTAGTATGGGGAGCGAAGCGGCTAAAGCGGTTTTTAATAAGCCCTGGCTGTTCTTTAAGTGAGTTCGACATCACGGACTGATGCTCAGAGAATTGTTTAGAGTAATTAATGACGAGCTTGTCAAGGCCTGGGATTTAATAATCGGAGAATAGCACCTTTTTATGACAGTTAAAAAAAGAGATTTTGCCGCTATGGCAAAATCTCTTTTCAGTTTTTAAGGAACTTGCACTGCGCTGTTGAAGGTAGTGGCGCTTGTGTTTTTCAAAGCGTTGCCATTTATGTCAAAGGCTTGTCTAACAACAGTTGCATTTTGGCTTATGTCGAAAACACGGACTTGAACATTGAAAGTACCAGTGTTTGTGATGTCAAATGATCCCACGTTTGTAAGTGTTCCTCCAGGAGTACTCGATGAGTACACGTAGTGAGGAGTTAGTACAGGAAGGAATGCAGCCACGGCAGTTCCGATCACAGCAACAAGTGCGAATGCGATAACAAATAATTTGCGTTTCATAGTTTTAAAATTTAAGTTGTTTGATAATAGTGCCTACCTTGTTTTAGTCAGGTGGTCAGCATTAATTCCTGAATTACCGGTAAAGTCTTTAGTATTTTTTAAGCAATAGGATTCCAGCAAAAGGTCGAATCAGACCTCAGCATTTAATAGACATTATAATAGCATCGTCACACCAAGCCGCTCATAAACAAAGCCGCTCAAAGCGAAAACACTATCGCCGTTGTATTAACAACAACAACAACAACAACAACAACAACAACCAGCTTGTGAAGAGGAAGTAAAGTGGGTGGAAATAGTAGTAGGGGATGACAGAACCGTCATCAGGGGAGTGGAATGGATTTGTGTGTATGACTTCATTTTGTGTGCGATTTATAAAATTGTACAAACGTTTTCCATTTAGATTACTTTTCCTTGTTCCGGCGAAGTAGTCTCGAACGATGTTATAAAGATATAGCCTTAGATCTAATGTGCGCTTACGTTTGATGGAGTAAAATGCGCCTTATCGGTACTTTCTTATTTTCTTCTTTATGGTATTTCAGCTCCATCTTCTTCACCCGCTCTCGGTATAATTATAGGATAGGTCGTTGTGCCGGTTAAGGGTGTTACGCCGTCTTCCAGGTACACCTGTCTTGATACATATTGGGACATCCGGTTGTCCCAGATGTAGACGGTCATTAAGTAGGGGCTGGCTGAGGTCATGAGGGTGCCGACGCGTTGTAGTCGTTCTATGTTATATATGTCAACGCGGACGTAGGCTTGTGCTGTGCGGTGTGCTTTGGGGCCTGCGTTGAATGTAACGGATAACACCGTGAGCAGGGTGGCGAGGAGTTTCATATTCAGTCGGGTAATTCGATTCCTCCGGTGGATTCGCGGGGGATTACGATTATCGTGGGGACTGCATTCTTTAATAATACACCGGTGCTGGTGTAGGCGTTGCGGGTTACGTAGGCGCCTTCGCGACGATCCCAGATGTGGATCACGATGGTGAAGGTGGCTGAGGCGCTGCCTTCGACTATGCCGATGTAGCGGGTATGTGAAGGGAAGCTTTCGTCCAGGCGTACGTAGGTCGGGATGGGGGCTACGAGGTCGGTGAGGCCGTGGGCGGGCAGCGTGGTGATGGCGATCAGTATAAGGAGCGAGAGTCTTTTCATATAACGCAGGTTTTGTTATGGAAGCTGGAACGATGGGATGGTGAGGATCATTGTCGCTGACGAGAGCACGGGTGTGATTCCGTCGTTGGCATAGGCGAGGCGGAGGACGTGTGTTTGTGAGCGATTGTCCCAGATGCGTATGGTTACGTTAAAGTCGGCGCCGGGAGGCACAGCATAGCAGCCCACAAACTTGATGGTGGTGACGCCGCTGTCGACGCGTACGTACAGACAACGGGTTGGCACGGCGGACTCTATTTCAGAAGCCCGCCATGCCTGGGTATTGGGCTTGGGTGTGATGTATTCATTACGTTTCATGGTGAAACGATGTTTGGTGGATTGGTATAGTGTCGTGTTTGTGTATTGCCTGCCCGAGGCGTTAGACGCATAAGAACAGGGACTCAATCAAATTTCTTACATGGTAACTGGGGTAGGGTAGCAGGGCGTTACCATTACCTGGTGCAAACAATGTGTGTCGTGTGTATACAACAATTTTCATAACACACAATTCATATTTCATATTGTTGTCTTCCGCCTGAAGATCCGAAAGACTAATATCGGTTTTTACTTTGGTGTCTTGTTTACGTTTGGCGGATATCGATGTATCAAATCGATACTTTTTTATATTCTCGGGGTGTTGGGCATGAAGGGCAGGATCTGTGTACCGAAATAAAACAGATCCTGGCCCCCTATGCCACGGAACAGTTTAGGTTGGTGGATTGAGAAGTCTTTTGTTTAGCTAACGGCGTAATGTAATTCCATAATGGAAGGCGTTGCCGATAGTGAAGCGATTTTAAGAACGGCGCCCCCGCCTGGAGCGCCGTTGCCTGGTAATGTAGCTCGCTGCTTACTGGCTACTTGTATTTGTCATAGTATAGATCAATATCGTTGTTTGTTACTGGCTATCGTTTATGTTGCAGGGATAAAGAAGTGCCGCATCGGTACTTTCCGATAATTTCCGTACGGTGATGGCGTTGTTGTGTAGAAGGTTTATCAGCGGTGGAAGAGCAATGGATCCGGCTCCGTGCAGTTTGCTTGTTGACCAGAAGCACCAGGGTGTATGCCGGATCCGTATGTGCTCTTCTATATTATATAGACCGGAAGAGATAGGGAGTAACGTATTGTAAAGATAAAGCCCGTGTGTATATGGCCGGTTACGTTTAACGGATTGTGTTTTGCCGGAACGGTACTTTATGTATTCAGCCGCGTTATGATAACAGAATATTTATAATGTCTTCAGGATCTCAAGCCCCCGTGGCCATGGGCCGTATCCGGAAGCGACGTTTATATGTCCGGCATCGCCTAAGGTTAGAAACTCGCTGCCCCACAGGTCGGCAAAGTAACGGGCGCGTTCTCCTGTCATCCACTGATCATTTTCGCTGCCCACGACTATGGTGCGGAAGGGAAGCGCTGAACGAGGTATGGGTGTAAAGCCCTGGGCGGGGAATGCATTCTGATATTGTTCTGCTTCGAGGTCACTCGGCGCTACAAGCATTGCCGCCCGTACTTTCTTGCCGGTTTGCAGTGCCCAGTGCGCTATCGTTATACAACCGAGACTGTGCCCGATAAGGACTACATTGGAAAGATCTTCGTTTGCAAGCGCTTCGTCTATACGCTGGATCCAATCGCTGCACAGCGGGGCGTCCCACTCTGTTTGCTCGATGCGTTTGAAGTTGGTGCCCGATGTTTCAAAATGTGTCTGCCAGTGTGCTTCTCCCGAATTGCCAAGGCCGGGTATGATGAAGTAGGTTGTGCTCATGCCGGTAAATATAAAGAACGTTCGATTTACGGTAAAACGAATTGTTGTTCGTATGCCGTTGACGCTGGAAAAGTTGCATGATGGTAAACCCAGCTTTGTAAATTCGTCCGGAATTCATACTTCATATTGCGCTATTTGTAAACAAGCGAACATCTCTAATGCTTAACTTGATGTAACAAGCCTTATGCGTAGGTGTGTTTCCATCCAGACCGATTCAAAAGTGCTGTTTAACGAAAGTATAATTATTGATGCCATAAATCTTTCGTCTATAGTTAGCTGTGGCTTTTGAAGTTTGCTTTCACTGGTTCGTTAGTATGGAGAAAAAAAATGACAGTTATACATGGGCCTCAGAGAAGATCCGTCTTGTTAAACCTGGCGGCGAGCTGTTGCGTCTTACTTCCTATCCTGAGCAGCATAAGGGGATGCGCCAACGGACACATGAAAGTAACGAGTGCACGGTGCGCATGCTGGATTTGCACGGTGCTGATTACGCCATGGCTGAATACACGGTGCTGCCTCATACCAATCTTCAGATCGGTGTGGAGAGCGAGCGCCCGGTGCTGATGTTCTGTATCGTTCTTGAAGGAAGTTTGCTTCGCTATGGGAAGGACGAGGCGCTGACCGAGGACATGCTGCGCTTTCAGTGGAATATTGTATTCCGCCCCTCGCTTCGTGAGCAATTGTTTCTCCGAAAGAACGAGCGTTATCGGATACTGCTTATCCACTTCGGGTTGTCTTATCTCACGCAGTGGAAGGGAGCCCATGCGCCGGTGGACCGTTTCTTTTTGCGTAGCCAGGCCGGTGTGCCGGCGATGCTGTCAGCCTGGCTACATCTGCCGGCGCCAGTAAAGATGCTGGCCGCTATTGAACGCATCGCGCCGAATGACGGCGCCTATGCTGACCAGATGTTTCGTGAGGTGCGTGTGCTGGAGATCCTGTTTCATGCCGTTGAATCTTTACTTCGCGACCGGCCCGTGCGCCGCCGTGAGCTCCATGATGCTGACATCCGAAAGATCAGGCTTGCGCAGGGTTATATCTTCGATCATCTTGGCGAAGATGTTACTTTACAGAGCATGGCGCATGCATTGGGGATAAATGTACGCAAGCTCAAGCTCGGGTTTCCGTATGTTTATGGGACCACGTTTTACAAGCTTCTTACCGCGGTTCGGATGGAGCGCGCCGGCCAGTTGCTAGAGCAGGATCACACGATCCGGGCGATCTGTAACGGGATCGGTTATCGCAGCTCATCTCATTTTGCGGAGGCGTTCCGCAAGTACTTTGGCTATGCTCCTGAGCGAAGGCGTTCGTGAGAGGTCATCAACCGGGTTGACATCGCTACGGATAGATTTCAATAACGTTCTGCTGCTCGTTGGTATTTTATGTCGACTCGTCCGGGATTCCTGCATTTGGGCGCTGCGCCGGGTGATTTTTATGGTATTATTGGTCTAAAACGCGTTCGGTTTACAATTTATCCATTCAGTTCAGATGTAATCTTTATGGATTTATTGACTTTTTTGCCCAGCGCTGCCGATGTTAATTCGCATCTCTATTTTTTTAAACAACCCCTCTCTATCTATGCAGTACATCGCGTATTTCGTCTTTGCTGTTTGTTCAGCATCCTTCGTTTATCCTGGTGCACCGTCGCAAAACAATTCTGGCGTAGCCCAGGCAGAACAATCCGAATCTGCCATGTTGCCTACGCTTGAAGATTCGATCCGCAGCATCTACAATGCCATCGGTCTTGAAAAGTACGACCTTTCTTATGAGGTTTTCCGTTATGGCATGATCGGTTTTTACACACTGCGCCAGGAAGGCAAGCTTGGTTCTAAAAATCTGCTTTCCATTATCGACTTTACCAAATCAAGCACCAAAAAGCGTTTTTACACGATCGACCTCGATAATCTTAACCTGAAATTCTATACATATGTGAGCCACGGCCGCAATACCGGTGAAGACATGGCCCGCTCGTTTTCAAATGCTGTTCACTCAAATCAGAGCAGCCTCGGTTTTTATACAACGGCTGAGACCTACATCGGCAGCAAAGGCTATAGCCTGAAGCTGGATGGTATGGAAAAGGGTTACAACGATAATATCCGCACGCGCGCGGTGGTTATGCACGAAGCTGAATACGTAAGCGAGTATTGGATAAATCATAATGGCCGCTTAGGTCGTAGCCAGGGCTGTCCTGCTTTGCCGAAGGAGCTTTCACGCGAAGTTATCGATGTGATAAAGAACGGCACCGCTATTTTTGCTTACTTCAACGATGCTGATTATCTGCAAAGTTCGCAATATCTCAAGCCGGCTACGCTGATGCCTGCACCTGTGGAGGTTATTCCTGTTGACGATACCATAGCCATTACTGCGCGCGCATTGCCGGAGCTTATGCCGGTGTCTCAACTGCGTCGCTAAGCTTTACAGGCCTGCTACCGCGGCGATATCTTTTGCTGCGGGAAACAGCTGCTGCAGTTGTCTGCGGTCGTGGCCGTAAATATCTTCCCGGAAGTTTATCTGTCCGTTTTCATCTACCCACGCGGTGTTGTACTCGATGTACACCTGGTAGCGTTTGCGAAGCGGTATGCCGGCAGGTGTTGTGGCGTGCATCGCCTTGCCGATGGCATCGTTGTTCCAGCCTTTTTGATCGCGCAGCAGGTATTCTGCAAGCGCGGTTGGCTCGTCAAGACGCACACATCCGTGGCTTAATGCGCGATAGCTCTTATTGAAAAGCCTGTGGTTTGGTGTATCGTGCAGGTACACGCTCATGGTGTTACCCAGCAGGAACTTTACGAGTCCGAGCGAGTTGTCGGGACCGGGTTGCTGAACCACACGGTATTGATAAGGGTTCACGACGCTGTCCCATACTTCATTTACGGGATCGATGGCCGACTCACCTTTATAGAAAGAATAGTTCTTGTAGTGTGCGGGGTCTTTGCGCAGCTTGGGTATGATCTCTTCCTTGATGATGCTGTTCGGCACCGTCCATGTGGGTGCGAACACGATGTATCCGAGCTCGTCGTTGAACACGGGCGTTGCTTTATCGGGTGCTCCGACGATAACGCGCATCTCCAGGTCTTTCTTGTCGTGGTTAAACACGCGCATCATATACTCGGGAATGTTTACGCGCAGGTAGTTGTCGCCATACGATTCGGGAGCCCAACGCATACGCTCCATGTTCAGTGCGATAAGTGCTGCCTTTTCCTGGAAAGTCTGGTTGAGGAATCTCAATGTTTTTTCGCCGATGATGCCGTCGGGTTCAAGTCCATGTCGTACCTGGAACCAACGTATCGCTGAAGCCAGTGTGGCATCGTACAGCAGGGAGTCTGTCTGTCCGAGCGAATCGACGGGTGCAGCATAGGTTGTCATGTTCGTAAGCGCGAGCTTACGTCTTACCATCGGTATGGTGTTATGGTGTTCGTCAGGTTTTACTTTCTGACTGGAAGCCATGGTAATGGCAGGAAGAGCTATAGGCGTGTTTTTAGCAAGCGCCTGATAGTAATCGAGTGCCCGTTGCAGACGGAGATATTCGTCTCTTGTAGGTTGCGCTACGCGTACGGCTTCGTTCAGCTGATCGATCGTGTTTACGGCAGCGAGTGTGGCTACGTCTTCGGTTTTATAATCACGCAGGTCACGTAACCAGATGTTACGGCCGCTTCCGGGCGACGCGGTGCGCATACGACCTTCCATGAGGTGTGTTGTGAACAGGAAGTACATCCGGCTGATCTGGATATCGAGATCGACGATGTCGGCTTCGGATGCGTTTTCGTTCTTATACAGATTTTCTACGCGTTCTTCCAGGTTATTTGCTCCGTAGGTCTCGGGTTGAAGGCCGTAATGGTAGGCATTCTTCAACATGTCGATCATGTCGTAGTACAACGCGTTGGGCACGTGTGCTTCGAGCCATTTGGTTTTGTAGGCGTTTGTAGCGTAGAAGTTCTTTACTTTATCCTGTACACGTTGGGTGTAATAGGCGTCTTTTGAAGGTGCTACTACTGTTGTTTTATCGAGTGGATGTTTAAGCGTATCGATGACGAGCGCAATACCTGTGGGCAAATGGCGTGTTTCTGCGGCCTGGGCTGCAGAATCGGCCTTTGCTTCTATTTTGGCCGTGTTGGGTTGGTGTGTTTTGTCGAGTTGTGCTACGTGTTTGCTGCAGGAAAAAAATAGAAAAACACCGAATGCCCAACCCGTGTATTTATAAAGCGAATGGAATACGTTTCGTCTTGTTAGCATGGCTGCCGTTGCTGTCGTTTGTCCAGAATTAGAAAACTTAATTCCCAGAACAGAATGGGTTTTCTGTGGGGTGTTTGAGGAATTCCGGGGATTGTATCTGGGGAAATGTGGAGTTAACCGTGCAAATCCGGCCGGAGGTTCAGAAAATACAGACTTGTTTGTCATATAGGGTACAGTTGGCAGAGCCTGCGCGCATGGGGCGCTGCTGAATATAATACAAGGTTGGGGCCAATTCCGGGAGGTGATGCGCACGGCCGGTGTGGCCATGTATTGTTCGGTAGGAGAAGATCACATTTTGACTTTCGTTTTAGCTAATTCCGTTGTTCGGAAAAGTTTACCTGCATTAGCAAAAGCTCCTGCGGGTAAGTCATCCGGATACAGTGCCTGCCTATGTTAAGTTTTGATGGCATGTATGAATCCGTTGCATTCAGATAACGTAGGGCGTGAGCAAATCGTTTCGGTGAAACGGGTCTTCCTAAAAAAGAAAAAGCCGTCCCGATTATTGGGACGGCTTTTGTCTGAAAAGACCTGTTAAGATTAGTCTTTAGCGAATTCGCCGTTTGCAGTGATGGTTACTTCATCGCTAACAACAGCTGAGGGAGTTCCTGAGCCGAAGTTGAAGTCAGCACGTTTGATAGTGCCTGTAGCTTTGAAGCCAGCGATTGTTTTCTTTGTGTAGGGGTGAACAGCTGTTCCGTTCAGAGTCAAAGTAAGATCGACAGGCTTGGTTACACCGTGGAAGGTAAGGTTACCTTTAACAGCGTAAGTCTTGCCAGTCTTCTTTACAGAAGTGCTCTTGAAAGTGATGGTAGGGAATTTCTCAACGTCGAAGAAATCAGCTTTCTTCAAGTGCTCGTCGCGCTGATCGTTGTCAGTGTCTACGCTTGCAGTTTCTGCAGAGAATTCGAAGGTAGCGTCAGAGAAATCTTCTTTTGAAGAAGTGATTTTAGCGTCAACAGTTTTGAAAGCGCCGTCAACTGTAGAAACCATCAAGTGGGTTACGCTGAAGCCAACTTTAGAGTGAGCCTTGTCAAGTGACCAGGTTTGAGCTGAAGCCGCTGTGGTGATCACCAGGGCAGTCAAAAAGAATACTACTTTTTTCATTGTTGTTGGATTATTAATAATTGAAGTTAAAAAGTTCTTTCGGGTTATGTTCTTTGAAATAAAGAAGAAGTTGTGCGTTTGTCGATGCGTTTTGGGCGATCTCAGCAATCAACCCTGCCAGAGCGAAATATTGTGCCATTTTTTTCGGATGCCTGTTTCTAAAAAACTGTCTTCCGGTGCTGTAACGCATGTTGTTGTTTAACTGTCTTTGTTTTCGGTTCCTTAGTTCCTCTTCTAGGGTTGCATTCCAGAAGGTATTCGGTTACTTTTGGATACTCAAAGGTAAATGGATACTGAATCAGTGCGCAAGAAGGCACCTTTAGCTCCCTCACTTACCGAACGTAAGTATTGCTGACTATCAATGCATTAGAAGATGAAAAAAAGCGAAGAATTTTTGCATGGCGAAGGTTGCCCGGTTCGGAACGTACTGGATCGCATTGGTGACAAGTGGTCTATGCTGGTCATCACCATCCTTGGCAAACAGTGCAATCCTATGCGTTTTAATGAGCTTTCGGGTTCAATCGGAGATATTTCTCAGAAAATGCTGACGGTTACGCTGCGTCAGCTTGAGGCGGATGGCCTTGTTTCGCGACACCATTATCCTGAGATCCCGCCGCGGGTAGAGTATGCGCTTACCGATCTTGGCCATAGCCTGCTTCCTCACCTGGATGGCCTGCACGACTGGGCGCACCGCAACCTCGACACAATCCTTGAAACCCGTCGTAAGTTTCTGGAGAAGAAGCAGGTAGCCTAAATACCCGCTTTATGTGCTAAACAGTCTGTCAGTATAAGGCCACATGGTCTGCTTTTTTGCAAAAAACCGTTAAATTGAGTTATACTCTGACTATGCACTTTAAAACCTGTTTCCTTATCGATGACGACGAAGACGATCAGGAAATCTTTACCCTGGCTTTACGGGAAGCAGATGCTTCCATTCGATGTGTTACCGCCAGCGATGGGGTGGAGGCGCTTACCAGGCTTAGCGGCGACAAGACGTTTGTACCCGATTATATCTTTTTAGATCTGAACATGCCGTTAATGAACGGCAAAGAATGCCTTCGTGAAATCCGCAAACAATCTCATTTGCGCGATGTTCCGGTCATTATATTCTCCACATCATCCGAACCTCACGAAATAGAAGAGACACGCAGGCTCGGGGCTAACGAGTTTATTACAAAGCCGCCGCTCATATCGAGTTTGTCCCGTCAACTGGCAGAATTTTTTAAAACATTTCGCTAATCAGGTTGTCTATTCATAGATGAACGCAAGGCCAGCAACAGAGCAATTTCTTGCCGGAGGAGGTGAGACAGGCGCATTAATGCGCTCCATGGATTGGACAAAGACGTCGCTGGGCGATCCGAAAGATTGGCCATTGAGTCTTAAAACGTGTGTCCGTATCATCCTCACGTCACGCCAGCCGATGTTTGTGTGGTGGGGCAAGGAGCTTGTAAATCTTTATAACGATCCGTACCGCGCTATTTTGGGTGGCAAACATCCCTGGGCGCTGGGGCAGCCTGCTTCGGAAGTGTGGCGCGAGATCTGGGACGAGGCCGGCCCGCGGGCCATGATGGCTATGGAAAACAATGAAGGCACGTACGACGAGGCGCTTCTGCTTATCATGGAACGGAACGGCTACCGGGAAGAAACGTATTACACATTCTCGTATAGCCCTGTACCGAATGACCATGGCGTTACATCGGGTATTATCTGCGCCAATACGGACGATACGCAGCGTATAGTAAGCGAGCGCCAGTTGCACACGCTGCGCGACCTGGGCAAGAAGATGATGGACAGTAAGTCCAATAGCGACATATTCAGTAAAACGCTGGCGGTTCTCGAACAAAATACACGCGATTTTCCCTATGCCTTTTTATACGAGGTAAACGCTTCGGGCGACACGGCGCTGATGGCGGGGCGTACAACGGCAGCTTTACCTGCCGACATGACGCCGCCCATTCTATTTCTGAACACCGATGCGGGTCTGCCCGGCGCGATCACACGTACGGTTCAAAGTCGAAAGATAAGCGTTGCCGATGGCCTGACCGATCAATATGGTCCGCTGCCGGCGGGAGCGTGGCAGCAATCGCCGGACCGCGCCATTATCATTCCGATCATTCCGAGCGGGCAACGCTTTCCGCAGGTGGTGCTCGTAGCCGGATTGAATCCTTATCATCAGCTGGACGATCAATACTTCAGCTTTTTTCAGCTGGTGGCAGACCAGATCGCGTCGAGCATTGCAAACGTTCATGCCTACGAGGAAGAGCGCCGCCGCGCCGAAGCCCTGGCGGAGATAGACCGTTCGAAGACGGCCTTCTTCAGTAACGTAAGCCACGAGTTCCGCACGCCGCTTACGCTTATGCTCGGGCCGCTGGAAGAGTTGCTGAGCCAGCCGCAGGAACCCGAAGCGCGGCAAAGCCTTGAGGCGGCGCACCGTAACGCCATGCGTCTGCTCAAGCTGGTCAATACACTTCTCGACTTCAGCCGTATAGAAGCCGGTCGCGCGCAGGCTACTTTCCGGCCGGTGGACCTGGCGATATATACATTGGGTTTATCGAGCGCGTTCCGTTCCGTTATTGAGAAGGCAGGAATGCGTTTTGAAATTGACTGCACACCGTTGAGCCAGGCTATTTATATCGATAAGGAGATGTGGGAAAAGATCGTATTCAATCTTCTTTCCAATGCCTTTAAATATACGCTGCGAGGCCTGATACGCGTAACACTTCGCGAAGAGAACGACTGTGCCATCTTACAGGTAATGGATACGGGCGTCGGTATATCCGAGGCCGAGCTACCGCGTATGTTCGAACGCTTTCATCGTATACCGTCGTCAGGGCGCACACATGAAGGCACGGGTATCGGGCTTTCGCTGGTGCGCGAGCTGGCTACGTTGCATGGCGGCTATGTGTCTGTACAAAGCCGCGAGGGGCAGGGCAGTACCTTTACTGTAGCCGTACCGTTTGGCAAAGAGCATTTGCCTTCAACCCAGATATCGACGGGAGCGGACAACGGTTATGATGTTGCGCTGGCCGATCTTTATCTCACAGAGATCACCGGCCTTGGCAACGAAGTGAAGCCCGACGGTTTTATACCAGCCAAAGAAGATGTGCTTGCGCCGGAAGAGGTAAACTATACGCATACGATACTGGTAGTGGACGACAACATGGATATGCGCGATTACATCGGCCGGTTGCTGATGCGGCATTACCGCGTGGAGACCGCCGCCAATGGAAAAGAGGCTCTTGAAAAGATCGCGCTCGTACAGCCGTCACTCATTATCAGCGATATCATGATGCCGGTTATGGATGGCATCGAGCTGCTCAACACGATTCGTCGTGATCCGGTGCGCGGCCGTATGCCGGTTATACTGCTGTCGGCACGTGCGGGAGAAGAAGCCAAGATACAGGGCTATGATCTCGGTGCCGACGATTACCTGGTAAAACCGTTCTCTGCGCGTGAGCTGCTGGCGCGGGTACGGGCACAGATCCGTATCAGCCGTTCGCGCATGCATGTGGAAGAGCAATTGCGCAATTTATTTATGCAGGCACCTGTAGCGATAGGCATTTTTAAAGGTCCGGACTTCCGCATCGAGGTAGCGAACGAAAACATGCTGGCTATCTGGGATCGCCGTGCGGAAGAGGTACTGAACAAACCGCAGTTCGAAGCGGTGCCGGAGATCAGGCATCAGGGATTTGAAAAGTTATTCGCCAATGTATATGCCACGGGCGAGCGTTATGTTTCGCCGGAAAGCCTGGCCATTATACGGAGGCGCGGGCAGCTTGAAGAGGTATATGTTAAATTCGTATTCGAGGCTCTGCACGAAGAGGACGGACAGATATCGGGCGTTATGGTTATAGCGCATGAAATAACCGATCTTGTAGTGTCGCGCAAAGCGGCAGAAATGGCGAGCGAGCGTTCACGGCTGGCTATAGAAGCGGCGGCAATGGGTACATTCGACTGGGATCTTATCAAGTTTGAGTTTCAGTTCTCGCCGCGCCTGGCGGAGATATTCGGTTTCGATCATGCCAGTGGTGTCAGGCATGCCGATTTGATCAATGCTATACACCCGGAAGACATGCCTGTACGTACACGTGCCCATAACGATGCGCTGAATACCGGTGTATTGTTTTATGAGGCCCGTTTGTTATGGAGTGATGGGTCGGTTCACTGGGTTCGTACCGATGGCAAAGTGCTGTACAGCGAGCAGCGCATCCCCATACGTATCTTAGGTACAGTAATCGACATTACCGGCCAGAAGATGGAAACCGAAACGATGGAGCGCAAAGTAGCCGAACGAACCGAGGAGCTTCGCGAGGCGAACCTGTTGCTGGAAAACTCGAACCGCGAGCTCGAGCAGTTTGCCTATATAGCAAGCCACGACCTGCAGGAGCCGCTGCGTAAGATCCAGACGTTCTCGGAACTGCTCAATCGAAATATTGAAAGTAATCCTGAAGCAAAACGCTATTCGGACAAGATCTATACTTCCGCGGAGCGTATGTCTACCCTTATCCAGGCTGTGCTCAATTATTCACGACTCACACGCAGCGGTGACGAATTCGGCACGGTGGATCTGAACGAAGTGCTGGACAATGTACGTACGGATTTCGAACTGCTCATCGACGAAAAAGGGGCCGTTATAAAAAGCGATACGCTTCCGGTTATCCGGGGTATAGCGCTGCAGCTTCACCAGCTTTTCTCTAATCTTGTCGGTAACGCATTGAAATTTACAGACAATCCGCCGGTGGTTACGATTACAACCAATACGCTTGCTTCGTTCGAAGACTTTCCGGGTCTTGATCCTTCGAAGAGCTATGTGCGTCTTGTGTTTGCCGACCAGGGCGTAGGGTTCGAGCAGCGGTATGCCGAACAGATCTTTACCATCTTTCAGCGGCTCAATCATAAACGCTACAGCGGCACGGGCATCGGCCTGGCTTTGTGCAAGCGTATTGTAGACAATCACAACGGCGCTATCGCAGCAGTATCCGAGCCTAATAAAGGTGCGACCTTTACCGTGTGCCTGCCGATAGAATAGTCCCTTTTTTCTGTATTGTAACAGACGTAAATAGAGTTCCCACCTGGAATTTCCTTCGGGGCGTCATTTGCCGTTATAACTGTGCGAACGGTCGAATAAAATGGCCCTGGTATCGTATTTTACCGGTATAGACTATGGCCAGACCCGCTTCCGCAGCAGCTGGTGCAGGGTTTTGGAAAGGTTATTGCATAACGATTGTTAGCATGCAAGCACTAAACATGACGCACATGAAAACGAAACTAAGACATACTCTTTACGGAGTTTTGCTCCTGACCGGCTTGCTGGGCAACATGCAGGCAGCACAAGCACAAGGCTCCGTTTCGCTCGATGTTTTCTATTCGGAGCTGGCACCTTATGGTACCTGGATATCAGACGCGCAATATGGCTATATATGGCTACCGAATGTGGACGCATCATTCCAACCTTATGCCACGAATGGTTATTGGGTAATGACCGATTATGGTAACACCTGGGTATCGGATTATCCGTGGGGCTGGGCTCCGTTTCACTATGGCCGCTGGTTCTACGATAACTTCTACGGTTGGGTCTGGATACCCGGCACAGAGTGGGCGCCTGCGTGGGTAGCGTGGCGTTCGGGCGTGGACTATTATGGTTGGGCGCCGTTAGGCCCGGGCGTAGCGATCGGTGTATCTGTAGGTAATTACATTCCCGATCCGTATTGGGTATTCGTGCAACAACAATATATATACGGACCGGCGGTATATAATCACTATGTATACTATCGCAACGACGTAACGATCATTCACCGGACCACGATTATAAATACAACGCACAACTATCGCCGCCGTGTATACTTTGCCGGCCCTTCCCGCCAGGATATCGAACGTGCGCGCGGAGGCCGTGTAGAGGTTCGCTCCATAAATGCCGCGCCACGCCCGGGCACCACGGTAGTCCGCGATCGCAGTATAGATGTATACCGGCCTGTGGTTCGCAGGGATCGCAATGGTAACGAGCGGCCCACACGTGTTACCAGTCCTGAAGAATACCGTACGTCTCACCCCGAGCGGAGGGAAGGCCAGGTGCGTTCTACTATAGCGCCGGAGGGTACCACCACAAACCGCGATCGTGATACACGCCAGGGCAATGATGCACAGCGGACACGGCAACAGCTGAACGCGACCGATCAACCCGTGCAGCAGCGTACGCGTGAACAACGCGAGCAGCGCGAGGCTGTCGACCGTAACAGCGATCAGCTCCAGCCGGGCCAACAACGGGAGGACCGCGGCCGTGATGTACGGCCGGCAGGGCAGAATACTGAGCAACGCAATACTTTACAACGTGAGCAGGTAGAGCAGCAGCGCGAAGAGCGTCGCCGCGAAGCTGACCAAACGAACCAGCAGCAGGAGCAGGATAACGTTCGCCGTCGTGAAGTTGAGCAACAGCAGCGGGAGGACCGTCGTAATGAGGCTCAGCAGCAGCTAAGGGAGCGCCAGCAGCAGGCACCGCAAAATAACCAAAGCGACCTGGACCAACAGCAGCGTCTGCAGCAGCTTCAAAACCAGCGCGAGCAGGCGGAGCAGCAACGGACTCAGCAGCAGGAGCAGCAACGACAGATTCAAAGCCAGCAACGTGAGCAGGCCGAGCAACAGCGGCAACAGCAGAACCAACAACGTCAGCAGCAGGAACAACAACAGCGCCAGCAGGCAGAGCAACAACGTCAGCAGGTTGAACAACAACGCCAGCAGATTCAGCAGCAGCGCCAGCAGGTAGAGCAACAGCAGCGCCAGCAACAGGATCAACAGCGTCAGCAGGCCGAGCAACAGCAACGTCAGCAACAGGATCAACAGCGCCAGCAGGTTGAACAGCAGCGTCAGCAGATGCAGAATCAGCAACAGCGCACGCCCCGTCAAAGACCATAACGAAGAGAAGTATTATAATACTGAAAGCCATTCCGAACGACGGAATGGCTTTTTTGTTGGATGAAATGTGTTCTCTGTAGGTCGGATAGTTTCTGATACAGGTTAGATGCTATCGTATATGCAACACTGGAAATAAATCATGTATATATCTATACCGTTGTAATAGTATCGCTGCGCGCCATGACAACGTCTCCTTTTCTTTTACAATATGACCATTCAATAACTGCAACGGGCCGCTCAATAACTGCTTTTCTATACTGCCTTATTTGTTCTTATGATTGTACGGGCTTAGCCGTGGTAATGCCGGTGTGATGATGAATGTTTGCGGCTATGTTCTCTGCTATGCAGCGTATCGATGCGCGCATGATAACACACCCGTTCCCCTTGATGATTACACTATAACTATACATTATGAAAATCAATTTCTCTCTCCCAAACCCTGCCCGATGGCGTTTCCCCCATGCCATTCGGGCTTTCTTATTCCTGTTGACCATGCTGTGGGCAGGCACATCTGCCCACGCACAGCTTTCGCGTCTGCGCGCCGACGGTACGCGTGTAGTGAATGAAAGTAACCAGGAAGTGATCCTCCGCGGGGTCGGACTTGGCGGCTGGTTGCTGCAGGAAGGTTACATGCTACATTCACCTACAGGAACTCAATCGTCTATTAAACGATGGATGTATAATAGCGGTCAGTCGGATGCTGCTGTTGAAGCATTTTATCAGAGCTGGCGCGATAACTTTATCACCAAGGCCGATATTGATTATATCGCGTCGCTTGGGTTTAACTGCGTGCGTCTGCCGCTGCACTACGAGTTGTTCCTGACAGGCGCACAACGTGCTTCGCGCAACGCTGTGGCCCGTAACCAAAACAATTACAATACGTATGTGAACAACCTTACCTCATGGTACAACGGCAACCAGCTGTTCAACGATGGCTCCCTCGAGGGCTTCAAAGTTATCGACAGCGTGTTATCATGGGCCGGTAAGAACAATATGTATGTTATCATCGATCTGCACGCCGCTCCCGGCGCCCAGGGTCTTGATGCCAACATCTCCGATGCGCTGGTAGGCAGCGATCTGTGGAACCGCGCCATCTATCGGGACATCACGGTGCGCCTGTGGCAACGGATCTCTTCGCGTTACATCAACGATTCGCGCGTAGCATTCTACGATCTGATCAACGAGCCTAACCAGGTGCCGAGCAACCCGCCGATCCACGATCTGTTCGAGCGCCTTATCAACGCGATCCGCGCGCAGGGCGACACCCACTTGCTGATGATAGAAGGCAACGGCTGGGGTAATAACTACGACTACATGGAGCCGTTTACTTTCAGCAACCGCTCTAACCTTATTTACAACGCGCACCGCTACTGGCTCTCCAACTCGGTTACCGATACCGATCCTAATCCAAACCAGATCAATCTCATCGCCAACATGGTTAACTTCCGCAGCCGTCATAATGTGCCGGTATGGGTGGGAGAGACCGGTGAGAACGATAACAACTGGCTTCGCGAAAATATAGCAGCGATGGAAAGCCGCGGTATAGGCTGGTGTCACTGGACGTTCAAACGCTTCGATGCGGGCGAGAATGCCGCCCTCATGCACATCAACCCGCCTTACCTGACAGATAACATCGGCAACATGAATGCCGTGCTGAACAATATCAAGTTTGCCAACAGCGTGCCGAACCCCAATACCATAGCGGCTGTGGCTCCCCGTCGCTCGAATGGCGTAGCTCCAGTCGGTCAGACTATCTGGCTGAAAGGCTTTAACGGTAAATATATCGGCGCACGTGCCGGACAGGATCCGCTGTGGTGCGATGGTTCAGCCATCAACACACCTACGCTCTTCACTGTGGTAGATGCAGGTAATGGCAAGATCGCTTTGCGAAACAACAATTTCTATGTATCGTCAGAAAACGGTCTGTTGCCCGTTACATGCTATCGTCCTACCATCCAGGACTGGGAGAAGTTCGACTGGGTTCTTACTACCGACGGCAAGGTTACACTTCGCGGCAACAACGGCATGTTCATTTCGTCTGAGAACGGAACACAAGCGATGACTTGTAACCGCCCGACTGCCAGCGGCTGGGAAGCATTCGAGTTCGGTACAACCGCACCTGTAGGTCAAACGATCTGGCTGCGTGGATTCAACAATCAATATGTAAGCTCGAAGAACAATGTTGGCCCGATGTGGTGTAATGCTACGGCTGTAGCCGGCTGGAACCAATTCCTGGTAACGGATGCAGGTGCCGGCAAGATCGCGCTGAGCAACCAGGGTAAATTCGTATCGTCTGAAAACGGCGAGCAGGCAATTACCTGTGCCCGCGCTACCGTACAAGATTGGGAGAAATTCGATTGGATTCTTAACGGAGACGGTACAGTTTCTCTTCGCGGCAACAACGGTCTTTATATATCATCAGAAAACGGCGCACAGGCTATGACGTGCACACGTCCTACCGTTCAGGGCTGGGAAGCTTTTGCTTTCGGTATCGTAGCGCCTGCCACGGCGCAGGCACTTGCGACACCGGGTATCGAAGCCTTTGCCGCTACCGAGCAGATGATATACCCTAACCCGATCCGCCAGGACGAAGCGCTTAATGTGACCGTAAAAGGCTACACGTCGCAAGAGCCTGTAAACATTGTTGTAACAGACATGAGCGGAAACGTACGGGTACAGCAAACCAGCCACAGCGAAACTGTGGTTATACCGGCAACGGGTCTTGAGAAAGGTCTGTATATCGTTCGTGTACGTAACGGTAAGGCCGAATACACTCAAAAGATACAAGTGCGGTAATTATAAGTTCTCATAGACGGAGCCTGCCGGTCTGGTAGTGGAGTTTTGCCCACAGGCTGGTACCGGCGGCCTCTGCTTAAATAGTTTCGTTAATAAATAGAGTTTTTTAGAGTTTTTTTAGAGTTCGGGATTTGTTCATTTGTGAGAAAGTGCCAGGTTGCCTGGCACTTTTGTTTTTTGGCGATTGATGCTCTTCTTTCAAAATCTCCCTTTTTCACGCGCTTCGGCAGGTTTTGCCGAACTTGTCAAACAACCGTTTGAAAATATTCAAACAAACGTTTGAATAAAAATCCGGATTGCCGTACCTTTCAGTATCGGCAGCGAGCTTATGGCGGTAAAGAAAACCAGTAAACCCAAGCGGGACCTTATCATAGACGGGGCGCTCAAGCTGTTCCGGGCCAAAGGATATGACGGTACTTCGATGCGCGAGCTTGCGGGTACTGTGGGAATGGACGCCGCGAGCATGTATTACTATATACGTTCCAAAGACGAGATCCTGGAAGAGGTTTGCTTCCGGATCGCCAACCGCTACATCGCTCACCTGGACTCTGTAGAAGATGATTCCCTGCCAGGGGCCGAAAAGGTACGCACGCTTATCAGTCTGCATGTGCGGCTTGTGCTGGAAGATGCCACGGCCGTATCGGTGGCCAATCACGAGTGGCGCTGCCTCACTAAAAAGAAACTTACTGCCTACAAGGCATTGCGTCAGAAGTACGAATCACGCTTTGCCGCTATCGTAGGTCAGGCCATACAGGACGGAGAGTTCCGTGCGGTAAATACCGATGTAGCCCTGTACACATTGCTCTCCTCACTGCGATGGTTGGAGGCGTGGTATAAACCCGAGCGCAACATCGGCCCTGAAGATCTTGAACGCGATGTAACCACGTTGCTGATGCGCGGCCTCGAGCCGACAGGCACCGTGTAATAAAACTATACGATTTATGGCTGTAACATTCCATCCGCTAAGAGTAAAGAAAGTGGTCCGTGAAACCGCGGATTGTATATCGGTACTGTTCGATGTACCCGAAGAGCTTAAACCTGCTTTTGTTTTCAAGCAGGGGCAGAACCTGACGGTCCGCAAATCATTAGACGGCCAGGAGGTGCGACGTACATATTCTATATGCGCCAGCCCGCTCGACGACGAGCTGCGCGTGGCCATCAAGCGCATACCCGAAGGCATATTCTCCACTTACATAAACCAGGAGCTTCGGGCAGGCGATATACTGGAGGTGATGCCGCCGCAAGGACGCTTCTTTACCGAAGCGCATCCATCGCAAGCCAAAATGTATGTGGCGTTTGCGGCCGGTAGCGGCATAACGCCTATACTCTCGATCATTAAAACCATCTTGCGAACAGAGCCGCAGAGTCAATTCTGCCTGGTATATGGCAATCGCACGCGTGGCTCCATAATCTTTAAAACGGAACTCGAGGCACTGAAGAATCGCTTCATGGATCGGCTCAGCATATATCATATACTGAGTCGTGAAAAAGCGGACGCCGAGATACTCAGCGGTCGTATCGATGCAGAAAAGTGTCGTTTCCTGCTCGAAAAAGTAATCACGCCACAAGCCATAGACGAGTGTTTTCTCTGTGGCCCGGAATCTATGATACACGACGTGCGCGATGTGCTCCTGAACGCGGGCGTAGATTCCAAAAAGATACACTACGAATTGTTCTACAGCGCCGCCGGCAGCAAGCCGAAAGAAACAGCAGCGCAAGTTCCCGCCGATGATAAACAAAGCGCGCTGACGGTAACGCTGGATGGCAGCGCCGTACAGCTGACCATGGGTTATCATGGCGAGTCGATCCTGGAAGCCGCGCTGCGCCACGGTGCGGACCTTCCCTTCGCCTGTAAAGGCGGTGTCTGTGCCACATGCCGCGCGCGCCTGACACACGGCCAGGTAGAGATGGATGTTAATTATGCGCTGGAGAAAGATGAGCTGGATGCAGGCTTTATACTTACCTGCCAGGCGCATCCGCGTACTCCTGAAGTATCTGTAAATTTTGATATCAAGTGATGAACATATTATGTCGGAAAATATGAAGACAAGCACATTAACAGCCACGCCGGAAGAAGCCTTCCAGGCGCGTATCGACGCAGAGATCAAGATCGAGCCGAAAGACTGGATGCCCGATGCGTATCGCAAGACCCTGATACGCCAGATATCGCAGCACGCGCATTCCGAAATAGTCGGCATGTTGCCTGAAGCAAACTGGATCTCGCGTGCGCCCACGCTTCGCCGCAAGGCTATACTATTGGCCAAGGTGCAGGACGAGGCCGGGCACGGCCTGTATCTCTACAGCGCCACCGAAACGCTGGGCATAAGCCGCGAGCAGACTATTGACGACCTGCTCTCCGGCAAAGCCAAATACTCCAGTATCTTCAATTACCCTACGCTTACCTGGGCGGATATGGGCGCCATAGGCTGGCTGGTAGACGGTGCCGCCATACTGAACCAGGTGCCGTTGTGCCGTGCATCGTATGGTCCGTACTCACGCGCCATGGTGCGTATCTGTAAGGAAGAGAGCTTTCACCAGCGGCAGGGTTATGAGATCATGATCGCTTTGGCGCACGGTACGCCCGAACAGAAGGCCATGGCTCAGGACGCGCTCAATCGCTGGTGGTGGCCGTCGCTTATGATGTTCGGGCCTAAGGACGAGGCATCGTTAAATACACAGAAGTCCGTACAGTGGAAGATCAAACGATTTACCAACGACGAGCTGCGTCAGCGGTTTGTCGATATGTCAGTACCGCAGACCGAGTATCTCGGTCTCACGCTTCCTGACAAGGATCTGAAGTGGAACGAAGCCCGCGGACATTATGATTTCGGCGAGATCGACTGGGTGGAGTTCAACAACGTGATCAGCGGCAACGGCCCCTGTAACCGTCAGCGCCTGGAAACCCGGCGCCGTGCGCACGCCGAAGGGCAATGGGTTCGCGATGCGGCACTGGCCCATGCGCAGAAACGCGCCGCCCGCGCCGAGGCTACAGCAGCCTGAGAATTAAAAATATAGTATACGCGTAAACACAAAATAGTATGTCTACCAACTGGCCTTTATGGGAAGTATTCATCCGCAGCCGTCAGGGGCTTGATCATAAGCACGTGGGCAGCCTTCACGCTGCCGACGCAAAGATGGCGATGGAGAACGCCCGCGATGTATATACACGGCGTATGGAGGGCGTAAGCATCTGGGTAGTATTATCCGGCAACATTCACGCGTCCAACCCCGATGAAGCGGGTTCTTTTTATGATCCGGCAGAAGACAAGGTTTACCGGCATCCTACGTTCTACGATGTGCCGGACGAAGTTAAAAACATGTAACCTATGACAACCGAAGCGCATACAACCGATTTGCAGCGTTACGTGCTGCACCTTGCGGATACGCATCTTGTTTTAGCCCAACGCCTGGGCGAATGGTGCGGTCACGGGCCAGTGCTCGAGCAGGATATAGCCCTGACAAACATCGGTCTCGATCTGTTGGGCCAGTCTACAACGTTATATCAATATGCCGCAACGCTCCTTAACGATGGTCGTACGGAAGACGACCTCGCCTTTATGCGCCGCGAGCATGAGTATACTAATGTATTGCTGGTAGAGCAGCCGAACGGTGACTTTGGTGTTACCGTAGCCCGTCAGTTTTATTTCGATGTGTTTCAGCGTCTCTTCCTGAAAGGCCTGGCGAATAGTAAAGACGAGGCGCTTGCAGGCATGGCAGAGAAGGCTCTCAAGGAAGTAACGTATCACCTCAAGTGGTCGTCAGAATGGGTTATACGCCTTGGTGACGGCACCGACGAAAGTCATGCGCGTATGCAGAAGGCCCTGAACGACCTATGGATGTATACCGGCGAGCTTACTACACCCACTGCCTATGAGACCGCGCTTGCAGAAGCCGGCTATATACCGAACCTGGCTTCGCTGCGCGAGCTATGGCTGGAGCAGGTAAAGCAGGTGATAACCGAAGCCACGCTTGTAATGCCCGCCGCGGATGCCTGGATGCAGCAAGGCGGCAAGACCGGCCGGCATACGGAGCACCTCGGTTATATACTGACCGACATGCAATATCTGCAGCGCACATATCCCGGTATGAAATGGTAACCACGGCAACTTCTTCCATCACTACCACGGAGCAGCTTTGGCGCGTGCTCGCCGGCGTAATGGACCCGGAAGTGCCCGTGCTGAGTATCCTCGATCTGGGTATCGTGCGTCAGGCCGAGCTGCGCGACGGCAAGGCATACGTTACGATAACGCCCACGTATTCAGGTTGCCCTGCTGTAAATACCATCGCGATGGATATACGGCTGAAGCTTATGGCCGAGGGTGTACACGACGTGCAGATCACCACACAGCTCAGCCCGGCGTGGACAACGGACTGGATGAGCGCGGAAGGCCGCGCACGGCTGCTGGAATACGGCATCGCTCCTCCGGCGGAACCTCTTGGCGGCGCTGACAGGCCTTTTGCTGAAGAAGCGATCGTGCGCTGCCCGCGGTGTAACTCTGTACATACCGAGCTGATAAGCCGCTTCGGTTCCACGGCCTGTAAAGCACTGTACCGGTGTACCGACTGTAGCGAACCCTTCGATTATTTTAAATGTCATCGTTAATAACCCTATGACCTCATCATCAACACTCGAATTTTCCAAACAAGGGCTGGTAGCTGTGATAAAGCTGAACCGGCCCGACGTATATAACAGCGTTAACCGCGAGCTCGCGCTGGCATTCCAGCAATGTCTCGACGAATGTGCCGCCGACGCGTCGGTACGCGCGGTATTGATCACCGGGTCGGGTAAAGCTTTCTGCGCGGGCCAGGACCTCGTGGAAGTAACCAGCGGAGTGGTGCAGCTCAGCGACATTGTGGATAAGCACTACAATCCGATTATACTCAGGCTTCGTCAGCTGGAAAAGCCTATCGTGGCCGCCGTTAACGGAGTGGCTGCAGGTGCGGGCGCGAGTATAGCGCTTGCCTGCGACGTTGTGGTAGCGGCGCAATCCGCAAGCTTTATACAGGCGTTCAGCAAGATCGGTCTTATACCCGATAGCGCCGGTACATATTTTCTGCCTCGCCTGGTAGGTTTCCAAAAGGCATCGGCATTGATGATGCTGGGCGATAAAGTTACTGCCGCAGACGCCGAGTCACTGGGCATGATCTATAAAGTGTTTACCGACGAGATTTTCGCCGACGAGGCGATGAAGCTGGCGACGCACCTGGCATCCATGCCTACACGCGGCCTTGCTTATACAAAGATGCTATTGAATCAAACGTTCCAGAATACGCTCGAGGAGCAACTGCGCCAGGAAAGCCACTTCCAGACGTTGGCCAGCAAAACATCAGACTATAAAGAAGGCGTAGTAGCCTTTGTACAAAAAAAGACACCTGTATTTAAAGGAGAGTAATAGCTATATGGTTCAAGCCTACATTGTTGACGGTATCCGCACACCCATTGGTAATCTTAAAGGATCGCTTGCTTCTATCCGCACCGACGATCTGGCCGCGCATGTGATCCGTGCGCTGTTAAGCCGTAATGCATCGGTAGATCCGGCCGCGATATACGATGTGATCATGGGCTGTGCCAACCAGGCAGGTGAAGATAATCGTAACGTGGCCCGCATGGCGCTGTTGCTTGCGGGTATGCCTTATACGGTTCCGGGTGAAACCGTAAACCGGCTGTGTGCTTCCGGAATATCAGCGGCTATAGCGGCTGCACGGGCGCTTCAGACCGGCGATGCCGATCTTATGATCGCCGGTGGCGTGGAGAATATGACCCGCGGTCCGTGGGTGGTTTCCAAGGTCAGCACATCGTTCGGCAACGATGCCCAGATGTTCGACTCTACATTCGGCTGGCGTTTTATCAATCCCAAAATGAAGGCGCTATACGGTGTGGACAGTATGGGCCAGACTGCCGAGAACCTCGTGGCCCGCGATCACATAACCCGGGAAGACCAGGACCGCTTTTCCGTATGGTCGCAGCAAAAGGCCGCCGCGGCGCGAAGCAACGGTCGCCTGGCCCGGGAAATAATACCGGTGCCGATCCCGCAGAAGAAAGGCGATGCCCTGATGTTCGAGCACGACGAATTTATAAAACCCGGCACCACGCATGAGGCG
>Ga0247764_1000130_pt1 | contig 27500 bp, 14 predicted proteins | sample UWRJL051202B4_FD_179932 | JGI IMG/M metagenome (GOLD analysis project Ga0247764, IMG submission 179932) | Plant litter microbial communities from Arlington Agricultural Research Station in Wisconsin, United States - UWRJ-L051-202B-4 | ecosystem: Environmental > Terrestrial > Plant litter >...
GACGAGCACGGAGTTGCCCAGGTCTCTGAGCGCCTTGAGCGTATCCAGCAGCTTGCGATTGTCACGCTGGTGCAGTCCAATCGAAGGCTCGTCCAGGATGTAGATCACGCCGGTCAGTTCCGAGCCGATCTGTGAGGCTAAACGGATGCGTTGGCTCTCCCCGCCGGACAGGGTCGCCGCAGCGCGGTCCAACGTCAGGTAACCGAGCCCAACGTTGAGCAGGAACCCGAGCCGCGCGCCAATCTCCTTGCGCAGCTCCTCCGCGATCTTCGCTTCCGAGCCCGTGAGCGGCAACGTACGGATCCACTCGGCCGCTCCCTCGATGCGCAACGCCGAGACGATGTCGATGCTCTTGCCGTGTATCTTCACGGCGCAGCTGTCCGGTCGGAGGCGCGCGCCATGGCAGCCCTTGCACGGTTTGCTGGAGAAATAGCGCAGATAGTACTGCTTCATCTCCTCGCTCTCCGTCGAGCGCAGCCGTCGCATCAGTTGATGCACCAGCCCTTCCCACTCGACTTTCCCGCGGCGTGCGCCCTGCAAGATCACGTTGCGCTGGGCCGCGCTCAGCTTCTTCCAAGGTTTGTCCAGATCGACGCCGAAGCTGTCCGCGATCCACTCGATGGTGCTGGATTTCCAGCCGCCCTCGCCCTTCATCGCAGACGCCCACGGCGCGACCGCGCCTTGACGGATCGACAGCTCCGGGTTGGGCACGACCAGCGCAGGGTCCATCTCCGGCCGCGAACCGAGGCCGTTACAATCCGCGCAAAATCCGATGGGCGAGTTGAACGAGAAGGAAAGCGGCGTGAGCTCCTGAAAGGAGTCGCCGCATTTCGGACACGCGCGCTTCTCGCTGAAAGCGCGCTCGCCGGAGTCGCTGAGCGCGATCAGGCTGCCGCCGCCTTCCTTCAACGCCGACTCCACGGAGTCCGTGAGCCGCGCGCGCTCCTTGTCATCGATGCGAATGCGATCGATCACCAGCTCGAGATCGTGTTTGTACTTTTTGTCGAGCTCCTTCAGCTCGGCGTCGAGCCGCACGATTTCGCCGTCGATGCGCGCGCGAGTGAAGCCGCGGCTGCGCACGTCATCCAGCAGCTCCTTATGGGTGCCCTTACGCTGCCGTGCCAGCGGCGCCAGCAGCGTGACTTGGCGACCGCGCTGTTGTTCGAGCAGCGCGTCCACGATTTGCTGCGCGGACTGCCCCTGCGCCACACTGCCGCACTTCGGACAATGCTGTACTCCCAGGCTCGCGAACAACACACGCAAGTAGTCGTGCACCTCCGTCACGGTGCCGACGGTGGACCGCGGGTTACTGGAAGCCGTCTTTTGCTCGATGCTAATCGTCGGCGAGAGCCCGCGAATCGCGTCGTACCTGGGCTTCTCCATCTGCCCCAAGAACTGCCGCGCGTAGCTGGAAAGGCTCTCCACGTAACGGCGCTGCCCTTCTGCGTACAGCGTGTCGAACGCCAGCGACGACTTGCCGCTGCCGGAGACGCCCGTGAGCACGACGAGACTGCGCTTCGGGATCTCGACCGTAACGTTCTTCAAATTGTGTTCGCGCGCGCCGCGCACGATGAGCATTTCCGGATCCGCCGACTTCATGCGACCCGAAGGATGACCACGATCCCGCTCGAGATCGAGGGCCGCGCCAAAGCTGAATGGCAAGGGCGGAGCGGAAGCCGGTAGGGCGACCGAGGAGGTGGTCGAGAGCGAGGTGGATTACGGTCGGATCGACGTCGAGGCGACCGAAGGACTCGAGCTGTCGGCCGTAGACGACCAAGCCGCCCATCGGCTACCGCGTCAGGCGCCTTCGGACTCTTCGTGGCGTTGGGCGGCGCGGCGGGCCCGGGACTCCAGGGAGTCGAGCGACGACGCGTTGAGGTGCGCGGCCATCTCGGCTTCTTCGAGTGAGACGAAATTGGCGTTGACGTCCAGCTCTTCCGCTTCGACCAGGTCGTCGTTGCGCGGGGCGTCTTCGAAGCTGAGCACGTGGTCGAACAGGGCGTCGGCGTTCGAGTACTCGGGGGGCAGCGCTGCGACCATGCCGCCGTCGACCAACGTCTGCATGCCGAGACGCATGGCCATGCGCAGCGTGGCCTGCACGCCATCACCGAGCGCGGCAGCGGCGGGGACGATGGGCACCTCCGACTCCAGCCCCAAGCGCTTGCGGAGCTCCCTCGGCTTCATGGCGCCTTCTACGTCTTGCTTGTTGGCCTGGACCACGAGCGGCAGCGGCGTCTCGCGAGCGCGCATGGTGGTGCGCAGGCGCGCGAAGGTGCGGAGCGTGCTCGGGATCTCCGCCGGCGAGGAGTCGCACACGAATACGGCGACGTCGGCCATTTCTACCAGCGGGCGCCGACGATAGTTGCGTTCGGCTTGGCCCGGCACGCTGATCAGCTGGAATTTCAGGTTCTTCGCGTCCTGCTGCGGACCGTCGACCTCCATCCAGTCGAAGAACATGGTGCGGCCCTTCAGCGCGGCGGGCGTGTACATCTCGCTGCGCCGGGTGGCGGGGATGAAGTCGACCACGCGCTGCAGGTTGGTGGTTTTGCCAGCGAAGCCGGGGCCGTCGTAGACCACGCGAACCACATAGCAACCGCGCTCCGAATCGTATGATGCCATGGTAGACGTTCCCGGGACGTTATACCCCTACCGCGATTGCCAGCTTTTTCAAATGCGCAAGGGCAGCAGGGTTCGCGGCGCGAGCTATTTCCACAAGAGCGAGTTGTTTTGACTGTCTCGAATAGATCCGGTGGAGATCAGTACAACGTCGACTACCCACCATACGCCGCAGCCCCCGCACGTAACCAGCTTCAACACGCCGAGGCCGATTTGCCCGAGCAAGAAGCGGTCGACGCCCCAATAACCCGCGAGAAGTGAGACGAGCAACACGTGGCTGCCCTCGATTTTTGGAGTGCCGTGCTCGGAGGGAGGTGGCTTCAACGCCCTCCCCTCGTTGTCGCGTAGCTGCCCCAGCGCGAGCAGGATCAAATCGACGATGTACCAAACCCCGAACCCGCCGGCGGTCAGTAACTTGATCACGCCGAGCGCAGGCTGGCCCAGGTAAAAACGATCGACTCCCAAATATCCCAGAAAATAGGACAGCAAAATCGCCGTCGAACTGGCCTTGTCGGAGTAGACGACGGGAGGCCCTCCGGGTGGTGGAGCGAGGGGAGCGTAGCCCGGAGGTGCGTTTTGCATCGCGTTGCTTTTAGCCGCGCTCCCCGCGCGCGTCAGTCGAGCGCGACGCCTTGGCGCGCACGCAGCTCCAGGTATTGCTCGCTGACGGAGTAGATCATGAGGTTCTCCAGGCGCGCGTCCACGCTGGGGCTGCCCTGCGCTGCCGGCACGGACTGCACCAGCGCGCCGGCCGTCTCCAGGTCGTGACACACGACCAACCCCGCGCGATCCGCGCTGAAGTCCACCGAGTGCACCCAGCGCTTCAAGTCCAGCGCCGCTTCGGAGGTGAGCAACTTGGTCACGATGTGCGTGAGCTGCTCGATGCCCGCGCCTGTCGCGAGCCGCGACAGAACCTTCGAAGCGTCCGCCACGGGGGCTTCCAAATCCGGGGTCACCGGGAACTTCGCTTTGACCAAGCGGATCGCAGCGAACAGCCACGCCTTCAGCGCCGTCAGGTTCGGCAACAGTTGCCGCAGGTACAGACCGGGCTGGTAGTACGCCAAGTGGTGGGCGGCGATGAACGAGGTCTGCAGCGGATCGAAGTTACTGTTGAACGCGCCGCCGCCCACCAGCACCGAAGGCGGCGCCGTGGGCAAGAAGCCGAGCACGCCACCGTCCTCGGGACGCTGGAACATGTAGGGCGCCGGGATCCCCAGCGCTTCAGAAGCGGACTGCGTCGCCAGAACCAGACCGTAGGGGTAGTTCTCGCTGCTGATGCGGTGTTCGTCGCTCAGCCCGAACGCATCTAGATTCTGCGCGCGGGCCTGAATCACGTACGGCTCCACCAGCGCGAACAACGCCGTCAGCAGCGGCTCGCTGCTGTCCGGCGCGATCAGCTCCAGCCACTCGGCTTGCGATAGGCCGCGCTGGATCTGCGGGGGCTCCGCGTCGCGCATGCGACTGAAGAAGCGCACCTCATCTGGTTCGGCCTGGCCGAGCACGTTCAGGGCCTGACACGCCAGGTAGGCGCCGTCTGCGCGGCGCGCCTCCGTATAGACCTTGCGCAGCAGCTTGTACGGCCTGGGCTGGTAGGGATCGCGCTTGATCCAGGTGTTGAGCGACTTCACGGCCGCTTCGAAATGCGTGGCCGATTCGTGCGAATACAGCTCGGCCAGGCGCTCTTCCACGCGCGTGATGCTCGGGTCGATCTCGAGCGCCGACTCGAACACGCGCACGGCCTGATCGTTGCGCGCCAGGTGGTGTTGGTAGATATCGCCCAACTGCTCCAAGATCGAGAGCAGGTCGCCCTTGTCTTCGCGCGTGGCCAGATCCTGCGCGCGGATCTTGAGCATGTCCTTCAAGCCTTCGTAGTCGCGCAACTGACGTCGCAGCTTCACGCCTTCGTTGAAGGCGGGCTCGTTGTCGGGATCGGCTTCCAGCGCCAAATCCACGTATTCCAGGGCGCGCGTGGGCTCCTTGAGCTCGCGCGCGGTCACCATGGCCGCGGTGTAGAGGTACTTGCCCTTCTGCTTGCTGTCGTCCACCACTTCGGACAGGCGCGTGATGACCTCGATCAGCTGCGGCCAGTCTTTGTCCGCGCTGTAGAGCTGCATCAACTTGGCCAGGATGTTGCGGTCGTTCGGGCGCTCGTCGAGCGCGAGCAGCAAGGCGCGCGCCGCGTAGTCCGTGTTGTGCAGGCGTTGCGCGGCCACGTCGGCGATCTCGACCAGCGTTTGCACGCGCTCGTCGCCGCTCACCAGCTCGAGCTCGCGGTAACGCGTCTCGATCACGCGCTCCCACTCTTCGCGCGCGGCGTACACCGCGCCGAGCGCGCGGAACGCGAGCGGACTCTGCGCGTCGGCGCGGATGGCACGCTCCAGTGAATCCACACCTTCCGTGATACGCCCGAGCTTGGCCAGCGCCTCACCGCGACGGCGGTACACCGCGCCGAGCTCGTTGCCGCCCAGCACGGAGTCGTGGCGCTCCAGCAGCAGATCGGAGAGGCGCAACGTGCGCTCAGAATCTCCACCTTGTTCGGCAGACAGCTCGGACACGCGCAGCAGCGCGCTGGCGTCTTCGGATAGCTGCGGCAGCAACTCTTCGGAGACCATCAGCGCTTTTTCCAGCTGCCCGGACTCGGCCAGCGCGTCCACGTACACGAACGCGACCTCCACGGCCTCCTCGCCGCTCAGCGTGGACAGCTGCGGAATGAACGCCTCCAAGCGCTTGGCCGCCTCCGCATAGCGCTCCTCGGCGTACGCCAGGCGCCCCGTGACGCGCAGCGCCTCCGGGTTCGTCGGATCCAGGTGCAGCGCGACCTGAGCCGCGGCCGCCGCGCGCTTGTCGTCCGAGAGATGACGCTGGCAGATGGCTGCCAACTCGCCGGAGAGTTGGGCGCGCCCGTGCGCTCCCTCCGTGCGCTCGAGCTCCTGCTCGATCAGCTCGACAGCCGCGGCGTAGTGCTTGTGCTCCAGGTACTTCTGCCGGACTTTACGCGTGATTGACGCGTTGTTGGGGCTGGCGTCGGCGGCGAGCTTGTAACGCCGTAGCGCGCCGCCGGAGTCGCCCTGCGCCTCCAGCATGGCCGCTGCGCGCAGCAGCTGTTCGGCGCGCGCCTCGGGAGAAGTGGCGCGATCCGCGAGCTCTTCGATGGCGTGGAGCGCGTGTTCGGCGTCGCCGGCAGCAGCGCGTAACGTGGCCAGCGCGTCCAGCGCGCCGGCGTGACTGGGCGAAGCCGCGAGCACGCGTTCGTAGGCCTTGAGCGCGCGCGGCACCTGCTTCAAGTGCTCCGACACCACGCGCCCCAGCTGCACGCCGAGCTCCACGCGCCGCTCGTCGCTGGTCGCCGCATCGAGCTGTCGCTCCAGCAAGTCCGCGAGCTCGTTCCAACGCTCCAGCGCGCGCAAATGCCTGGAAAGGTCGGTGGCAGCCGTGTCACGTGACGGATCCAACGCGAGCACGGCGCTCAGCGCCTCGGCCGCCTTCTCGTGATCGATGAACTCTTCGTCGTAGATCGCGGCGATGCGCTCTTGCAGCGAGATCCTCTGGCGCGCGGTGACCGCGACCTCCAGCTGCTGATTGAGTACGTCCAGCAGCTCCTCGAAGCGACCGCTGCGCACGAAGATGCGATCCAAGCCGCGCAGCGCGTCCAGGTTCTTGGGGTTGTCCTTGAGGATGCCCTTGTAGGTGCGCTCCGCGTCAGCCAGCTTGTCGAGCTCGACCTCGTAGGCTTCCGCGATCTCGGCCAGCGCGCTTTGCCGTTCTTCGCCAGACAACGCTTCGGCGCGGCCTTCCAAGATGCGCAGCGCACGCGCGACGTCACCCTGCGCCTTCAGCAGCTTGACCAGACCCTCGGCCGCCGCAGCGTGTCCCGGATCTTCGTTCAGGACGCCCTGGAACAGATCCTGCGCGGCCTGCGCGTTACCCAGGTGCGTCAGCAAAATCTCCGCGGCTTCGGCGCGCAGATCGCGCGCCAAGTTCAGCGGTGCGATGTCCGCGCGGCGGAGCAAGATCTGACCCAGCTCCGGCCACTGCTGCGCCTTGCGGTACAGCGTCGCGAGCTCCGCCAACGCGCGATCCTTCGCCGGCTCGAGCTCCACCGCTTTATTGAGCCACGGCAGCGCCAGATCGGGGCGCGTAACCTTGTCCGAGTACCAACGGCCAGTTTGAAACGCGAGCGCGGCCTTGGCGTCGTCGGCGAGCTCCTCGGCGTCCGCGGACTCGATGCAGTGCCCCAGCACTTCTTCCCAGGCCGTGTAGCGCGACCCCGCGAGCCGCTCGATTTGCTCCACGTAGCGATGGTTCAGCGGATCCGTGCAGAACGCCTGCGTGGCAGCGACCAGCGCCTGCTCGCTCTCTTTCAGTTCGTGCGCGTACAAGCGGCCGATCTCGGCGAAGTACTCGGCTTTCTGCTGTTGAGTCTTGGCGATGTCGGTGCGCTCGAGCAGTGACTCGATCAGTTCCTCGAACTTGCCGAGGCGCTTGCGCAAACGATCCAGCGCTTCGACGACCTGCGTGTCTTCGGGATCGAGCTTGACCAGGCCCTGATAAAGCTTCTCTGCTGCGTCGTGTTTGTCGCCAGCTTCGTACAGCCGCGCCGCGCGGGCGAGCAGCCTGCGCACGGTGCGGTCGCTGCCCGGTGCGTTCACTGCGCGCACTTCGCGTGCGACACCGTAAAAGCCATCCGCCAACCGCACGGGGGACACACCAAGGTCGATCAACGCCTCGATTTCGGCGATCTTTTGCTCGTCCCAGTCGTGCGCGATCAAGCCCTGTAGCCGCTCCTCCACCATCTCGTCCGCGACCGCGCTCGGCGGGCGTTGCGAGGCGCGCCACAGCCGGCGCAGACCTTCCGCGGCTTCACTCGCGTGTTTCGGCCGCAGCACACGGTCTTTGTCGAGCAACTGCCGAATGAAGCCGTCCACGTCCGGCGTCGCGCCGTTGCCGGGCGCAGCAAACGCCAGCGACTCCGCTTCTTCCGAAAGATGCCCGAGCGCGACGTCGATCGCAGTACCCGTAAATGGGGGCCTGCCGCTGATGGCGTGATAAGCGAGCGCGCCGAACGCGTACACGTCGCTCTCCGCACCGAGCGTTTCTCCGCGCAGCAACTCGGGGGGCGCCGTGCTGAGCCAACTCGGCGCTGGCGTTCGACCAAGTCCGAGCAAGCCTGAACGCAAGTGGTGCGCGCCAGCGTCGAGCAACAGCACACGCGGCGTGCCGGGGTTCGCGTCCGTCACCAAAATGTTGTCGGCGTGCAGCGCGCCGTGCACCACGCCCGCCTCGTGCAGCGCGCCGAGCGCCTCCAGAATCGCCCAAAAGAACGGCAATAACTCGCTGAGATGACGTCCACCCCGCTCGGCGATCAGCCTCGAGAACGGCTCGCCATCGCGGAAATCCTGGCTCACGCCCACGAGTCGTCCGGACGGCTCCAGCGTGCCCGCCCACACAGAGGTCGGCAGGCCGTCGTGTCGAACCGCGCCCGCGATGCGCGACGCAGCCAGATAACTCTGCAAATCGCGGCGGCGCGAGCGGGCTGCGCGCGACAAGCGGCGCACCCGGAGGTCGTTGCCCCCGCGGTGGACGCGGTACACGCTCCCCGTCGCGCTCTCTCCCAGTTGCTTGAGCACGAGCAGCTCGCCGAGCTCGTCCCCTTCACGCGGACGCTCAGCGGAATCCAGCGCCCCATTGTGCAGCTTCTTCAACAGCTCCGCCGGCAGCGTGCGGCGCGATGACAGAACTGCCTCGACCAGCGCGTCGAGCGCGTCGAGCTCCAGGCAGCGCTGAGCCAGCGCGCGCGCGAACGAAGCTTTACCCGATGCGCCGCCCACCTCGTTCGGATCCAACCCCAACAACCCCGCGCTCAGAGCCTTGAGCTCCTCGAGTTCGAACTGACGCTCGAGCTCCGCGCTCAGCGAATCAACCACCATCTGCTGCTCCTCGACTCCGCTCCGGGGTCGCGCACTTCCGCCCACCTTCCGGTGGGTGGTGAGCACACGACGTCATCATTGGGAGGTGAGGCTTACCAGCGCATCCTCGAGGGTTCCAGTGCGAGCGCATGGAGCCGCTCGTTCCACGAATGCGGAATCAATACAACCACACTGCAACAACCGCGTTTCTACAGCTCGAAGCAGTTATTGCGACAAACTCCGTTATTGCAGGCTTGGGCGGGATCAGCGCACGCATTCCCGTCGCCACAATGAGCCAGACAGGTGTACTCAGGGATCTGACAGGCGCCGTGCCCGCAGCCAGCTAAGCACTGTCGACCGAAGGATTGCCCGTCGGGGCAGATCGAGCTGCTGGCGCATTCCAGGTTGCTGCAGATCAGCCGACCATCCTCGCAGGTGCAGGTATTACAAGCGCTTTCTGGATGTTTGATGCCGGTTTGGCCGTTGGGATATTGCGCACCCAGTACGCGGCAAGAACGTCCGAGTTGCGGAGCCACCGCGCAAAGCCCCTGAGGCGAGCAATACGAGCGCTGTGGCTCCGGGCACGGACCACACACCACGCCGTTGCCGCAGCCCGCGCTTTCGTACTGCGCTTGCAGCGAGCCGAGCGCCTCGAGCGCCGTCTTGTTCGCGGGATTGGCGAACGTGATGCAACCACACGTCAAGCTGTCGCCGATGGAAAGGGTGCACTGCACGCTGTCGAGCGACGGGTCGCAGCGAGCGGCTTCATTCAACGTGGCTTGATACTTCGTCGTGAAGTCGGAGCAGGAAAAGCAAGCGCGGGCGGTGCACTGGACGCTGTTCGCAACGCCACAAAAGCACGTATTACAGCCGTCCCCCGCGGGGAAGGTCGCAGGCACTGCGTAGATCTTCCCGTTGTACTCGCAGGTAGCGGTCGTACCGCCTTCGGTGTTGCCGCCGGAGCCTGCGATCGGTGGCGCACCACCGTAGCTCTGGGTGACGCCACCTCCGCTTTGTGTACTGCCACCTACTTGCGACTTGCCACCCTTGCCGGCAGTGCCGCCACCTCCCGGTGCCCCGCCCTGAACGATAGGCTCTTCTGACTCCGAGCGACCTCCGCAAGCGACACCTGACAACGTGATCACGCTCAGTCCGCTGATTAGGCCCAACCTGTGCCAAAGACTCGCCATTGCGCTGTGCTCCCGGGTGCGGGTTCGGGTTCTGCAACTTCCCTGCCCGTCGAGTAGATGACGTGACATCCGAAGAATTCGCAATGAAACGCGCTTTTTCTGCGTAACCAGGTCCGAAGCTTGAGGGTGCCCAGTGCCGGGGGTAGGATGACTCGCCGCAATGTCGACGGGTATTCCGCAAGTTTTGGCTGGAAAGTACCGGCTCCTCGCGCCTTTAGGGAGAGGTGGTATGGGCCAGGTGTTCCGGGCGGAACATCTCTCTCTGCATTCACCCGTCGCTATCAAGCTGATCAGCGAAGACCTGATGCAGAACCAAGACGGCGTGAACCGCTTCATGCGGGAGGCTCACGCGGCTGCATCCATCCGTAGCCCGCACGTCGTCCAGATCCTGGATTTCGGCGTCGATCAGGGCTTCCCCTACATCGCGATGGAGCTGCTCGAAGGCGAGTCGCTCGCTGGTCGCTTGGGACGACTGGGCCGCATTTCGCCGGCCGAGACAGCGCGCATCATGACGCACGTGGGGCGAGCCATGACCCGCGCGCACGAAGCGGGCGTCGTGCATCGCGACCTGAAGCCCGACAACATCTTCTTGGTCCAGAACGAGGAAGAAGAGCTGACCAAGGTGCTCGACTTCGGCATCGCCAAGTCGACCGCGCCGGGTCCCTCCGGCTCGCAGGGTACGCGCACTGGCGCTGTGCTCGGGACGCCCGACTACATGAGCCCCGAGCAGGCCGAAGGCGCCCGCACGGTGGATTTGCGCACCGACATCTGGGCGATGGGGGTGATCACCTTCGAGTGCATCGTGGGACGTCGCCCATTTTTGGGGGAGAGCTTCGGTACGTTGCTGCTCGCGATCTGCGCGCGCGAGCTGCCGATTCCATCCCAAATCAATGCCGACGTACCGCCCGGCTTCGATGCGTGGTTCGGGCGTTGCTGCGCGCGCGCCCCGGAGCACCGCTACGCCACGGCGCGTGAAGCCGTGCAAGCGTTGCGGCAAGTGTGCGAAGGCGCGCGCCCAGCCTCGAGCCCCAATCTGCAGATGAGCGCGGAGCGCACGATTCCGGTCGCGACTCCGTTGGATTTGCCCTCCGGTCAGCGCCTGCCGCCACCGAACTACGCGCCACCGAACTACGCGCCGCCCAACTACACGCCCGCGAATCTGCCGAACTTCACGCCGCCGAACTTCACGCCGCCCAATCTGGCGCCGGCGCAGACGTGGGACGCGCCTCCCCCGCGCACGGGTCCCGGCGCTCGCAAAGCTGCCCTCGACACCAACGTTCCGCTGAGCGTCACCGAACGTGAGCTCAGCGACAGCTCATCCGGTCTGGGTGCGAAGCTCGCGATTGGGCTAGCCGCGCTGGCGCTGCTCGGCGGCGGCGGGCTTTGGTACGCGCTCAGCCGCGGCGACGAGACTACGGACCAACAAGTCGGCAGTCCAACACAGCCGAGTACGACGGTCAGTGGCACGCCTTCCGCTGCGCCCAGCGCCACGACCGTGGAGCTCCAGCCGACTCCGGACGCGACGCCCACCGCGTCGCCCGACGTCAGCGTTGCTCCCACGTCGGCAGCGCCGCCGCGCCCCGCTACGCCGAGAACACCAGCACAACCCGCGCGCCCCAATCGTCCGCAACCGCAGCAACCGCAACCCCCACGCGATGTGGAAGCCCCGCGTTACCCGCAAGTGCAGCCCACGCGCCCGCCAGTCAATCTCGGCATCTGAAACCAGCCGAGCCGGTTTCCTAGAGCCCTTCTCGAACGCGAAAATGGCGTACGTGCACGTATTCGTTTTTGCGCGTCCGAGCTCGCCCCTTTGCGGCCACACTCGACGAACCCTGAACTTCGTCCGGCAGCTCGTCTGCAGGTTCGACGTTTCGTTAGATTTGGTGGGTCTCGCGCGATGTCGTGAAGCGCCGGACCCAACCCCAAAAATTCACCACTGAATACGCGCGCGGACGATGTGCGCTTCGTCGTTGTTCGCGTCGGCGAACAACACGTCGTCGCCGAGCACGATGGGCGCCACGCTCGGCGCCACGCTCGAGAGCTGCAGCCATTGCGTGAGCGCGCCCGAAGCCTTGCCGTCCCAGCGCATGCCCTGCAGCACGCCTCGACCGCCTGAGTCGAGCAACGCCGCCACCACGCAGTGTTCGGCGCGGCAGCCCAGCCCCACCGCGCGCGGATCACCCTCGATGCTGAGGTTATTGCTGGCAGTCACCGCGCCCTGCGCATCCAGCGTGAGCAACTTCAACTCACCCGAGTCGGCGGCTTCGCCGCGCTCCAAATACGCTAGCGCGAAGCCTGCGCCGAACGGTGACAACGCTGGCGCAAACGAGTGCGTGCGCGTGTTGCTGAGGCGCTGCTCCTTGCCTTCGGGGCTCGCGTCACGTTTCGAGAGCAGCGCCGTGAAGATATCCGCGCGACCCGCCAGCTCCTCGGTGCGCGCCTCGGCCCAAACCAGCCGCAAGTTGGTGCCGTCGTAGCTCAGAGCTAGATCGGAAGCGCTGCCCATGGCGGTGGTGATGCGCTGATCCTTGGCAATGCGATTCAGTCGCGCGTCGACCTTGGCGGCGTACACGTCGGAGTCGCCGCTGCGCTCGTCGGCCCAAGCGATCACCCAGCCGTCACCAACCCAGTGCGCCGTGATGGCGCCCAGATCACCCGGTTTGCGCGTGAGCATCTTCTGCTCGCGCCGCGCGCCGTCCTTATCCAGCAGCGTCAAGAACACCTGCGGCACGCCAGCATCCAGGCCCGCCCACACCACCAGCAGCTCTTCACGCGCCGGATCGCCTGGTGCGAGCACCACGCCGCCCGGCGAATGCGCGCGGATGGAGATCGGTGAGGCCTTGAGCGCCTGGCTCGGGCGCACCGCTCGCGGCGTGAGCTCGGCGACGGCGAGCTCGGCGCGCAGCGGCTCCATGCGGCCGTCCACGGCGGGCTTCGTGAGCTTACGCCACGGCGAGGTCGCATCGAACTGGGTGATGCTGGCGAGGTACGAGCGTTGCGGCAGCTGCGCGGTGCTGAACGCGGCGATCGACGACGCACGGCTCACTACTTGGTGTTCGCTCACGAACGGCGGCTTCGGCTTCGCGCTGACTTGCGCCGGCGAGCGCCAGACGGAACTCTTTCCCGTCAGCACTGCGCTGAACACCGGCGCCGGCGCCTGCCCCAGCGCTGCCAAGGAAAAGCAGCCTTGCTGAGTACAGCCGAGCCCGAAGTTGAGCTCCGCGGGTTGCCCGTCGAGCGGCAAGAGCCGCAGCGGTTCGGTCTCCCGCACTTGCAGAGCGGCATCGAACTGCACGTAAGTCGTCGCGAGCTTGGCGCTGGTGGTTTCGCCCTTGCGCTGCGCCGAGGCCAGCGTCAGCGCCACGAGTCCGTTCGGCCCGACCGCAAACTCGGGGATGCCGCCGTCGCTCCCGACGTATTCGAGTTCCGCTTCGCTGCCTTGCTTGCGCCCATCTGCCGCCAACGCAGCGATCGAAAACCGGCGTTGACCCTCTGGCTCGCCCTGAATCCGTTCCCACACGGCGTAGGCGCCGCCGGACGGCGTGAGCGGCGGCACCAGCCGCAGCAGCGCTTGTTCGCCGCGCGGCTCAGTGAGCGGCTGTGGCGGCGCTGACAGTTGGCCTTTGAAATCCAGCGCAGCCGTGAACACGCGCGGCTCGAACGGGCGCAGATCCGTGTAAGCGATCAGCACGCGCTCACCCACCCGCACCGCGTCCAAATCCAAGTCCACCGCACCTTGCTGAATCAAGACCGAAGGCGCCGCTTGGCCGTTGCCGTCCACGGCCGTCGCCCGCAGGCGGTTATCCGAAGACGCGGTTCGCTCGCTCGTTCCCCGCTGCTCCTCGCGCGGCTCCGCGGAGAGCAGCAGCGCTCCGGCGCCGGTCGAGGCGACTTGCCAAGCGCGCGCCGCTTTCACCAGCGTGCTGCTCTTTCCGGGTTGGCATTTGGCGTCGAGGGCGGTCACGCGCAGCTCCGCGTGCGCTTGTTTGCCGCGCGTCGCAGAGAACAGCAACGAGCCACTCTCGGTCCTGACCAGCTCGAGCCAAATCACGCGCTCGGCCATGCGCGCCAGCGGCACGCTGGGACCCAGCGCTTCGCCCGCTGCACCCACGCACAGCAGCTCCAGCTCATCGCCGTTCTTCCAAGGCGCGCTGTAGGCGATGGCGTAGCCCGCAGCGTGAGGTCGCACGGCCACTACGCCCAGCGCGCGCGGCAAGCGCCCCAGATTCACGGCCTCGCCCTGCGGCACGCCGCGCGCGGACAGCGCTCGGCCCAACAACTTGTGTTCGTCGCCGTCGTGCACCCACACCACCAGCGCGCCCGACTCCCGCACGCCGAGGTAGGGACCGAACGTCACGCCCGGCGCTCGAAACAGCTCGGTCGCGTCCAGCGGCGCCGGGTGTGCGCTGGCCTTCGCGGCTTCGCTGCGCGCCTTGACCATCGGCACTGGCGCGCGCGCGGCTGACACCGGTTCTTTGGCGGCGCAACCCAGCGAGCCGACGACGGCCAACGCGCAGGCCGCACGATGCATGTTGGTAGGGGAAATCAACGAATTTCGGCGTGGTGGAAAGAAGGTGCGGCCAGGAAATCCAAGGCAGCACCTCCTACCACAACGCCGAACGGGACTCAGTGCGGAACGTCGTACCTGCAGTCGCCGCCGCAGTTGTCGCCACCATCGCACTGCTCGCCGTACATCGGCTGCACGCGACCGTCACCGCAGTACGGGGCGCGGCGGCACGAGGTGCTGCAACCGGAGGCGCCATACGGCACGTCGCCGTTCTCGTCGCCGTTGTCGCACTCTTCCGGGCCGTTCTTGTCACCGTCGCCGCAGTAGTCCGCGATGGTGCAGTCCTCGTTGCAGGTGCCGTAGCTACCGTCGTTGACGCCGTCGTCGCACTCGTCCGGATAGTCCTGACGACCGTTACCGCACTTCCAGTGGCAGGTGGCGTCGCACTCGCTGTCGGGTCCGGCGTTCTTGGCGCCGTCGTCACAATCTTCACCAGTGTTCTTCTTGCCGTCTCCGCAGTTTGGCAACTCGATGGCCATCTTGCAGTCCGGTGAGCAGGAGCCGGGCTGACCATTGTTCACGCCGTCGTCGCAGCGCTCACCCTTGTCGGCATCGACCGCGCGATCGCCGCAGTACGGTGCCGGGCGGCAGCTGATGGTGCACAGGTTCGGTCCGTACGTGGACATGATGCGCGGGTCGAGATTGCCCTCGTCCCCGTCGTCGCACACCTCGCCGGCAGCGTCTTGGATCACGTGGTCGCCGCAGCGCGGACCGTACGAGCAGTCCATGTTGCAGGTGCCGTACTCGCCCGTGTTGCTGTCCTTGCCGTCGTCACAGTCTTCCGAGTTGGTCTTGAAGCCGTCGCCGCAGAACGGTCCCTTGGTGCAGTCGCTCTTGCACTTGCCATAGCCGCCGGTGTTGTTGGCCGTGCCGTCGTCGCACTGTTCGCCCGACTGCAGCGTGCCGTCGCCGCACTTGAGCGTGCAGTTCGCATTGCACGAAGGATCGTTCTTGGGATCGCACTGCTCGCCGTTCGAAACGACGCCGTCACCACAACGCGGCCCGAGCTTGCACGTTGCGGAGCACTTGCCGTAAGCGCCGGTATTGTTGGCGGTGCCGTCGTCGCACTCTTCGTTGCCGTTGGGCTTACCGTCACCGCAGAACGCGGGCTTCTTGCAGCCAGGTGCGCAGGCGTTGGCGCCGCCACCGTAGGTGCTGGTGTTGAGACCGTTGTCGCACTCTTCACCCTGGTCCATCTGCCGAGCGCCATCGCCGCAGAACGGGCCGCGCTGGCACGCCGTCGTGCATTTGCCGTAAGTGCCGCTGACAGGCGTGGGCGGGACGTTGGCGCTCCCTTCGTCGCAGGCTTCGTTGCCGGTGGGGACGCCGTCGCCGCAGCGCGGCGTGCAGGTGGAGCCGCCGAGCGAGAAGTTCTTGAGTTGCAGGCGGTAGTTGGAAGCGCAGCGGTTGCGCTCCGCTTGGAACACGCCGATCTCGTAGATGGCGTTTTCTTGCAGGTTCAACGCCGTGCCAGAGCGGTCCGTGGTAGCGGCGTTCAGGATGACGGAGCCCGGCAACGCGCCGTGAATGCCGCCGATGTCGACGACCAGGCGACCGTTCACGAACACGAACACGTCGTCGTCACCGCGGAAGCTGAGCGTGGCGTTGTCGGCCGCGTGGTACTGAAACCAGTAGCGCACCTCGCTGGAGAAGAAGAAGTTGTGGTTGTCGGCGCCGCCGTCAGGTGAGCTACCGCCGCAATCCGCGCCCTTGATGCCCGTCCCAGAGTTGGGCTGGCCGTCGAGCGGGAAGAAGCCGTCGCAGTTCGCGCCGCAGTCCGAGCCGTCGCGCAACATGTAGTTGCTGTCGAACAAGAACGTATCGGCATCCCCGGCGACGCACATCGGGCGCGGATTGCCGGCGCCGATGCAGCGCACCAACGAAAGGTCAGAAGGCACGGTGGTGGCGAAGGTGCTGTCCGTGAACCACTGCGCGAAGCTGGTGCCGTCCTTCACGCTCTTCATGCAGTAGTAGGTACCGGCACGGCGCAGGAACGGATTGGCGCTGCCGGTCGCGTTCAACGCGCAGGCGTTCAGCACCGGTTTGCCGCTCAGGTTGATGCCACCGACGACGTCTGCGTTGACGCCTAGCCCCGTCCTGGCAAAGCCCATGGTCAGGCCGTCGAAGGGGTTGCCCGTGGAGTAGCGGTTCTGGTCGGTCCCGGTGCCGGGCGAAACCCAGGTAATCGATCCCCACTGGTAATCGGGATGGCCGGTGGTGCCCGCGGCCTCCACTGGCGGACCGGCGGCGAAATCGCGGAACGTAGCCGGCAGCGTCAGAATGTTGGAATCGCCTGCGGTGGTGCAGGTGAAGCCAGCTTCTTGGCGACAGGTGGCGGAGCAGCCATCACCTGGGCGAGTGTTGCCGTCGTCGCATTGCTCTTGACCCGGGAACACCAGGCCGTCGCCGCAGACCGCAGAGCAAGCTTGGCGGACGCCGGCCGCGTTGGTGCACTTCGGTTCGTTCGTGCAGCTGGGTGAGCAGCCGTCGAACGGATCGTCGTTGCCGTCGTCGCACTGCTCGTAACCTTCGGTCTTGCTGTCGCCGCAGACGGTGCGTTTGCAGTAGGGCGTAGCGCCGGTCGTGCACACCCAACCGCGCTCCAGCTGGCACGTCGTCGAGCAACCATCACCGTTGGTGGGCGTCGCCTGGCTGTCGTCACATTGCTCCGTGCCGGCGACGATGCCGTCGCCGCACTTGGCGGCTGCGCACTTGCCACCCGCTGGGCAGATCCAACCGACCTCTAGCAGGCAGGTCGCCGAGCAGCCGTCGTTCGACACCTTGTTGCCGTCGTCGCACGTCTCCGTCCCCAGCACTTTCTTGTCGCCGCAGACAACCAGGTTGGTGCATGGGCCTGCTTCGGGACAGCTCCAGTTGTCAACGACTCGGCAGCTAGCGGTGCAGCCGTTGGTTCCGACCGCGGCGCCGTTATCGCACTCTTCACCCGGATCGTTCTTCCCATCGCCGCAGCGCGCGACTTGGACGCACTTCTTGCCCCATTCGCAGGTGTAGCCGTCTTCCACCACGCACGTCGCGGTGCAGCCGTCGCCCGGCGTCGTGTTGCCGTCGTCGCAGAACTCGTTGCGGCCTTGGCGACCGTCGCCGCACATGTCTTCCGGCACCTCGATGCACGGACCGCCCACGCCTTGCGCCGTGGGGCAGGTGTGGCCCGGCTCGACCTGTTTGCAGTCAGCGCTGCAGCCATCCCCGTCGGCGGTGTTGCCGTCGTCGCACGCCTCATTGCCGGTGACCTTCGTATCACCGCAGATCAGTGTGCTGACGCAAGGCTTGCCTGGCTCGGGGCAGGTGTAGTTCGGCTGGATCTGGCACTTGCCGTTGCAGCCGTCACCGACGCGCGTGTTGCCGTCGTCGCATTGCTCGCCGGTGGTGATGCGCCCGTTGCCGCAGTATTCGTCCGCAACGCACAACTCTCCGGGGGTCGGACAGCGGTAGCCCTCTTCGCGCTCGCAGATGTCGCTGCAGCCGTCATCGGACGCCGTATTGCCGTCGTCGCACGTCTCGCCCGATTGGATCTTCTTGTCGCCGCATACGGCAGGTTCCGTGGTCTGTCGGCAACCCGTGGCGTCACAGCTCCACCCTGGCTCCACCGCGCAGTTGGGTGAGCAGCCGTCACCCGCGTCCGTGTTGCCGTCGTCACAGACCTCGCCGCCGGTGACCTGATTGTCGCCGCACTCCACGGTGTAGACGCAGGGCTCGCCCTCTTCCGGACAGTCGTAGCCCGGCTCGATCTTACACATCGAGGTACAGCCATCGGCGGGCGCGCGGTTGCCGTCGTCGCAGCCCTCGCCCACCCCGATCTTCCCGTCACCGCATTCCGCGGTCGGGTTGCACTCGTCGCCTTCGCAGGGGGCAGCGCCGCCAGTTCCGGGCGTGTTGCCATCACCGGCGAAGCCGATCACCAGCGTGCCGCCTGTACCGCCGCCACCGCCGCCCGACTTGCCACCCGTCATCACGGTTGGATCCGTCTCCGAGGGCACCTCCGGGTTGGAGCCGCAGCGCATTAGGGAGACCGCCAAGGTTGCCGGAAGCAACCAACCACCAATTAGACGAGTGACTGAAGCCATGACGAATAGCTGCTCTTCTGCGGAGGCACCGCCCCCGCCGAACGACGCCTCAAAGACGAAACCCGAGCGTTTTCCCTATCACGAACTGAGCTTTTGGCACTGGGTTCGCGCCCAAGCGCTTCAGATTTTTTGGAGTTGCTGCAGGTCTGAGTTTTGTTGGTGAATGGGGCCGCGGTCGGTTGGTGAATGGGCACGCGGTCGGTTGGTGAATGGGGCCGCGGCCCCATTCACTCCGGCTGGGGACTGCCTCTAGTCCGGCTGGGGACTGCCTCTAGTCCGGCTGGGGACTGCCTCTAGTCCGGTTGGGGACCGCATTCACTCTGGTTTCCTGCTTATCGAAATCCAACCGTTCGGCGGATCGGTGTGTTCACGGTCAGGGCTTTGGAGGTTCGGCCTGAACGCGACTAAGGTCGCTCGAGCTTGGCAACGTTCACGCTCGCTCAACGCCTGCTGCTCGCTACGGGCATGCTCACCGTGGCGGCGACCACGGGACTTGGCTACGCCGTTCGCGAGGCGTTCCGCCGCACCGAAGAGCAGCGCTTCCAGGCGGAGTTCGCGGCGGCGCGCGTGCAGGTCCAAAGCGCGCTCGAGCGCGAGTTTCACGCGCTGCCGGCGTTGATCAGCCCGCATTGCGCCCACGATCCGCTGGTGGACGACGCCCTGGTAGGGCTTTCGGCCGGCGACCTGGAGTCGCGACGATTGTCGCTCAGTTTGCGTTTGCCGGAGCTCGCCAAGGCGCTCGATGTCGACGAGCTGTGGCTGATCACCAATCAGGGCGAGGTCCTCGGTGCGCACCAGCCCGGATTGGTCGGCCAACGCAACCGCGAGCTCGCGGCCCGCGTCATTCAACTAGGTGAGAACGCCGCGCTGACCAACGACGCGCAACCGGCCATCGAAACCGCCTGTCATCGCAGCGAACCACGCAATCCCAAGCGCTGGGTTGGGCTGTTGGCGCGCCGAGGCCTGTCTTCCATGCTGGCGCGGCTCGGCTCGGTTTACGGAGTGTCCCTCGGCTTCGAAGGCAAGCCGGCTACTTTACGCCGCGACGACGTCATGCGTCAAAGCCTGAGCGTCCCCCAACTTGGGGACCGCACGCTGATGGCGAGCCGATCCCGTCAGCCGCTCTTGCTCGCGCTGAGCGAGCTGGATGTGACTTTGATGGTGATTGTCGCAGGCACCGTACTGCTCGCGCTGATCTTGGCCGCGTGGCTGTCACGCGGGTTGGCACGCCCGATGGTGGAGCTGGCTCGACAGGCCAGCGAGGTGATGCGCGGTGAACCGCGGAAGATCGTGGCGGACGGCCCCCGCGAAATCGAGGAGTCCGCTGCTGCGTTCAACCGCGCGATCGACGATTTGATCGCGCTGCGCAGACAGCTCGCTCAGACGGAGCGCGTTGCGGCCTGGCGAGAAATCGCGCGGACCGTCGCCCATGAAATCAAGAATCCGTTGCTGCCGATCCGCGCCGCGATCGAGACGTTGCGCCGTTTACGCGCCCGTAACGATCCGGCCTTCGACGAATACTTCGACGAAGCGACGCACACGGCGCTCTCGGAGGTGAATCGCATCAACACCATCGTCTCGGAGTTCACGCAGTTTGCGAGGCTGCCGCCGCCCGACCCCACCTCCGTCGACTTAGCCGAAGTCGTAAGGTCAGTGGCAGGCCTACATAGTGACCTGGGCGCCACGGTCCGACTCGAGCTCGCGGAGTGTCCGACCGTGCGCGCGGATCGCAATCAGGTCGTTCAGGTACTGACGAACTTGCTGCAGAACGGACTGGATGCCGTGCGTGGGCAAGCCGACGCCGATGTCTTGCTCAAGTTACAAACCGCTGACAATGAGAGCGTCCGCGTGGCTGTGCTCGACAATGGACCGGGCATTTCAGCCGAAATTCGGGAGCGTCTGTTCAGCCCCTACGCCACGACGAAGGCCAACGGGACAGGACTTGGGCTCGCCATCGCACAGCGCCTGGTACTCGAGCACGGCGGCGACATCGGCTACCGGGCGACTGAACCGCGCGGCAGTGAGTTCTGGTTCGAACTGCCCGTGGCGGGGCCGCGGACCGCCCCGGAGAGTTCACCCGGCGGGCCGCTCGAGGTCGTGCGGCAGACATAAGAAACGTGTCCCCGCTTTCAATCCTTGTTTGCTGGTGGCCGGGCCAAGTACCCTGAACCCCTTCGGGAATTACGATGATGCGCGTTACGCGGGGTCAAGTGATCGCGATCCTGGTGCTGGCAGCAATCGCTGCCGCAACCACTTTGGCTGCCGGATTCGACCAGCGCTTCATCGGCTATGCGTTCGTCATGGTCGTGAGCGGGGCGGCAGCGGTACTGCTCGCCTCTGGAGGCGAGGCCGGTGTTTCGGCGGAGGCTGTCTCCGTGGTGCGCAGCGCAGTGCGCAAAATGAACGACGGTCGCCGGCCGGAGCTGCCGCCGGGCGTGCCCGCCGAGCTGATCAGTTTGTATGAAGCGCTCGGCGACTACTTCGACGACAGCAAAAAGGGCCCCGACATGTCGGCGGTGGTCGAAGCCGCGCAAGGAGCCAACACGGCCGTGCGCTCCCTGACGGATGGTGTAGCCGCACAGTTCGGAGCGACCGAAGAGACTTCGCGCCTGTTGAAGGAGATGGCCGGCGCCCACAACGAAATCGCGACCAACGTGGAGATGCTCGCGGCGGGCGCGGAACAATCCAGCTCCTCCGTACTGGAGATGAACGCGACCACGGACGAGGTCACCGAGAACATCGGGGAGCTCGCCTCTGGCGTGCGCGAAACCGTCGCCTCGATCGAGGAGATGGCCTACTCAATCAAAGAAGTCGCCAAGAACGTCGACGCGCTCTCGCTCACGGCCGAGGAAACCAGCTCCAGTATGAACGAGATGGACGTTTCCATCGACCAGGTGCAATCGAACGCCAACGAAACGGCGCGCCTGTCCGAGGAAGTGGCGCAAGACGCCGAACGCGGCGCCGAAGCCATCTTGAAGACGATCGGCGAGATTTACCGCATTAAAGAGAGCAGCCAGGAAGCCGTGGCCGTGATCTCGAACCTGGGGTCACGCATCGACGCCATCGGTCAGATCCTGAACGTGATCGACGACGTCGCCGAACAAACCAATTTGCTCGCGCTGAACGCCGCCATCATCGCCGCCCAGGCCGGTGAACACGGCAAAGGCTTCGCCGTCGTCGCCGACGAGATCAAAGATCTCGCGGAGCGTGCCGGCGCCAGCACCAAAGAGATCGCCGACCTGATCAAGACGATTCAAACGGAGAGCCGCAACGCGATTCAAGCCGTGGAGCGCGGCGCTCTCAACGTCGACCGCGGCGTGGAAGTGTCGAACGAAGCCGAACGCGCCCTCAAGAAGATTTTGGAGAGCTCGCAGAAGAGCACCAACATGGTCCGCGCCATCGCGCGCGCCACGGTCGAGCAGGCCAAGGGCAGCAAGCAAGTTACTGATGCGATTGGACGCATCGCTGCCACCGTGCAGCAGATCGCCGCAGCCACCGCGCAACAAGCGCGCGGCTCGGAGCTGATCATGAAGAGCGGCGAAAAAATGCGCACCATCGCGCAGCAGGTCGAACGCTCCACGCAAGAACAGAGCAACGGCAGCCGCCAACTCAAACAAGCCATCGAGAACATCAACGCGATGGTCACTCAGCTCAACAACGCTCACCGCTCATTGCACCGCGGCTCCGAACGCGCCCTCAACGCCTCCGCGCAGATCGAAGAGCTCGCACGTCGTCAAGACGCCGCGCTCCGCGACCTGGTGACGCACGTCGAGCGCGTGCGTCGAGTCTCCTCCTAGCTGATAGCCGTCGCGCCCTGTGGGCATGGCGCTTGCACTCCGCATAGGGAGTTCGACCATGGGGATCTATTCGCATCGCATCGCCGCCACCGCCCTGCTCGCCTGCGCCATTCTCGCGCCCGTCGCCTGTAGCGACAGCGAAGGCGACACCCCAAGCGGCCTTGGTGGGGGCGGGTCGAGCGCAGGCGGAGCACGCACTACCGGCGGTACGGCTCAAATCGAAGGCGGCAGCACGGCCAGCCTGGCAGGCAGCGGTGGCGCTGGAGGCGAAGACTCGACCGCGGGCGGGACCGCTGCCGGCGGCTCCGCGGGAGACTCCGGCAGCGCGGGGACCGCGACTGCGGGCGCGCCACCTTGTGACGGCAGCTGCATGGGTGCCACACCCGTGTGCAACGTCGTCTCCAACAGCTGCGTCCAATGCCAGACCAACACTCACTGCACGGAGTTAGATCCCGCGGACGGAGCGGCGGGTGGCCCTGGCCTGACGCCTTTCTGTAAGGCCAACACCAATACCTGCGTCGAGTGTCTGAAGAGCGCTGACTGCGGTGCGCCCAACCCTTTCTGTGACACGGAGACCAACACCTGCGTCCCCTGCCTCAGCAACGCCGACTGCACCGACGCGAAAGCCCCCCGCTGCGATACACGCACGCACACCTGCGAAACCTGCAAGCAGAGCAGCGACTGCACGGGCATCAAGGACAAGTCCGTCTGCGCCGAGGACGGCGAGTGCGTCCAGTGCACGCACGAAGACTTCACCTCCTGCGGCAGTGAAGCCGGAACACCGTTCGTGTGTGACAGCAAGCTGCGCAGTTGTACGAAGTTCAAGAAGGGCAGCGCTGGGATCTGCCAACCGTGCGTCGGCGACGCGCAATGCAGCCCTGGTCGCCTGTGCGTCGAGGACGAAGTCACGACGTCTGCGGGACCTGTCAGCCTCGGCTACTTTTGCCAGTGGAAGAAAGGCGACACCACGAACGGCGCCCCCGCCAGCTGCGGCGCGGCGCCGCCGTTCGTCGGAACAGCGACGGCCGCGACGAGCGCAGACGGCGCGGTGGCCGACATCTGCGTGCTACGCAGCAGCTCCTGCAAAGCCTACACCGACTACAGCAGCAAGAACTGCGGCCAAGAAGGCGCCGCCAACGACTCCCTCTGCGGCGCTGCTGCTCCCGTCGACGGAGTTTGCCGACAGTTCGACGAGACCACGTTTTTCTGCACGATGCCGTGCGGCGGCAACATCGATTGCAAACCCGGCAAGACCTGCGTGGATGACGTCTGTTCATTTTGAGCCGTCGACAGGCGTAAAGCGCAGCTCGAGCCCGCGCTGTTTTGCTTCGCACACCACGAGCCCATCAGGCAGTGTGAATAGATCTCCGAGCGTGGTGTAGTCCGCCTGGCGGAGTCGACTCGTTGCCAGCGATCTTCCCGCAGCTGCATCGATATACGCGACGGTGAGCCCGCCCACGTCGCTCGGCAAAGCAACCTTGTAGCGCAGGCGCGAAGGCGCGCGCTCCACGCTCAGTTCACCGGACTTGACGCTGCCGTCCAGCGCTATGTCCGTGCAACTCACTTCGCTTGGCGACTGACAATACGCGTAACCGTGACCCGCAGAGTCCGCGTAACAGATGCGAACGAGACCAGAGCTGGGCGGCGCCGCGCTGCTCGACTCCAAGTCCACGAACAGTGAGTCATCCTGCGCGACGAGTAGCCGCAAACGCACGTGCGCCTTGCTACCGAACAGCGCGTAACCGGCGTGCTCGTCGATGGTCGTCGCGCAACCGGCCATTTCGAGCCGCTGCCAGCCTGATTCGAGGAACGCTTCGGAGAGGCTTGCCCGGGGGATGCGCCACGCCGGGCCTCGCAGCAGGGGCTTGCACGCGCTGCCACCCCAAACGCTGAGACGACGCGAGCCACGCTGTCGTCGGTAGTCCCAGCTCTCCCGCGTCTCTTCGTGGATATCCGTCATGCGAAAGTAGCTGGAGCTTTGCTCGATGGGCGCGAACGTCTCGAGCGACGCGCGATGGCTACCTCGTGAATGATAAACGCTCATGCAACGCATGGCATGCGCTTCCCAATCCGCCTCCACCTGACGCCGACGCACGCGGACTTTGGCTCGCGGCGGCAACCCGCACCACGCCCCCTGCGCGGTCTCTGCCGTGCAGCCACCCGCAAACAAGCGCCGTTCGGTCACGCGTTGATTCGTATCCCGCGCCACCAACCAAAACTCTTCCAAGGTACAGCTGTCATCGTCGACCCTCTCCTCTGGCAGCGTGAGGCGCCAAACCTCGCGCAATTCCCCGTCAGCCGTCGTCAACCCGCCCACACGCTCTCTCAGTTCGCAGCCGACCCGGTCATCACAGAGCGCTTTCGCCAAACCCTCCATCGGCGAGAGCGGCTCGACTTGCTGCTCGGCCTGGGCAACCGCAACCAGGATCGAGTAAAGCGCGAAAATACGAGGAGCCAACACGCCGCGCGCAGGAGCAACCTCCGTGCCCCCAACCAGCGGCCATTCGCCGCGGTATTTCTGCCTGATCGAGACATGGGCGCGTCATTCGAACCACTGCGACGTGTCGCAAGAGACTCGCCGGGCTAAACCGAGAATGGTTCGACGTCACCTTCCACTGGTCCAGTGACAAAGAACGTATCAGTCTTTGCAAACATGACAGTCAAGCGCATGGACAACGTCGGCATCGTGGTGAACGACATCGATGCCGCCATCGAGTTCTTCAAAGAACTCGGACTGACCTTCGAAGGCCGCATGCCCATCGAGGGCGAATGGGCCGGCCGCGTTACGGGCGTGCGCGGACAGCGCGTCGAGGCCGCGATGATGCGCACTCCCGATGGCCATAGCCGCGTCGAGCTCTCACGCTTCGAAGCTCCAGCCATCGCATCGGATCACCGCACGGCTCCCGTCAACTCGCTGGGGTACCTGCGCGTGATGTTCACCGTCGAGGATATCGACGATACCGTCGCCCGGCTCAGCAAGCTCGGGGCCACGGTGGTCGATGAAGTCGTCAACTACGAAGACATCTACCGGCTCTGCTACATCCGGGGTCCCGAGGGAATTCTGATCGGGCTCGCTCAAGAGCTCGGGCAGCAGACCGCCCGCGTGAACCCCGTGGAACGTTGAACGCCACTCGATGGCGCACCAACCTGAGCGCCGTCGGCTCAAGACTTTTTGGGTCGAAAGCGCAGCAGGGTGCAGTGCTGCGGCAGGTTCTCGACTCCTAGCGGTTCTAGCTCCAACTGCAGACCGGTCTCGAAGTACGGCGTCCCACCGCCCAGCACGACCGGCATCATGTACAGCCGAAACTCGTCCACCAAACCCAGGCGAATCAGGCTCGCCGCGAGAGTTGCGCCGTTCACCTCGATATCGCCGTTCGTCTCCGATTTGAGTTGGCGCACGGTGCGCTCCAAGTCCGCCGTCTCCTTCACGAGCCGCGCATTGGGACCGACGCTCTCGAGCGTGGTGGAGAAGACGACCTTCCGCGTCTGCTGCCAGGCGCGCGCATATTCTTGCTCGACCTCCGGACTGCCCTCCGGCGGAGCGTCCCAGTACCTCATCACCTCGTACATCTTCCGCCCGTAGAGGTTGAGCGCCGTTCGCTCCTGCATTTGGTTGAAGTGGCGGTGCAGGGCCTCCTCCGGCACTGGCAGCCCAATGTCGCCCTGCGCGTTGCCTATGTAACCGTCCACCGAAACTGCAAACCCGTAGAAAATCAGCCCTGCCATCTGTCCTCCTATTCGTGTAGCGGCAAGCATCTAGCTCGCGCGAAGGGTGGCCCACGACGAGTCGTTCAAGGCCCTGACTGAACGCGTCAAACTTGTTCGAGCTGCAGCAGATCCTCGATCGTCTGCCGTTTACGGATGAGGCGCGGCACGTCGCCATCGATGAGTACTTCGGCTGCTAGTGGGCGCGAGTTGTAGTTGCTGGACATGCTGGCGCCGTAAGCACCAGCATCGTGGAAGACGAGGATGTCGCCCACGTGGGCCTCGGGTAGTTGGCGTGGCTGAGGGTGGCCGCCGGCGTCTTGAGTAAAGACGTCGCCAGACTCGCACAATGGGCCAGCAACGAGCGTTGGCCGGCTCGCGCGAGCTTCCACGTCGCCAGCGCGCGCGAGCAACGAGAGCTGGTGGTAAGCGCCGTACATGGCGGGGCGCACCAGATCATTGAAGCCGGCGTCGACCAGCGTGAAGTGATTGTTGCCCATGGTTTTCGCGGCCCGCACCTCGGCGAGCAGCACGCCTGCCTGGGCCGCGAGATAACGACCAGGCTCGATCTCGAGATCTACCGAGTGACCGAGGTGCGCTTCGATCCGGCGGCGCGCGTTGTCCCAAACCGCAAAGTGCGCGCTCGGGTCGATCGGCGCTTCGCCCTGGCGATACGGAATCGGTAGACCGCCGCCACCCGAGACGGCGCGCAAATCACGTCCGGCGCGCTTCACGGCGTGCACCATGGCGTCGCCGACTCGAGCGAGATGTTCGAGGTCGGCGCCCGAGCCAATGTGCATGTGCAAGCCGACGAGGTCGAGCCCGTAGCGATCGACGCGCGCCAGTGCTTCGCCCAGGTTTTCGTGCCAGATGCCGTGTTTACTCGACTCCCCACCGGTGTTGACCTTGTGACTGTGCCCGTGTCCAAAACCGGGGTTGATGCGGAGCCAGACAGGGTGACCACGGCGGCGCTCGCCCAGCTGCGTCAGCATGTCCTCTGAGCCCGCGTTGACCGGCACGCCAGCCTCCAGCACGCGATCGATGATGGCATCGGTCAGGATGTCCGCGGTGTAGACGATCTCGGCGGGCTCCGAGCCCGCACGAAAGCCCGCCGCCAGCGCCCTCGCGAGTTCACCCGGCGACACACAATCGACGAAAGCGCCTGCGCTGCGCAAAAGCCGCAGCACGTGCAAGTTCGCGCAAGCCTTCTGGGCAAAACGCACGCGATCGAAGCTCGCCAAGCTCGCCAGCTGCTGCCTGAGAATGGCAGCATCGTACACGTACACGGGGGTGCCGAACTCCGCGGCAATGTCCAGCAGCAGGCTACGTCGAGCGCGATCCATGCCCGTCGCGTAGCACCGACGCGCGCGAAAATGTAGCGCTTTTAGCGCACCGCCGATGAGTCGCGAGGCATTCCTCGCGACCCTCCAGCTGAAAGTTCAGCTTCGATAGCTCGCCAGCACGGGAAACCTCAAGCACCCTAGCCCGCGCGCAGCGTGACGAGCAGTTCTTGTAGTTGGTCGAACGTCTCGTTCATTCCATCCTTTTCTCCAGAGGCCAACGCAGCGTCGCAAGCTTCCTTCGAAGGATAGAGGTCGTGCAGAATGATGAGTGTCGTGTCGCCCTGTTCCTCG
>Ga0247764_1000131_pt1 | contig 27203 bp, 22 predicted proteins | sample UWRJL051202B4_FD_179932 | JGI IMG/M metagenome (GOLD analysis project Ga0247764, IMG submission 179932) | Plant litter microbial communities from Arlington Agricultural Research Station in Wisconsin, United States - UWRJ-L051-202B-4 | ecosystem: Environmental > Terrestrial > Plant litter >...
CGACTTTCGCCGTATATGCGGCCGTACAAGCGCCCGCTCGTAACTTGCATCGTCCTGTCGGTGGTGGGTCAGGTGCTGATGGGCTTGCTGCCGCTGCTGCAGAAGATCATCGTAGACGACGCGGTGGTCACGCAGAAGCGTCCGCTCTTGCCGTGGCTGTTTGCGTTGGCTGGCCTCGGTGGCGTCAGCTTCGTGCTGCATTACTACCGGCGCTACCTGAGCGCGAAAAATAGCTTGGATTTGCAGCATGATTTGCGGGTCGCGATCCATCGCCACCTGCACGTGCTCGATTTTGCTCGTCACGATCAGCTGTCCAACGGCGATGTGATGTCGCGCGCTGCAGGGGACGTGACGCTGATCCAGATGTTCTTGAATCAGATCCCGCTGCTCGCGGCGAATCTGACGCTGCTCCTGGTTGCGGTCGGGGTGATGTTCGCGCTGTCGCCGTTGCTCAGCCTGGTCATCGCCGTCTTCGTGCCGCTGTTCTTGGTTTTGGCCGTGCGTTTTCGCGATCGGATCTTTCCCGCGAGCTTCTGTGACCAGCGCCTGTCCGGCGCGGTCGCTGGTGTGGTGGAGGAGGCCGTCTCCGGCGCACGCGTGGTGAAGGCTTTCGGACAAGAGCAGCGTGAGCTGAAGCTGCTGATCGACCGCGCCACGGAGCTATTTCGTTCGCGACTGCGAACGGCGCGTCTGACCGCGCGCTATTCTGCAACGCTGCAAGCCCTGCCGGCGCTCGCGCAGATCGGGGTGCTGCTGCTGGGCGGGACGTTGGCGCTGCGGGGCCAGATCACGCTCGGCGTGTTCTTGTCATTTTCCAGCTACTTGATTCAGTTGCTGGCGCCAGTGCGCCTGCTTTCAGGCATGTTGGCCAGCAGTCAACAGGCTCGCGCCGGCGCTGAACGCGTGCTGGAGTTGCTCGAGCTACAGCCGATCGTCGCGGAGCGCGAAGGCGCGAAGAAGCTCGAAAACTGTCGAGGTGAGCTCGAGATCTCTTCCGTGAGCTTCGCTTATCCGCAGTCGGAGCCGTTGCTGACGGACATCTCCTTGCGTATCCGCGCTGGCGAACGGCTCGGCATCGTCGGCGGTTCTGGATCCGGCAAAACTACGCTCGCTCTGCTGCTGGCTCGCTTTCACGATCCCAAGAGCGGTGTCGTGCGCCTGGACGGCGACGACGTGAAGGAGCTGTCGCTCGACTCGCTGCGCCGCCAAGTCGGCATGGTGTTCGAGGAATCGTTCCTGTTCTCCACGTCAATTCGCGAGAATATCGCGTTCGGGCGTCCCAACGCGAGTCAAGCCGAGGTCGAAGCGGCGGCTCGCGCGGCGCACGCGCACGACTTCGTGACCGCACTACCACAAGGCTACGATACGCGAGTCGGTGAGCGCGGCTGTACGCTCTCCGGAGGCCAACGTCAGCGCATCGCGCTCGCCCGCGCGATCCTGGCCAATCCCAAGGTTCTGGTGTTGGACGATGCCACTTCGGCCATCGACGCGCAGACCGAAGAAGCCATCCATCGCTCGCTCGATTCCGTGATGCAGGATCGCACGACGATCATCATAGCGCATCGCCAGTCCACGCTACGCTTGACGACGCGCGTGGTCGTGCTCGAGGCGGGTCGCGTGGTTGCGGATGGCACCCATCAAGAGCTCCTGAGCTCATCGGCTTTGTACCGCGAGCTCTTGGCTGGGCCGGAGCTCGAGGCGGACACGCTCGACGCCGTCTTGCGCGACGCGAGCGTGAGCGACGAAGTGGATCCGCAAGCTTGGCCGGCGCACGCGGCCAAGGCGGCTTCGGAGCGTTCTGCCAGCGTCGACAGCGCCGTGAGTCTGGCGGCCATGAAGAGCGTTCAGGCCGGTGGTGGTGGCGGTGGCGGCGGGCGCGACTTCGGCGGCGGGCGTGCGGCGTTCGTCGCAGAGACGCCAGAGCTCTTGGCGCGTGTGGCGCAGTTGCCGCCGGCGGTAGGGGAGCCGGAGGTACCGATTGAAGAGCTGACCGTGGCGAGCACGCGCTTCTCCCTGCGCGCCCTGTTGAAGCGGTTTCGCGCGAGCCTACTGTTTGGTTTGGCTTTGGTGGTGGTGGACGCTGCGACGACCTTGGCGGCCCCGCTGTTGATCGGTCGCGGTGTGGACCGCGGCATCGTTGCCAACAATCGTCCCGAGCTGTGGGTCGCCGCCGCGGCGCTGTTCGGTGTGCAGCTGCTCAGCTGGCTCAACGCGAGCGGCATGCAATTCCAGACGGCGCGCACCGCAGAACGCTTGCTGTTCGCGTTGCGCGTCCGCACGTTCGCGCACCTGCAGTGGCTCTCGCTCGACTATTACGACCGCGAAGTCGGCGGGCGGATCATGACGCGCATGACCACCGACATCGAGGCCTTCGCGCAGCTGCTCCAGCAGGGTTTGCTCACGGCCGTGGTCAGTTTGCTGAGCTGCGCCGGCGTATTCGGTCTGTTGTTCGTGCTGGACGGACCGCTGTGTTTGTCGGCCTTCTTGGTGATCCCGTTGCTGATCATCGGCACGTTGCTGTTTCGCCGGCTGTCGGCCGCCGCGTATCTGCGCGCGCGTGAACGCATCTCGGCGGTGAACGGCAACTTGCAGGAGAGCCTGCTCGGCGTACGGGTCACGCAAGCCTGGTCGCGCAGCGCGCAGAGCGAGGCGCATTTTGCGCAGTTGTCGCAGGGTTACCGCGACGCGCGCTTGCGCTCCATGCAGCTCTTGGCCATGTATTTCCCGTATTTGCAGCTGCTCTCGGTACTGGCCAAAGCGATCACGCTGTACGTGGGCGCTCGGCAGATTGCGCAAGGGGAGCTGACCACGGGCGTGCTGATCGCGTTCTTGCTGTATCTGGATCAGTTCTTCACGCCGCTGCAGCAGCTATCCATGGTGTTCGACCAATGGATTCAAGCTCGTGTCTCGCTGACGCGAATCCGCGAGCTGCTCGGAACACGCACCGGCACAGCGGAGCTGAGCGAGCCGCGGGACCTCGGACGGATGCGTGGCGAGCTCAGCTTCGAGAACGTGCGCTTCTCGTACGCGCCCGGTGCGCCCGAAGCGCTGCGCGGCGTCAACTTGCGCGTAGCGCCAGGTGAAGTCGTGGCGCTCGTGGGCACCACGGGCGCCGGCAAGTCCACGTTCGTGAAATTGGCCGCGCGCTTCTACGACGCGACCTCCGGCAACGTGTCGATCGACGGCATCCCGATCCGCGAGCTGTCGCTGCTCGGCTTCCGCAAACAGTTGGGCTACGTACCCCAAGAACCCTTCCTGTTCTCGGGCTCGATCCGCAGCAACATTGCCTACGGCCGTCCGGAAGCCAGCGACGCCGAGGTCGAACGGGCAGCGCGCGCGGTGGGCGCCCACGCCTTCATCGCCTCGCTGCCGCAGGGTTACTACACCCCGATCACTTCGAGCGGACGTTCGTTGTCCGCGGGCCAGCGGCAGTTACTGTGCTTGGCGCGGGCAGAGCTAGTCAACCCGGCGCTTTTGATCTTGGACGAAGCGACGTCGAACCTGGATCTCCACACCGAGGCCGAGGTGCAGCGCGCGATGCGACGCGTGGCGCGCGGTCGCACCACGTTGCTCATCGCACACCGTTTGCAGACGGCGCGTGCGGCCGATCGCATCGTGGTGGTCGAAGACGGGCAACTGGTCGAACAGGGCTCGCACGTTGAGCTCACAGGGCGGAACGGGCGTTACGCCAAGTTGTGGGAGGCCTTCCACCGCGCAGAACGTAGCCCGCTCCCCCCCGTGCAAGTTCGAGCCATCGCCTGAATCTACTTCGCGGCCGCTGCTGGTGGCTTGTAGATTTGATCGAACAGCGCACCATCCACGAAGTGTTTGGTCTGCACCGTCTCCCATCCGCCTAGGTCGGCGACGGTGACCAGCGGCACTTTCGCGAAGCGTTGCGCGTCTCGCTCCAAGAGTTGCTTGTCGCGCGGGCGAAAGTGGTGTTTCGCGATGATGGCCTGACCTTCGGGAGAATACAGGTACTTCAAGTAGGCCTGCGCCAGCTCCGTGGTCTTGTGCTTGGCGGCAACCTTGTCGACCACGGTGACGCTGGGCTCGGCCGAGATGGTGATCGAGGGGATGACGACCTCGAAGCGGCTGGCACCGAAGGTTTGGAACGTCATCTGCGCCTCGTTTTCCCAGGAGATCAGCACGTCGCCGATCCCGCGTTCGACGAAGGTGGTGGTGGAGCCACGAGCGCCAGTGTCCAGCACCGCTACGTTCTTGTAGATCTTACCGACGAAGTCGCGCACCTGTGCTTCGTCCCCGCCGAAAGCCTTCAAGCCGTACGCCCACGCTGCCAGATAGTTGAGTCGAGCTCCGCCGCCGGTTTTGGGGTTGGGGGTGATGACGCTGACGCCCTCGCGTGCCAGATCGTTCCAGTCGCGAATGTTCTTCGGGTTACCGGCGCGCACGACGAGCACGATGACCGAGGTGTAAGGGGCGCTGTTCTCCGGCAGCCGTTGTTTCCAATCCTTGGTGATAAGGCCGCTCTTGCTGATGGCCGTGACGTCCTGCTCGATCGCGAGCGTGACGACGTCCGCCTCCAAGCCGTCGATCACCGCGCGTGCTTGCTTGCCGGAGCCACCGTGCGACTGTTTGACCGTGACGACCTGACTCGTTTCCTTCAACCAGTGTTTGGCGAAAGCGTCGTTGTATTCCGTGTACAGCTCGCGGGTGGGGTCGTAGGAGACGTTGAGCAGCGAGGCGTTCTCGGGCGGCTTGCGGCAGGCGGCCAGCAGCAGTGGGCTTGCCAACACGAGGCCCGTCAGCAGACGGCGAGAGAAGGCGCGTAAGGAATGGTTGGGCATGATCGTCCATCATAATGGACGTGCCGCTCGCATTACAAGAGCGCCCTATTCCGAGCTGAAGCCGATGCGCGCGTGGCTGCCGTCGCAAAACGGCTTGTTCCCGCTGGCACCGCAACGGCACAGCCGCGCTTGGGTGACGCGGGCGACGACGCGACCGGTCCCGCTGGTGATCTCGAGGTTGCCTCGGATTTGGAGCGGTCCGTCCACTTGCGGATCGATCGCCAGCGGCCCGTCGCGCACTGGCAGCATGTCCGCGGCGCCCGTCGTGGGTTCGCCGGTGGCGGAGAACTCGATGTCGTGATGCGAGCCGTCGCAAAACGGCTTGTTCTTGGAAGCGCCACAGCGGCACAGCGTTGCGCGGTAGTGCAGCGCGCGGCCATTCAACTGAATGTCGGCGCGCACGGCGTACGGTCCGCCTTCTCGCACCGCGATCAGGTTGACGGGCGGTGCGCTCTCGTCAGGTCGCTCGTCCTTGCGACGATAACGGATCGCGCCGGAAGGACAGGCTTGAGCGATGCGCACCAAGTCTTCCACCTCCATCGCGTCCGGCGAGATCCACGGACCTTTGACGTTGGCGAGGAACACGTTGGGCGCGCCCGTCACGCAATGTCGAGCGTGGATGCATTTTTTGCCCTCGTAGATCAAGGTCATGTGTTTGGCGTCGATGTGTTCGGCGCCGTCGATCAGTACGGGAACGGGCGGCCCTTGGTGGGGGTCCAAGGTGGGTGCGCCGTTGGTCGAGCTGCTGCCGTTGGCGGCAAGCGTGGCAGCTGGAGCTGGAGCTGGAGCTGGCGGGCTCGCGGTCGGTGTAGACAGATCGAATCCGGCGGTCGCACGTTCGGTGAGCCCGGCCAGGATACGCGCGGCTTTTTTAACGCGCGCATCGTCCCCCGGAAGCGCTCCTGCGGCGCGCGCGAGCTCACCCAGACGTTCCAAGAAGAAGCGGCGCGAGCTGGGCCCGGCCGGCAACGACGCGGCGTCGCGCAGCGCGCTGAAGCTGACGCCGGCATTGCAATGCGGATTGGCTGGACCCGCTGGTAGGCGCGCAGCGCGCTCCGCCAGCAACGTGACGGCGCGCATCAACGCGAGCGACAAGTCGACGGCCAGGGCTTTCTCTGACGACGGGCTGCGTAGCGCGTACGAGTAGGCCAGCAAACGCAACATCAACGCGTAACCCGTGTTGGCGACGTCCACGACCTCGGCGGCTTCACCCTCGAGCCAGACGCGACCCTCCCGGCGCAGCGGAGGGCGCAACACCGGGTTGTGCGCCACCGGAAACGACGGCACGAACGCTGGGTTCTTCTGCTTGAGCGCCGCGAACTCTTCGCGAATCGCGACGAAACGCCGAAAGTGCGAGTTTTCCGAGTGCTGGGGTGCGCCTTCGCCTTGCTCCACGATGGCTTGGAAGGCTGCCAGGGCCGTCTTGAGGCACAACACGGGACGCGCGCCGGTCAGCGTGACCTCGCGCGGTGAGAGCTGCAGCGCCGGATCGCCACAGAAGGCCTGACTCTCGCCGTGTAAATCCACGAAGCCGCGTAGCTTGTTGCCGAGGCAGGCGTAGAAATCGCCGACGGTTTCGTAGTCGCACGCCATTGGCGTCAGCCGCGGCACCGTCTCGCGCGAGAACACGAACTCAGGCGCGAACCCCGCGCCATCCGGCTCGGTCGAGTCGTGGGGGCGTTCCAGATGAATGAAGTGCTGCAGTACGGCTTCGTTGAATGGCGCAAGCTTCACCACCACGCTGGCCGGCAGCGCCCCGGGATCCAGCGGGAAGTTGCCGCGGCCGAAGCGCGGCGCGCCGCCCAGGGCTGCGGTGATGTTCCAAACCGCGGCCAGGTGACCCATCTCATCGATCGCCACGTCGATGATGGTGCGGCGCCAGCGCGTGACGGCCGCCGCTTCCTCCGCAGAGAGGCCTTCTGCCCCATCTTTCAGACCAAACGCGGCATACAAGTACGTGCACATCAGCGTGTGCTCGAGCTCGGACGCTTCATACAGCTCGTGCAGCAACTGTTCGCGGCTAGGCACCGTAACGGCGTGGTTCATCCATGTCTCCGAGGTTCGATGCGTGCCATAGCATCAGCCGCAGACCCGTGGCACTGCCCGCTCGCGCGGGTGACACGGCTGCGCCCCTGAAACGCTCCTGCAACAGCGCGATGGCGCGCCGCGTTCAGAACGAGCAATCGTTTTGGCAGCTTCCGGTCGGCTCTTTGCCGGTCATCGCGCGGTAGTGAGCCTGTACCTCGCTGTTCGACAGTAAGCGATCGTAGATGGCAAGCTTGCCGATGCCTCCCGCGAACCAAGCGTCGCGCGCCATGGTGCCGACCAGGATGGCGCTGCTGTTCGCCTTGGGCACGACTTGGTACTGGCTCATGCAGCCCGTCTGTCCGTGACGCGACTGGTTCCACTTCACGCCGTTGACCCAGATGTCGATCGAGCCCGGATACTGCGCGGTGCTGTTGCACCCGGCGGGCTGACTGTGCAGCGAGTACGCGCCCACCACGTGGTACCACGTGCCCGCCTGAATCAAGCCACAGGTCGGTTGAAAATCCGCACCGGAACCGAGACCCGCGCTGGGGTTGAAGACGTAGGCCGAGAAGCGATTGCAGCGGTCTTGCGAGTTGGAGGTGTTGTAGAGGCGAGCTTCCCATTCGCAGCTGGGGGCGTACTCTTCGCACTTCCCCATCCAATCCACGTAACCACCACTGTGATTCGGAAACTGCAGCACGCTGGGGCGAATCCAAGCTTCCCACGTCAAGTAGCCGGTAGTTGGGATCGAGAACGCCGCACGAGACGGCAAGCTGAGGTAGTTGTTCTGGCCGTTGAAGACTGCGGCGTTGTCCTGGTTGGGCAGCGCAGTGGTAGTCACGGGATCGCCGCGATACGTTCCGTTCGCGCCGTTGCCGGCAAGATCCGGTTCGCCCGCAGCGGCGCCGGTGATCGCCCAATAGCCGACCGGCTCCGCGCATAAAATCATACGATCGTATGAGCTACCGGCGCTCTCGCCGCAGCCTTCTAGGCCTCCTGCGCCGCCGAGATCAGGTGCGCCAGCCGTAGAGGTCCCGCCGTTCGCGTTGCCTCCGTTGGTTCTTCCGCCATTCGCGCTGCCGCCGTTCGCGCTGCCGCCGTTGCTCTTAGCTCCGCCATTCGGGTTGCCGGCGGTGACGTTACCGCCATTCGCGCTGCCACCGAGCGCTGGGCTGCCACCGAGCGCTGGCGTGCTGCCACCGCTGCTCGCCCCGCCCGCGTTGGCGGTACCGCCGCTGAATCGTCCACCGCTTGCGCTGCCGCCGCTTTGAAGTGTGCCGCCGTGCCCCGCGACACCGCCTTGGCTTGTTGTCATCGCGCCGGCGCCGCCGCCGTTGCTGGTGGCTCCACCGGCGCCGTCGTCAGAGCCGGTGGCATTGCATGCCAGAACCCCAAGCAGCCAGAGCGCAGAGCAGGACTTCGTCTGGACCATGCTCGCGATGTACCCCGAGCGCTTCCGCACAGCTCACTCCCTCGCACAAAAACCGGGGAGACGCGCGCTCAACTCAAAATGTGTAACGCAGCGCCAAGCCAGCCAAGACTGCCAGCGCCGTCTCAGTGCTGCGCTCGCGCTCGAAGCCCTGCGCGTAAGAGCGCGCACCGCCATGCAAGGTGACCGCCAGGTGCGGATTGGCGGGGTACCAGTCCAACCCCAAACGACCCCCGTAGTAAAGCGACCACTCGGTGGAATGGCGAAAGCCATACACTTCCAGCACGTTGTCGGACACGCGCGCGACGCCCGCGCTGCCTTCCAAGAACCCGCCAAAACTCGGCACGAACTGGACCTTCGCGCGCAGCCCACCACCAAAACCAAACAACTGGAAGGCGCGCGCAGGTGGAGGCGTCGAAGCGTAAGCGGTCGTCGAAAAGTGCAAGTCGCCTTCGGCGAACACGCCCAAAAAGCGAAACGGCTCGTAACCGAGCTGCACATGAAAGCGCGGCGAGATCGGCGTGACGTGCTCGAGCGGGCCGATTGGAATGGCGGCGCCAACACCACTTTCGATGAACACGCCGCTGCGCCGCGGAGCGGGCGGGGGCGCCTCGTCCGGTGCTGGGGTCGGACGATCCGCTGCGGGCTCCGTGGCTGGGCTATCCAGCCAGCGCGTGATCTCGTCGGTGTTGAGTTCGCGCTCCGCGTCCGCCGCCGCCCAGGAGCTTCGCCCGAACGCCAGCGAAAGCAATGCAGTCAGAAGCCCAGCCGCGACGTTCGCACGCACGTCCGCAGAGTAGCCAGGTGCGGATGCGCAAACAAGGGCCGCCCACGTCGCGCACTTTTGCGACGTTTGGGCAGGTTCGACTACATGTCGCAGCGCCCGACTGAATTACGCTTCGCGGCGCTTCTTCTTGGCCTTGGCGTGTTTGCCGAGCGAAGGGATGACCGGCGGCGGTGCCTGGCGCCGCTCCTTCGGCGGTTCCGGCGCGGGAGCAGGTGCGACTTCCGCGACCACGTCGTTTTCGACCGCGATCGGTTGCACGGCGGTCACCACTGGCTTGCGCTTGGGTATCGGTGCGGCTGCGCGAAGTGGAGGGGGCGCGACGGCCGCGCTGCGGCTCGCCGAGGTCACGCCAGGTCGGCGCGGAGCGGGCGCTGCAAGCGGCGACTCGTCGTCGGTGCGCACGCTGCCGCGCACCAGCGCGCCAGGTGCCAGCCCCACGCGCGGGCTGCTCAGATCGCCGACGACGCGCGCGCCTTGCTCGATCAGCAGCGCTTCAGTGCCGCGCAGGTCGCCCTCTACCGTGCCAGCGATGTTGAGCTGTGTCGCGGTGATGTTGCCGAGTACGACCGCGCCGGCGCCGACGGTGACGTCGCCGTTGACGGTGACGTCGCCTTCGACGCGCCCGTGGATTTCAAGATTGCCTTCGCCGCGCACGTGCCCGCGCACGATGCTGCTGGAACCGATGATCGAAGTCTGCGACATCACATCTCCATGTCGACGTTGCCCTTGAACGAGGCGCCGTCGGCAATGGTAAAGCGCGCGGCCTTCACGTCGCCGATCAGCCGCCCACCAGTTTGTAGATCCACGCGCTCACTCGCGGTCACGTCGCCCGTGACGTGGCCAGCCACGCTCACCGTCGCACCGACGATGTCCGCCTCCACCACGCCGGTGGACCCAACCGAGACGAGCTCGCTGCTCGTCAGCTTGCCCTTCACGTTGCCGTGAATGACGAGCTCCTCTTCACTCGAGAGGTCGCCCTCGATGTTCAAACCTTCCGCGATCACCGTACCAGCCATTTCGTTACCAATCACTTCGAGGCCCTCAGCGCCGCTTGGGCAAGCCGAGATCCAGTTGGAGATCGCCTTCTAGCCGCACGGAGACGCGCGCGCCCGGTTCGATCGTGATTTCATCGGCGTGGAGTTCGCCGCGCACGAGCGCCCCGCTGCGGATCCAGATCGGCCCGCGCGCGTGCACGTCACCGATGACGGACCCGGCGATGTCCACGGCAGCTGCTTGCAGCGAGCCTTCCAAGCTACCTTGGGCCCCGATTTCTGCGTCGCCGCCCATGACGATCTCACCGCGCAGGGAGCCCTCCAGTCGCAGGCTGCCTTCTCCGCTCACGCGTCCGGTGATTTCAGTCCCGGCGCCTAGCACGCTTTCTTCCGCGGTTTGCCTTACCATGCGAGCGCGCCCGCGACGCTACACTGTCCGTCTGCCGCGGGGCAAGCGAGGTTTCCTGCCGTTCGCGCGCTCGGCAGCTTCACTCTGCTGCCGCGTTGAGAATGTCTTGAGCGCGGGGCAGAGAATGGAAGAGCCCACGCGCGTACAGCAGGTCCCGTGTGGGTGTGGGCAGATCTCCGGAACGCCCGCGCGTGGCAGCAGCGAGCAAGATGCCGGCCGCAACGCTGACGTTCAAACTCTCCACGAAGCCGCGCATCGGTACGCGAACTGTGTAGCGTGCGTGGCTCAGCAGCTGTTCCCGAATGCCGTCGCGTTCGTTGCCGAGCACGAGCGCCAGCTTCGGAATCGTCGCCAGATCGTCCGGTTCGAGCGCTCCTTCCGGATGCGTGGCCGCGAGGGCGAACCCACGGTCCGCTAGCGCAAGGATCGCGGCTTCGGGCGAAGCGTGCTCCGTGACGTCGACCCATCGTTCGGTGCCTTTGGCGACCTTACGCACGACCAAGAGCGATTCGTCACGCCGGACCACGTGTACTTCGGGTACACCCATCGCGTCGCAAGTACGCAAGATCGCTGCACCATTGTGGGGATCGTGCGGAGCATCCATCACCACGGTGACGCTAGCCAGGCGCGCTGCGAAGACTTCCTGAAGACGAGTACGCCGCTCCGCGTTAACGAATGGCTCGAGCGTCTGAATCACACGTTCAACCGTCCAACCGCCGACCCAAGGGATGCGTGGACCGGCCAGCGCGACGGGGTCGTCTACGCCTTCACTATGGCGTCGCATGGCTCGAAATGTCCCGGAGCTCCAAGTCTCCGAGGCGCCTTGGAGCTAAGGAATTGGACTTTGGAGCAGGGGAGGGGGGCTTTCGCTGCCCGATCGGACGCATTATCTTGCAGGAACCTCGTCGGCACGGTTCGGGCATTCACCCGAACCTTTCTAGCGGGGCAGTGCTACCCATATGGCACGGAGCAGTTCATGGCATCCAGTAACAACGTTCAAGTATTCAACGACCTCAACTTCCAAGAGGAGGTGCTCTCCTCCAACGTTCCGGTGCTCGTGGACTTCACCGCCACCTGGTGCGGCCCCTGCAAGCAGCTTGCTCCCATCGTGGACCAGCTGGCGGAGGAACTCGTCGGTAAGGTGAAGGTCGGCAAGCTGGACGTGGACGAGTCGCCGATCACCGCCGGCAAGTTCGGCGTGCGAGGCGTGCCCACCCTGATGGTGTTCAAGAACGGCGAGCGTGCGGCCCAGCACGTGGGTCTCACCAACAAGGCGAAGCTGCTGGATCTCGTCAAGGTGTGACGATCGACCGAGCGGCTCAGGCGATCGGAGTGGGTTTGCTGGGGGCTGCGCTGTTTGGCGCGGCCTGCAGCAGCTCGTCTTCAGGTGCGAAAGCAAACACCGCCCGGGCGCCGCTCGTGAGTGAAAGCGGGGGCGAGGCTTCCTACGTCTCGCCCGCGCGTTTCCGTTATCACCCGAGGGAGCGCGCGCGCACGTTGAGCGAGCGCGCGCTGCCGGACGGCGCGCGCGCGCTGGCGGGTGAACGCGGCGAGCGCTGGTTGTTCGACGCCGGCACTGGCCGTCTGCTTCCTGCCGCGCTGCTCGCCCCGGAGCCGCTCATTGCGGTGCTGTTCGACGCCGAGACGGACGGCTTTGCCTTCGTGGGTCCGAGCGGCACGAGCTACCTCGCAAAGACCGCCATCGCTACGTTCGAGCGCGCCAACGCGCCCGTGGAAGCACTGACCGGAGTGACTGCCGCAGGCAGCTCGATCTTGGGCGTGCGACAAAGCCGAACGCTGTTGCGCAGCGCAGACTTCGGCGCCAGCTGGGCAGCGGCAGGACCGGAGCGCGCCGCGATCGTCGATGTTGCGATCTCGCCCAACGGCGACGGGTTGGCTCTGGCCGTTCCGGAGACGTTGCTCGCGACCCGCGATTTCGGCGAGAATTTCGAGGTTCTGGACGCGGCGAGCGTCGGTGCGCTCGACTTGTCGGTGGCGCGCGATGGCAGCGTACGAGTGAACACACCGCTTGGAGAGTTGGTCTTCGACCACGCGCAACGCAAGCTGCTGCCGGCGCCGCGCTCGTCGACCAGCGCCGACAGCTTGCCGCCACCTGCGCGAGGCCCGGATGCCGGCGCGATGAGCGCGGGCCGCGCGGCGCTGACGCACGGTTACTACTACGAGCTTGCGACCGGCAGTGGCCCCACGGGCAATTGGGATTTGTGGAGCGGAACGCTGGACGCGCCACTGACGCGTTCAGCTCAGCCGTTGCTCAAGGGCTGCCGGCAGGTGCGCCTGGCAGCCTTTGACGCATCGGTTTTGATCGCGTGCGCGCGTCAAACTGCGGAGACGTCGTCCCAGCCGATCGAGCTCTACTTCAGTGACTCGCGCGGAGAACGCTTGGAGGCGTTGACGGGTCGCGTGGACGGTGCCTTTGGCAGCTTGCGTTTGGCGGTCGGCGCGAATCGACGCTGGATCCTCAGCGGTGTGTGCGCGCCGGGAAGTACGCGCGCTGGCTGCGCGCCAGCGGGTATCCAGCGCAGCTTGGGCGCTGACGAGCCTGTCGCGACCCCGGACTCCAAGCCTGCACCGACGCGCGTACTGAGCGCGCTGGCGGCGGCACCTTCGCTGGCGGAGACGGCGCACGCGCTGACCTTTTCGAACGACGGTAAGACCGCCTACGCCGTGGGCCGCCGCACCAAGACTTCGCGCTTCGCGTTGTTCGTGTCTCAAGACGCGGGTGCGCATTTCGAGTCTGAAGAGCTGGATTTGGGGCAAATCGCTTCGGAGGATAGCGAGGACGATTTCGTCGAGCGCTCACCCGGCACACGCGTGGACTCGCTCAGCGCGGCCGAAGATGGGGCCGTGGCGGTGACGTTCGCGCACTACGGACGGCGGACCCTGGTGGTCACCGATGAGCGCGGTAAGCAGCTCTCTTCCGCGGAAGCGCCGGAGGGGCACTCGTTGTTGTCCGCTTCCGGTCTGCGAGCCCTCGCGTTGGCGCACAAGTCGAGGCAAGTCTGGGAATCGCTGGACGGTGGCGTCAGCTGGAACCCGACCGCGCTCTTGCCGATCGAGCTCTGCCCCGGGCAAGAACAATGTGACGTGCCGCTGCGCTGCACGCCGGGCGCGTGTGTGATCGGCAATCAACTCACGCGCATCGGTTGGGGCGGCCAGGGCTCGGAGGACACGGCGTTGTTGCCGCCTCCACTCCGGCCGCTGCGGCCTCCGCCGGATCGCCGCTTGCGCACGCCGTTGAGCTGCGTGCTCGATGCGACGCCGTTCACGCTGTTGCCGGGCGTGACGGAGATTCCGGGCGCGAGTGAAGCCGCCATCGGCCAGGCTGCTTGGTTTGCGGTTTCGGAGGAGCCCGCGCGCGGTCAAGTGAGCTTGATCGTGGCGAAGAAGACGCGCGTGGAGACGACGCGGCTGCTGGAGCCGGTGACGCGCCCAGAGCGTTACGCCGGCGTCGTACTCGGCCAAGTCGAAGGCGTGGCGGCCCTGCGCTACCGCGTGCCCGAGGCCGAGACCGGACGCAACGTGTTGTCCGAGGTCGAAGTGGCGTGGGCCAACCTATTCGAGAACCGCATCGGTCACGCGCGGCTCGCGGACGGCGGCGCCTATTCGCCGGGCGACTACGCGTCCGTGTCGGGACGGGTGCAACGCGCCCAGCCCGACCTGGTCAGCGTAGCCGCGGGCGGCATCTACTTGAGGCTGCATCAAGCCAGCCGCGTCGATCAACCGACGTTGTTCTTGGACGGGCAGCGCGTGGTGAGTCTGCCGACTCCCAGCTGGTCCAGGGATTCGCGTTATCCGGCGCGGGCGGAGATGGTCCACGTAGACGGTGTGCACGTTCCGGTACTGTTCGTAGGACGCGGCGCGGCGCTGGCGCGCGCGCGCCGAACGGGGAGTGGCTTCAGCTTCGATGCGTTCGCCACAGGCATGATCGATCCGGCCTCGTTCGGCTTGGTGGAGCAGGACAACTTGGCCTACGTGGATGGTCGCGTGGGCATGTACTTGGAAGTGCAGGACACCACCGGCGCTTTCAGTGAAGCCCGCGTGTTCCCGCTGCGGGCGGACGGTGCCGTATTCGACGCACCGGTCGCGGTGCCCACGCAGCGTTCACTCGGCGACGGTCTGCCGGCGTGCGACGCCGCGCGCCGCGCGCAGACTCCACGCGTCGTCGCTTCTTTTCAGCCGGGCACGCGTCACCCCGTGGTGGTCACGGACAGCTCCGAGCCACCGCGCACGTTCCTGACGGGCCTCGGCGTGCTGCACGGCACGCCCGAGGCGCCCTGCGTTGCCGCATTGGCGGCCGAAGCGGCTCAGGCCGATACGCGGCAGTTGGGGCAGGAAGCAGTGCTGATTTTCCCCGATAATCTCGAGCACGCCGTGCTGTTCCGGCGGTCCACGGCTCGCGCCGGGCAAGTCGAGTACAGACACATGAGCTGCAAACTGGATGCTGCTCTGGAAATTCCGTCGGAAGTGTATCGTTCCCTGAAGTAAGTTGGGCGCCGAAGCGGCGGAAATTCGCGGAATTCGTGTTAGGGAAGCGCCAATGATCCCGCGCTACTCGCCGAAAGACTTCGAAAAGCTGTGGTCCGATCGCACCAAGTACGAGACGTGGCTCGAGGTAGAGCTCGCCGCCTGCGTCGCGATGGAAGCGGCCGGGATCGTGCCGAGCGGTACGGCGTCGGCGATCCGCGACAAGCAAATCACGCTCGATCCCGGCCGCATCGACGAGATTGAGGCCACTACGCGCCACGACGTGATCGCATTTCTGACTCACGTCGAGGAGCTCGCTGGGGAGCCCGCGCGCTGGTTGCATCGCGGCATGACCTCGAGCGACGTGCTCGATTCGAGCTTTGCGCTGCTGCTGGTGCGCGCCGCAGACATGCTGTTGACCCGCACGGATCGCCTGATCACCGCGCTTGCCGGACGGGCGCGCGAACACGCCCGCACGCCGATGATCGGGCGTTCGCACGGCATCCACGCCGAGCCCACCACGTTTGGTGTCGCGCTCGCCGGGCACTTGGCGGAGATCCGACGCGGCAAGGTGCGCTTGCAGCGCGCGCGCGAAGAAATCGCCGTCGGTAAGATCGCGGGCGCCGTCGGTACGTACGCGCATTTGTCGCTCGAGATTGAGCAGCAAGCTTTGGCGCGGCTCGGGTTGCAGCCGGAGACGGTGTCGACGCAGGTCGTTGCGCGCGACCGCCATGCAGCGTTCTTTTCGGCGCTGGGCCTGCTGGCGGCCGGTATCGAACGCTTGGCGACCAACGTGCGGCACTGGCAACGCACGGAAGTGGGCGAAGCCGAAGAGAAGTTCAGTAAGGGCCAAAAAGGCTCGAGCGCGATGCCTCACAAGCGCAACCCGGTGCTCAGCGAAAACCTGTGCGGGCTGGCGCGTATCGTGCGTGCGGCCGTAACGCCTGCGCTCGAAAACGTCGCGCTCTGGCACGAACGCGACATCTCTCACTCCTCGGTGGAGCGCATGATCGCCCCCGACGCGACTGCCACGCTGGGCTTCATGTTGGAGCGGGCCAGCGGTCTCGTGGAAGGCTTGGTGGTGTACCCCGAACGCCTGCAGAAGAACTTGGCGCAAACGGGCGAGCTGTACTTCAGCGAGGCCGTGATGCTGGCGTTGGTGCACAAGGGCCTCCCGCGCCAGCGCGCCTATGAAATGGTGCAACGCAGCGCGATGCGTGCCTTCCAGGGAGAGGGCGCGTTCCGTACCTTCCTGAAAGCCGACGCGGACATCCAAGCGCGCCTGACCCCCGCCGAGGTCGATGACTGCTTCGACCTCCAGCACGCACTGCGTTATGCCGAGCAGCTGGTCGAACGCGCCATCGCGTCCTGAGCCTTCAACCCGAGGCTCACGAAAAAAAGATCGCGACCCTGTCGATCGCGGCGTGGGCCATTCGATAGAGGAGCAAGCTCGCCGCGTCGGCGGCTGTAAGGAAACCGATTATGCAATACCTCCTGCTCATCTACGCGAACGAAGCCGAGACCTCCGCCCGCTCCGAGGCCGAAAATGCCAAGATTTTCGATGAGTACATGACCTTCTCCGCCGAGATCGGTCAGAGCGGGCACATGAAGGGTGGCGAGCCGCTGGAACCCGTCAGCACGGCCACCACCGTCCGTGTGCGCAACGGCAAGACCGTGCGGACGGACGGTCCATTCGCCGAGACCCGAGAGCAACTTGGCGGCTTCTACCTGATCGAGGCCAAGGACCTGGATGAGGCCGTGGGCATCGCCGCGCGCATTCCCGACGCGCGCAACGGCAGCATCGAAGTGCGTCCGATCATGAAAATCCCGGGAATGTGAGCGGCAGCTTCCTGGCGGACGCGCGACGTGATCCGCGCCGGGGGATGCGGTAACTTCTCGCAGTTCTGAACGCGCCGTCCATCGCAGCCCTTTATCGCACGGAATCATCCGCGCTGCTGGCGCGGTTGATTCGCGTGCTGGGCGGCGACTTCGATCTGGCCGAGGAAGTGCTGCACGAGGCGTTCGAGGCCGCGATGTTGCAATGGCCGAGCGATGGAGTGCCCTCCGAACCGCGCGCTTGGTTGCTGCGCACTGCGCGTAACAAGGCGGTCGATCGACTGCGCCGCCGCAGACGCGTCACGCTCGTCGACGACGAAGCGCTGGAAACGTTGCAAAACGAGCGGTTCGAAGCCCGACCCGGCGCGGCACCGGAGGACGACCTGCTGCGGTTGATCTTCACGTGTTGTCACCCGGCGCTGGCGATCGAAGCGCAAGTGGCGCTGACGTTGCGCACGTTGTGTGGGCTTACCACCGAAGAAATCGCGCGCGCCTTTTTGGTCGAAGAGGCCACGATGGCGCAGCGGCTCGTCCGGGCGAAGAACAAGATTCGTGTCGCCAAGATTCCGTACATCGTGCCGGAACGCGCGGACTTGGACGAGCGTTTGGACGCGGTGTTGACCGCGATTTATCTGGTGTTCGGCGAGGGCTACGCGCCCACCTCGGGTGAAGCGTTGGTGCGCGGCGATCTGGCGCAGGAAGCCATCCGGCTCGGTCGTTTGTTGGAGCGGCTGATGCCGGAGCGCGCGGAGCCGGTCGCGCTGCTGGCGTTGATGTTGCTCCACGACTCGCGGCGTGATGCTCGGGTGGACGCTGCGGGCGATCTGGTGCCGCTCGAGGAACAAGACCGCAGCCGTTGGAATCAGCTTCAGATTGCGGAGGGGCTCGTGCGAGTGCGACGCGCTTTGACGATGGCGCCGCCTTCGATTTACGCCATCCAAGCCGCGATCGCCGCGCTGCACGCCGAGGCCGGCGCACCGGAGCTTACCGATTGGAGGCAGATTGCAGCGCTCTACGCCGAGCTCTTGCGTCGCGCCCCGTCACCCGTCGTGGCGTTGAACACGGCGGTGGCAACGGCCATGGCACGGGGGCCTGAGGTCGGTCTCGTCATGCTGGAGCAGCTGGAACGAGCAGAAAACGTGCAGGGCTACCACTTGTTCTTCGCCGCGCGTGCGGAGCTCTGTCGCCGCGCGGCAAGGTTTGCCGAGGCGCGGCTCAGCTACGAGCGCGCGCTCGAACTCGTGCGCACGGCGCCGGAGCGTCGCTACTTGCGACGTCGCTTGGATCAACTGCCCGACTGAGCGCTCACCGCACGGCGTCGCTGCGTGAGCACTCTGCGACGCGCGATCAGGTACAGGATGCTGGCGACGTGAAAGGCTCGAATTTGGCTGGTCTCGTCGGCATAGACGGGACGCACCGGCACCTCTGCCACCCGCGCTCCGCGCTCTGCCAGGAGACCCAACAAATCGTTCGGGTAACCGAAGCGGGGCCACAGTTCGTGCAAGGGGAGGCGACGCGCCATGCTGGCGGACAGCGCGGTGAATCCACACTGGCAATCCGTGACGCGCAAACCCGTGGCGCGACGTGTCGCGAACGACAGCACTTCGCCGCCCACGCGACGCAGCAGCGGCATCCGTCGCGCTTCCGGGTGCACGAAGCGATTGCCCTTGACGTAGTCCGCGCTTCCTTCCGAGATGGGGGCGATCACGCCCCTCAGATCATCGGGGTGCATTTGATCGTCTGCGGCCATGACGGCCAACACGTCCGCGCCGGCGGCCAGCCCCGCCCGGTAGCCCGTGACGATCGCGGCGCCGACGCCGCGGTTTTGCGGATGCGTCACGACCCGCACGCGCGCGTCCTGCACGCTGCGCGCGGCTTCGGCCGTGGCATCGTCGCTGGCATCATCCACCACGACGATGTCGTCCACGTAGGCTGGCAGGCGTCGCAGCATGCGAGGCAAGATGCGCGCCTCACGGTACGCCGGCACCACCACGCAGACTCTAGCGTTTTGCCACATGAATTCGGCGCGGAAGTTAGTACTTCGGCCTGGCCTCGGTAAAGTGCGTGTTCCTTACGAACATCAACCGCGTCGATCTACTAGCATTGGCGAAGCCCGGTACAAGGCGCGTACACTCTCGGGATGCGGTTCCGCTTTGGCCAAAGGCACTCGACGCGCAGAGAGCTGCTGCCGCTGAGCGTCGGGCTGCTCAGCTCATTGGCTGAGGCACAGCCGGCGGCGCTAGGCCCTGCGCGAGCGTCGAGCCTGGAGACGCGGGAGCTTTCCGTGCCTGGCGCAGCGGAGCGTTTGAAGCGCGTACTCGTGGTGCTTCCCGTCGGCGCCGCGCCGGACTCCTTGCCGATCTTGGTGTTGTTACATGGTCTAGGAGAGACGCGGCAACCGCGCCTCGGCATGCGCGCTTGGCACGATCTGTATGGGCTACCCGAAGCCTTGGGGATGTTGGCGCGCGCCGAGCCTCCTGCGCGCTCGCGCTACTTGTCCGAGGATGAGCTGGCTGCGCTGGCCACCGAAGTGCAGCGTGGAGCTCGCGGCAAACTGTGCCTGGTCTGTCCGTTCATGCCGAACTTCGGCGGTCCCTCAGTGCCGCGCAGCGAGCTGCATACGTATGCGGGTTGGCTGGCGCGCGAGTTGATTCCGGCCGTCCGCGCCGCGGTGCCCGAGGCCCGCCGCGAGCCGCGGGCGTCGGGGATCGCTGGGGTTTCGCTCGGTGGCTGGACGGCCCTCGAAGCGTTCTTGCGTCACCCCGACGCGTATTCGACGTTGGGGATGGTTCAGGGCGCGTTCGGCGTTCCGTTCGCTCCCACGTTCGCACAACGCGCTGCCGAGGTCGCCGCCCGAAAGCGCATCTACGTCGCGACCTCGAGCAGCGACCCGTATCAAAAACCCAATCAAATCTTCGCGCGTGCGCTGCAAGAGCGCCAAATCGACGTCAGCTACGTGGAGCGCAAAGGGCCGCACAACCAAGACTGGTTGCGTCAGATAGGGACTCTCGATTTACTGCTTTGGCACGAACGTGCCCTGAACGCGGTCTAACCGCGGTCTTCACTTGCAGCAAGTGAAGGAGGCTTCGCAGTAGCCGCCCTCTTCACAAAGGTTCTCAGCTGCAAAATCAGCGAGCTCGGCGGTGACCGCAGAACACGTCTGTCTAGCCAGAGATTCGAGCTCGGCGCTGCTGACACAACTCGTCAGCTCCAAGTGACGTTCGGTGCAGACCACCTCTGGCTCGGAGCAGCACTCGTAGCGCACTGCCGTGAAACCCTGTTCGCAACTTTGCTTCGGAGTGTAGGTCTCCAGCAACAATCCTAGCGCTGCGCACTGCTCCGTCGCGAAGCGCGCGACGCTGGTTTCCGTGCTGCACACATCGAGCGTCGCATCGCCCCACAAACACTGCCGCCCCTTCGGATCGGGGTCTACCGGGCAGTTAGCGCAAGTACTGCCGCCTTCGTTACTGCCGCCGCCTTTGCTGGAAGCGCCGCCGGCGTTGGTTGCACCTCCAGAGCTGCTGTTTCCGCCGCTCGAGGCGCCTGCTGTGCCAGTGCGTCCGCCGCGATCGTCGTGGTAATGGTCGTCGTAATCGTCGTCGTCCCAGTCGTCGCAATCGTCATGGATCTCGCAGTTACAAGCAAGAATCGCGCACGAAGCCAACCGGAGCCACGCACTAAGCTGTAGTCGCATTTCCAATACTCCTCGCCCGCCACACCCTATGAGCGGGTCCGGAAGGTCCGTGCCCGCGCCGCTGAGCCCCGTTCAATGGCCCCACACAAAAAAATCAAAAGCTGCGGCGAACGCGCGTACGCACCGAACGACTGGTGATTTGCGTCTACGTAGACGGCGAGTAGAGTCTCGCGCGCGTGACCTCGGTCGCTCCGCCAGTCGCTGACTCGAAAGCCACCCCCCGACGGGGTCCGCGCAACGTCCTGCGTTGGCTGGTGCTGGCTGCAGCGCTGATCGCTGCGCTGTCGTGGGGTTGGTCCTGGTACCGTTATCCCAGCGATCGCACGCCGCAGGGCGCGTACCTACGCATCGTCACGGCCGTCAATCGGGGTCGTCCCGAAGATTTTTTTGCGTACTTGGAGACCCCGGCCCAGCACGCTTGTTATTCCATCCGCGATTACCGCAAGCGCGCGAGAGAGCGTGTCCTCGCCAGCTACCCCGAGCCCGAGCGTACGCAACTTGCCGCCGCATACGCGGAAGACGCGGCGGCGCCAGACGGAGCGGACGTCTTCGCGGCGTTCGCCCGGCGCCGAGGCTACATGTCGCGATTGCGTCGCGACATGTCCGGCATCGCCAGCGTCGAACAACGCGGAGAGCGCGCGACGGTGATCACCGGTCGCGGCACGCGGTATCCGCTCCGCATCCGGCCGGAGAACGGCATCTGGGGGCTGACGTTATTCACGGCGGAGCTCGTGGCGGAAGCGGAGCACGCCGCGCGCGATTTCGCGCTCGTCGACAAAGCCGCCGCAGACTACGAACGCTCGAAACTTCGCTGAGCGCTCAGCCGTGTTTGCGGGTCTTCACGTCCGCGTAGGTCTGCCCGCTGGGAAATCCCGTCTCCACGGGCAGCGCACGTTGATGCCAGCCGGGCTGCGGTCGCCCGAACGCGTCCCGCGAGCCGTCCCAACCAGCCGACATGTCCGAAAGGTCCGAATAACCCGCCTGCTGCAACATCTCTGCCGCGCGACGGGAGCGCCCGCCTGCTTTGCAGCCGATGATCAGTTTGTCGTCCGCCCCGAAAACCTGCTGCATCACGCTCAAGAACTCAGGATTCGGGGTCATACCCGCCGGCCCGAACGTGGCGATCGGCACGTTCAGCGCGCCCGGTGGATGCCCCTGCTCGAACTCCTGCTCACTGCGCACGTCCACATACACGAAGCCCTGCTGCATCAGTTCCTGAGCTTGTTCGGGAGTGACAGTCTTGATGGCCATGACGGGCGTTGCCTAACACTTGGAACTGGAGCTGACAACGCGCTGTCACGAAATTTACGCGCCCCATGCAGCGGTTGCAGCGGCGAGCCGCTCGCGCGTTTTTCGGGGCGAAAAGCCTCGTGTTTCGTGAGTGAGCCCGAGCGACCCGCAGGAAACCGTCCGGACCGCGCTCGCGCGGGTGCAATGCTCGCTGCAGTTCGTCCTAGGCGTGATAATACCTGAGGACTTGTCAATGCTTGGTCCGCAGCGTGCCCGCGTCGTCCCGCTAGGTGGTCTTGGGGAGATCGGCATGAACTGCCTCGCGATCGAGCAGGACGACGGCATCCTGGTCGTCGACTGCGGTGCGGCGTTTCCCGAGGACGACCGCGGCGTCGACGTCCTCCATCCGGATTTCGCCTGGTTGCTGTCCCGGGCCGATCGCATCAGCGGTATCTTCCTCACGCACGGGCACGAAGATCACATCGGTGGCTTGCCGTACCTGCTCTCGGAGCTGGACGTGCCCGTGTGGGGGCCGCCGCACACGTTAGGCCTGGTACGGCGCCGCTTGCAGGAGCACTCGTTCGCGCAAGACGACGTCGATCTACGCACGGCGCTGGCAGGTCAACAGTATCGCGTCGGTCCGTTCGAGGTCGAGCCGGTGCGCGTCGCGCACTCGATCGTGGAGGCGAGCGCGCTGTCGATCCAGACCGCCGCGGGTCGCATCATCCACACGGGTGACTTCAACTTCGATCCCGATCCGCCCGACGGCGAACCGACCGACGAGGCGCGGTTGCACCAGCTGGGGCGCGAGGGCGTGAAACTACTCCTGAGTGATAGCACCAACAGCGACGTGCCGGAGCGCGCTGGTTCGGAGCGCTCGGTGGCGTCGGTGGTGGAGCGCTTGGTGATCGATGCCACGCAGCGCGTGGTGATCGCGCTGTTCGCCAGCAACGTGCAACGCCTGATCACGTTCGGGGAGCTCGCCCAGCTCACCGGACGTCGCATCTGTTTGCTCGGTCGCAGCCTAGAGATGCAGTTTGCGATCGCCTCGCAGATCGGGCGCGTGCATTGGCGCAGCGACTTGTTGGTGAGTCCGGAGCAGGCCAAGCAACTGCCTCGCGATCAAGTGTTGGTGCTGGCGGGCGGTACGCAGGCTGAACGCAACTCCGCGCTGCGCAGGCTCTCTCTCGGCACGCACCAGCACATCACGCTGGAGCCGGGCGATACGGTGATGTTGTCCAGTCGCGTGATCCCCGGCAACGAACGACCCGTGAATCACATGGTCAACGACCTGCTGCGCGCCGGTGTGATCGTGCACAGCCGCATCACGGAGCCGGGGATCCACACGAGTGGCCACGCCGGACGCAGCGAGCAACGTCGCATGATCGAGCTGGTGCGTCCCAGCTGCTTCGTCCCCGTGCACGGCACGCTGCACCATCTGTTGCGGCACGCCGAGCTCGCGCGATCGCTCGGTGTGCAGCAAACGCTGGTGGTGGAGAGCGGCACGCCCGTGTTGGTCGATGATGCGGGCGTCAGCCGTGACGCCGAGGTGCCGCACGGCCGCATCCCGATCTCTATCGGTGGCGAGCCGATCGGCGCGAACGAGTTGCAGAGCCGCACGGAGCTGGCGCGCACGGGCGTCGCCGTGGTGTGCGTGGTGTTGGATCGCAAAGGGGGTCTCGTCGCCACGCCGGCGGTGTCGACCCGTGGCGTGCCGCACGTCGACGAACAACCTACCGCGCTGCGCGCCGTGGCGCTGGAGCTCTCACGCGCGGCCAACAGCTATCGCGATGGCGGCGGTCTCGGTTTCGAGGATTTCTTACGGCGCGCCGCGCGTCGCAAGCTCGACGAGCTCTCCGGCACGCGGCCTGTGATCGAGCTGTCCGTCGTGCGTCTGGATTAGAGCGCGCGCACAGCTCCTCTCTCGCGAGCTCCGGGTCGTGCTGTTACAAAACCAGGACGCCGCAGCGCTCATGCTTCGCGAGCGCGATTGCCGAGCTCGGACTGACACGTCAGGCACTTCTTCGGCACGTGGTCTTTCAGGTAGCTCTCGCCACAGGTAGGGCAGAGTCGCGCGTCGCGTTCGAAGGAAATCGGTTTACCGCTGGCTTTGCAGTGGCGGCCTGCGACTTGCAAATCTTCGATCGTCACGAGCTCACCGTCGAACTCTTTCGGTTCACCCAGGCGCTCGACCTCCGTGCGCGGCACCGAGATCACGTCTGGCACGCGTCGACCGCCCTCCGTCAGTAGCCAGCGCGCCGCTTTGGGGTGCGCCGCCAGCGGGAACGCGAGCGTCGCTTCCTTGCCGCGCACGGTACACACACCGTCGGTGATGCTGACCTTTTCGATGTCGCACCACAGGATGCGCACCAGATCATTGCCCTTCTCCAGCGCAACACCGGCGTCCCCGACCCGCAATTCTCCAATCTCCGCGTTGCCGCGCCACAGCGCGAGCCCAAACACCACCGCACCTGCGCCAAGCAGGTACGTGGCGTAGTCGAGCGGTTGGGGACGGAGCCAGGCGCCGTACACGCCCGCGCCGAGCACGAGCGCGCCGGCCATGCCCGCGAAGGTGGGTAGGCGCGAGGAATACGTGGGTTCGGCGGTGAACCGACGCTCTTTGCGTTCGCGTTTGGCAGCAGACTTTTTGGCACGCTTAGTGGTGGCGGTCATCGATGGGCCTCGAAGCGGCGGGAAGGCTACAACGAAAACCGAAGTGCGGCATGCCGGTTCGAGTCAGTTGGTTCGAGTCGTTGGGCTGACGGCGCGCGATAACCTATGCTCTGCAGGTGGCTCGGTCTCTGGCGTTGCTCCTACCCGGGGTGACCTTCGCTGCCGTGGCGTTGGTGGTGCTGGGTCCTGCCGCGGAGCGGCCGTTGATTTCTGCCCGTCTGTATGGCGGCCCCACGGATCGGCTACCGGGCTTCACCGGATTTTTGGCGGCTGAACGCGATGGAAAGCCACTCGCTGGGGAAGAAATCGGGTTGCATGCGCGTTCTCTTTCTGGCGGCGAGGTCCTGCGCAGCGTGCGTCTCGACGCTGACGGCCAAGCCGAAATCAGCCTGGACTTTGGGACCGCGCCGCCCGGGTCATTCGAGCTCGAGCTCACACTCGCAGGGCGTTCAATCGGTCGAGGGCGGGCGGCATTGCGGCAGGCAGACTGGTTGCCGCGGGTGCCGCAGCGTGGAGGGTTCAGTGACCGACCGGCGCGAACGCCAAATCTGTCCGTTGCGGCGGAGCGCGGTTCGTTGGCGCCGCCGTTCCCGGGCGCTTTGTGGCTGCGCGTGCGCGACGCTGAAGGTCCCGCGCAAGCTGCGCTGGAGGTCAGCGCGGAGGGGGCCCGCGTGCGACCGCAGCTGCTGGAGGCCGACGCGCGCGGGTTGGCGCGGATCGAGGTGGACAACGTGGAATGGTCCGCCAGCGTGACGGTTCGAGCGCGCTTGCGCGACGGGCCCGCGCTCGAACTATCCAGCGTCTTGCCGAGCGTTCAGGGCGCGCTGTACGCGGAGTTCGAAGGCAACAAGCTGCGCGTGCGTTCGCCGGTGGAACGCAACCAGGCCTGGCTGCGCCTGTTTTCCCGCGACGGACGCCTGCTCGGCGCACGGTTAGCGCTCAGCCCTGACGGTCGCGGACAGAGCAGCGGCGAGCTCGCCTTGCCGCAGCTGCCCGCGGGGCCGCTCTGGGCCGTGGTGTCCGGCGAGCCACCCATCGGCGGAGCGCGCATCGTGGGTTGGCCGCGGACGGAGCGCGCGACGGGTCCCGAACGCACCTTCGACGCCCGCGACGAGCTGCTCTTCGATCTCGGTCCCGCCAACAAAGGCGCGGAGCGCGTGCGAAGGCGACGCTTGTACACGCTGGCGTTCGTCATCGGTGGCGTGGGCGCGGTGTTATCAATCCTGGCGGTAGTTCGGGCAGAAATTGCCAAGGCGCGCGAATTTTCAGCGCACCTTGGAGATAGCCTACGTCCGGAGGAAGCCGAACGCGTTGCGCCGCAACAACGGCTGCGCAGCGCGCTCATGGTGTTGTTGGTGGGCTCGGGCTTCCTGGTGCTGGTGGCGCTGGCCGCGTGGCAATTGTTGCGACGTTAATTGCCGAATCAACCTGGAGGAAGCTCCAATGCCGCGCTGAGCGCTCGAATCATCGGCTCGACGTCGGCGCTCGCCGCCATCTCTCGGCAGGAATGCATGCTGAGCATCGGATTGCCGACGTCCACCGTGCGCAGACCGAGTCGCGCGGCGCTGATGGGCCCGATCGTCGAGCCACAGGGCATGTCGTTGCGCGATGCAAAGTGCTGGGGCTTCACGTCCACGGCGCGACAAGCGCGCACGAACGCCGCTTGGCTCTTACCGTCCGTGGCGTAGGATTGGTTCTGGTTGACCTTGATTACCGGACCTTCGCCGAGCTGCGGCCGGTGCTGCTTGTCGTGCTTGTCGGCGTAGTTCGGATGTAAGCCGTGCGCCATATCCGCGGAAATCAGCAAAGAACGGGCGCCGGCCCGCGCGGCGGCGTCGCGACCTGCGCCCGCGTAGCCTTCGCACAAGCGCGTGAGCACGCTGAGCAGGAATTCGGAGCGCGCGCCGGTTTGACTTTGGCTGCCGACCTCTTCGTGATCGTAGAGCGCGATGACTCGTGTTTGAGCGGCGCGCCGAGCGCCGCGTAACAGCGCTGTGACGGCGGCGTGGCAAGACGCCAAGTTGTCGAGCCTGGCCGAATAAATGAACTCGCCGCGCGTCCCGCCGAGCGTCGGCGCTTGTAAGTCGAACAGGCCCAAATCAAAGCCGAGGATGTCTTGGAAGCTCACGCCAGGCGCGCCGGCCTCGCCGAGGGCCGCGAGCAGGCGCTCCTGAAAGTCGTGGCTGTTCGGCCCGTTGAAGCCCCACACCGGTTGCAGGTGGGTTTGGGGGTTGAGCTGCAAGCCGTCCTTGTTGACCTCTCGATTGAGGTGAATGGCCAAGTTGGGGATGCGGCACAGCGCGCTATCCAGGCGAATCAGCACGTCCTTGCCGTCCGCCAGCGAAACGCGTCCGGCCAGGCCGAGGTCGCGATCGAGCCAGGTCGCCAGCAACACGCCGCCGTACACTTCGACCGCAAGCTGACGAAATCCCGCGCTTTCGAAGGTGGGCTGTGGTTTCAAGCGTAAGTTCGGGGAATCCGTGTGCGCGCCGATGATGACGAAGCCGGCCTCGGCGGGCGGCGCGTCGCCCAAAATGAAAGCGATCACGCTGGCGCCTCGCACCAGGTACGCTCGCGCGCCGGGCTGACAGTCGAACGGCGCGCGCTCGTCGTACGCCGCGAACCCTTGCGCCCTCAGCCGCTCCACGACCTCCTGGACGGCGTGATGCGGAGAGGGAGCAGCCTCGATGAACTTGAGCAAATCGCGGGCTGACTCTTCGGGTTCACGTGCAAGCGCCATGGCGGCCCAGTTTACTGCGCGCTCCGCGGTTTTGCCCCGGATTAAGTGCCAGACGCGCAAGCGCCTCGGTCACGGACGGGCACGAAATTCGC
>Ga0247764_1000132_pt1 | contig 26974 bp, 19 predicted proteins | sample UWRJL051202B4_FD_179932 | JGI IMG/M metagenome (GOLD analysis project Ga0247764, IMG submission 179932) | Plant litter microbial communities from Arlington Agricultural Research Station in Wisconsin, United States - UWRJ-L051-202B-4 | ecosystem: Environmental > Terrestrial > Plant litter >...
CCGGCGCCGTCCAGTTCAGCCACATACTGCTCATCCCCTTCAGCTTCACCGGCTTACCAGCGCTGTCCGTCAGGTTTGCACCCGAGACCGTCAGAGCACCGTGCATCGCCACCGGCGTCCCCGTCAGGTCCTCCATGCCAGCCACGCCCGCATTGCCGCCGCGCGCCGAGCTCCCGCCTTTGCCTTGTCCGCTCACGCCACCGAACGAGATGCCACCGACACCGCCGATACCACCAAACCCGCCAAAGCCGCCTGGTATCGCCACGCACAGGTTCGAGAAACAACTCAGCCCTGTCTTGCACGTCGCATCCGCAAAGCACTCACAGCCTTCGAGCCCCGTGGTGCACGCCTTTGGCGGCTCGGGCTTGTCACCTCCACACGCTCCCAACCCCGTTGCCAGCACCGCTCCCACCACCAACCAACTCTTGAACCACCTTCGACGCATTGCTTCGGCTCCTCGCGCCTCTCCCAAGCACGCCCCATGCCGTCGCTTCAAACCGCAATTTTTCGGCTCTTCTTGCGCCGGACAGCGGTTGGGCACGTCCTCGGACGTCCGCGCGGACGTCCATGACCCGGCGCCAGCTCGTGTCCCGTCCCTCCCTCACAAGAAGCCACCGCCGCGCAACCCCTTCTGGCTGCGCGGCGGTGTGTCCCCGTAATCCCAACCCTTGACTCGCTCAGCGCGCCTTCTTCAGCTGTGCTGCGCGATCCACCAGCGCCAAGAATTCACGCCGATCGCCGTGCAGATCCGACCCCAAGCTGCCCGCCGCCAGCGCCCGTACACTGCCGAAGTCGCTCTGCTTCACGTCGGGTGACCCGCGCAACAACAGCGCCGCGTTGGCCACGGCGACACCGAAGCGAAAATCCGTGGAAGCGCGGTCGAGCGAGGTCACGGCATCACGCACGACGACGCTGAACTTGGTGCTCGTGTCCGAGCTCGGCGCCTTGTAGCGAATATTGACCGTCATCAACTCCGCAGTGTCCGCTGCCGCATTCGCGGCAGGCTTGTCTTGATACTTGAGCGGATCCACCGCAGGCGTCGGAGCGGCCGGCGCCGCCGCGCCGCGCGGCACGATCTCGTACAGCGCGGTCACGCTGTGACCAGCGCCGATCTCGCCGGCATCCTTCTTGTCGTCGTTGAAGTCTTGCTTGGCGAGCACGCGATTTTCGTAACCGATCAGCTTGTAGCTGGCCACGCGCTTCGGATTGAACTCGACTTGCAGCTTCACGTCCTTGGCGATGGTAACCAGCGTGGAGCCAGCTTCCCGAACCAGAACTTTGCGAGCCTCCGCCAACGAATCAACGTAAGCGTAGTTGCCGTTGCCCTTGTCGGCCAAAAGCTCCATCGTGGAGTCTTTGATGTTACCGGTGCCGAAACCCAACACCGTCAAGAAGACGCCCGTCTTGCGCTTGTCTTCGATCAACCGTTGCAGTTCACCTTCGCTGGTGGTGCCGACGTTGAAGTCGCCGTCGGTCGCCAAGATCACGCGGTTGATGCCGTTCTTGCGGAATTGCTCCTGTGCCACCGAGTAGGCCAGTTGGATGCCCGCGCCGCCGTTGGTGGAGCCGCCCGCCTCCAAGCGCTCCAGCGCGCTCAGAATCTTGGTTCGGTCCGAAGTGGGCGGCAGGACCATTCCCGAATTTCCTGCGTACACCACGATCGAGATCGAATCCTGTGGACGAATCGAGTCGGTCAACAGCGAAAGGCCGCGCTTGACCAGCGGCAACTTGTCCGGACTCATCATGGAACCTGACACGTCCATCAGGAAGACCAGGTTGCGCGCTGGAATCTCCTTGGCCGCGATTTCGCGCCCTTTCACCCCAATGCGCACGATGCGGTGCGCATCGTTCCAGGGGCAGGCGCTGACCTCGCTATTCACGGCAAACGGCGCGTCCGACGTCGGCTGCTGGTAATCGTAGCGGAAGTAGTTCACCCATTCTTCCACGCGAATCGCGTCCGCCGGAGGCAGACTACCATCAGCGATGAAGCGCCGAGAATTGCTGTAGGAAGCCGTATCGACGTCCACGGAGAAGGTGCTGAGCGGCTCTTCCGCGACGTTGATGAACCGGCTCTCCGCAACGTGCGCGTAGTTTTCGGTATTGGGTTCGTCCGTAAAGTGATGCATCGTGGGCGAAGGCGGAGCCAACCGCATCGCGCCTCCACCTGCCGCTCCTCTCACGGCCATGGGCTTCGCCGCGCTCGCCGCAGTCTTCTTGGTATCCCGCGCCGACATCTGCCGATTCACCAGCCCTTCCGCCTTCGCTTCTGCGGGAGCATCGGCCCGCGGAGACGGCGCTACCGGCTCACTCGCCGGCGTGGGCGCATGCTCCGCTACAGATGCAGAGGCCGCGCTCGTTACGCCTCCCTGAGGCGCCACCGCTGGCTGCGCTGGCTCTGGCGCTCGCGCGCAACTGGCGATCAGCAGCAACGCCAAGCAACTCGAAGCGAAACGCGGACGCGACCAACCTATACCCACCTGAACACGCGCAGTCATCGGAACCTCCAAGCAGCGGACTCGGAACATCGGACCCCCAACCAACGCGCTAGCTTGGGTGCCCTTACAGCTTTCGATGAAAAATCACAGATCAGCGTGTTTCAGCCCCGCTTTACCCACCTTCGGCCCTTCCTGCAGATCGCCATTGACAGGGCCCATACAGAAACGGAAGTACTGTCCGCCCGATGAGCCCCTTGCCCCTGATCGCGGAAGCCATGCTCTCCGTCGTGCTCGTGATCGGAGTGGGTGCGCTGATTCGTCGCGTCGGTTGGCTCACGACCGCAGCTGACACCAGCTTGCTCGCGCTCGTCGTCAATTTGCTCACACCGTGTCTGATCCTGGACAAGGTGATGGGCAGCTCCGCGCTGGAGCGAGCGTCCACCGTGCTCTTGGCGCCCGCAGCTGGGATCGTGCTCGTCAGCGTCTGCATCCTCATTGCCTTACTCGTCGGACGCCTATTCAAAGTCGGCGCTCCACCAGTGCAACGCAGCTTCGCTTTGGCCGCGGGACTTCAGAACTATGGCTATTTCGCGCTCCCGCTCGCACTCAGCTTGTTCGGTGGAGAAGGCAACGAAACCGTGGCCGTGTTGTTCGTTCACAATCTCGGCGTGGAAGTGGCGCTGTGGACGCTCGGCATCGTCGTGCTGTCCGGCACGCCGCCACGCGACGCCCTGAAGCGCCTGATCAACGCGCCGACATGCGCGATCGTCGTTGCGCTGATCTTGAACAGCACCGTCGGTCGCGTCGGCGTCCCCGCGGTGTTGTTGAAGTCCGTCAGCCTGATCGGTTCGGCTGCAATCCCCGTGGGCTTGTTATTGACCGGCGCCACCATGGTCGACCACGCGCGGGGCGTATTCGGTCCCGGCGGTCTGCGCACCGCGGTATTGGGCTGCATCCTGCGCTTGGGCGTGCTGCCGCTGGTCTACTGCCTCGCACTGTGGACGCTCCCTGCCAGCGTCGAACTACAGCGCGTATTCGTCCTACAAGCTGCTATGCCAGCGGCGGTCTCGCCCATCATCTTATCGAAACACTATGGTGGCGATTCACTGACCGCATTACGAGTAGTCTTTGCGACGAGTCTGGTCGCTTTGCTGACAATTCCAATCTGGATCCACTTCGGGCTAAAGTGGGTCTCCGCGCCGTGACCGGTCGCGGCGCTCACAGTCCCGCACAAGGTAAGCTCGAATCCGGCAGTCTAGGTTGAGCAGCGCTAGCCTCACCCCACGGCGTTGGCGCGCAATTCGAGCGCGACAATCGCCATTTGCTCTATTCTCAGGGTGATGTCCACGCGCGCAGCGGTTGGGTTCAGCACGGAGCGCGATCCGAAGCTCGCGGGGCGTCGAGCAGCACACGACGCGCTCGACGCGCTGGGGGGCGACGCTGACCTTGCCTTGGTCTTCGCGACGGTCGGTTACGAACAACGAACCCTGCTCGACTCGATCTCGGCCACGCTCGGGGCAAACTGCGTGCTGGCGGGCTGCTCCGGCGAAGGCATCATCGCTGGAGGAGACTCGCACGAAGTCGACCACGCCGTGAGCGTGATGGTCGTGCGACTAGAAGGAGCTCGGGCCGAGGCGTATCAGGTCCGCGACTTCGCGCAGGCTCCCGAGCAAGCCGCTCAGGCCCTGGCCCAGAGCCTTGGCGAGCTCAGCGATGTCACGGGCGTGCTGCTGTTTCCCGATGGAATCGGCGGTGATTGCACGCGGTTCCTGCGCGCGCTGGAGCCGCGGCTGCCGGGTGTGACGATCGTCGGCGGGACGGCAGGCGACGCGATGACCTTCGAGCGGACCTACCAGTATTGTGGCCGTGAAGTGCACTCCGGCGCGGCCTCGGCGCTGGTCTTGCGTGGCCAAGGGCAGCTTCGTGTCGCCGTGAGTCACGGCTGTACCCCGTGCGGGCCGCATCAAACCATCACACAGATGAGCGGCGCTTGGCTGGAACAGATCGACGAGCGTCCGGCCTGGGACGTATTCAAGGAGTTTCTGGACGGCAATCCGCGCGATCTGAACGCCGAAGGTATCGTGCACATCTGTATCGGCATGGCCGCGGATGCTTCGGCTCGCTTCGTGGATGAACACATGATCATCCGCACCCCGATGGGTTTGAACACGGAGACCGGCGCAATGCTGTTCCCTGGCGGCGGACTCGCCAGCGGACAACGCGTGCGCATCGCCCGACGGGACGCCGAGAAGATCCGCGTCAGCGGCGCCGCCTGCGCGCGGATGCTGCTGCACGACGAACGGCGACCTGCGTTCGTCGTGCAATTCGACTGCGCCGGCCGCGGCAAAGTCATGTTCGGTGACTGCGCAGCCCAGGAAATCGTGGAGCCGCTGCGCGCCGAAATCGGTCTACAGGTACCATGGGCTGGCTTTCATACCTACGGGGAGATCGCCCAGACCAGCTCCAAGCTCAACTATCATAACTACACAGTCGCGTTGTGTGCCTACCATGACGCCTGAATTGGAGGCTCTGCTCCAGGAACGCGACGCACTCAAGCGCGAGCTGGAAAGTCTCGGCGACCAGGTGAAGCTCTTGGTGCGGGCCGAGCACGCGGTGACGCGCACGCGCAAGAACCTCGACCGGCAGCTGCATCGTATTCGCAGGCTCGCTGAGTTTGCGCTCAACATCACCGGCGTCGAAGACGTCGACCTGGTGCTCATGCAGGGCCGCGACGCCCTACTCGACTTTTTCACGCTGGATGGCGCGACGGTGCTGAGGTTCACGGCCGGTGACTCGCTCCTGCCAGCCGACGTGGCGCTGCAAGGGCCAGACGTCGCCGACATGCAGAGCTCCGAACTCGCTCGAGCGCTCTGGTCCTCCAGCACTTCGCCAGGCTCGACGCCCTCGCCGCGCGTGCTGTTGTGGGTGCCGCTGAGAATCCAGGGACAGCTCCAGGCGGTGCTGCTTGGTTGGACCTCACGCATGGTCGCTCACCACCGGGACCTACCAAGCGCCGAACACGTGACCTTTCTCGGACTTTTCGAGACCCACATCACGCGGGCGCTCGACAACGCCGCGCTGCGGGCGGAGCTCCGGGCCAGCAACCAACGACTCCAATCCAGTCTGCAAGAGCTCGAGCTCACGCAAGCGCAGCTCGTGCAAGCGCAGAAGCTGGAAGCTTTGGGGCGCCTGGCGGGCGGCATCGCGCATGACTTCAACAACATCCTCACCGTGATCGTCAGTCACGCCGAGCTGCTACGCCCAGCGGTCGAACCGGCGCCCGATGCGCTCGATGACTTGGACGTCATCCTGGACGCCGCCAGTCGCGCTGGAGCGATCACGCGCAGACTGCTCGCCTTCGGCCGCCAGCAAGAGCACCGCAAGGAGCTCGTCGATCTCAACGCCCTGGCCATGGACCTCTCGCGTATGCTGAAGAGCCTGATCGGCGGCGACGTGCGCTTGCAACTCGAACTCGACACCGGCATCGGGCGTGTCCGCGCCGATCCCGTGCAGATCGAACAAATCTTGATGAACCTGGTCGTGAACGCCCGTGACGCCATGCCCGACGGCGGAACGCTCACGATCGAAACGCGCCCCGCGCACGAGGGAGAACTCTTGGACGGCAGCTCCAGCGCCATCAACTGGATCGCGCTGACCGTCTCCGACACCGGCGCCGGCATGGACGAAGCCACGCGACGTCGCCTGTTCGAGCCGTTTTTCACCACCAAGCCGGTGGGGCAAGGCACGGGCCTTGGTCTTGCCACGGTCTACGGACTGGCGCGCCAGAACGAGGGGCAGATCAGCGTGACGAGCGCACCCGGCGAGGGCGCGCATTTCACGGTGCTCTTGCCCACGGTCAAGCTGGCAAGTGACAGCGACGCCACCAGAGTCAGCCGCAAGAGTCCGTGGGTGCTGGTGGTCGAAGACGAAGCCAGCATTCGCCGCATGGTCTCGCGAGTGCTCAGGGGCAGAGGTTACGAAGTTCGCGAGGCCCGCGACGGCCGCGAGGGCCTCGAAGTCGCTGAGAACATGAGCCGCCTCGACCTCGTCGTGGCCGACGTCGTGATGCCCGCCATGGGCGGTCCCGAGCTCGTGGACCGCCTGCGCAAGCTGAGGCCAGAGCTGCGCGTGATCTTCATGTCGGGCTTTACTTTCGACCACTTGGATATCAAAAACCTGCGCGCCGATTACGATTGCTTTCTTCCCAAACCCTTCACGATCGGCAAGTTGACCCAAGCCGTGGACGGAATCATGGCCCGCAGCGCGCTCGACGAACTGGCAACCGCCGGCGGCTAACGTTACGCTCGCGGAGCGTGGACCCCCTTTCTCTTGAAGAACGAACCGACGCTCGTTTCGCGCAAGCGGCCAACGCGCTACTCGACATCAGCCGAGGAGATCCGACCCAGGAAACTCCCCCTAACGGCGAGCCCCAACCGCGCGAGCTACTACAGACGCAGAACCTCGTGACCTGGCTGCGCCGCCTGGAGCCGAACGCATCCACCGCGCTGCGCCTGGCCGGCTACGCTCAGCACGTTGGGCGCTATCGCACCCCGCGCAGCAGCTACCCCGCAGGCCGCGTCGGTTACCTGAAATGGCGCACGGATCAGGCCAAAAGACACGCCGAAACCGCGGCTAGCATCCTCACGCAGGCCGGCTACGACGAAGCCGTGATCCAGCGCGTGCGCCGCATCGTCACCAAGAGCCAGCGCACTCAAGACGCCGAGGTGCAGACCATGGAGGATGCGCTGTGCCTCGCCTTCCTGGAGCACGAATACCCCACCTTCAGCGCGCTGCACTCCGACGAAAAGGTCATCCACATCCTCCAAAAAACCTGGGGGAAGATGTCCGACCGCGCGCACACGCTGGCAACACAACTCCCCTTCGCCGGTCGCCCCCAACAACTTCTGGCGAAGGCATTGACGGGCTGAGCGTTCGAGCGGGCTTCCAGAGCATGACGAGGGCATCGTGTCCGACGTGAAAGAGCCGACTGCGCGTGTGAGCGCGCTCTACATTCATCCCGTCAAGAGCTTACGCGGATTGCGCGTGGAGCAAGCGGAGCTCACGCGGCAGGGTTTGCAAAATGATCGGCGTTGGATGATCGTGGATGAAGACGGCACGTTCCTCACCCAACGCGAACTGCCGGAGCTGTGTCGCATCGCGCTCGCATTAGAGTCCTCTCACATCGAGCTGACTTCCGAACGACACGGAAGTCTGCGCTTGCCAATTCAGCACGAAAGTGGCGAACAAGAGCTGACGGTGCGCGTGTGGAGCTTTCAGGGTTCGGCCAACCGCCACGCCGAAGGCAGCGCCTGGCTCAGCCAAGTCCTCGGACGTACCTGCTCACTCGTCTACATGGCGGAGCGGCACGAACGTGCCGTCAATCCGCAGCGCGCGCTGCCGTCGGATCGCGTCAGCTTCGCGGACGGCTACCCGATTCTACTGATCTCACAAGGGTCGCTCGACGACCTCAACTCCCGTCTGAAATCGCCACTGGGCATGACGCGTTTCCGCCCCAACGTCGTGATTGAGGGCTGCGAAGCGTTCGCCGAAGACAACTTTCAGCGCGTACAAATCGGCTCCATCGGTCTGAGCGGCGTGAAGCGCTGCGAACGCTGCGTCGTCACGACGCGCGACGAATTGACTGGCGAATCTGGGACCGAACCCTTGCGCACCTTGGCCACCTACCGTCGCTCCGAAGGCAAAGTGTGGTTCGGCATGAACATGATTCACGACAGCCTCGGCACGCTGAAGGTGGGGGATTCCGTCCACGTTCTCCCGCCGTTTCCCTGACTGAGACGCCTCGGCCGCATGGATTCGCGATTTTTTCGTTACGACGGCCTCAACCTCGCCTGAACCCCGTCCGTTTCTCGAGCCTGGATGAGCATGTTCCTGCTCAAGCTCGGCGAGATGCGCTTCCCGCTGCGCCTCGGCGAGACGCTGCTAGGCCGCAGCCCCTATTGCAGCATCGTACTCGGCGACAACTCCGTCTCGCGCCAGCACGCCGCCGTCCGCCTCACCGCGAGCGAGCTCGTGATCGAAGACCTCGGCAGCCGCAACGGCACCAAGGTCAACGGTCAACTCATCAACGGCCGCCGCCCGCTCCACTCTGGCGACGTGATCGAAATCGGCAAACTCAAGCTCCAAGTCGAGCACGCGCCCCAACATGAGTTCGCCCGCCGCAGCGCCCTGGCCGTCACCGGTGAATCTCCCACCGCCGAAGTCGACAGCCCTACCTCTCCCGGCGGCACGCCTTCCGCTGCTCCTCCGACGACGCAAAAGAGCGCGCAACGCAGCTCATAGATTTTTGGTTGGGTCCGGGGCTGAACGCGACGTCCGAGACCCACCAAGCCGGGCGAGCACGACGTTGGGCGGAAACAGCGGCGATGTGCAGGGCCGCCGACGCTTGTCCGAGGAGGGAGCCATCGCTATGCTTCCGCGATGCAAGGCGATCGAGAGCGCGACGTACGATTCGGTCACGACTTGCGACAGATTCAGGACGAAAATGGCGTCGACCTGAGTTTACTCCAAAGCAACCAGAAGCTCTCCGTAGAGCAGCGCCTCCTCGCCTTGGAAGAATACCTTCGTTTCGCCGACTCCGTCTCTCAAGTCTCGCGCGAACCGTGAACTTCAAGCTCTTGCTCGAGGTGCTAGCGGCTCACCAGGTCGACTTCATCGTCGTCGGCGGGGTGGCCGCCGTGGCGCATGGTTGTTCCTTGATGACACGCGACTTGGACATTCTCTACCGACTAGAGAAGATAAACGTGGAACGTTTGGTGGCAGCTTTCGACGAACTCGGAGCCGTGGCTTACGGCGATCCGCGACGGCTGCGCTTCGGGTTCCAACACCTCAACAACACCGGCCACCATCTAGCGGAGACGCGCGCAGGTCGGTTGGATGCACTTGGATCCATCGGCAAGGACGGTCAGATCCTATTCGAGACGGTGATGGACGATGCGGTGGCAATGCACGCTTTCGGCGTGACGTTTCGCTGTCTCTCACTTGATCGCCTGATCGAAGTCAAACGGGAGCTCGGTCGACCTCGAGATCTCCTAGCCGTCCAAGAGCTGGAAGCTCTCAAGAAGCTGAAAGCATCGAGCTAGAGCGTGAAGGTTCTCAGGGGCGACGACGACGCAAGTGACTCGCGCCGCCCCCAAACCTTGACGCTTCGATCGTCTGTCGTCCTCAGCTCACCCGCGCGAGCAGCTCGCCCACCGATGCCGAGCTCTTCGCCCGCACCAGCACGCCAAACAGCTCCTTCGGCGTGCCGACACGTGCCAGCTCGTAGGTCCCCGCGCCGTACACGCGGTCCAGCGCCGCACGCAGCTTTGGTTGAAGCTCCGTCAACGTTGCGTCCGTATTGGGCGCGTTCAAGCGGTCAGCGACGCGTAGCACTAGTTCGTCCGTGCGGAACGCCAGTTTCTGCTTCGGGCCTTCCTCGCGCTCCAGGAGTGACGCCGCGCGCAGCGCCTTCGCCAGCGCGGCCGTGAACGCATCGTCCGATTCGGGTTCGCGCTTGTTGGAATAGAGCAGACCCAGCTTGCCTCCGCCGCGATCGATCGCGTAGTCGGAGGCGTGCCCGATCAGCACGACTTCGGGCCCGTCCGCGACGTGGGAGTAGTCGACGACGTCAATGACGAGCTCGCCGAGCACGTTGTCGCGGATCCAGCGATGGAGCACCGGGACGTAGCCCTCGACGTCGGCGTTCGCGTTCGAAAAGAGTTTGACCTGAACTTTTTGTACCATGGGGTCTACCGTCTCTCAGGGAACGGCCGTGCCGACGCGCGTATAGGCTTGATGAGCAGCGTCCACGAACAGCTGCGCTTCTTCGATCAGTTGATGCGCGCTCTCGTTGGATTGGCCACGATTGGACCCTTCCGAATGCGCACGGAACAAGTACTGCGCGAACTTCGCGCCCGCGAAGGGATCCCAGAACACCTTGGTATCCACCAAGTGCGTCTTGAACTCATTCACGATCTCGGCCGGATCGTCGCCGACGTTTTGGTTCTTCTCGCGCGCCAACGCTCGCGCCGCTTGCAGCATCGCGCTGTAGGCGCGCTCGGCAGCTTCCTGCGGCTTGCCGTCGTCCAAGAGCACCTGCGCTTCGAACACTTCGCGCTCGCTCGCCGCCAGACCAAACTGCGTGAACGGCACCACCTCACCGGCGCACTCACCGACGCCCAAGTCGCCAATGGTGTACTCGCGGGGGTCGCCCCAGTCCGAGTAGTAACTGGGATCCTGGTCGTAGCTCGGCACGTTCTGGAGCTCGTCGACGATCTTGCGGATCTCCTTCTTGCCGACGCGCGTGACGAACTGCAGGAACGTCTCTTCGCCCTGTCGGCCCTTCACGAACAGCTGCGTCAAGCGGTCGACCGCCTCCGGCACGCGCTTCGACGGAATGGCGCCGATGGCCAAACCATACGACCGCGCGTTGCCCGCCAGCTCGCCACCGACGACCAGCTGGAAGTGCGGCACGCGCCGGCCGCCCACGTTGCGGCTCACACCCAAGAACCCAAGGTCCGCGACGTGGTGCTGACCGCAGGAGTTGAAGCAACCGCTGCACTTGATGTGCAGCGCTTCGGCCTCGGCCGCGAGCGGCGCTTGCTTCAGGTGACGGCGCAGCTCGCCCGCCAAGCCGCGCGAGGAGGAGATGCCGAGCTTGCAGGTGTCCGTACCCGGGCACGACGTCACGTCCGTGATCGTATCCGAGCCGGATTCACCCAGACCTGCCGACTTGAGCTCCGCGAACAGCAGCGGCAGATCTGCCTCGGACACCCAGCGGAACAGGATGTTTTGATCGACCGTGGCGCGCAGCGTATCGCCGGTGTAGCGCCGCGCGATGTCCGCGATGGTGCGACCTTGATTCGGCGTGAAATCGCCGAGCGGCAGCGTGATGGCGGCCGTGAAGTAGCCGGCCTGACGCTGCGGACGCACGTTCGACTTGCGCCACGCCTCGAAGCCCGCGGGGAACGGACCCGGCCCGAGCGGCTGCGCCGCCTTCAACGGACGCTCATCCAAGCGGTGCAGATCCGAGAGGAACGACGTCCAACGCGGATCTGGACGCAGCTTCGCGCGCTCTTCCAACGTGATGCGCTTGAACTCTGCGATGCCGAGCTTCTTCACCAAGAACTTGATGCGAGCCCGCGCGCGGTTGTCCTTCTCCCCTAGGCGCCCGAACACGCGGCAAATCGCCTGCGAAATCGGCAGCAGCTCTTCCTCCGGCAAGAACTCGTCGAACAGCTGCGCCATCTGCGGCACAGAGCCCAAACCACCACCCACGTAAAACTCGAACCCGCGCTGAACTTTGCCGTCCACCACGCGCGTCTTCGCGATCGCGCCGGCGTCGTGGAAGTTCGTGAGCCCGCACGGCTCGTCCTTGCAGCCCGAGAACGCGATCTTGAACTTGCGCCCGAAGTCCTGCGTGTCGTCGTGGCCCAGCAGAAAGAACGTGATGGCGTCAGCGTACGGCATCACATCGAAGGACTCCGTGTTGCAGACGCCCGCGTACGGGCACGCCGTGACGTTGCGTACGGAGTTTCCGCACGCCTCGCGCGAGGTAATCCCTACCGCGGCCAAACGCCGCATCAAATCCGGAGTATCCTCGATGTGCACGAAGTGCAGCTGGATGTCCTGCCGCGTCGTGATGTGCAGAATCTGGTCGGAGTACTCTTCCGCCAGCTCGCTCAGCACCTCTAGCTGCAGCGCGCTCATCGCGCCCATCGGCAACTTGATGCGCTGCATCCCGGGCGCGTCCCAGACCGTGATCGGGCCCTTCGTCAGGTCATTGCAGGGGAACGACAGCGTCTGCGTCTTCTCACCGTCGTGGCGCTGACCATTGTCGTAACGCTGGCCGTACACACCGCGCCGCAGACGAGTCTCGGCAAACAGCCGCTCCTCGACCTTCCCCTTCTTGCGCAGCTCGATCTGCGTCTCGTAAATATCGATCTCGCGCCCCCAATCCTCGCGGATTTTACCTTCGAGCGCTCGCTTCCAACTTGAGGCAGCCGTCATCGCTGATGTGCTCCACGCGGCGAGATGTAAACGCCGGGTTGGGCGTTTTACCCACAATCTCCCGTCAAACAAGTCAACAATCTAAGCCGCGCCTATTATCCAAGTATTTTCCGACACTTAATAGCGCCGGCGTCCGTGACATTTTTGGTCAAGAATCACGAATCCGCGTGCGTTTCGTGCATCAACCTAGCGATCTGCTGGGCGTTGCCGGCCCGGGACAGGTGGTAGAGTCCGCGCCTCGTCAGGATGTCTTCTTCTCAACGAACCTTCGCCAGTTCAACGGACGCAGTGCATGCCGGCACCCCGGAGCATCGGCCGCACCACACCCTCACTCAGGGCGTCGTCCAAACCGCCACGTACACCTTCGAGAACACCGAAACCCTCGAACGCTACATGCGCGGAGAAGACGCCGATCCGCACCGCGAAGAGTACGGCCGCTACGGCAACCCCACCGTCCACGAGCTCGAACAACGCATCGCTGCACTAGAGGGCGCCGAAGACGGCCTCGCCTTCAGCAGCGGCATGTCCGCCGTCACCACCGCGTTGCTCGCTCTCCTCAAGGCTGGCGACCACGTCATCCTGTTCCGCGACTGCTACCGTCGCACGCGCCAGTTCGTCACCGCGTTTCTCCCACGCTACGGCATCGACCACACCGTCATCCCCTCCGGCGACCTTGGCGCGTTGCGCGAAGCCCTGCGCGACAACACCCGCCTCGTCGTCACCGAGGCCCCGACGAATCCCTTTCAGTACTGTATCGACTTGGCGGAGCTGTCCCGCGTCGTCCGCGAAAAGCGCCGCATCCGCACGCTGATCGACTCCACGCTCGCCACCCCCTACAACCTCCGTCCCCTCGAGCTCGGCATCGACTTGGTGATGCACTCCGCCACCAAGTACCTGTCCGGCCACAACGACGTCCTCGGCGGCTTGATCGCGGGTCCCAGCCACCTCGTCAGCCTGATCCGGGACACCCGCAACGTGCTGGGCGGAGTGCTCGACCCTCACGCCGCCTTCCTCATTCTCCGCGGAATCAAGACCCTGGGGGTCCGTGTCGAACGTCAGAACGCCACCGCGCTCGCCGTCGCCAAGGCCATCGAAGGGCACCCGAACGTCGAACGCGTCTTCTACGCCGGGCTTGAAAGCCACCCGTCGTACGCCGTCGCTCGCGCCCACATGCGTGGCGCCGGCGGCATGGTCAGCTTCGTCGTCAAAGGCGGCAAAGCGGCGGCTTCGAAAGTCGTCGACCGCTGCAAACTGGCGAAAATAGCCGTCTCCTTCGGCGGCGCTGAAACACTCATCGACCAACCCTCGATCATGAGCTTCTTCGAACTCAGCGAGGAAGAACTCCGCAAAATCGACATCGATCCGGCGCTCATTCGCTTCTCCGTCGGCATCGAAGAAACGGCGGATGTCGTAGCTGCCTTACTGGCGGCGTTGAGCGACTAGCGCCACCGCGCGACTATCGTCACCAGTTTTTGCACAGCTCATCGCGTCGCGTTCGGCAAGCGACGCGGCGAACGCGCTTTGGCAAAACGGATCGCGTGGTATAAGCCCCGCAGCGCTAGGCGCTTTGGGGCAAGACTTGGAGCCGAAGGTACGTAGCTGGTTTTTGCGCAATGCAGTCGACGCACTCGAGCGTGCGCACGGAACTGCAGCGCGCGAACGCTTGCGCTTCGCAGTGCCGCAACGCCTGGCCCACCTGGTCAGCGCCGAAGCCATGCGCGCGACGGCTCCGCAGGGCGTCATCCTGCTCGAAGACGCCGAGGACGTTTTGTTCGCTGCCGATGCCGTGGTGGGCCAAGGCGCCGGAACGATCATGGAGTCCATCGCGCTGGAAGTCGTCGCGCGCGCCGTGGCGGCGGACGGCGGTGCGAGCGTCGTCGTCGGCGATCTGATCGGGACCGTGTTGGGGTTGCGCCCCGTGTTGGAGTCTCCGTTCGTGGACGCGGCGATGGCGTTCGAGCTGAATCGCACGGCGGAGGGCTTCACTTTGATGCTCGGCGTCGCGGGGCGCCCCAGAGCCGCGCGGTTGCTGAGGCATTTCGCGATCGGGGCGATCCATGCGGCGGCCCGATATGCGCGAGAAGCGGGCGCCGGCGCGTTGAGGGTGAGCGGTGAGAACTTCGTCGATCGCGCGTTCATCAGCGTGGTGCAGAGGGAGCGGGCGATCGAAGTGGCCGGGACGCCACCGCCCGCAGGAATGCGGGCGCGCGGGGCGAGAGCAACCTTGCCACCGGTGGCGAGGCTGACGGACGAGGTGGAGCGGATATTGTCTGCGCCGCGGGAGAGCACCCCTCCGCCGAGTGCGGAGCGGGTGAATGGCGTGCCGCCGTTGAGTATTGGCCAGCGACGAAAGATCCCCTGACGCTCGCGTACCCAGCTGCGCACGCGGATCGTGCTGCTCGAATTCGAATCAACCGAAAGACTGGGGGAGACTACCCGCCCCGGATCTGACGTTCTGCGGCCTCGGCCGTGTCGTCCGGCTTGCTGTTGAATGCGAGCCGCGCGTTCGGCGCATGCTCACGAATCGCGTTCATCAAGCGCTCGAAGTGCCCGGCCATGGGAGGCAGCATTCGCAGACCGGCCCCGATCACGATGACGTCGAAGTGACGCCCTCGAACCGAATCGGCAAGCTCCCTCGCGATGCGATCAACGGTGGTGGTGAGAAGGATCTCTGCCTGGTTCCCCTTCGACTGCAAGGCGTCTTTGGCGGCGTTCAGCCCTGCCAGGATACCGTCCGGCGTTATCCCGGGTGGCATGTCCTCCTGCTCGATGCAGGCCGGATCCTCACCTATGATTAGGATTGCAGGCATCGCGTGGCTCTTCTCCGAAGAGAAGATATGGCTTGGGGAACGGGTTGCAAACGATTTTTGCCGTGCGGAGTGAGACGGTGGCTGTGCCGGGCACGTGCCAGCGCAGTCCGCGTCAGCGCGAGACGACGGAGCAAGAAAGTCGTGGCACGCAGGAGCGTTGAGCATTCTAGAGGAGCTGGTTGAGCGGCACATCCATTGCTCAATGGCTTTGTCGAGCGGCGCGGCGCGCTGCTCTTCAAACCCGAGGAATAGAGATGAAACGTTCGCTCAACATCGTTTTGGCGGTCGGTCTGTTCATTGCGCTGATGAGTCCAGCGTGTGCGCTGGATACCGAGAATGAGAGCCCGTTACCAGGCGCGTCCGAGAGCGGGGAAGAGTCGGCGGTGGAGAGTACCAGTCTGCCGCTGATGGATATCGACAACGACAGCATCGGAACGTGCAAAGCCGACTGCTTCGATGAATGCACGAGCCTGGGTGCCTCTAGCTCCGAATGTTCCAAGTCCTGCAAGAAGGCTTGCACTGGGGCCGGCTGCAACGGAAACAACTGGGCAGCCTGCTCCGCCGGCAGCAACTCTTCATCCAACGCTATCTGCAAGTTCATGAACAAGCGTTGGGAAAACACCTGCAAGGCCAGCGGCGTGCTCAAAGCTTTCTGTCTACCGTTCGGCGGCTGCTCCAGTTGTCGCTCGAAAATGGATCAGAACTGCTAACGCCGCGCGCGCGTGGCGCGGGACTGAGCTCGAATCACGGAAGACCGGGCTCACAGCGCGGGTCGAGCTCGAGGCGCTCCTAAGTCTCGCACTGCAGGACTAGGAGCGCCTCTGGCGAAGCTCGACCGGGCCGCTTACTTGCCCACGAAGGTCGTGACGCTGGTTGCCGGGAGGGCCGCCTTGAACGAGCCGTTCGTGACGGCGGCCGCGGTCCCCGCGGTCCAGTTCTGGGCAGACGACGTGACGTAGGGGGTCATGGAGGCCGGCGCCGTTCCACCCGTGATGGCGATCGGGACCTCGACGGCCGCGTTCGTCTCGTTGATCGCCACGACGACGACCTCGCCCGCGTCGCCTTTGTAGGCTGAAACCAAGACTTTTTGCGGAGCGGGACCGGCGACTTTCACTGCGTGGAAGGTATCTGGGCGGATGTACCGGCTGTAGTTGCCCATGGTGTAGTAGCGCTTGGCGATGGAGGTCCCGCCCTTGGTCAACGCGAGGCCTTCATTGTCGTTCTGGTAGTAAGCTTCGTACCACCAGTAGAGCCACGCCGAAGCCTCGCCCACCGTGAGGGCCGAGTGAATCCATTTTGCGACGGCGATACCGTTATTGATGTCGGTGGAGGGCCCCTGTTCCGGCCAGTACATCACGCCGGACATCTCCGTCTGCCAGACTTCTTTGGTCCTCTTGCCCTCGGTGACATCAGCTGGCCACGCATACCCGATCTGCGATTCGTACTCGTGCACGCCGAGGATGTCGAAAGCGTCCCACGCGGCTTTATCCTTCGCTAGCCAGTGACCGTAGTCGTAACCGGCCTCGCCCGTGGTGCACTTCGTATCGCACTTAGCGAGTGCGGCGGCGTCGTTGAGGTCATTCGAGAAGCACTTGCACCCCAGCGGATCAGAGCTGTCATAGCCGCCGCCGGCTTTGTTGGTCGGCGACAGGTTGCTCCACACGTGGATCCACAGGGATGCTTCGGGCGCGATCATCTTCGTATTCGGAGCCTTCGACTTGAAGATCGGCCCGGCTACCTTGACGAACGCAGCCAGCTCCTTGCCGGTGTACACCATCGATTCATATTCGTCGGTGAGCGGCGGACTACACGCCCGCCCCTGAGAAGGAGAACACGACGCGAAATCGGTCTCGTTCCCGATCGACATGGCGTACAGATTGTTCGTGGCTGCGTACTCGGCGATCATCGTCGCCCAGTCGTCATAGCGGTCGGCTTTCAGATGCCCGCCCCCGGTCGTCTTGCCGTTGTCCTTCCAGTCTGCGGGGGCGGTCCAGCACGATCCGATGATTTTGGCGCCCAGGGTTTTCGCTTGTGTGAAGTCACTGGGGACGTCGCGATGACCACCCTTTTCATTCATGCCGATCCGCAGGATCGACAGACCGAGCCCGTCCTTACCCTCGGTAGAGAAAAGCTGCTGCCATGGCAGTGACTTCCCAGAGGGCATGATCGTGGCGTTGATGCCGAAGCCGCGGATGATCTGCCGGACCTCCCCGAGCTGTACGGTCAGAACGTCAGGATTCGCCGTGCCACCGCCGCTGCCGCCGGTTGCAGGGCCGCCCCCGGTTGCAGGACCGCCGCCGGTTGCAGGACCGCCGCCGGTTGCAGGGCCACCACCGGCCGCAGGTGCACCGCCCGCCGCAGGCGCGCCACCTGCCGCGGGACCACCGCCTGCCGCCGGAGCGCCGCCTGCCGCAGGAGCACCACCCGCACTGGGAGCGCCGCCGCTGCTGAGCGCGCCACCTGCGCCGGGAGCGCCACCACTGCTGGTCGCGCCGCCCTTGTTGGTTCCGCCGCTTCCAAGCGAGCCTCCAACCGATCCGGGAGAGCCACCGCTGCCGCCAGAAGGCGTATCGCTAGAACAACCCAAGGCGGCCAAGCCACCTACTAAAACCAAGCTCGATATTACCGCGTTACGCACGTCAGCCTCCCGATCGACAAGTTGGAATCACCTTTTGGCCCAGCGTCCCACGGCGTTTTCGCAGCTAGAACGCGCTGGGGAAAGTCAGGGACTTGGCTAGCACGAAGTCGCCGCAGTGTGCGTGAGGAGCTAGTGTTTGTTTCCGATGGATAGTGTCCCGCAGTCATCACATCCGTCTGGCCTGACCAGTTCCGGCGAGCCTTTAGGCCGCAAAAGTTCGCATTCCTGCCCGCAACGGCGGTCAAGGGTTCCCAGAGATCCAGTAAAGCGGCAATTGCGAACCACCGAGACTGATTTGTCGCAAGTTTCCAGCCTTCCTGCCGCGCCAGGTGAACGGATTTTAAGACTGCATTTCCTGCAGCCGACGCAACGTTTATGAGAAGTCGCGCGTCGGGAAGTTCTGGCGAAGCGCATCATGAAAGTGCAAGTCGATCGCAGTTTTCTCCGCGCGCAGGGTTCAAGCAAGCTTCGGCGCCAGTAACGCTCCCATGTCCCATCATCGACTCCACCAATCGACTTATACCCGGTAGTGTCCGAGTGGCTCTGCGCGTGCCGTCACTTCCACATCCGACAACCATCGAGGACGGCACCGCGGTCGCCGTGGCTGATGGCGCTCTGACGACCTCGCTCGCGGGCAAAATGAGTCGGGCTAAGATCATCACGCTCTGCATGCTCGTTGGCTGCGGCTGCCGCGCCGAAGCTGGTCGGCAGCGGGCGACGACGCCGCTCAGCCCTGCAGCGACTTCAACGCGCGATGCTGAGCTCCCGGCAGGGAGCACACACGAATCCAGTGCTCGGCAGGTAACGGAAACTCCAGTCGGCGGACATAGGACACAAGAACCCGCAGCTGCGCTTTTGAGTTGGACTAGGCCAGGCCTGGTGACCATATTCTTTGTGCCGGACGCATCCTTTTAGGGTCGTCAATCGTTGTGCGGGCGCGTGGGTATCGCGCTTGGCCGGTGGCTATCGTCAAAACCTGCGCGGACGAAGGATCTTGGAACAGGAATGAAGCTTTTCTACTCTCGGAATCTCAATCCGCGCCTTTGTGTCGCGGCGGCTCAGTACCTGAAAGCGCCCGTCGACTACATCGTCGGGCACACGTTCGACCCGGAGCGCAGGGAGTTCTTCTACCCCCTGAACCCCAACCTACGTGTACCGATCTTGGTGGAGGATGATGGGACGTCGTTTTGGGAAACGGACGCGATAGTCTGTCGCCTTGCGCACGTCGTCCGTTCGGATTTCTTCCCCCAGGGCGCGCAGCTACCGGAGCTCGTTCGGTGGCTCAGCTGGTCGGCCTACCATTGGGTGAGAGCAGGCGCGGATCTCTACTTCGACCGTATCACCGTTCCACGTTACGGCCTCGAGCACCTCTCGTCGCAGCAAGTCCGCGATAGCGAGCAAGACTTTCACGCGGCGGCGAAGATTTTGGACGAGGTGCTGGCGGGGCGCGAGTGGCTGATTGACGGACGGCTCACCTATGCTGATTTCCGCATCGCGACGGTGCTCCCCTTCGCTGAGGAAGCGCGACTCGAGTTGGATCGGTATGCGCATCTCCGCCGCTTCCGCGCGCAACTGGAGGAGATCCCGGCGTGGCGCGATCCATTCGCCGGACTGGCTGACGTAAGCCACTGACGAGCCCACGGCGGCGGGCGCCGGTAGCTTTGCTCCGAGCTCGGGCATTTTTTTGACGGAAATTGCGTCGCGCCGCCACTGCTACCGGGCTCATGCGCAATCTTCACGATCATGCCGTTCGAAGTGTGTCTTCGACAGGCGTGTTCGCCCGGCTCGGCGTCGCCGCGCTGGTTGCCGGCGTCGGCCTTGCTCCCACCGCGCAGGCCAAGCCGTTCATGGACTATCTCAAGCCCGCGCCGATCACGTGCGCGCCGCTGAGCTCCGCCACGTGGGGCGTGGCGGGCGTCTTGCCGCGGGATACCTGCAACGGGATCGAGAGCGCCAAGGGCGCGGGGGTTCCACCGGAATACTATTATTGGGACGGTCAGATCATCCCGGGCAAGGACGGCAGCTTCCACTTGTTCATGAGCACCTGGTCCGGCAGAGACGGCTTCAATCCAGGCTGGACCAACTCGGAGAGCTACCACGCAGTGAGTACCGGAGGGGTGCTCGGCCCCTATCAACGGAAAGGGTACATTTGGAGTTCCGGTTCGCACAAAGGCCACAACACCAGCGCGCTGGAACTTCCGGACGGTAGTTACGCGGTGGTGGTGAGCGAGGTGGTCCCGTTCACGATTTACAAGTCTGCGTCGCTCGATGGTCCGTGGACACCCTGCACGGCATCGATCCAAGCCAACGGCGTCAATGCCGGTTCCGACCAGCACTACGATTCGAACGTCAGCCTGGTCGCGCGACACGACGGCAAGTTTCAAATCGTGCAGCGGCACGGCCTCATCGCCGTTTCCGACACGCTGTGCGGTCCGTACAAGATGCAGAAGCCCACGTGGTCTTACCCCGCCGCGAATCGACCGACCATTGACAGCATTTACCCGCGTCGCACCTCGATACCGGGAGTGTCCAATCCCACCTACGCTTGGGAGGAGGATCCGCATATCTGGTACAGCGGCGGAGTCTACCACGTCATCTATGCTGGTTCGGGCGACCGCGTCGGCTGGCACTTGTACTCCAGCGACGGCATCCACGATTGGAAGGACAATGGCCTCGCCTTCGGTCCGCGATCGTACCAAAAGATCTTCTGCTACGAGGGCAGCTCGACCTGCAACCAATGGTACAAGATGGAACGCCCTGGGGTGCTCCTTCAGAACGGCCGCGTCACGCACATCACTTGGTCGGTTGCCGACGTGGACAAGGACAACCAGATCCCTGCCGGTTCGAATCACGGTAGCAAGATCATCGTCGTACCTTTCGACGGCGTGACCTTCGATAGCGACTTCGGCACGGGCAGCGGTGGCACCGGAACGGGGGGCGCCGGTAGCAGCGGTGGGACCTCCGCGTCCGGTGGCGCTTCCAGCGGAGGTCGCTCCAATGGCGGAGGCGGGAACACGTCGACGGGGGGCGCTCAAGCCACGGGCGGTGTCACTGCCCAAGCAGGAGGCAACGCGACCACGGGCGGCGCAGCGGGCAGCTCACTCGGTGGCCAGACGGCCTCGAGCGGCGGAACTTCGAGCGCCTTGGGCGGCACCGCCAGCACTTTGGGCGGCACCTCGAGCACCTTCGGAGGAAGTGGCTCTGGAGGTGCGTCCTTTGGCGGTGCCGCCTCGGGCGGGCTGCAGGCGCTGGGCGGGCGCATCAGCAGCGGCGGTGCGGTGACCTCGGCAGGCACCGCCGCCGCCGATCCAGCCGACGCTAGCGGCTGCGGCTGCCGTACCGCCGGCGAGCGTGCGCCTTCGAAGTCGGCCGCCATCGTCGGCCTGCTCGGCATCTTGATGCTTCGACGCCGCAAGCGACAGAACCGCAGATAGTTCTAGGCCGAGTGATAAGTTCTGGGCAGAGCAGCGCTCCGAACCAGCGTGCTGCTTCTTGCAGTGACGAACTGTGATGGAATGAGGCGACCCAGGGCACTGCGCTACGATGAAGACTCGCGGTTGGCGATCAGTATTGCTCGTGGCCTCCACACTGACTGCTTCGGCGTGTTCCTCGCCGCCTGATGAGAACACGCCAGCCACGGGTGGGGCCTGGTCGGCGGGCGGGTCCGTTACCGGAGGAGCCTCCGCTGGCGGCTCAGCTGGCACGTCCGGCGGGACGCTGAGCGGGTCCGGGGGTTCGGCGACGGGCGGAGCTGTTCCGTCCTTCGGAGGCGCGTCGGGAGGCAGCGCGTCCGGTGGCACCGGCACTGGTGGCCAGGGCAACGGCGGGACGAGCAGCGGGGGCGCAGCAAGCGGAGGCTCATCGGGGCAAGCTGCGGGAGCGGGCGGGGCGGCCATGGGCGGCGGCGGTGCGGCGTCGGGCGGCACGTCGTCGTCGTCGGGCGGAACCAGCGCCGCAACCGGTGGACTGGGCGGAGGTGGCGCAACCGGGGGCGGCGGCGCGACCGGTTACAACCCGTGCCCAACGACTGCTGGCACCGCTTGCAACGTGCTGCCGCTGGGAGACTCCATCACGGAAGGGTGTTGCACCGCGCCGATGGGTGGTTATCGAATCGAGCTGTTTCGCCAGGCCTTGGCGAATCGAAAGAACATGACGTTCGTCGGATCACTCACCAACGGTCCCGATAAGGTCGAGAACGTGTCGTTCCCCAAAAAGCACGAGGGGCACGGCGGTTGGACCATCTCTCAAATCGACGGAGTCGTGCCGAGCCCGGCACTCAACACGGTGCCGCACATCGTGCTGTTGATGATCGGAACCAACGATCTCAACGGCACCATGGAGGCCAACGCTTCGACGCGGCTCGGAACGTTGATTGACGGAATCACGAGCGCCGCACCGCAGGCGCTCGTCGTGGTGGCGGGGATCATCCCCAGCCGGAGCGACAGCCTGAACCAAAAGGTGATGTCGTATAACTCCTCCATGCGTACGCTGATCAGCACGCGCGCCGCGGCGGGCAAGCACGTGGCATTCATCGACCAGTACGCGACGTTTTCTCAGAACGCGAACTACCGCACCGCGCTGATGGCCGACAACTTGCACCCCAATGACGCAGGCTACGTTGCCCTGGGCAAGGCCTTCTATTCGGCGATCAGCGCATTTTTGCCTGCCGCGCCGTGACGCTCGCATCGTGTCAGAGCTCGCCCTATGAGGAGCTCGTGATTTTGAGCATCACAACGCCATGGCTCGGCACAGAAGTAGCGGTGTACGAGCCGGTGAAGCTGCCGAGGTCGCTGTGACTCCACAGGTCGCGAACCGTCGCAGCACCGGCGGGAAGCCCGAGCGCAGACCATTGCGCGGTCATGGAAGCGGCTGAACCGCCGCGGTTGAACAGCGCGACGGCCACGGTGTTGGTCCCCGACAGCTTCTTGGCCCAGACTTGGAGGTTGTTGCCTGTCGTGGCCACGACCTTACCTTGGATACCGAGAGCGTCCTGATCGACGGCGATCACTTCTGCATTCGTGAGAATGGCTTTCGTCGCAGCGCTCATGCTGCGGATATCGTTTCCGGCGAGCAACGGCGCCGCCATGATCGCCCACATGCTGAAGTGCGCGCGATCTTCAGTCTCATTCGCGAGCTTCCCGACCTCGAGCATATCCGGGTCATTCCAATGTCCCGGTCCCGCGTACTGCGAGAGCGGCGCGTTCTGGTCGATCAGTGACACCACCGACGACCAGCTGGCGTTGATGTCGTAACCGATGCGCCACATATGCGCTGTCGTGGGCAGATCGATGGCGCACTTGCCCGGTATGCAGCCCGTGCCGTCCCCCGGATTGATGCTGTAAAAGATGGGGCGTCCGGTGGCGCGCAGCGCGTCCCGCATGGGAGCAAAGCCGCTGAGCGCGGCCGTGCACTTGTCGTACTTCAAGTAGTCCACGCCCCACGACGCATACGTCTGCGCGTCGTTCGTCTCGTAGCCGAGGCTACCCACTCCGCCCGTGTAGCCGCTGTAGATGTTGGCGCAAGTCTTGGTGCCGGGGGTGGAGTAAATCCCCATTTTCAAGCCCTTGTCGTGGATGTACTTGGCAAGTGCGGCCATACCGGACGGGAACTTGCTGGTGTTCACCTGAACCTTGCCGCTCGCGTCGCGACCGTTCATCCAACAGTCGTCGAGGTTGACGTACTGGTAACCGGCGTCCTTCATGCCACTCGATACGAAGGTGTCGGCGACTCCTCTGATCAGCGTTTCATTTAGGTTATTGCACTGGAACGTGTTCCACGAGTTCCAGCCCATTGGCGGCGTTGCAGCGAGCACCGTGCCGCCCCCACCGCCTTGGCCCTGCCCGCCCATGCTGGTCCCGCCACCGACGCCCTGACCACCGCTGCCAGCCTTACCTCCCGCCGCCTGACCGCCGGAGGCGGTCTGTCCGCCGTTGCTGGTACCACCGGCCATGCCACCTGCGGAGGGTGCGCCTGCCACGCCACCCGTTGTGGTGCCGGCACCACCGTTCGCGTTGAGCCCGCCACTCCCGAAGCTACCGCCGCTAGTGGCGGCTCCGCCGTTGGCCTGCCCGCCGCTGCTCATGGTCGTGCGCCCGTGACCTGCGCGCCCCCCGTGCCGACACCCCCGCTGCTTTGCGATCCGCCGCTGCCAACCTTTCCACCAGCTTGACCGCCGGTGCTCATGGACCCAGCCCCGCCCTGGCTTCCCGGATTGTTGTTCGCGCCTTCGCTGCTGCAAGCGGCCAGAAACAGCACCGTCAACGCCACGTTTCGAGGTTCAATTTGAAATCGACGTGTGTGCATGGCTCTCTCGCGACCGTCGATCGAGCAGTGTGAGCGCCAGCCCCCTTCCGTCACTCGATTCGTACGACAGCGACGCCGAGCGCTCCGTCACAGCGACGGAAGTTCGGTTGCAGACTCCACCAAAACGCGCGTATGACGTCCCTCGCGCAAGGTCGCAGCGCTGCCAACGACGATCAAGTGCTCCTTCGCGCGCGATGTGGCGACGTTCAGGAGGTGCACGCGTTCGTCGATGAAGCCGAGGCTCTGCGGGCGCGTGACGGTGGTGGAAAACACGACGATTCGGCGTTCTCCGCCTTGGAAGCGATGGACGGTTCCGACGGCTACGGCTGCGTTCGCACCTTCGAAGAGCTGAAGCGACGCGTCGTCCGCGAGGTCGTCCCGTGGGATCTCCACAGGGATGCGCGCGTTGCGGAGCGTTTGGAGCAGGTACTCAGATTGGCCGCGGTAGGGAGTGATGACGGCGATGTCGGAGGCGCTCAGTCCGGACGCGAGCAGCCGCTCGACCCAGCTCGTGACGACCAACGCCTCCTGCCGGTTGCGGTAGCTGCCGAGGTAGCGCTCCTGCTCGCCGTGGACAGCGGCGAGCAGCACCGGTGCCACCAGCTCGCGCACGAAGGCCTGGCACGAAGCGAGCGGCGCGCGCGGCACGAGTCCGTAGCCACACCAGGCGTCGGACAAGAGCGCGATCTGCGCTTGGCATCGGAAGTGGTCGCGCAAGGAGGGGCGACCGGGGACGGCACGTTCGGCCAGGCTCTGCGCAGAGTTTCCCGACTCGTCGTAGATTCGGTATGGCTGCATTGCGTCTTCGGTTGCAGCCAGCTTCAAGCCGCGAAAAATACGACGTTCGTCGTCTCGGCCCAAACCGATGACGGGCTCGAGTTGGTGCACGTCCCCGATCACGAGCGCGGAGCGCGCGCGGAGCAAGGCAGAGACGACGTACGCCGGGTGACATTGCCCGGCTTCGTCGACGATCACCCGATCGAACGCGGGTAATTCGCCGCTGAAGGCGTTGCCTAGCGAGAGCAGCGTGCAGCCGAAACAGGGAAAGATGCGCCGTAGCCAAAGCCCAGGCCCCGCGCTCGCGTCCAGCAGCACGCGCAGCGAGCGGCCGCGCGTGGCGGCGGTCATGGCCGCGCGGACGCCGTCACGCACCTCGATGCGGTTGCGTCGCAGCCAAAGCTCGCGCAGCTCGAGCGCGCCGCGCGTGAGCTCCGTGAGCGCAGCCGGATCCGGCGGAGCACGTGTGGCGGCGTCAGCCGGAGCATTCGCGCGCGCGTGGGCTGCCGCGGCTTGGAGCTGGGCCAGCCGCGTCGAGTCGACCGAATGGGACGCCAGCGCGCCGACCGCGGCTTCGAGCGCGAGCAGCGCCCCGATGCTCTGCTCCAGCGCTTCCTCCCAGTCGGCGGCGGTAACGCGGGCGCCAGCCGCAGCGGAGGGGGGCAAGGCCAGCGCGAGCGGAGCCGCAAACCAACGCTCTATCTCCGGCACGCGTTTGCGCACGACGCGCCGGTAGCCGAGTTCGATACGCTTCAACGCGCCGGCATCGTCGCTCTCCGCTTCGTGGCTCAACTTCGCCAGCGCCTGGATCAACAGGGCGACGTCTCGCCGCGCACCGGCCGAATCCTCGCGGTACGGCGCGTGTTGCGCTTGGATCAGTTTGGCTTGACCGAAGAGCTGCTGGAGGGACAGCGCCAGAGCAGAGTCCGGGGTGTCGTGCGCGCGTTCGGCTTCGCGAAGACGCCCTTGCAGCGTCGCTATCTCGCGCTCGCGCTCCGCGTTCGCGCGCTCCTCCGCGGCGCGTTTGCGCTCCGGCGCCAATAGATCTTCGACGCGCTCGAGCTGCGCCGAAAACTCGCGCCGCGCCTGGTCGAAGCGCTCTTCACTCACCTCGCCCAAGCGTTCCACGTAGGCCAAGAGCCGCGTGAGCGTACGCGCCGTAACGGTGCCTGTGACCTCGCGGCTGCCGAGTCGCAAACCGAGCGGTAGATCCGCGAACGCGCCGGAGCCGAGCGGCTCGATCACGTTGTCGACCGCGCGGTTGTTGGTGCTGGTCACCATCAGAAATCCCTGCTTCGGCTGCCCGCTCTTGGCTATGCCGCGCGCCTTCTCGACCAGTTGATGCGCCACCGCGTCGAGGATCAACGTGGTCTTTCCGGTGCCCGGTGGGCCCTGAATCGCGCAAAATTCCGAGCCCAAACCGAGCTCCAGCGCTTCCCTTTGATTGTCCGTCAGGGCCGCGCCAGCCCAACGCCCGAGACATGGCTCGCGCGTGAGCTCCGCGGATTCTCCTTTGAGGTAACTCACGAGCGGCGACGCGGGCTCGCGCGTGGCCTCCGTGAATGCGGCCATGGCGTGCGTGATATCGCGCTGAACATGGTAGGTCGCGCGCACACGCGCGGTGTTCACTACCAACCCCACGGGGTAACAACGGCTCCGCCCTCCGAGCGCCTGACAACGCCGCTGCGCGGCCTCGAACAGGCGCGCGACGAGCTGCGCCGGCTCGCCCTTCGCCGCCGCCGGGGTCGGCGTGCTCGGCGCGCTGCGCTCGCCGACTAGCGGCGCCTCCAGCAGCTCACACACGGCCTCGACCATCGTGGCCGGCGTCACGTCCCGCATGCCGCGCAGTCGCGTGAACAGCGCGTCGAGCTCTTCCGCCTCTACCCGCAGCTCCCGTTGCAACAGGCTACTGTCGAGGAAGAACGGCAACACCTGATCCGGCTCTCGGCTGGGACGTACCATGCGCAGCTCGCTCGGCGGCGCAGGGAAACGCCCCTGCGCGC
>Ga0247764_1000133_pt1 | contig 26830 bp, 23 predicted proteins | sample UWRJL051202B4_FD_179932 | JGI IMG/M metagenome (GOLD analysis project Ga0247764, IMG submission 179932) | Plant litter microbial communities from Arlington Agricultural Research Station in Wisconsin, United States - UWRJ-L051-202B-4 | ecosystem: Environmental > Terrestrial > Plant litter >...
GAACATGCAGGACTTACCGTCTCGGCGTCGTTTTTTGGAGTTGTTGGGAGCGGGGTCCTGTTTGGGCCTGACTGCTTGTGGATCCGGAGAGGAGGACACACCGAACGCGCCCGCTGGCATGGCGGGGGGCAACATCGATGAGCTGCCGTCAGGGACGTTGCGCGTTCTGACTGGCTTCAGCGCGTACATCGGTCGTGACGACGACGGCGTCTACGCGCTGTCTTCGATCTGTACGCATCAGGGTTGCGACATGACCAAGCAAGGTTCGGTCTCGGCCACGCAGATCTCCTGCAACTGTCACGGCAGCCGTTACGACGCGAACGGCGAGGTCACTTCGGGCCCCGCCGTCGCCACGCTCACGCACTATGAAGTCGAGATCGACGCGGACGGCGAAATCACCGTCCACGGCGACAAGAAAGTCCCAGCGGAAACGCGCCTTGCCGTCACGGGCTAGTTAAGTTAGCTCTGCTGCGGCTTGTCCCAGTCCTGCACTGGCTTGCCTTCGATCCGGGTCAAAATGTCGAGCGCTGCGGCGGCGCCGTCGCCAGCGCTGATGATGGCTTGGCTGCGTTGTGGACGCACCGAGCGGCCCACGGCGTACACGCCGTCGAGCGTGGTCTTGCCGTTGGCGTCGACGGCAAGACCGGTCGTCGCGTCGAAGCTGAGGCCCAGCTGCTGCGCGATCTTCGGAGATTTGCCCTCGGACAAGATCAGATGGGTGGCTTCGGCGCTACCGCCTCCTTCGAGCTGAACGCGAAAGCCCGCTGCGTTGCGCTCGACCGATTCCACGCGACCTGGCACGAGCTTCGCGCCGAAGGTCGTGACTTGATCCCGCGAGATCTTCTGGAAATCACTGCCGGTGATTTCCGGCAAGCCCAAGTAGTTCTTGAGCAAGGCAAAGTGCATCGCGGTCTTGTCGTCGCCGTAAACGGTGACGCTCACGCCCTTCTTCGCCAGGAACAACGCGGCGCTGAGTCCGCCCGGGCCATCACCAACTACAATTACGTTCGCCATGGGGATTCACCTCTTGGCGCGCATGGTCTTCACGGAGCGTGGCCTAGGTCAAGCCTGCGCTCCGACGAAACATCGTGTCTCGAGTCATTGGCACGGTGACTCCGTGAACGCGATGCCGCCGTCACACAATGCTTCGGGACTTCGTCCGTAGTGGGCTGCGTAGAAATCGCCGAACGCGGCCTCGTCGAAACAATCGGCGCGCAAGTTGATGCCCCACGCGCTTGCGGCCCAGCTCACGTCCAGTTTGGGATCGGGTAGCAGGATGGCGCGGCGTAGCGAGGCCTTGCCTGCGCACAGCGGATCTTCAGGTCGCGCGTCGAGGAAGCTCTGCGCCTCGGCGATTTGCTTCTCGCACGCTGCGTCGCCACCGCAGTTGTAATACAGCACGACCGCGCCGTGTTCCATCGAGTGGATCAGGTAGCCGTCGGCGATCGGAAAGTCGTAAGTTTGAAAAGACGCCCAGCGTGCATAGTGCACGCCTCCGCTCGGAGGGCGTTGTTCGGGCTCCGGTAGTTTGAAGCACTCCTTGTAGTGAACGGAGGACGGCACGGTGTAGCTGCGCGTCACTGCGTTACAGGCACCGACGGGTTGGCTCTGCTCTCCGCCCTTCGGGACGGGAGGTGGGTCGTCACCGCAGGCGAGCGCGAGCAGCGCCGCTCCCAAAGCGAACCGCGCACGCAGCGCTAAAGAGTGACGCTTGGTCGCCGGTGACGTCGGTTTCTGCAAGGCGTTGCTCGGGGCTTGGGCTCTGGGGCGGCTGCGTACTAGCGCAATGCGGCACCGATTCCAGGTTTGCCCTCGCTGGCGCTGCGGCGTGCAGGTGCATGCCCTTGACACTGGAAACACCTTAGCCTACGAGTTCACGGGCCAGACTCCCACAATGTAGGGAAATTTGTGCCGTAAGCGTTCCGGCGCAAACGCTGACTGGTCTGACCTGCCTTGGCCAAAACGATGATCCGATTCCCTGCGGTGCGCGCCGCCACCCTCGCGCTCCTGACTCTCGGCCTCAGCGACTGTCGTCCGAATAAGAGCGACACGTCGAGCGGCTTCCCGCGCAACGAGACGGTCTACGTCGGTGGTCGTCAGTGGGGCGAGCCGAACTCCTTCAATCCGTTGCTCGGTTGGCAGGGCTGGCCCGTCAACGCCATGAACCTGATTTACGAGACGCTGTTCTTGTACAATCCGGACTCCGGCGTGATGGAGCCGCTGCTCGGCGAGTCGTACGAGGTGAAGGACGACTCCGTCGAAGTGACGCTGCAGGAGAAGGCTCACTTCAGCGACGGCAAGCCCGTCACCGGCTACGACGTCAAGTACACCTTCGAGCTCGGCAAGACCTACAAGAGCGTGCCGGTGGCTTCGTTCTGGAGCTACATCACGGCGGTCAACCTGCCGGAGGAGGGCACGCTGCCGCCCGGAAAGTTCCCGCGCAAGGTGGTGTTCGTGCTGGATCCCAAGCACAAGAACCCGCTCGTGGTGCTGGATCAGCTGCAAAATCAGCGCATCCTGCCGAAGCACGTGATCGAGCCGCTGATCGCGCAGTCGAACAACGACATCAACACCTTCAACAACCTGAAGTTCGACAAGGATCCCATCGGGTCTGGGCCGTACCGCCTGCACTCCTTCAGCAGCGAGAAGATTGCGACCGTTCGCGACGACAACTACTGGGGTAACGACGTCTTCTTCAAAGGCAAGAAGGCGGCCGCGAAGTACGTGGTGCACCCGATCTACAAGGGCAACGAGCACTTCAGCGTCGCGCTACAACAAGGGCGTCTGGACGCCTCGTCCACGTTCGTGCCGCGCATCTGGTTGAAGCAGAAGAAGGGTGTGCACGCCTGGTTCGAGAAGGAGCCCTACTTTCCGCAGAGCGTGATCCCGATGTTGATCGTCAACGTCGAGCACAAGCCGCTCGACGATGCGCAGATGCGCCGCGCCATCGCGTTTGCCATCAACTACGCCGACATCCGTGAGCTGGCCGTCTCCGGCTACAGCGAGCCGCTGCAATCTGGCATGATCCTGCCGTTCGGTTTGGAGTCGAAGTACTTCAACGCCGAAGACGTGAAGACGCACGGCGCGTCCGTCTACGACCCGGAGCGCGCCAAGGCGACGCTCAAAGCCGCCGGGTACCAGCCCGTCTACGACGAAGACGGCAAGCTGATCGAGACGCGCGACGCGCAGGGCAAGCGGCTGCCGACGATCTTCATCAAGTCGCCAGCAGGCTGGACCGACTGGGAGCAGATCGTAAAGATCGCCGTGCGCAGCATGCGCGCCGCCGGTATCGACGCGCGGGAGCGCTTCGTCGACGCTTCCGTGTTCTGGACCGCGCAGAACAACGGTGACTTCGATCTGTTGATGAACACGCCCTCGTCCGAGCCGTCGCCGTCCAAGCCCTGGTCGCGCTTCGAGTTCGTGCTCAACTCGTCGGACTATGCGCCGGAGGGTGAGAAAATGTTCAAGAACTTCGGGCGTTTCAACAACCCGAAGGCCAAGGGCTACGAGCCGCGCATCGACGCACTGTTGCGTCTGATCCCGCAGCTCAAGGCCGACGAGGAGAAGGCGAAGGCTTACCGCGAGCTGAACGTGCTCTATATGAAGCTGCAGCCGACAATCCCGCTCGTGTACCGCCCGGACCAGTTCTACCAGTTCAGCGATCGCGTGTGGAAAGGCTTCCCGAACTCGGAGCGGCCCTTCCTGCCCCCTCAAATCCCGGGGGATCGCCTAGGGACACGAATTTTGTGGCACATAACGCCCGCCGGTTGAAAAACCGGCACTGAGGAGCATTCGGATGCTGCGCAACAACCCCACCCTCCGGCATATCGCCGGTCGCGCTGGCTGGTACTTTCTGACGTTTTTGGTCGCGGTTACGATCAACTTCTTCCTGCCTCGCCTCGGTGACGCGAGCCCGGTCGACGTGCTGATGGCGCGGGCAGCGGGCGGCGGCACCGTCGATCAGAAGGCCCAACTCGAAAAAGAGAAGCAGTTTCTCAAAGACTTCGGGCTCGTGGAGCTCGACGCCAAGGGCAACGTCGTGGAGGACGCCAAGGGGCGGCCGGTACGTGCTTCGCTGCTCTCCCAGTACAAGAGCTACTTGTTCATGAGCCTGCAGGGAGATCTCGGTACGTCGATCTTGCAGCACCCCAAGCGAGTGGGGGAGATCATCTCGACCGCGTTACCCTGGACGCTCGGCTTGCAGCTCCCGACCATCGTGTTCGGCTGGATCTTCGGCAATTTATTGGGGGCGCTGGCGGCCTACAAGCGCGGCGCGTTCGACAACGTCGCGTATCCGGGCGCACTCCTGATAAGCTCGATTCCAGGGTTTTGCTTGGGGATTGGGCTCGTGTTCGTGCTGGGCATCAAGCTCGATTGGTTTCCGGCGGGCGGCGGCTACGACGACGGCCTGACGCCAGCCTTCACGGCGGAGTTCCTATCCAGCGCCGGCTATTACTACATCCTGCCGTTCCTCTCGATCTTCCTGGTCGTGCTGGGCGGGCAAGCCATCGGCATGCGCTCGATGTGCATCTACGAGCTTGGCACCGACTACGTGAAGTACGCCAAGTTGCTCGGCATCAAAGAGAGCAAGATCCTGCTCTACATGTTCAGGAACGCGATGTTGCCGCAGCTCACCGGCCTCGCGCTCGCGCTCGGCGGTATGGTGGGTGGCGCGCTGATTACGGAGATCATCTTCAACTACCCGGGGCTGGGCACGGCGCTGCTCACCGCGATCCAAACCTACGACTATCCGGTGATCACCGGCTGTACGTTGCTGGTTACGGTCACCGTGCTGCTCGCCAACTTCACGGTCGACGTCTTGATTGGCTTTTTGGATCCGCGCATTCGCGTGGCGCAGACGGGGAGCAAGTAAGCCATGAAGCTGTTCAAAGGCTTGCTGAAGTCGCCCGGCTTCCTGCTCGGCGCGGGCTTGTTTTTACTCACCTTGATCCTGGCGTTCGTCGTGCCGTTGTTCATGAACGTCGACACGGAGACGCGCGTGGGGCTCGCGTACATGCCGCCGTCGGCCCAGCACTGGCTCGGCACGGATCACATGGGCGTGGACATGCTGTCGATGTTGATTGCAGGGCTGCGCTCCTCACTGGAAGTGGGGTTCATGGCGGGCACCATCGCCACAGTGCTCGGCACGTTGATTGGCGTGTACGGCGGCTACAAGGGCGGCCTGATCGACGACATCCTCACCCTGGGTACCAACCTGTTCTTGGTGATCCCGTCGCTGATCGTGCTGATTTTACTTTCTACCAGTTTGGAGGAAGGGCGCAGTCTCTTCCTGATCGCACTGTTCATCGGTTGCACGGCCTGGACCTGGAGCGCGCGCGCAGTGCGTGCACAGGCTTCCAGCTTGCGAGCGCGTGATCACGTCAACCTGGCGCGCATCAACGGTTACAGCACGCTCGGCATCGTGATGCTGCACATCTTGCCGTACCTGTTGTCGTACATCTTCATGGTGTTCATCCTGCAGACGGCGGCCGGCATCCTCACGGAGGCGAGCATCAGCATGCTCGGGCTAGGGCCGTACGACTCCGTGTCCCTGGGCAAGATCTTGTTCGACGCCAAGGCGAGCGAGGCGCTCACGGACGGTGCCTGGTGGGCGTTCGTGCCGGCGATGGTGCTGATTACGGTCGTCGTGTTCGCGCTGTTCGTCGTCAACACCGCGATGGAAGGTATCTTCAATCCTCGCTTGAGGAAGTGAACGAAGCATGGCTGTTCTGGAAGTCGAAGATCTCAGAGTTCACTACCTCACCCGCTTCGGAGACAAGATCCAGGCGGTGGACGGCGTCACGTTTTCGCTCGAAGAAGGCGAAATCCTTGGCATCGCTGGCGAGTCTGGTTGCGGCAAGACCACGCTGGTGAGCGGCTGTCTAGGCCTCTACATCCCGCCGCTGCACCTGACGTCTGGCGACGTGCGCATCAACGGCGAGAGCATCGCGCGGATGAGCATGGACGAGAACCGCAAGAAGGTGCTCGGCCAAAAGGTCGCGATGATCCCGCAAGGTGCGCTGAACTCGCTGAACCCCACGCGCAAAATCAAGGACATGGCCAGCGACATGATCCTTTCTCACGATGAAACCGTCGATCCGAAGACGATCTACGAGCGTCTGCGTGAGCGCTTCGATCGCATCGGGCTCGACTCGGTGGAGGTGCTGAACAGCTACCCGGTGCAGCTGCCCGCCGGCACCAAACAACGCGTGGTGATCGGCATCTCCACACTGCTCAACCCCAAGGTCGTGATCGCCGACGAGCCGACCTCGGCGCTGGACGTCACCACGCAAAAAGCCGTGATTCGACTGCTGTTCGAGCTGATGGACGAACGCATCATCTCCAGCATGATCTTCATCACGCACGAGCTGCCGCTGCTGCGTCACGTGTCGAGTTCGATTGCGGTGATGTACGCCGGCCAGTTCGTGGAAGTCGGCACCACCGAGCAGGTCATCTTCGACGGTCGCATGCCGTACACGCGCGCGCTGATGGGATCCATGCTGAGCGCCGAGCCTGGTCAGCGCGACAAGAAGCCGTTCGCGATCGAAGGCGCGCCGCCGAACCTAGGCAAGCCGATCCGCGGCTGTCGTTTCGCCGAGCGCTGCCCGGTGGTGCAACCCGATTGCAGCAGCACGACGCAAGAGCTTCGCATCGTGCGTGACCGTCAGGTGAGGTGCAAATATGCCAGCTGATAGCTACAAGTTCGAAGCCAAGAACGTTTCGCGGGTCTTCGGCACAGGCAAGAAGCAAGTCACCGCCGTCAAGAACGTCAGCTTCAGCATCAAAGATCGCTCGATTATCAGCCTGGTAGGCGAATCCGGCTGCGGCAAGACCGTGCTCGCCAAGATGTTGCTGCGTCTCGAGACGCCCACCAGCGGCGACCTGTTCTTCAACGGCAAACCCATCGCTGCGGAGGCCGATCCCCGCGAGCACTGGCGCCAGGTTCAGGCCGTCTTTCAAGACCCGTTTTCGGCCTTCAATCAGTTCTTCACGATTCGTGCGCAGCTGAAGAGCTCGTTCAATCTGTTCAAGCAGAAGCCGAGCGAGGCGGAGATGGAAGAGCGCGTCGATCAGGCGCTGCTCAACGTCAACATCAAGCCCCGCGAGATCGACGGCAAGTATCCATTCGAACTGTCTGGCGGCCAGATGCAACGCATGCTGCTGGCGCGCATCTTCATCCTGCGACCGCAGGTGTTGATCGCCGACGAACCCACCTCCATGGTGGACGCCTGCAGCCGCGCCAACATCCTCGAATACCTGATGAAGCTCAAAGCCGAGCTCGACATGACGATCGTCTTCGTCACGCACGACATCGGCCTCGCCTACTTCGTATCTGACGCGATCTACATCATGCACAAGGGTGAGATCGTCGAGCAGGGGCCGCCTGACCAAGTCACGCAAACCCCGACTAACGAAGTCACCAAGCAGCTTTTGGCGGACATCCCCAACGTCCACCACGACTGGCTCGGTCGCGAGCCCCCGGTACGCAAAAAGATCGCCTAGACGCGAGGCATTCACGAACTCGAAAAGGGCGTACGTGCACGCCTGCCCCGTCGCGGGTAAGCGCCGTCGACTATCTCCCCGCGTGGGCCGCGAGGCAGTGGGACGAACGCGAGAGGCGCTGTGCACGCATGCCTGCGCGCAAACGGTCTCGACTGTCTCGCCGCTTGGGCCGCGAGGCATGTACGACCGCGAAATGGGCGTACGTGCACGTATGCCTATTTGGCGTTTGCGGAGGGTACCCTGAGATCCGGGCGTCTGTCTAAGACACCGGCATCCGCGAGCGCTGGTTTCTCGAGAGTATGTGTGCTCAGCCGCTTCATACTCTCTCGAGGTGACGAGAGCGGTCCGCGCTTTGGATAACGAGTGGTTGGAAGCTGGGAAGCTGCGTTGGTTTGCGGCTATGCGCTGGCGACGTGCGGTTGCGAATGCGCTTCGCGAGGGGGGGCTGACGTTCACGCAGTGGCTCGTGCTCAGCGCCGTTCGGGACGTGATTGCGGCGACAGAGGTCCCCGCGAGTCAGATCGAAGTGGCGCGACATTTGGAGTTGGACACCTCGACCGTGTCGGCGGTGATGACCGCCTTGGCAAATCGCGGTTTGGTCGACCGGGGAATGGACGCGAGCACCACGGCGTGGCGCGTTCTCGTCACCCAGCGCGGCGCCGCAGTGCTGGAGCAATCCGAACGCCTTCTCGCGGCGCCGCGCAGGTCTGCCTAAGTTGTTGAGCGGAGCGGTGTGACATTGTTCACCACGCCGGGCCGCTCAGCGCGCGCGCTTTACATCGCGCCTTGGGGACCGGATACTCGAATCGACATGATGGCGCTTGGACCTCTGACGCCCGCGCGGCGCGTACTAAATTCACCGTTGTTGCTGACGCTTGTGATCGGTTGGGGCGGGACCTATGCCTGTGCCTCCCGCTCGAACATGGCGGCGGGCGGTGCTCCGAACGGTGCGGCGGGCGGTCGCGGCGCCGAATCCTCCGCGCAGGCTCCGCAAGAGAGCGCGGTGTCGCAACCCGCGGAGCCGGTCAGCGACTTCATCGTGATCGATCAGTTTGGGTATTTGCCGGACGCAGAGAAGATCGCTGTGTTGCGCGATCCAGAAGTCGGGGCCGACGCGCACAAGACCTATACGCCCGGCACCAAGTATCGCGTCATCAACGCGGTGTCGAAGCTGAGCGTTGCGGAGCTGAGGCCCGTGGCGTGGAAGGGGGGCATCGTCGACGCCAAGAGCGGGGATCGCGCATGGCGCGTAGACTTTTCATCGATCACGGAACCTGGCGTCTATTACATCTTGGATGTGGACGGCGTGGTTCGGTCGGACCTGTTCCGCATCGCCGCGGACGTTTACAAGCATGCGTTACGACACGCCTTCCGCACCTTCTTTTATCAACGCGCCGGTTTTGCCAAGACGGCCGCGTTTGCGGGTGAAGGCTGGGCCGACGGCGCAAGTCACGTGGGGCCGGGACAGGACAAGAACGCGCGGTTGTTCGGCAAAACGTCGGACTCCACGACCGAGCGGGACCTGTCCGGCGGCTGGTACGACGCGGGCGACTACAACCGTTACACCCCGTGGACGGCCGATTACATCGTGGCGCTGCTCCGCACGTACCTGGAATCTCCTGCTGCATTCGGCGATGATTTTGGCTTGCCGGAATCCGGCAACGGCAAGAGCGATCTGCTCGACGAAGTGCGTTTCGGGCTGGAGCATCTGGTGCGACTTCAGTCCGAAAGCGGAGGTTGCATTTCCGTGCTCGGCGTGGCCAGCGCCAGCCCGCCTTCTTCAGCGACGGGCCCGAGCGTGTACGGCCCGGAGAGCACCAACGCCACGATTCGCGCCGGCATTGCGTTCGCTTGGGCGGCGCGCGTCTTTCGCAGCTCCGATCCGGGTTTCGCTGACAGCATGCTCGCGCGCGCCAAACGCGCGTGGCGCTGGGCGGAAGCCAATCCGTCGGTGCAGTTTGCCAACACGGGTAAGGTCGCAGCCGGTGAGCAGCAATCGAACGCCAAGGAAGTCGGGCTGTACAAGCTCGGCCTGGCCGTGGCGCTGCAGTACGCCGACACGGACGGCGCGGCTGCCTTCAAAACCTATTTCGAGACCAACTACGCGAACGCGGGGCTGAGCCTGTTGCAAGGCCACAACGCAGCGTGGGAGCTCCAGTTCACTGAATTTTACTTGGATTACACCAAGCTGCCCGCTGCAGACGCTACGGTATCGAACGCCATCCTGACGGCGTTCAAGAATACGATCACCAGCGCGGACAACCTGGGCGCGCTCACGGGCGATCCCGACCCGTACTTATCGTACGTGGCGGACTACACGTGGGGTTCCAACGCGCACAAGTCACGCACAGGCTGCCTGTTGCACGACGTGATCACGTTTGGCGTGGATGCCAGCAAGAACGCCGACGCGCGCCGCGCTGCCGAGCGCTACGTTCACTATATTCATGGTGTGAATGCCCTGGGCGTCGTCTACTTGAGCAACATGGGGCCAAGCGGCGCTCACAAGTCCGTGAACAGTTTTTATCACATGTGGTTCGCGGACAAGAGTCCACGCTGGGACGAGGTGGGCGTGTCCACCTACGGCCCTGCCCCCGGCTTTCTGGTTGGTGGCCCCAACCCCAGCTACGACTGGGACGGGCAGTGCCCCGGTCACGCGTCGTGCCCTGGAAGACGCCCGTCGCCGCCATACGGGCAACCTCCGCAAAAGAGCTACACGGACTTCAACGACGGTTGGCCCGTCAACTCGTGGGCCGTGAGCGAGAACTCCAACGGTTACCAAGTGTACTATCTCCGCTTGCTCGCCAACTTCGTGCGTTGAGGGGGACAGGGGGCACGGGGGCCGAGCCGTGCGCAAGCAGCCGCGACACTAGAATAGCGAAGGTCGCTTTCAAGGCCTTGCGCAGGAATGTCAAATTACCGATTTCTTCGGAAAATTCTCGAGCTTCCAGTTGGGGCGGCGTTTACTGCTGCTCTGGCGTGCGCGGGTCCCGACGCTGGTCGCTCCGGTTCAGGCGGTGCGGAAGGGATGAGCCGGGGAGGGAACCCCGACGTGCAAGGTGGGGCGTCCTCGGTCCGCGGAGGAGCATCGAGCTCCGGCGCGACGGCGCAGGGAGGACTCACCTCGGGCGGCGCGAGTTCGAGCGGTGGAACCGGCTCGGCTTCGGCAGGTTTTGGAGGAACGACGGCGAGCGGCGGACGCGCGCCCGGCACTGGTGGCGCTGCGTTTGGCGGTAGCGCCGTCGGCGGCACTGCGTCTGGCGGCAGCGCCGTCGGCGGCACTGCGTCTGGCCGCGGTGGCGCTGGTGGCGCTGCGTCTGGCGGCAACGCTGCCGGCGGCAATACGTCTGGCGGCAACGCTGCCGGGGGCGTCGGTTCCTCGGGCAAAGGCGCGCCAGAAGCGAAGGCGATAGGTTACGGGCGCAACGCGACCGGCGCCGGCTCGATGACTGCCAAAACGGTCGCATCGTTTGCTGCGGCTCAGGCGGCGATTGACGCGTATTCCGGTAGCGGAGGGCTCGCCCTGCTCTACACCGGCAAGGTACGCTTCGAGTCGATTACCGATCCGTGTACGCAGCACAGCCTGCCTGCGCAAATCTTGGAGATCAAAAAGAAGAGCGACATCACGTTGCTCGGCGCGGACGGGTCGGCTGCGGACTTCGGTGTTCACATCGCCGCAGCGTCCAGCAACATCGTGATCCGCAACATGACCTTTGGTTTGCTAGCTGGCGGAGACGCTTCGGACGCCATCTCGATCGAAGGCATGAGCGGCGGTGTGCCGCAGGACATCTGGATCGATCACAACGAGTTTTTTAGCTCGATGGCGGACTGCCCCGGCGCAGGTGATACGGCGTTCGACGGCCTGATCGACGTCAAGAAGGGCGCCGACAACATTACCGTTTCCTACAATTATATCCACGAGCACCACAAGGTGAGCTTGAACGGATTTAGCGACAGCGACAGCGCCGTGCGCCACATCACGTTTTACCGCAACGTTTTCGAGGACGTCGGATCGCGCACGCCGCTACAGCGCGGCGGCTACAGTCACATCGTGAACAATCTGTTCAGCGGCATCCGGGTATCCGGCATCAACGTGCGCATGGGCGGCTACACGCTGATCGAAAGCAACTTCTTCGAAGACGCCAAGAATCCCGTCACGTCGCGGGACAGCGATGAGCTGGGTGACTGGGAGCTGCGTAACAACAACCTGCTCACGCCCGCAGATTTCGCCAAGTTCGGCATCAGCTGGGGTGCGAGTGACTCGACGCCGACCAAAGACGCAACGGATTGGGTGACTACGAAGCCTTACCCGCTGTCGCTCGGGTACCCTTACGCTCCTGTGGCTCCGCAGTGTCTGAAACAAGGCCTCAAAGCCGTGGCGGGAGCCGGCAAGGGCCTCGCGACGCTGCAGTGCGACTGAGTGTCGCGAGGAGGGCGCCTGGAACCGGTACCAGGTCTGGCGGAAATCGTGAAGGCGACGCCGTAACTCGTGCGCTTTTGTTTGCATCACGGCTTTCGAACCGGATACTGAAGAGCTCGACATGTCGCCGCGCGCTCCTTCTCCGCAATGTCAGTTTGGCGCAAACCGTTCGTTGTTGCTGCTAGGTTTGCTGCTTGGGTTGCGCGCGACCAGCGCGTGTGATTCCGGCTCGAACGCGGCGGCGGGTGGCGCTTCCGGGGTCGCCACGGGCGGCAGTTCGGCATCAGGTGGCAACGGCAACTCGAGTGGCGGTGGTCCGCTAACGGGCGGCGCTCCCAATAGCGCTGGTGGTAGCAGCAATGCCGGCGCTGCCGCCACCGTCCCGCCAGAGAGTGCGGTCCCACAACCCACGGAACCGGTCAGCGATTTCATCGTGCTCGATCAGTTCGGTTACCTGCCGGACGCGGAAAAGATCGCGGTGTTGCGCGACCCAGAAATGGGCGCGGACGCAGACAAGTCCTACACGCCTGGTTCCAAATACCGCGTGATGAACGCCGTTACCAAGACGAGCGTCGCTGAGCTCACGCCGGTGGCTTGGAAGGCCGGCATGGTCGACGCGAAGAGCGGGGATCGCGCGTGGCGTGTGGACTTTTCGGCGGTCGCGGCGCCCGGCGTCTACTACCTCTTGGACGTGGATGGCGCGGTTCGTTCGGATCTGTTTCGCGTCGCGGACGACGTTTACAAGCAGGCCTTGCGCCACGGTTTCCGGACGTTCTTTTATCAGCGCGCGGGCTTCGCCAAAACCGCAGCGTTCGCCGGTGAAGCTTGGGCGGACACCGCGAGCCACGTGGGGGCGGGGCAGGACAAGAATGCTCGGCTTTTCGGCAAGACGTCGGACGCAACCACGGAGCGGGACCTGTCCGGCGGCTGGTACGATGCAGGGGACTACAATCGTTACACCCCGTGGACGGCGGACTACATCGTGACTTTGCTGCGCATGTATCTGGAGTCTCCAGCCGTGTTCGGCGACGATTTTGGTTTGCCGGATTCAGGCAACGGCAAAAGTGATCTGTTGGACGAAGTGCGCTTCGGGCTCGAGCATTTGGTGAGGCTTCAAGCCGCTAACGGCGCGTGCGTTTCCGTACTCGGCGTGGCAAGTGGCAGCCCTCCCTCGGCCGCAGCTGGGGCCAGCGTGTACGGTCCAGAGACTACCAACGCCACGATTCGCGCCGGCATCGCGTTCGCCTGGGCCGCGCGCGTATTCCGCAGCTCGGACGCTGCCTTTGCGGACGGCATGCTGTCGCGCGCCAAGCTCGCGTGGCAATGGGCCGAGGCCAACCCGGCGATCGAGTTTGCGAACACCGGTAAGGTTGCCGCGGGTGAGCAGCAATCCAGCGCCAAGGAGGTCGGCCTGTACAAGCTGGGTTTGGCGGTGGCACTTCAGTACGCCGACACGGATGGCGCGACCACCTTCAAAACCTATTTCGAGACGAACTACGCGAGCGCGGGCCTGGCCGTGCTCCAGGGCTACAACGCGGCCTGGGAGCTGCAATTCACCGAGTTTTATCTCGACTACACCAAGCTGCCGACGGCGGATGCCACGGTGTCGACCGCGATCCTGACCGCGTTCAAGAATACGATTGTCAGCGCGGACAATCTTGGGTCGCTTGCCGGCGATCCCGATCCCTATCTGTCGTACATCGCGGATTACACGTGGGGCTCCAACGCGCACAAATCTCGCACCGGTTGCCTGCTGCACGACGTGATCACGTTTGGCGTGGACGCGAGCAAGAACGCGGACGCACGGCGCGCGGCGGAGCGCTACATCCATTATATCCACGGCGTCAATCCGCTCGGACTCGTCTATTTGAGCAACATGGGGCCTAGCGGTGCTCACAGGTCCGTGACCAGTTTTTATCACACCTGGTTCGCGGACAAGAGCGCGCGCTGGGACGAGGTGGGGGTCTCCACGTATGGTCCTGCGCCCGGATTTCTAGTGGGCGGACCGAACCCAAGTTATGACTGGGACGGGGTGTGCCCGGGTCATGCGTCGTGTCCGGCGACGCGCCCGTCGCCGCCGTACGGACAGCCTGCGCAGAAGAGTTACGCCAACTTCAACGACAACTGGCCCATCAACTCTTGGTCCGTCAGCGAGAACTCCAACGGCTATCAGGTGTACTACTTGCGGTTACTCGCAAATTTCGTGCGCTGACAACGAACAGTCGGAGCGGCTGGCACACGCGATGCACGCCGGTTCCGCATGTAAACCGAGCAAAACCGAGCAGTTTACGAGCGCTTCTGTCACGAAGTGTTGGTATCCGGCAACCTCGAGCGCCTACCGGAATTGGTCGCGGACGACGTAGTCAGTCATTCCGCGCTTCCTGGTCAGGCGCCGGGACTAGCGGGGCTGCGCGACACTCTTGCGCAATTTCGCCAGGCGTTCCCCGCGATGCGCGTTGCGATTCGCGACATCATTGCCGGCGAAGACAAAGTGGTCGGCTACTTCAGCGTCGAGGGTGTCCACCAGGGCGAGCTATTCGGCATGGCTGCCACGGGCAAATCCGTCGCGTACGAGGAGATGGTCATCGTGCGGCTGGCGGATGGCAAAATCGTCGAACACTGGTCGGTGGCCGATACGCTGCGCATGATGCGAACCCTAGGCGCGGTGACAGACGCTGCCGGTGACGCGAACGCGGATGCGAACGCGGCTCCGGAGACGGCGGAGCAAGGCCTGCGCGCGTTCTTCGAGCGCTACGCAGAGCGCTTCAACCGTTCCTTGGCCGGCGAAGAGGTGGATCCGAAAGAAGTAGCGGACAGTTTTGCCGCGCACTTCGTGGAAGCGAGCCCACTCGGCGTGAACGGGGGCAAGAACGGCCTGATGTTTCGCTGGATGATTCCGCGCGGCTTCGCCCACTACAAGAAGATTGGCGCAACGAGTATGCGCATCGCTGACATGACGATCGAGGCGATCGATCCGCTGCATTCATTGGTGCGCGTGCACTGGATTCCCACTATACGAAAAAGAGTGGGGCCGACGAACGCATCGAGTTCGACGTGACCTACCTCATGCACTTCGAGCAGGGTACTCCCAAGATCTTCGCCTACATCACCGGTGATGAGGAGCGGGTGCTGCGCGAACATGGCGTGTCGTAGCGGCGTTGTATTGCAGCTAAGTTCCTCGCACGCATGAACATGCGCGTCGCGTCACGGAACTGTCATCAGCGCGCAGGCGCTTACTGTGTAGAGTGAGAACGCGCCGCCCGGAATTTCGAAGACGTCCGCGCGAGACGTAAGGTTTTCGTCATCGAAATATCACGGGAGGGTCGCTGATTCGACGCGACATGAACCTACATACGGGGCGCGCTTCGCTTCTCCGAAGTGTGAAAGGAACTAGCGATGACATTGAAGTCGCTCAACTGTATCAAGCACGCTTCGGTGCTTGCGGCGGCGGTATTGCCGTTCGCGATTGCGTCCGTCAGCAAGGCTGCTGACTGCTCCGAGTTGTCACATCCCGTCTATGTAGACGGCTCTTCCGCAGCGCGTCCGTTCGTCAAGCAGGTCGCGCTGAAGCTGCTCGCGGCCACCCCCCCGGTGACCATCGTCTACTTCCCAACCGGCTCCTGCGAAGGCGTGCAACGTAGTCAGAGCGCCGGCAAAGAGACCCCGAGTAAACCGGCGGTAGTCTGGTCTGCGGGCGGAACCGAGGGAACGTGTGATCTGCCGCTCGGTGGCATCAAGATCGATGTCGGTGCATCGGACGTCTTCTCATCGACCTGCGGCAGGAACCTGCCGACGGCGACGCACAAGGACACGTTCGGCCCCATCCAGGCCATGACGTTCGTCGTACCGAAGGCGTCCAACCAGGTGTCGATCAGCGCCGAGGCGGCCTACCTCACGGTGGGTTTCCCCCAGAATACGCCGAACATTTCGACGCCGTGGACCGATTCGACGCTCGTGTTCGCGCGCAACGAGACGAGCGGCACGCAGCAGATGATCGGCGCGGCGATTCGCGTGCCAGCTGCGGCAGGTTCCTGGCCCGGTAGCGTCAACGCTGGCGGCTCTGGCGCTGTTCTGACGGGCGTTGCGAACTCCACGCAGCCCGACCTCACCCTTGGCATTCTATCCACGGATATTGCGGATGGGACCATCGCAGAGGGCAGCACGACGGTCAGCGCTCGCACCAAGATTCGGATTCTTCCGTATCAGCATTACGGCCAGACCTGCGGGTACCTCCCTGATTCTACCTCCACCTCGTACGACAAGCAGAACGTGCGTGATGGTCACTACATGATTTGGGGCCCGCTGCATTTCATCTCCAGAGTGGAGGATGGCGAGCCTACGAACCCGGACGCGCAAGCTTTCCTCGACCTGCTCACCGGCGCGGGCGATTCCGAGGAGGACCGCGTCGCGGCCATCGACCTCGCGGCCACCTCGCACTTGGTTCCCGACTGCGCAATGCGCGTCAGCCGAGACACGGAAGTGGGTCCGCTCAGCAGCTACATGCCGCCCATCTCCTGCGAGTGCCGCTTTCTGTCAAAAGCTACCGGCGACGCGACTCCGGAGGGCTGCACGCCCTGCGAAGGCGTCGGTGATTGTTCGAGCGACAAGCCCGTTTGCAACTACGGCTTCTGCGAGGTGCGTTGATCATGAAGACCAAGAGCTTTAGCGTGCATGTTCTCGCGACGATCATCGCGTGCACCACTTTTGCCTTCGTGGGCTGCGGTGACGACGACGACGATAACGATGTCCCGAGCAACACCTCCGGCGGCAAAACCAACAAGGGTGGGGCGACCGGAAACAGCGCCGGTGACGAAGGTTCCGGTGGGACGACCTCGGCAAAAGGCGGCAGCTCGAGCAAGGGCGGTAGCACCAGCGTCGAAGGTGGCGGCCCGAGCAGCGGCGGCGGCGATGGCGACCCGAAAGGTGGTGCCGGTGGCAGCGGTGGCGGAGAGATCGAGCCGGGCGGCGCAGGCGGCGTGGGCGGCGGGGCTCCGACCGGCGAGCCCTGTACGGAGCTCAGCGGTGACGAGCCCGCGTGTTATGCCGACTGCGCTCCCGTCAAGACGGACGAGTCGCTCCAGTTCCTCAATCGCTGCTCAGCAGGCGTCGAGTGCACGCCATTCGACAACACCAGCCTAGGCGGCTGGGACGACAACGGCGAACTGCCGCCGCTGCCCTGAGAGTCGACGAGGAAATCAGGTTGCCGCCCAGTGCCGCGGCTTTACGGCTGCACCGGGCGGCATTTCTCTTGCTTGGATTTCGAAAACATCGTGTTGAGATTTGCGTTGCGTAGTCCTTTCGCGCTGGCAGTGGCCGCGCTGTCGTTTGGGTCCGTCGCGAAAGCTGCAGAGCCTGCGGCCGCAGATGGCGCTGCCGTCGCCGACGACGCCGAGATATCCGTGGCGCCGGCGGCGCCCGCGGCTGCTGACAGCAAGGAAGCGAGTTCGACGCCAGCGAGCAGCGAATCGCCCCCAGCGGTCGCAGCTACCGCGCCGGTCAATCCGAAGGCCCCGGAGCCCACGACACCCACATCCAATCCGGCCTTGGGAAAAGAGCCCAGTCCTCAAGCAGAAGCCCCACTCGTCGATATCAAGGGCTACGTTCAGGGCGAGTATCAGTTTCATCAGGATTCAGAGCAGCAACTTCGCCAAGGCGGCGGGTTGCTCAATCAGAATCGGTTCTTGATTCGTCGCGCTCGTCTCAGCGTGGGCCGCGCGTGGCAATACACGTCGCTGGAGCTCGAGTTAGACGGCAACACCAACAGCGGGCCTTCGTTTGGCGTCAACCGCGCCGAGGCATCGGTTTTCTACAAGCCCGATCAAAAGAAGGGGAGTCGCCCCTATGCCCAGTTGACTCTCGGGATGTTCCGGCTGCCGTTCGGCTTCGAGTTGCCCGAGTCGAGCAGCCAGCGTTGGTACATGGAGCGCTCGCAGATGTCGCGCGCCCTGTTTCCGAGCGAAATAGACGTTGGGGCGCGACTGTCGGGAGAAATTGCAGCGTTCCGCTACGCGATCGCCGTCACGAATGGCGAACCGCTCGGAGAGCGTTCTGGTTTGGGTCTCCAGGATCCGAACCTGAACAAGGACGTGACCTTCAGCGTCGGCGCACGCGCCAAGGCGGCCGAGGCGTTCGAGCTGTCTGGCGGCATCTCTCTGAATACTGGGCGTGGCTTTCACGCCGGGCAAAGCGCCACCAAGGGCACTGCGACTTGGATCGACCGTAACGAAAACGGCATGGTCGATATCAACAACAACGAGCTGGTGGGAACGCCTGGTCAGGCGGCAACGACCTCGTCGAACTTCGAACGCTGGGCGGTTGGCGCGGACCTGCAAGCGCGCATTCGGACGCCTCTGGGCGACACGATTCTGCTGGGCGAAATCATCGCGGCGAAGAATTTGGATCGCGCGTTCATGATCGCGGATCCCGTGCCGACCAACGTCGACGCGAGGGAGTTCGGTTTTTACGTTGGCTTGCTTCAGCAGGTGACGCGTTACGGGCTTGTCGGGTTCCGCGCGGACTTCTACGACCCGAACGCAGACGCGGGCGAGCGGCGTGCTGGCCGCTCCGTGCCGTTGAACAACAAGATCCAGACTTACTCCCTGGTCGGGGGACTGACGCTGCCGGACCGTGCTCGGCTCGCGTTGCAATACGACATCATTCGGGACCACCTGGCGCGCGACGAGCGCGGTGTTCCTGCCGACCTCGCCAACAATACGCTGACCCTGAGACTGCAGGTGAACTTGTGATCAAGCGCCTCGTGCTCATCGGCTGTGGGTTGGCCAGCGTGGCCTGCGGCGGACAAGAGTCGCTGCTGGGTGCTAGTGAACCGTTTCGCGTGCGCGGCGCTCAGTTCATGCGCGAGCCGTTGCCGGGTTTCGCGCCGTCACAAGATTCGCCGCCCGACTCGGATACTCCGCTCCGCGTTACCCGCGTGGATCTTGGCCCCGCCCCGGTCGTGCAAGGCCAAGGCGGGCGCGCACTTTCTGGCCGTATCTCTCGCGATAGCACCGCGGTTGGTCTGGCGCTCGACGGTTACGGAGGGGGCTACTGGTTGATACCTGCCGGCGACGTGGACGCGGAGACCGGCGAGTTCTTGTACAGCGGAGTGGTCGACTTCGACTCGACCGTGGCGCCGGGAATCCACTACCTGCGTGGCGTGGCGCTCGGAGATAACGGCCAGGGTGGTCCGCAGCTCACCAGGAAGTTTTGCGTCACCGGCGCTGTTCCCGACAACGCTCACGCGTGTGACGGTGACTTGCCCTTGCCCAGGGCGGTCATCTCCATCAGCTGGGACACCAACGCGGATCTGGATCTGCAAGTGATCACTCCCGCGGGGCAGGTGGTCGAAGCGAAGCACCCAGAGATCACGACGGAAGGCGGCGCCGAACCCGCCGCCGCCGGGCGCATCGATCGCGACTCCAACGCCAACTGTGTCGTCGACGGCGTCCGACGCGAAAGCCTGGTTTGGCAGACGGAAGCGCCAACCGGGCTCTTTCAAATCTACGCCAACCTGGCCGACGCATGCCGGCAGCCCGTAGTGCATTTCAAAGTCGGAGTGTACACGCCGCAAACGGCGGACGATGGCTCCGAAGAATTGTACCTGTGGCTCGAGAAGAGCGGGGTACTCAGCGATGTGCAGGTCAATCCGGGCAGCGCTCGCGGGCTGTTCGTGTCCGAGTTTCTGTTTCAGTAAACAGGAGAATCTCCAATGATTATCGAGAAATTGCTGAAGGTCGCGCTGCTTGGCGCAAGTTGGGTCATGTACCTGATGATGGCGCTGTCAGTGGTGTCCATCGCCGCAATGGTCGAGCGCTGGTGGTTCTTCTTCCGACGCAACGTGGACGTGGGCGAACTGGAAGACAAGCTGCTCCTCTCGCTGGAGCAAGGTGATAACGCCGCAGCCGAGAAGCTGCTGAATGACTCGAAGGCCAAGTCTTTCGAAGCCGAAGCGATCGCGCCGGCGCTGCGCTACTTGGACGCTGGCGCGGACGCCTTTGCGGATTGTGTGGAAGGTGAGCTGATCAAGCTACGCTTGGAGCTTGAGCGCGGCACGAATCTGCTGGGTACGCTCGGCAACAACGCGCCCTTCGTCGGTCTGCTCGGTACGGTCATCGGTGTGATTATCTCCTTCCACCAGCTCGGTAGTGTGCAGGGCGCGGGCGGTGGCATGGATGGCGTGATGGGGGGCATCGCGGAGGCGCTGGTGTCCACGGCGGTCGGCTTGTTCTTGGCGTTGCCGGCGGTGATTGCCTACAACGTGATTCAGAAGAAGGTGGGCGACATCGAGTCGAACATCAACGCGATCGCGAAGCAGATCACGGCCTTGATGAAGGCGCGTGAAGTCCGGGGTGCCGCGCCGCACTCGGAGAACAGCGTGATGCGACCGCTCAGCGTCGTCGAAGGGCACGGTTGAGCCATGGCTGGCACGGGCGGCGCTGGCCGGGGTAAACGCGGTCCGATCGTGGGCATCAACGTCACGCCCATGGTGGACGTGGTGCTGGTGCTCTTGGTGATCATGATGGTCTCGGCCGTGTACATCGTGTCGCAGAGCTTGAAGGTGGAGCTGCCGAAGACGGCCAACTCCGATGAGCCCGCCAAGTCACCGTTGGCCGTGACGATCACGAAAGACGGTAAGTACTTGTTCGAGCAGAAGCCGGCCGACGAAGCGTTGCTGATCAGCAAGCTACGCGCCGCCAAATCCACGACCAAGGACCCCAGCTTGGTCGTGACCGCTGACAAGGAAGCCTATCACGGTGACGTGGTGCACGTGATCGACATCGCCAAGACCGAAGGCATCACCAAGTTCGCGATCAACGTCGAACGCAACTGAGGTTTTGAAGTCATGGCTCGGCGCAAAAACAAGCGCTCGCTCATCTACATCGTCAGCATCGGCGCACACGTGCTGATCGGCGTGGCCATTGCCATGATCCCGAAGGAAAAACTGCGCGAGGTAGTGGGCATCGCGCTGGCGGAGAATACGAAACCAGAAAAGAAGGCCGAGCCACCGCCGCCTCGCAAAGAAGAAGCGCCCAAGGCACGCGCGCCGCGCGCTGCGCCCGGTCCGCGCGCAGCGGCGCCGGTTGCGGCCGAGGCGACGCCACAGAATGCTCAGAACGCCTTCACGGACCTGGGTATTTCGCTGGATTCGTCAGCGATCGGCGGCATCGCCGTGCCGGTGGCGGCGAAAGCCCCGCCGCCGGTGGCGCCTCCGCCCGTGCAAGTTTCCAGACCGAAGGTGCTGGCCGCACGCCTCACCAACGACGAGTGTACAGAACAACTTATCAAGGCTCGACCCGAACGCGTCGTGCAGCCGGAGTACACGCAGGCGGCCAGATCCGCCGGCGCGGAAGGGCGCGTACGGCTCGAGCTGCAGATTGACGAGCAGGGCGAAGTTAAAAACGTGAGAGTGATTCAGGGCATAGGTCACGGTCTGGATGAAGCAGCGCTAGCGGCAGCGAAGAAGACACGCTTCCGTCCCGCAACCCGCTGCGGCAAACCCGTGATGGCTCCGTTCATCTTGTCGATGCGCTTCGTACTGGGTGCATGAACCGATTTTCCTTAGTTTTGACGCTGGCCACGCTCGTGGCGGTATCGGGGAAGGTCCGCGCGGAGCCAGCAGCAAAAGCAGCTGAAGGCAACGCCGAGACGAAACCGCGCGGCCCGGGCGTCTTGACGAAGACGCCGCTGCTCACACACTTCGTCGAGCCGACGCTGCCTCCCGAGCTCACGCTCGAGCAACCGAAGTCAGTGCTGGTCTTGCTCAGCCTGAGCGCTGAAGGGCGCGTCAGTGAGGCAGAGGTCGTGGAGTCCGGAGGCGAAGCGCTCGACAGCTCCGCGCTCGCGGCCGCCAAACAACTGGTGTTCGAGCCCGCGGAGATCGACGGCGCCAAAGCTGCAGTGCGCATCAAGTACCGCTTCGATTTTGCGACCAAGACCACGGCCGCCGCTGCGCCCGAGACGGCCGCGTTTACAGGCGTGGTGCGCGACCAAAAGACCAAAAAGCCGCTGGCCGGCGTCCGCGTCGAGCTGGACACGGGCGAAAGCGCGACCACGGGCGACGACGGGCGCTTCGAGTTCGCCGCCGTCACGCCGGGCACCAAATCCGTCACCTTGTCCGCCCCGACGCTCACGCCGATCGGTACGGAAGAGACGCTGGAGGCCGGTAAGCGCTACGAGGCGGCGTACGACGTGGACGTCACCGCGGTCGCGGTGGCGCCGGAGGATCGCTCTGATTTCGAGGTCGTGATTGTCGCGACCAAGCTTGGCAGCAAGATCAGCGCGACGGAGGTGACCGCGGAGCAGGGCTCGCGCGTTGCGGGTACTGGCGGCGACGTGGTCAAGGTCGTCGAGAATTTGCCGGGCGTTGCCCGGTCGACCGTCGGCTCCGGTCAGCTCGTGGTGTGGGGCGCTAGCGCGGAGGACACGCGCGTCTATGTCGACGGCGTGCACTTGCCGGTTCTGTACCACGAAGGCGGCTTTCGCTCGGTAGTGCACTCGGACCTGGTGCGCAGCGTGGAGCTGCAACCGGGCGGCTACGGCGCGAGTTACGGCCGCGGCTTGGGCGGATTGGTCACGGTCGGTCTGCGCCATTTGGATGAGCCGGGCACGCACGGCAGCGCGCAGCTCGATGCCATCGATCTGGGCGCCAGCTTGCGGACCTCGCTCGGAAGCAAGTGGAACGTCGCCGTGGCCGGGCGCAGAAGTCATTTGGACTGGGTGGTGCGCCAGGTCACCAGCGAGAACGTGGGCGAGTTCGTGCCCATTCCTAAGTACTGGGACGGACAAGTTCGCGTGGCCTACAACCCAAAGCCGGGCGAGTCGCTGGAAATGTCCGCGATGGGCTCGTCGGATCAGATCGACCGCAAGCTGTCGGCCTCGGATCCGGCGGAGATCAAGTCCGAATCCAAGACCACGCAGTTCTTCCGAGTCTGGGGACGTTATCGCCGCGAGACGGAAACGGAGAAGACCTCCGTCACGCCGTTCTTCGGTGTCGACCGCGGGAGGCTGCAGAGCCGCTTCGGGGCCGTGCCCGCGGAGCTCAACGCGGACTCGACGATTTACGGCCTGCGCGGCGCGTATCAAACGACGGTTGCGAGTTGGCTGAGTGTCAGCGCGGGCCTCGACGCGGAGATGGCCATCACCGAGCTTTCGCGGAGCGGCTCGCTCACTACGCCGCCGCGAGAAGGTGACGTGCGCGTGTTCGGTCAGCGACCACCCGATGCGGTCAGCGCCGACACCTGGAGCGTGACGGTCGCAGGACTCGCGCCGTACGTGGAAGCGGACGTCGCACCGTTCGGCGACAAGTTGCACATCGTGCCGGGCCTGCGCGTAGAGCCGCAGATCGTGCGCGTCAGCCGCGTGCTCCCGCAGTCGCAGGATCAGGTTCCGCTCGGCGCTGTCAGAGAGGACACGCTCGTGGATCCGCGGCTGTCGCTGCGCTGGAACATCAGCGACCACGTCACGGCCAAAGCTGCCGTCGGCGTCTATCATCAGCCGCCGTTGCCCGCCGATCTGAGCGCCGTGTTCGGCAACCCTCGGCTCGGGCCGTCGCGGGCGCGGCATTTCCTCGCGGGCGCACTGTTCAAGCTCAGTCAGCCGATTTCGTTGGAGGTGACGAGCTTCTACTCCACCTCCTCCGACCTTTCGGTGAGGAGCCCGCTGTCCACCCCGGCGCTGTCACAGGTGCTAGTGCAAGAAGGCCGCGGCCGCGCGTACGGTACGCAGTTTCTCCTGCGTCACGATTTGATCGATCGCTTCTTCGGTTGGGCGAGTTTGAGCATTATTCGTTCAGAGCGAACGGATGCGCTCGGAAACTGGCGATTGTTCGACTTCGATCAGACGTTCGTGTTCACGGCGCTCGGCTCCTACAACCTGGGCGCTGGCTTCGAATTCGGCGGGCGCTTCCGCTACTCCACCGGCTATCCGCGCACGCCCGTGCTGCGCGCCGCCTCCGACTCGCGCACGGACGCCTACGAACCCAGCTTCACGAACGGTGACGCGCCCGTAGCGCTGCGTCAGAACACCTACCGCATCCCGAGCTTCTACGCCTTCGACGTGCGCCTGTCCAAGCGCTTCCGGATCGCGAAAGACAGCGAGCTCGAGGCGTACCTCGACGTGCAGAACATCACCAATCACAAGAACGCCGAGGAGGTCGTGTACGATCCTTTCTACTCCAAGCGTTCGTACATCACCGGCTTGCCCATCTTGCCCGTGCTCGGCGCAAAACTCACATGGTAACGCGCGTCTCTACTCTGCTATTCGCCCTCGGCGCCGTGCTCGCCTGCCAGCCGGAGGACCTCGGCGGTGTGGCCTTGATCGAAGGTCCGCGCGTGCTGGCGGTGCGTTCGGAACCAGCGGAGGTGGCGCCGGGCAAGGACGTGACCTTGAGCGCTTTGTTCGTCGATCGCGGCGAAGCTCCCGATCCCAGCGGAATGCAGTGGTCGCTGTGCAACCTGCGCAAGCCAATCGCCGTCACCGGCTCCATCGCGCCGGCGTGTTTGGTGCCGGAGGCGGAGGGCCTCGTGCCCCTGGGCTTCGGTGAGAGCGTGAAGGTCAAGTTGCCCATGGACGACTGTCGCGTCTTCGGGCCGAACACGCCGGCGCCCAAACCCGGAGAGCCCGCGGCGCGTCCCGCGGATCCCGACTCCACGGGTGGCTATTATCATCCACTCCGCATCTTCGTGCCGAGGGACAGTGGCGGGAACTACGTGGTGGCGGCGACGCGTTTGAGTTGTGGGCTGGCAGGCGCGACCCAGGAACAGACCGCAGAGTACACTCGCAATTATCGGCCGAATCAAAATCCCAATCTGCTCGTCACCTTGATGAATCCGGGCTTCGGCGAGACCGAGCTGTCGAGCGAACAGGCTTCGCCGACGACGGTGAGCGCAGGCGCCGCGGTCAAGCTGCTCACCGTGTGGGAGGAGTGCCCGGTGGAAGCGAGCTGTGGCGATGGTTACTGCACACCGGGTGAGACGTCGGCGGAATGCGCCGAGGACTGTATGTCACCGCAGCCTTGCGCTGGATCCGAGCCCTACCTGGCCTTCGATCCCGTCGACAACGAATTGCGCCAGCGCCGGGAGTCGATGCGCGTTTCGTGGTTTTCGGACGCCGGCAGCTGGGCTCACGACCGCTCCGGCCGGACCGAGGAAGACGCGTCCATCCCGTACAGCGACAACGTTTGGACCGCGCCGTCCGTGCCGGGGGAAGTGAAGATGTGGGTAGTCCTGCGCGACGACCGCGGCGGCGTGGGCTTCTCGCGTTACTTCTTCCGCGTGGAGTAGGGAGAAAGAAACCTGAGCGCTGGTGACAGAAACCCGCGCCCAGCGCTACCTTAGTGGAGGGAAAACCTCCGATTGCCGAATGACCGGGTTGGAAGGGGCGGTCCGTGAGGGCCGCCCCTTCAATGCATTGCGCGGCGGTCCGCCAGGGCCGCCCCTTCAATGCATTGCGCGGCGGTCCGTGAGGGCCGCCCCTTCAATGCATTGCGCGGGCAGGGTGAGACAGCTCATTTTGAGCGGTAGGCGCGCGCGTTCGTTGTAACTTGGCTGCGATTGGGATAGCGGACGGGGAATGAGGCGAATGTTGGTGAGGTGCACGCTCTGCAGCCTGCTGATGGCATCGTCTGCGCTCGCTCAGTCGGGCTCGCGCGACAAAGCTGCTGCCGAAGCGCTGTTCTCCGAGGGTCGGCGGCTGATGGAAGCCGGGCGCCATGCGGAAGCCTGCCCCAAGTTCGAGGCGAGCCAGCGGCTCGATCCCGGCGTCGGCACCATGCTCAATCTGGCCGAGTGCTACGAGCGTACCGGTCGCACTGCGAGCGCCTGGGCGGAATTCCGCGAAGTGATCTCCGCTGCTCGCGCCGCGGACTCCGCAGAGCGCGAAGCTCTGGCGCGTCAGCGTGCCTCGGCGCTGGAAGGCAAGCTGTCTCGCTTGACGATTGTGCTGAGCCCGGAAGCAGCGGCGACGCACGGGATCGAAGTGCGTCGCGATGGTCAGTTGGTCGACCCGGCCGAGCTGGGCTCGGCGATTCCGGTGGACCCGGGAAAACACGTTATTGAAGCGACTGCGCCAGGCAAAGCCAAATGGTTCACCTCCCTGGCTCTGCAGGCAGACGGTGCGCAGTCCACCTTGACCATCCCGCCGCTGGAAGCCGCCACGGAGTCCGGACGAGCCCCGGTGGTCACGACCACGCCGACCACCCAGGCACCAGAGCCCACCTCTGGGACCGGTTCCAGTCAGAAGGTACTCGCGCTGGTGGCGGGAGGCGTGGGCTTGGTCGGACTCGGCGTCGGAGTTGGGTTTGGCGTGAAGGCGTCGTCCGACCTCAGCTCGGCGAAAGATGCCTGCTCCAGCGCGATGCCGGCGCAGACCTATCCCAACTGCCCCCACAACGACGATGCGGCGAGCAGCAACTCGTCGGCAAAAAGCGCCGCAACGATCTCGACGGTGGGGTTCATCGTCGGCGCTCTGGGAGTCGCCGGCGGTATCACGTTGTGGCTCACTGCCCCCAGTGGCAAGGAGAACGCGACGGCGTTCGTCGTCGGTCCCGGCAGTATTTCGATGCGCGGTACGTTCTAGTACGGACGACTCGGGCAGAATGCCACGGCGTTAGTTCCCTTGCAGTCGCCGCTACCTGGCGGTCGTCGCCCAGGGATCGATCACTTCACGCGTCGAGAACTGCGCGCGGGCTGTGCGCGTTCGGGCGATTTTGCTCGCTCGAGCTTGCCATGGTTCCACCAAACCGCGCGTTGGACTGGTCTCGCGCTGGTCGGGTCGGCTGGTGTGCAGCGAAGTTCGCAACGCCGGAGTCTGCGGCGAGCCCGCTGTCGAAGCACCAACTCCACCAAGTGACTCGGGCTGCGACTGGGGGCCCACGGCGCGTGTCGAGAGCGACAAACTGGCTGAAATTTCGCT
>Ga0247764_1000134_pt1 | contig 26743 bp, 22 predicted proteins | sample UWRJL051202B4_FD_179932 | JGI IMG/M metagenome (GOLD analysis project Ga0247764, IMG submission 179932) | Plant litter microbial communities from Arlington Agricultural Research Station in Wisconsin, United States - UWRJ-L051-202B-4 | ecosystem: Environmental > Terrestrial > Plant litter >...
AGCTGCGTCAACAGATAAGCGACTTGCTTCGCGTACCAGTTGTCGATGGCCGTCAAGTCCACGCGCCGATCGGTTTCGTCGTGCGACATGCTGTGGTGGGCGCTGGTTTGATTGAGCCAGGTGTGCGTGATGTTGCTGAAGCCAGCGCTGAGCTGGAGTGACGCCACGCGCGTCACATCGCAAGCGAACGCGTGCGAGACGATGTCGATCATCTGCGTGATCTGCGTCGGGTAGACGGCATTGTTCCCCATGCCGCTCGTGGACGCGGGCGCGGCAGGCTTGGTGCAGCCCAGGATCGGGGGCGCCGGCGCCTCCGTGATGCGCCGTTCGAGCGCGAGCAAACCTTCCAGGTGCTTGTCGAGCTTGACGTACTCCTCTTTGCCGACGCGCGTGCGGATGCGCGACAAGTCTTTCTTGAGCACGTCGACGAGGGCTTTTTGCTCGATGCGCGCTTGCGCTTTGGCTGGGTCTTCGCCGGTAGAGCCGGGCTCGGTCACGTTGGCGAAGAGCCGCTCGAACGCGGCTTTGGCGCTGGTTTCCGGGTGGATGGGCTGGTTGTCGCCGCTATACGTCATGCGCGACACGCTGTGCGGTTGTCCGCACTGCACGCCGAGCGCGATCGAGCGATACGGCGTCTCCTGCATCGCGTCCGTGGGACCGCGCTGGTACGGCGCATTGGGCCCCGACGCTTGAGCCACGATTTGGTCGACGGAGGGACCGCTGCCCCAACCCGTGCGGTGCCCGTTGCCGCCGTCGAAGTCGGCGCCGTCACCGGGCTCCTTCAACGTGGCCCCTGTCCAGATGCCGGCCATGCCGTACGCGTGACCTTCGCCGGCGCCGCCCGCGGTCATGGTGAGCCCCCACGGAATCAACAGCTTGCTGGCGAAGGGTTGCAGCGGAGCGTGCACCTCGTGCAGCGTGAAATCGGTTTCGGTGCCGGTCGGTTTCCAGTCGACGGCCGTGGACCAATCTTTGGCGGCGATGCCGTCCGGGGTGAACAGCAGCAGCAAGCGCTTGGGCGCGACTGCTTCTTGACCGCTGGCGTTGAGCAGCGGCAACAGCGGGCTCATTGCCACGCCGAGACCCAGGCTTTGCAACAATTTGCGTCGGGAGAAGCCGAATGGGGCGGGTTTTTTGCTCATGTTCATTTCCCCGTGGCGCGCACGTTGCGGAACGCGACGCTCACCGCGATCTCGGCCAGCAGTTCGCGCACGTTACCGCCCGAGGTTTTGAAGCGCTCCCGAACGCCGACCACGGAGCAGGCGTCGTCAGTACTCTCCAGGCGACCGAGCGAGAAACGGAACCACTGATTAGCAACGCAATCCGCGACCTCACTCGACGCCGCGAGCTTCTGTCCGAGCTCGAGAGCGCCCTTGAACTTGCCGGTCAGATCACTGCGCGTGTTCAAGAACTCGCCGCTCGGATCGACCGCGCTGCTGCCGTCCTGCGTGCGAAAGCGCCCGATGGCATCGTAGTTCTCGAAACCGAGGCCGATCAGGTCCATGCGCTCGTGGCAGCTTCGGCAAGTGGCATCGGCCTGGTGTTGCAGGAAGCGTTCACGCGTGGTGGTTGCGGTCGTGGGTTGTGGCGGCGCGGTGTTGGCGGCGTCGGGCGGCGCCGGGATCGGCTGACACAGCAGATTCTCGCGTACGATCAAGCCGCGGTGTACGGGGGAGCTCTGGTTTCTGTGCGCATTGCGCGCCAGAAACGCCGCCTGCGTGAGGATGCCGGCGCGCTCTGTGGCGGGCAACGTGACAGGCGTCCCTGGTTTGAAGGACGCCGGTTGAGTCACGCCATACACCTCGAACAACTTGCCTTGTGGATAGGCGATGTTGGAGGTCAGCAGCGTCTTCAACAGGCCATCGCCCTCCAAGATCACGGCGTTGGTGAAGAACGCCGTCTCCTGTTGCATCGCGTCCACCAACGCCGACGAATAGACCGGGAAAAGCGCGGTGTCCTTATCGCGCGCGGCCAGATCATCCAACGCGAGCCACTGCTTGTGAAAGAGCGCCACCGTGGTCTGCGCCTTGTCGTCCTTCAACATGCGCTGCACTTGCGTGCGAATCGTGGCTTCCTCGCTCAAGCTGCCATCGCCCGCGCGCGCGAACAGCTCCGTATCGGGCATGGAGTTCCACAAGAAGTACGAGAGGCGCGAGGCCAGCTCGTGCGCGGTGACCGGCACCGTTTTGGCTTGCGGGCTATTCGTGGCGCCCACGTCGTGGTGATACAGAAAAAACGGCGATTGCAGCAGCGCCTGCACCACCAAGCGAAAGCCGTTGCTAGCACTGGTCGGCTTGCCCACGGCGTACAGGTTCGTGTAGTCGGCGACCTCGTCGTTCGTCAACGGTCGTCGGAAGGCGCGCGCTCCAAACTGCTTCACGAAGTCCGTGGCGCACGTCATGCCGGTATCTGCCGCCAAATCGCAGGGCGAGAGCTGCTTCATGCGCGCGGTCGCGTCTTGCGCCAACTTGGCGGCGACTTCGCTGTGTTGTTCGACCAACAACTCCGTGATCGGCGCGATCGCGTTGCTGGCGAACGGTCCCATGCGCTCATCCGGCGCCAAAGCGTCCGCGGGATTGCCCGTCGCGCCCAACAAGTCGCGCACCGTGTTGTTGAATTGATCGCGGGTGAGTCTGCGAAGTCGTGTGAGACCGGCATTGACTGCGTTGTTGGAAGCAGCGCAGGTGGCAGCGTCGATATCCGGTGGCGGCGCGCTGGTGCCGCCGCCAGCGCCTTGCCCGCTGCTGCCGCCGCCGGCGCCTTGCCCGTTGCTGCCGCCGCTCGTAGCGGGCGCTCCGGCGCCCGGCACCGGCGGCTCCCCAGTGCCCCCGGCGTTGTCCGGGTGCTCGTCGATTTGCGCGCTGCAAGCGCAAGCAAAACAGGTTCCGAACACTAGCGCGCGAAGCTGCGCGACTCGCGGAGAGTTGCTGGTCTCTTGCATGCGGAGTGGGCGAGGCTGCGCTGGTGCCACGCCAGGATACCAACGCTGACCGCGTGCGTTGAATTTGCCAAGTACCAGCATGAGAAAGCGACAACGCCCTGCAATTTCGCTCCTCGGGCGGAAAGGCGCGGCGTGGTCTGCAGCCTAGTTACTCAACACAACGCGGATTTTCGCGGAGAATCCGCTGTGTCGCGCCAAGCGCTCGACACGCACATGCGTGCACTCTTGCGGGTGAAGCGCGGCTGACAGCGCGCTCGTGCCACTTCCAACTCGACACCCGCCGACGCACAGCAGCTTGGCGAAGCGCAATCGAAATGTGCGCTGGCAAGTCTGAATGTCGTTCCGCGCCAGGTCGAAGGCGCCGACGCGCGGACACTTGTCCGGGCCGAGCGCGCTCCAATCGAAAGTCGATGTTTGTACGATGCTTTCGAGTTGGCTCGGCGCGGACACTTGTCCGGCGAATTGCGCGAAAAGTGCCTGCCTTGTCGACGTGATCAGCGTGAGGTAAATCGTGTGCATGGCAAAGCTCGTTGGGGTCGTAGCGTGTCTGTGCACGGCCGGAACGTTGCTGGGCTGTGCCCCGACGTCGCAGTTGTTGGCGAAGCGTTTCTCCAAGGAACACAGCTGTCAGGTGGACGAAGTCCGCGTCCACGAGGGCGGGGCCAATCGCTTCGAAGCCGTCGGCTGCGGTCAGAGCGCTCGTTACATTTGCGGCAGCAACTTCGGGTCGCCCGGCAGCGAAAACGGCTGCGAGGAACAAGGCATCCGCTCGCGTGCTCGAGACACCTCGCGCGATCTTCCGCCGCCGAATAAGGCGCAATACCCTGGCATCGAGCCGCCCAGATGAGTCGCAGCGCCGGTGACCGCCGTCTGCTGCGCTGGCTGCTTGCCGCAGCCTTGCTGCACGCGTTCCTGATCCCGCTCGCGCTCAGGTCACGTCCCGTAGCCAATGCCGTGCCCGCGTCGAGGCCCGCCGCCGTAGAGTTCGAGGCTGAGCTGCTCTCGCCCGAAGCTCCGCAAGTCGCGGAGACCAAGGTGGCAGAAGCGCAGCCTACGCCAGCCCCGCTTGTTCGTGCGGAGCAGGCAGCGCGCGTCGCGGTTCGTGCGGCGCGCTTGAATCCGCAGGGAACCGCGACGGCTTCCGAATCTGCCAGTGCGCCCACGGTCGCCCAAGCCGGGTCAGACGACAACGCTCTGCCGCTGCCCGCTGCGGCTGCCCCCACGCTGCTGTCGCGCGACCAACTCGGTATTGGCGCGAGCAACCCGTTCGTGACGCGCGAAGCGCCCGCTGAACCGTCTGTCCGCGAGCAGGGCCGCCTGCGTTTTCAGAAGGCGCTGGCCGGTGAGCTCGCGCGGGCTGATCAATCCGCCGGTTTGGGGCCTGAAGGTCCGGTGTTGGTCGAACTGGAACAGGCCACGCGCAACGATAATCCGGAGCCCAACTCGACAGCGGTGTTCGACTTCACGACCGACGCCGAGGGGCGTTTGCTCAGCGTCGAGCTCGTGCGAGCCAGCTCGGTCGAAGAGCCGTGGCGGCGGATTCGAGATCGCGTGCTGGCGGCGCTCCGCGCGCGACCGCTGAGGATTCCGAAGACGGGCTTCGGCGTTTCTTTTCGGATCCGCGTGGTGTCACGGGTCCAGATGCCCAGCGGCGCGGATCCCGGGTTGGCCGTGAGCGTGGCTGGTATTCCCGTGAAGAAGGGGCGAGGCCCGCGCTCCGCCAGCATCGACGTCCTGCAATTGGTGCCGAAAGTCAGTACCTCTTACGTCGATTTGCCGAATGGACACACGGTGCTCGTGCCCAAGGTGGAAGGCCTGAGGATCCTTTCCGTCAACTTCGATCCGGCCGACATTGGCGCGAAGGAACAGCGCATGGTGCGCGCGCATCTGGAGCGGCTGACGGTGAACGACAAACCGCGACAAAAGTGAGCAGGCACCTTCCGGTCGGGTAGCTACACTGCCTGCCGAGATGAAGACGTTGCTTGGCTACTTTTGGCGCGGCTGTTTGGTCCTGCTGCCGTTGGCGGGGACGCTCTACATCGTTTATTTGGTGATCTCCACGATGGACCGCTGGGTGCCGGTGGGCATTCCGGGTCTCGGCTTCGTACTGACGATCGCGCTCATCACGTTGGTTGGTGCGCTGACCTCGAACGTGATCGGCAACGCCGTGTTCGAGTTGACCGAGCGTTGGTTCACCAAACTACCGCTGGTACGACTCGTTTACAGCTCGATCCGCGATCTGATCGACGCGTTCGTCGGCGACAAGAAGCGCTTCAATCGCCCCGTGGCCGTCAGCCTCATCCCCGGCTCCGCCGCGAAGGCCCTCGGCTTCGTCACGCGTGACTCGCTGGCGGAGCTCGGGATGGCGGATCGAGTCGCGGTCTACTTCCCGCAGTCCTACAACTTCGCGGGCAACCTATTGCTGGTCCCGCGCGACCAGGTGGAGCTGCTCAACGTCGCCAGTACGGATCTGATGACCTTCGTCGTCTCCGGTGGCGTTTCGGGCCTCGGCGTAGAAGCCCCCAAACCCAAAGCCCGCCCCGCGCGCACGATCCTGGGCATAGGCCCCAAACGCTCCGATTAGCCAGATTGGGCTGATGTCGTGACCAGTCCCTCCGCGCTGCACCTAACGCCCTGCTTCAGCGGGGGGCCCCTTCGCAGAATCAAAAAGGGCATACGTGCACGTACGCCTTTTCTGCTCTTGCGAACCCCCTCCGTGGAATCGGACGTTACTTGGCGGACGAACCCTGGCTTCGCCCGGCACCACACCTGGGCGGTTCAGGGTCCCTGTTCCTAACGCTCAGACGGTTCGTGCGGCGCGCGTGTTGAGCCAGCCGGCGATGAGGCTGCCGACGAGCAGGGCGGGCACGAAGACGAGCCCTTCGGCGGGGATGCCGAGCAGCGCGACCAACGAAGGCCCCGGGCAATAACCGGACAGACCCCAGCCGACGCCGAACACCGCGGAGCCGAGCAAGATGCGGTTATCCACGCGGTCGGCGCGCGGGGGCTTGGCTCCTTCAGGTTTGGGGCCGAAGCGCAGCCACAGAGCGTGCACACCCACCGCGCTGCCCATCACGAACAGCAGCGTTGGATCCCACGCGCCCGCAAAATCCAGGAATCCGAGCACCCGATGCGGATCCGAAAGACCCGACACCGCGAGCCCTATCCCGAAGATCGCGCCGGTCAGTAGAGCAATCAGGTTCGCCCGCGCCGCCGAAGAGGACGACTGAGTCGCGATGCTCTCGCTCATGGCGCGCCTCCGGGCAGCACGTGACGCACCAGGAACACGGTCAGCGCGGCGGTGGCCACGAACGTGATGGTCGCAGTCAAAGAACGGATCGAGCCGCGGCTCACTCCGCACACTCCGTGACCTGACGTGCAGCCGTTCGCGACGCGCGTGCCATAACCGACCAGCAACCCCGACACGATCAGCATTGGCCAGGCACGCGTCGGTTGCTCCGACCCAAACGTGGTCAGCTGCAGCAGCCAACCACCCGCCAACACCAGACCGAGCAGGAACCACAGCGGGAAGTTGCGCTCGCCACGCATCACACCAGCGACGAGGCCGCTGATGCCCGTGACGCGCCCGCTCCAGCTCCAAGCAAACGAAGCGCTCAGGCCGATCAGCGCACCTCCGATCGCGCCCCACAACCAAGGGTGAAGAACAGCCGACATGACTGAAGGGATAGTCTCGGCGCGCCGAAAGTCCATTCCAGGCGTCGCTACGCCGTGTAGCGACTCACAATCAGGGCGGCGTTGGTTCCGCCGAAACCAAAAGAGTTCGACAAGACGTGGCGAATCGGCATGTGTTTCGGCCGAAGAGGAACCAGGTCCAAGCCGTGTGCCGTGTCGTCGGGCTGCTCCAAGTTCAGCGTGGCCGGAGCGACGCCGTCACGCAGCGAAAGCAGCGAGAAGATGGCCTCGACGGCGCCGGCTGCACCCAATAAGTGCCCCGTCGCGGACTTCGTCGAAGAAATTGCAAGCTTCTGCGCGTGGGAACCGAACAGGCTGCGGATAGCAGTCAGCTCCACGGGATCGCCGACGGGCGTGGAGGTGGCGTGCGCATTGACGTAGTCGATGGCGCCGGGCTCGAGCCGTGCGCGACCCAGCGCCGCTCGCATCGCACGGAGCGCACCGTCACCGTTCGGATCCGGCGCGCTCAAGTGGTACGCATCGCCGGAGAGCCCGTAACCGCTAATCTCGCCATAGATGCGCGCACCGCGTCGCTCGGCGTGTTCCAGCTCTTCCAGGACCAACGCGCCGGCGCCTTCGCCCAACACGAAGCCATCGCGCGCCTGATCCCAAGGCCGACTCGCGCGCTCCGGCGTGTCGTTGTAGCCCGTGGAGAGCGCGCGCATGGCGGCGAAGCCGGCGACCGCCAAGCGGCACACCGCCGCTTCGGAGCCGCCTGCGAGCATGACGTCGGCGTCGCCCAGCTGAATCAGGCGCGCCGCGTCGCCGATGGCGTTGGCACCGGTTGCGCAAGCCGTGACCACCGCGTGGCACGGACCTTTGAGACCGTAGCGAATCGAGACCAACCCTGATGCTTCGTTGATCAACGCGCTGGGGATGAAGAACGGCGAAATACGCGAGGGGCCTTGCGCTTCCAACTTCACCGCCGCCGCCGCGATCGCCGGTAAGCCGCCGATACCGGAGCCGAACAAGACGCCGCTGCGCTCGCGCTCCGCGTCGGAGGCTGTTTTCAGCTGCGCGTCGCTCAGCGCCTCCTCACTGGCCGCCAGCGCGTACAAGATGAAATCGTCGAGCCGCCGTCGCTCCTTCACGTCGAAGGCGGCTTCCAAATTCAGCTCGCCTTCGCGCGTGCCACGCGGGACCTGCCCAGCGATGGTCGCCGTCAAACCGCTGAGATCCAGCCGTTCAATCCGCCGGATGCCGGAGCCGCCCTCGAGCAGGCGACGCCACACGCGCTCCACGCCGACGCCCAGCGGCGTCACCAAACCCAAGCCCGTCACCACGACGCGCCTCATGACGTCACCTCACACTCCGCGACCGGCGGCGTTCCGCGCAGCAGCCGCGGCACCTCCAATTGCTGACGCAAGAGCTTCGTCGCATCGGGACCCGCCGCGAGCGCGACGGTGCCCACGGTGAGCTCGCGCCCGCTCTGTCGATCGACCAGCACAGGCTCGAGTGGAGCCGCTGTCTCTGGATCCACCGGTACGAGCGCGCGCGTCAGCCAGCGGTTGCCCCAGGCGCCTAGCGCGATGATCACTGGCAACAAGTCTTCGCCCATCGGCGTGAGCACGTACTCCGAGCGCGTCGGACGCTGCGCATAAACTCGCGCTGTCACGAGGCCACGACGCGTGAGCTCATTCAGGCGGCGCGTGAGCGTGCTGGCGGTGATGCCCAGGCGCTGCTCCAGCTCCTGGAAGCGGCGGAAGCCCAGGAACAATTCGCGCAGGATGAGTAAACACCAAGCTTCGCCTACCGTGTCCAATGCCTGCGCAATGGGGCACGGCATCTCCGAAAACGACTTGCGTTGCATTCACGAGTGCTGTCGCATAGTAACTAGCATCATGCAAGTGACGACTACTGATTCGTAGATTTTCGGACAGAATCGCGGCCCGCCGAAGCAATGTCTCGGCTGCGCGCCTATACAGCTCGAGTTAGCGCGTGCTAGATGGGTCGCGAGGAGTCCACGATGCCGATTTTGACTGCAGGACAACCCGCGCCCGATTTCAAATTGAAGACCGACACGGACCAAGACGTGCAGCTATCCAGCCTGCGCGACCGCCCCGTCGTCTTGTTCTTCTATCCGAAGGACGACACACCGGGCTGCACCATCGAGTGCAAAGAGTTCCGCGATGCGCGCTCGCAATATCTCGAGCGCGCGCACGTGTTCGGGATCAGCCCGGACGACGTCGCCAGTCACCAAGCCTTCCGCGACAAGTACGCGCTGAACTTCCCGCTACTCTCCGACACCGGTCATCAAGTCGCGACGGAATACGGAGTTTGGGGCCCGAAGCCCAACGGCAAGGAAGGTATCTTCCGCACTACGTTCGTGATCCGCGACGGCAAAGTCGACCGCGTGTTCACGGATGTGAAGCCCGAGGGCCACGCCGCCGAAGTCCTCGCCGTTATCTGACTTTGCTGTCTTGTAGTTCTGTGAGCACGCCCGCAGATCCCGGTTTGGGCTTGTCCCCTGAGACCGGGCTTTGCGGGCGGGTGTGCTGATGGCTTTGGGTAGGGAGAACTCGAGCCGTTCACGCAAAAGCAGGGACTAGAGCGGGTCTTGGCCGTCGCGGACTGCGTTGGGGGGGACGGTTTCGTTGTGGTGCGAGTGGCCGTCGTCTTCACTGTGCAGAAGATGAGGCGCTAGGAACGGGGAGATTTCGTCGGCGAGCAGGCCGAGTTCGACTTCGATACCTGCCGCTTTCAACATATCGAGACCAGTGCCGCGGTTGCGCGGGTGGGGATCGATCAGGCCGACCACGACGCGGCCCACGCCATGTTCGATGATTTTGCGAGCGCAAGCTGGAGTGCGGCCGACGAAGGAGCACGGCTCCAGCGTGACGTAGAGCGTGAACTCTCGCGGGTGAGCGCTGCGCAAAGGCAGCTGTTGCTCCAGCTTGGACAGCGCGGCGAACTCCGCGTGCGGCATGCCCGGCGCACCGGTGAAGCCGCTCGCCACGATCTTGCCGCGGAACACGATCACGCAGCCCACTGGCGGATTGGGCCGGCACGCAGGCAGCGCGAGCCAGCTCTGGCGTAGCGCGGCGCGCATGTAGTGAGCTTCGACCGATGAGTCCCGCAAAAGTCGGGTCATCGAATGAGGCGGATCCGAGACGGGCATTCGTGAAGCCGAGGCCCCCAGTGTAGCGCGGAACGGGCCCCCGGTGGAACTGGCCTGGGTGACAGGGGGCGCCTGAGGGCCGCGTGCAGGCCGTGGCGGGAGGGTCGAAGTCCGCAGTTTGGCGGCGAATGCCCCCGCTTCGTCTCGCCGTACGGAACTGGGTCTTGTAAACGGGACAAACGGGTGCCATGCTGCAGCCCGAAGGTCACAGGCGTAGCCGCCCACAGAATGGATGTCGTCATTCATGTCTAGCCAATCGTTCGAACAGCTCGACGCCGCGACAGCGGCCTACCCCAGTCAAATCCCAGCGGAGCCGCCGAGTCGCGCAGCGGAAGGCGCCGTCAATCCGGAGGTTCGTTCCGGTTTCGAGCTCGACAATGGAGTGCTGCGGGTGAGCGAGGCGGAGCGTTCGGTGCGGTTACGGGGCGCGCCGGTCACGCTGACTGCGCGCGAGTTCGCGCTGTTGCTCCAGCTGCTCAAACACGCCGGACACATCCTATCGCGCAAGAAGCTGTTGGAGGAGGCGTGGGGCGACAAGTACGCCGGCGGTCCGCGCACCGTCGACATTCACGTCAGCCGCCTGCGTTCGAAGCTCCGCGATAGCGTCCTGGTGGAGACGCTGCGCACCGTCGGTTATCGCCTACATCTGCATCTAGGCGAGAGCGCGCAGCGTTCAGCTGCAGAGTAAGGCGCCGCGCGGGCCTGAATGAAGGCTGCGGAGTCGCAGCCCACATCCAAGGTTCGCCGTTAGTTCTTGCGGGATTCGACGCGTTCGATGTGGGCGCCGAGGGCGCGCAGGCGCTCGTCGATGCGTTCGTAGCCGCGGTCGATCTGTTGAGCGTTGTGGATGATGGTGGTGCCTTCGGCTACCAGGGCGGCGAGCAGGAGCGCCATGCCGGCGCGGATGTCGGGGGACGACACGGTTTGCCCGAACAACTTGGCCGGGCCGATCACGATCGCGCGGTGCGGGTCGCACACGGTGACGCGGGCGCCCATGGCGATCAGGCGGTCGACCCAGTAGAGGCGGCTTTCGTACATCCACTCGTGGATCAGCGAGGTGCCGCGCGCCTGCGTGGCGAGCACGAGCGCGATGGAGGTGAGATCTGCGGGGAAGCCGGGCCAGGGCGCGTCGTGGATTTTGGGGATGGCGCCGTGCAGGCCTTCTTGGACTACCAGCTCTTTGTGGGCGGGGACGAAGATGTCCTCGCCACGCGCTTCGAAATGGACGCCGAGTTTGGCGAAGGCGGCGGCGGTGACGCGGTGTTCTTGCGGGCGCGCGCCGCGGATCCAGAGTTCGCCGCCGGTGATTGCGGCGAGGGCGATGAAGCTGCCGACCTCGAGGTAGTCTGGGCCGACCTCGGCGGTGGTCCCGCGCAGCCGCGTGACGCCTTCGATCCGCAGGGTGTTGGAGCCGATGCCGTCGATGTGCGCGCCCATGCCGACGAGCATGCGACAGAGGTCTTGCACGTGGGGCTCGGACGCCGCGTTGCGCAGCACGGTGGTGCCCTTGGCGAGCACCGCAGCCATGATGGCGTTTTCGGTGGCCATCACGCTCATCTCCGTGAGGAAGATGTCTTTGCCGATCAGGCCGCGCGGCGCGGTCATGATGTAGCGATCGAAGCTGACTTCGATCTCGGCGCCGAGCTCGCGCAGGGCCTCGATGTGGGTGTCGACCGGGCGACGGCCGATCTTATCGCCGCCGGGGGAGGGCAACTCGGCGCGACCGAGGCGCGCCAGGAGCGGGCCGGCGAGCACGAAGCTCGCACGCAGCTGCTGACACAGCTTGGGCGACGGGGTGCTGGAGCGCAGGTCTTTGGCCACGCAGCGCACGCGGCCGTTGCCCTCCGGGGTGACTTCCACGCCGAGCTCTTGCAGCGTGGCCTGCATCGTCAGCACGTCCCGGATTTCAGGGACGTGCGTGAGCGTGACGGGTTCTTCCGTCAGCAGCACCGCGGCGAGCAGCGGCAAGGCGGCGTTCTTGTTCCCTGCGACGCGAATCTCTCCGGCGAGAGGGCGTCCACCTTCGATCAGCAAGCTGTTCACGGGGCGGAGCCTAGTCGCGAAAACGACGAAATGCGGCATTTCCTGCGGCGCATTGCGTCGTTTTTTGGTTTTCTGGCTAATTCTGCGGGGTTGGCATCAGGGCAGCCAAATGTTGTCCAGCTGCACGTAGCCGCTCTCCACGTCGCTGATGAGTTCGCCGCTGGCGTCGAGCGTGGGGCTGACCGTAAACACCAGCCCGCCGAAGCGCCGCAGCACGAGCGCGCGCGCTTCCGTGTCCGGGATGGTGAAGCCTTGTCCGCTGGTCCAGGCCGCCTTCGCCCACTCGGGGTACACGAGCGAGCTGAGCGGCACCTCGATCGTTCTGGGTGTAGGTCCAACGGCGACTTCGCGACCGAACTCGCTCCAGATTCCGCCCCAGGTGTCCATGTAGATGGCGCTCTCCACGCGGACGCGGATCGTGCGCGCGCGGTCCGCAACCACCGTGAAGATGATGGCCGTGCGGTCGCGCAGATCGACCTCTCCGCGAGCACCCACGATGCCAAGTCCGACGTACTCGTCGTAGGTGCCGGGTTGGCGCGTGAACGTGAAGTCAAAGCGCAGATCGGCCTTGCCCGAGAGCGGTGCCGCGGTGTTCCAAGAGGCAGCGTGGGTAGCGAGCGTGTCACCGTAGTGAAACAGGTTCGCAGGCTCGACGCTGATCGGCGTCGCGTACTCGAAGTTGGTGACGCCTTCGGTTTGTAGGCCGCTGTTCGGGGTCGGACTGTCTAGGTCGGACGGTGGCGGACCGATGGTTGGAGGCGGCGCTTCTTCGATCAGACCTTCGGCGAGCAGAGCTGTGAAGTCACCGCGCAGACGCGGGATGTTCGCCTTCAAAGCGTCGACTCCGCTCGACCACGCGGCGACATCGAACATCGGATCTTGGACGACGATGGGGGCGATGCGCGAGCGGAAGGCGTCGATCTTGCGACGCAACGTGGCGTCACTGAACGGGCCATTCAGGAACTGTTGACCCAGCGTGACGAAGCGTGACCAGGAAGTGCGCGCCAGAAGATCCAGCAAGTGATCGCAGCGCATCGGGCTGACGGTGACGGCGCCGTTCTCCATCCACACCGAACGTCGAGCGCAGTCGATCGGTGCGGCGTTCCAGTTCGGTACGGGGCGCGCGGTGACCCATTGTTCCGGTTGCGTGTAGGGATCGAACTCCCAGAACGTGTTGTCGAGATCCCACGGGATCAGATGGAACCGCGGCTCTGCGCTGTCGTCGTGGTACCAGTAGAAGTTGTGTGAGGTGGCGGGGTCGTAGAACGCCGTGATGCCGTCCCAATTCTTGGTAGCGCGGTCGACGACCATGTAGCGCAGGACGTCCTCCAACTTCAGCCACGGCTCGACCCGAGCGGCGAAGTCGGCCTCCGTAGCCCCGTCGACCGCCGCGGAAAAGCCGCGCATATCCGCCACGTCCGCGGCGGCCTCGTTCGTCTCCAGCGCTTCTTGGAACTTTTGGTCTGGCGTCGCCGCTTGCGGCCAGATTTCCTTGTACAGGTTGCCGTCGGCGCCGCTGGGGTAGTGGGCTTTGGTGTAGCGCCCGTCCACTTCTTCAACGGCGATGTACAAACCCTGCGGTTGACCATTGATGAAGACGCGAGCCGGGACGGCGCGCGGAGCGTCGACGCCGAACTCCGCGAAGGTGTCGTACGCCAGGAATTCGCGCACCTTGCTCTGGTCTCCCGAACCAGCGTGCAGATTGAGGCGCTTGAGTCCGTCGAAGCGCTCGGCGGCGTCGTATTCGTCGAACTTGATCTTCCACGACAGCTTGCGGCACTCGTCGGTGTAGTCGCGGACGCCGCCATTTTCGTCCCAACAGTGATGGAGTGAGTAGTTGCCCTTGTGACGTAGTCCCACGCGCCCCAACGACACCTCGGAGAAACCATCGCCGCGCAGGGTGACGCTCGCAGGCACGTATTCCTCTTTGTTGCCGTGCTCCTCGAGCTCCCTCCAATCCGCGGCGCTGAGTGACAACCGGATGTCGAGCACTTGCTCTTGTTTCAGCGCGAGACTTCCCGGCAACTTTTGCTCGGTGCTTCCGCCGTTGCCCCCGGAGCCCATGCCACCGTTTCCGCCCTGACTGCCGGGAGGCTCCTGCTCCGGGTCGTGGGCGCGTCCGCATGCGGCCAGTACCCACGCCGCACCAATGCCCAGCCACATTTTCCGCCAAACCATCAAAGGAGGGTAGCACTGCAGAAGGCGTTGGTGCTTCTCCGCGAGCGGTTGTACTACTCTCGCCGAAAACTCACACCGTAGGCCAGTTCACCCCAGAAAAAAGAACCATGACGTCGCTACCGAAAGAGATCCTGGCGAAAGCAGCAACCATTGCGCGTGGCCTTGCCATCGACGCCGTCCACCAATGTCAAAGCGGCCACTTGGGTCTGCCGCTCGGCTGCGCGGAGATTGGCGCGGTGCTGTACGGGCACGCCCTCTCTTACTCGCCGGAACATCCGGCTTGGCTCAACCGGGATCGCTTCGTGTTGTCTGCCGGTCACGGCTCCATGTTCCTTTATTCGTGGCTGCACCTCGCGGGCTACGCCGACATGACGCTGGACGAGGTGAAGCACTTCCGCGCGCTCGGTTCGAAGACGCCCGGGCACCCGGAGCTCACGCACGCGCCGAGCGGCGTGGAGACCACCACGGGTCCGCTCGGTCAAGGCATCGCGAACGCGGTGGGTATGGCCGTGGCCGCCAAGATGGCGGAGCAGAAGTTCAACACCGCCGAACACAAGATCTTCGATCATCACGTGATCGTCCTGGCCGGCGACGGTTGCATGCAGGAAGGCGTCGCGCTGGAGGCCGTCGGCTTCGCTGGCCATCAACAGCTCGACAACCTGATCATCATCTTCGACTCCAACGCCGTCACCCTGGACGCGATGGCCAAAGAGACGCAGAGCGACGACGTCGTGAAGCGCTTCGAAGCGCTCGGCTTCGACGTGGACAGCGTCGACGGTCACGACTTGGACGCGGTCGCCACGGCGCTCGAACGCGCGCGTAACGCGGGCAGCGGCAAGCCGCAGCTGATCGTCGCCAAGACGCTGATCGGCAAAGGCATCCCGGAAGTTGCCGGCACGCAGAAGGCCCACGGCGAGGGCGGCGCCAAATTCAGCGAGACGGCGCGTAAAGGCCTCGGGCTGCCCGCGGAGCACTTCTACGTCTCCGACGAGGTGAAGGGCTTCTTCGTCGAACACAAGAAGAGCCTGGCCGCCAAGTACGAAGGCTGGAGAAAAACCTTCGACGCCTGGAAACAGAAGAACCCGGCGCTCGCCGAAGAGCTCGCGGTGTCGCGCGCGTACGCGCACACCTTGACGGAGGACACCAAGGCGCGCACCGACGATGTCGCCACGCTGTTCGCCGCCATTCCGGAGTTCCCGGCCAACACGCAGATTGCCACGCGCAAGGCGGGTCAAGTCGTGCTGCAGCCGCTGGCCGCGAAGACACCCTTACTGATCGGCGGCAGCGCGGATCTGTACGGCTCCACGTTGAACTACATCGGCGATCTGGCGAAGGGCGACGACGACTTCAAGCCGGGTCACCGCGGCGGTCGCAACATCCGCTTCGGCATCCGCGAGCACGGCATGGCCGGCATCCTGAACGGCATCGCCGCACACGGCATCTTCCGTCCCAGCGGCGCCACATTCTTGGTGTTCGCCGACTATTGCCGCGCGGCGATCCGCTTGGCGGCACTCAGCCACTTGCCGGTGATCTACGTCTTCACGCACGACAGCGTCGGCGTGGGCGAAGACGGTCCCACGCATCAACCCGTGGAGACGGTGCCGGGTCTGCGGGTGATCCCGAACCTGGACGTAATTCGCCCGGCAGATCCGGAAGAGACGGCGGGCGCCTTCGTTGCTGCGCTGGATCGCACGGATGGGCCGACGCTCTTGGCGCTGAGCCGTCAAAATGTGCCGCTGCTGAGCGAGATTCCGGTGACGGAGCGGCGCGAAGGCGTGCTCAAAGGTGGCTACATCGCGCGTAAGGAGACGGCGCCGCTGGAGCGGATTCTGCTGTCCGCCGGCAGCGAGCTTCAGCACGCGCTGGAAGCGGCCGCCGTGCTCGGGCCCGGCACGCGCGTCGTGAGCTTGCCGTGTTTTTCGCGCTTCGAGCGTCAGTCGACCGAGTACCGGGAGAGCGTGCTGCCGAAGAGCTGCCGCCGCCGCGTCTCGATTGAAGCGAGCGTGAGCAGCAGCTGGGCGCCGTACGTCGGGTTGGACGGCAAGTCGATCGGCATCGATCGCTTCGGCTTGTCAGCGCCGGGCGGCACCGTGATGAAAGAGCTGGGGATCACGGCGCAGCACGTCGTTGAAGTCGCGAAGGCCATCTGACTGCGCTGATCGGAGGGAGATCAGCAGGAAGGGGGAAGGCGGGAAGGGATTTGGTGGCAGGCGAATGTCCTGCTCCAGCCAAATCCCCCACCCTTCCGCCTTCTGTCTTCCTGTTAGCCCCTCAGGGCTGCTGAGGCTCGGCGTTTGCCAACAGCGGCGCGGGGGGCGGCGGTGGCTCCGGGGGCAGCGACTTGGAGGCGTGGGGGAAGCGATCCATGCGACTCAGGACGGGGAACAGGCGCGCCCACAGGACGGTCACGAGCAAGGTGGCGCCGCCACCGATCAGGATCGCCGGCACCAGGCCGGCAACGGCTGCGATCGTGCCGGATTCGAAATCGCCGAGCTCGTTGGAGGCTCCGATGAAGACGGCATTCACGGCGCTCACGCGGCCACGGATTTCATCCGGCGTCTCGAGCTGCACCAAGATGTGACGCACGTAGACGCTGACCATGTCGCCGACGCCCGTCAGAAACAGCGCGGTCAGCGCGACCCAGAACTGATTCGTGGCGCCCATCAAGAGCGTGGCGGCGCCGAACAGCGCGACCCCCCCAAACATCCAGCGACCCACGTGGCGATGAATCGGGCGGAACGCCAGCACCGCGGACGTCAACGCCGCGCCCACGCCGGGCGCCGTGCGCAGCAGACCAAGCCCGGTGGACGGCACGTGCAGCACGTCTTGCGCGTAGGCGGGGAGCAACGCCACTGCGCCACCGAGCAAGACCGCGAACAAATCCAGGGACATGGCGCCCAAGATGGCGGGGCGTGAGAACACGAAGCGCAGCCCTTCGAACAGGCTCTTCAGGTTGGCGGGTGGCTTGTTGCTCTTCGCCTGCGTGGCGCGCGTGAGCAGCATCAGCACGATGGCGGCGAGCTGCAACCCGGCGACCGTCGCGTACACGCTCTTCGGCCCCGCCAGGTACAACAAGCCGCCCAACGTGGGACCCACGATCACGGCGACGTGGAACGTGGAAGAGCTCAACGCCATCGCTCGACGAAAGCTCTCTGTCGGCACCAGGTTCAGTAGGATGGCTTGCTGCGCCGGCATATTGAAGGCGCGGGCGGTACCGAACAGCACCAGCACCGTGAACACCGGCCAAACCTGCGTCACGCCCGAGACAGAGAAGAACAGCAGGCACAGCGAACACAGCAGTTGAGCCGCGAAACACAGCGCGATGATGCTGCGCCGACTGAAGCGATCCGCGACTTCTCCTGCTGGTAAAATCAGCGCCAAAAACGGCGCAAATTGCGCCAGGCCAATCAACCCCAGATTGAGCAGCTTGCCGGTCGCGGCATACATCTGCCAGCCGATCGCCACGCTTTGCATCTGCACGGCGACGGTCGCCACGATGCGGGCCGCGAGGTAGAGGGTGAAGTTTCTGTTGCGGAGCAGACTTGGTTCGGCAGCTATCGACACGGTGTACTCAGAACGGACGGGAGCCAGACAGACTGATGCGCTTCATGACGCGACGCGCGGACGGCTCGAACGCGCTGCGGGCGTGAAGCGTGGCTTGGTTGTCCCAATGGACGATGTCGCCTACGGTCCAGCGATGCTTGTACTGAAAACGTTCGGCGATGAAGTGTTGGCGTAGCTTCTCGATCAACGCGGCGCCAGCTTCAGGCGGCGTATCCAGCAGCTCCACTTCGGTGGCGTAACCCAAGAACAAGATCTTTTTACCGCTGCTCGGATGTGTACGTACGAGCGGATGCGGGAAAACTGGGCTGACCAGCGGCTTTGGTTCGAGCCGGTACTTGGGGCGCGGGTCCTCGGGATTGCGCACGAAGGGGTTGTAGGTGATCAGCTGCTGATCTTGGATCTGGCGCTTGGTGCCCTCCTCCAGCGTTTCATACGCCAGGTGCATGTTGAAGAAGCTGGTGTCGCCGCCCGTGGGCGGCACCTCCAAGGCGTAGAGCAAGGAGCCGCTGGAAGGCAGTGGGGTCCACTGATGATCCGCGTGCGGCGAGAGCTCCCCGCTGCCGGCGTAACCGTCCTCTACGTTCGAGACCAGCACGATCTCCGGCGGAACCCCGCTGTTGTCCTTTGAAGCGAGCACCGGTACGTCCTTCGGCGGGGCGAAGATGGAGCCGAAGTAGCTGGCAAACGCCAGATACTCTTTTTCAGACAGGTCCTGCGCCTTGTAGATCAAGACGTGGTGGTCGTTCAGCGCCTGCTTCAGCGCCAAGACCACCGGCGCGGTGAGCGGGCGAGCCGCGTCCAAGCCATGGACTTCGACGCCGAGGGGGCCAGCCGTCGGGACCAACCGCAGATCCGACAAGGTATTCGCCATGAACTGTCTTCGCCTCCGCTGGGCGACACACTACAGAAAGCCAGAGTTGTGTCCACTATAAAGGACAGGATCGCTCAGGGCTTGGCTGGGCGCTTTTGACATCCGAAACACTTCCCGCCGTAACCCTGGCGTGCTGCGGCAATGTTAAAGCGTACGTCATGTCTTCACTCAGCTTCACCGCCGCCGTCCAGGCGCTGGCGTACGCGGGCTTCTCTTCCTTCGACGCGGAGCGGGCGCTGGCGGCGTTGAAGCAGGCCGGCCTCCACCTCGCGGATCCCCAGCAAGATGAATTCGTATGTCGCTGGGTGAACGTGCTGGAACGTGCGGTCCCGTCCGAAGCCGACACAATCATTCGTACCATCACGAAGACCAACAACGGGATCAGCACGTCCTCGACGCACTGGCTGGATGGATTGCGAGAGCCACGGACGTAGTCCGGACTCCGTCTCCTGTCAGTCTACTCGAATGCCGGCGAACCAGGGTTCGACCTGGGCGCTCACGGACTGGTTGGTAGCGACGATCAGTGGACCGACCTGGTGTCGTGGTGTGAACGGCGTCCTGTCCGGCAGTTGCGCCGTGCCGCCCGCTTCCGTCACGAGCAGCGCGCCAGGTAGGTGGTCCCACGGCAAGAGCCGGTAGTAGACGACGAAGTCCTTGTTGCCGAGCACGACGTCGGCATACTCGATGGCTGCGCTGCCGGAGCCGAGGATCGGTTGGTAGCGACGCTGCGAGCGTTGCTCCAGGAGTGTGCGCTCGGGTTCCGGTAGGTAGCGCGTATACAGCGTGCCGCGCGGCAAGCCGGCTAACTCCGTCGTTGGCAAACTGATGCGCTTGCCGTCCAAGTAGGCGCCGGAGCCACGTTCCGCGACGAGGAGCTGCGAGCGAGCTGGCAGCGCGATCCAGCTCGCTTGGGTTTGGCGGTCGACGACCAGCGCGACCATCACGCCGAATGCCGGTTCACCGCGGACGAAGCCGCGGGTGCCGTCGATCGGATCGATCACCCAGATCGAGCCGTCTTGCTTGAGCGCGTCGGTGACGCTGGCGTCGGCGTGGGCCGCTTCTTCCCCGACGACGGAGGAGCCCGGGAGCAGCGCGCTCAACGCCGGACCGAGCCGCGCTTCCACCGCCTTGTCCACGCGGGAAACGATGTCTTCCGGATCGCCTTCGGTCTGCTTCTGCTCAACGTCTTCTGGCTTCAGCTTGCCGTAGGCGGGCAGCACTTCAGTTGCGATCACCTCGCGCAAGAGTTCGCTGACGCGGTCGATGATCGAACTTGGTGTGCCCATCGCAGCCAAGCGTACCGCCGTTTCTCCGGCGCATCCAGGGGCCCCCCACCCAAGACAGACCTTGAGCTGAAGACTGTGGAAATTCGGTCCGCAGCCCGCTGGGGACTGAATTTCTCACGGTCTCTCCAATGGGCATCGGCGAAGGTGTAAAGTGCCCGCCGATGAAGCCGTGCGATTTGCGGTCGGATACCGTGACGCGACCGACTCCCGAAATGCGCGCTGCGATGGCGCAAGCGGACGTTGGCGACGACGTGTACGGGGAAGACCCTACCGTCCATCAGCTGGAAGAGCGCGTTGCAGATTTGCTGGGTAAAGCGGCGGCTTTGTTCGTGCCGTCCGGCACGATGGGCAATCAGATCGCGCTGCTGCTGCACACGCGCCCCGGCGATGAGGTGGTGATCGGCGAAGGTTCGCATTGTGCGTGGTACGAGTCGGGTGCCGGCGCCGCGTGGGCTGGCGTGCAGTTCGCCGTCGCCGGCCAGGGAGGATTATTCGACGTGCGGGCTGCAGAACAGGTGATCAAACCGCACACGGACTACTATCCGCGCAGTTCGTTGATTGTGCTGGAGAACACGCACAATCGCGCCGGCGGACGCGTATTTCCGCAAAGCGAGGTGCTGAAACTAGCGGCGCTAGCGCGCGCCAAGGGTTTCGGGCTCCACCTGGACGGCGCGCGGATCTGGAACGCGTCGATCGCCAGCCGTGTGCCAGAGCGCGAACTGTGCGCCCCGTTCGACACCGTGAGCGCCTGTTTCTCCAAAGGTTTGGGCGCCCCCGTCGGCTCCGCCCTGGCGGGGACGCGAGACCATATCCAACGCGCGCGGCGCCTGCGGAAGATGCTCGGTGGTGGCATGCGCCAAGCGGGAGTTTTGGCAGCGGCGGCGCTGTATGCGATCCAGCATCACCGCGAACGCCTGATTCTCGATCACACGGCTGCGCGCAATTTCGCGCAGGCGCTCTCTGCGTCGCGGTTGGTCGAGCTCCCCGCGGACGTGGAGACGAACATGGTGATCTTCAAGACGCTGGCCCATGAAGCAGAGCTCGTGGTGAAGAAGGCGGCCGAACGCGGCGTGTTGCTCAACGCCACCGGTCCGCAATCCGTGCGCGCAGTGACTCACTTGGATGTAACCGTACAAGAAGCGCAGCGCGCCGCAGAGACGCTGGTGCAGCTGCTCCAGTCTGAACCTGCCACTCTACTTTGAGCGAGGAAACGACAGCCATGCAAGCAATTCGTCCCCTGGCGCCGGGCGGCGCCGAAGTGCTCGAGCTCCGTGAGTTACCGACGCCCACGCCCGGACCGGGTCAAGTGCTGGTGCACAGCGAGGCCGCCGGCGTGAACTTCATCGACGTGTATCAGCGCAGCGGGCAATATAAGACAGCGCGCCCGATCCCGCTGGGCCTCGAAGGCGCCGGGCGCGTCGAAGCGCTGGGTGAAGGTGTGACGGGCGTCAGCGTCGGACAACGCATCGCCTGGGTGAACGTCCCGGGTTCGTACAGCACGCACGTGTTGGTGCCCGCGGAGCGCGCGCTGACGTTGCCCGACGGCGTGAGCTCCGTGGCGGCGGCTGCGGTGCTGTTGCAGGGCTTGACGGCGCACTACTTGGCTTACGACACGTTCGCGCTGAGGGCGGGTCACACGGCGTTGGTGCACGCTGCTGCTGGTGGCGTTGGCTTGCTCTTGGTGCAGCTGGCGAAGTTGCGCGGCGCGCGCGTGATTGGCACCGTTTCAACCGAAGAAAAGGCGCAAATCGCGCGCCAGGCCGGCGCTGACGAAGTCGTGCTGTACACGCAGCAAGACTTCCAGCAGGCGGCGCGAGAGTTCACGGCTGGGCGCGGTGTCGACGTAGTTTACGATTCGGTGGGCGCGGAGACGTTCGAGGCCAGCCTGCGCTCGCTGGCGCCGCGCGGCACGCTGGCGTTGTACGGACAATCGAGCGGCGCCGTGGCGCCGTTGGATCCGCAGCAGCTCGCCGCGCACGGTTCGCTGTATCTGACCCGCCCAACGCTCGGTCACTACACGCTGACGCGCGCAGAGCTCGTCGCCCGTGCCAACGATTTGTTCGCGTTGGTCGCGCGCGGCGCGCTCAACGTGCGCATCGATCGTCAAGTCGCGCTGGCCGAGACGCGCAGCGCGCACGAAGCGCTGGAGGCGCGCAGCACGATCGGAAAAATCGTGCTGCTTCCCGGGTGACGTGAGCGCACGGTTTGGTGGGGCTCGTGAGGTTCGGGAAATGCCGGACCCAACCAAAAACCGCTGAAGACCTAGCGGCGCATTGAGCGGTCAGGAGGCCAAGCGCCTCCGCAGGTAGTTGAGCACGTCGATGCGGGTGATCAGTCCGAGGAAGCGCTCGCCTTCGACCACGATCACGACCAAGCCGCGGTCCAGCAATGGATGCAGCGATTCCAGAGACGCGGTTCGCTCCACCGTGATGAGCTTGCGAGTCATGTGCTGGCTCACGCTGTGACGAAACGCAGCCGAGTCGTCGTGTATGGCGAGCAGCATGTCGGATTCGTCCAATAAACCGACGATTTTGCCCTGATCGAGCACCGGTAGCTGCGACACTTCATACAGCTTCATCCGCGAGTAGGCGACGAGCAGCAGATCATCGGGCGCTACCGCGACCACGGAGCCAAGGTCGGCCGGACGCGAGATCAAGTCGCGCAGGTCACCGTGCGCGGGGCCGCGTAAGAAGCCCTGATCGCGCATCCAATAGTCGTTGAACATCTTGGACAGGTACTTGTTGCCGCTGTCGCACGCGAACGTGACCACACGCTTGGGCGCTTTTTGCTCGCGACAGTAACGTAGCGCTGCCGCCACCAGCAAACCCGAGGAAGAGCCGGCCAGGATGCCCTCGTTGCGCAGCAGCGCGCGCGCCGTGGCGAAGCTCTCCTCATCGGCGATCGAGTAGGAGCGGCGTACGCGTGAGAGATCCAAAATCTTGGGGACGAAGTCTTCGCCCACGCCTTCGACGAGCCACGAGCCAGCTTGGATCAACTTGCCAGTCTTGACGTAGTCGCACAGCACGGAGCCAACCGGATCCGCCAACACCATTTCGAGCTCAGGCAAGACGCGCGCGAAGTAGCGGCTGAGGCCCGTCATGGTGCCGCCGGAGCCGACGCCGCACACGACCGCGTCGATCTTCCCGTTCATTTGTTTGAACAGCTCGGGGCCGGTGGTGTGTTCGTGCGCTAACGGATTGGCCGTGTTCTCGAACTGATTGACGTAGAAGGCGCCCGTCTCCGTCGCGATGCGCCCAGCCAGATCTTGATAATATTCGGGGTGACCCTTGCCGACGTCCGAGCGAGTCATCCGCACTTCCGCGCCCATGGCGCGCAAGTGAAAGACTTTCTCCTGGCTCATCTTGTCAGGGATGACCAAGGTCAGCCGGTAACCTTTGCGCGCGGCGACCAGCGCGAGCGAAAGGCCCGTGTTCCCGGCAGTGGCTTCCACCAAAGCGCCGCCCGGGCGCAGCGCGCCGCTGGCCTCCGCCGCGCGGATCATGGATAGCCCGATGCGATCCTTGATCGAGCCGCCGGGGTTTTGATTCTCCAGCTTGACGAAGAGCTCGCACGGACCGGTATCCAGGCTGGTGAGCTTCACGAGCGGGGTGTTGCCGATCAGCTCCAACACTCCGCCTTGCGTCGCGTCCGCGTCAGTCATGGGTTCGCTCCAGTGCGCGCTCGAGGTCCAGCCACAGATCTTCCAGGTGCTCGATGCCGACGGACAGTCGGACCAGCCCGTCGTTGATGCCGAGCGCGGCGCGTGTTTCGCTCGGGATCGACGCGTGCGTCATCAGCGCGGGGTGCTCGGCGAGTGACTCGACGCCACCCAAGCTCTCTGCCAGCGCAAACAAGGAAAGCGACGTCAAGAAGCGCTGGGCTGCCGGCAAACCGCCCTTCACGACCAGCGTGACGATGCCGCCACCGCCACGCATTTGTCGGTTCGTCAGCGCGTGCTGGGGATGACTCGAAAGACCTGGGTAAAACACGCGTTCTACCGCGGGGTGACGCTCCAGCCGACGCGCGAGTTCACTCGCGCTCTCCACGTGTTGCTTCATGCGCAACATCAGCGTCTTTACGCCGCGCAGCACCATGTAACAATCGAACGGTCCCGGCACCGCGCCGAGCGCATTTTGCAGAAAGCGTAAACGCTCCGCGAGCTCTGCGTCGTTCGTGATGATGGCGCCGCCCACGACGTCGGAGTGGCCGTTGATGTACTTGGTGGTGGAGTGCAGCACCACGTCCGCACCGAGCAGCAAGGGGTTTTGCAGCGCCGGGGAAGCGAAGGTGTTGTCGACCAGGCTGCGGATGCCGCGCGCGCGAGCGCGCGCGCTCACGGCGGCGATGTCCACCAGCTTGAGCAGCGGATTGCTGGGGGTTTCCAGCCAAACCAGCTGCGTCTTGGGCGTGACGGCGCGCTCGAACGCCTCCGGATCAGCGCCGTCGAAGAACGTGGTCTGGATGCCGAGCGGCTCCAGCACGCGGCGCAACAGGCGAAAGGTGCCGCCGTAGACGTCGTCGCTGCAAGCGATGTGGGCGCCGGGCTGTAACGTGTGAAAGAGCGTGGTTGCGGCTGCGCAACCGCTGGCGAAGGCGAAGCCGTGTTCGCCGTGCTCCAGCGCGGCCAAACATGCCTCCAGCGCGCTGCGCGTGGGGTTACCGCTGCGCGAGTAGTCGTACTTCAGCGGTTGCCCGGGCGCTGGTTGCGCGAACGTGCTGGACAGCACGATCGGCGTCATCACCGCGCCGTGCACCGGGTCCGGCTGTTGACCCGCGTGAATTGCCAAAGTTTCTGGGCGCAATGCGCCACTTTTTTCTGAGGTGGACACGCAAACCACAGCCTTCGTGTCGCGGACCACTCTGTCAAGCCGCGCTTTACCTACACGTTGTCGGATCGGAGGCCGGCGGCGCGATTACGGTGTGCCGGAATAGCTGCTGCGATGGGTGAGTGCGCTGCCGTCCGTGCACACACGGATGCCGCCGTCGCGGTCCGTCCGCAGAGCGCTCACGCCGAACGCCGCCAAGCGCGTCAGCACCTCCGGCGTGGGATGTCCGAAACGATTGCGAGTACCGCACGAGATGGTGGCGATGCTGGGACTTACGGCCGCGAGCAACGCAGCGCCGCTGGAGGTGCGACTGCCGTGGTGGCCGATTTTCAACACGTCGGCGCGCAGCTCAGCGTGGTGTTTTTGCACCAGCTCTTGCTCTTCGATGTGCTCGGCGTCGCCGGTGAACAGGAAGCTGCGCCGCCCGAAGCGGATGCTGAACACGAACGAGTTGTCATTCGCGCCGCGTCCGTCGATGAAGGCTGGACAGGGCGCGAGCATGCGCAACGTGGCGCCACCGAAGACGCGGGGCTTCTCGCACAGGGATGCCGGACGCCGGATCGGGATGTTCCGTGCGCGGGCGGTGGCGAGCAGTTCCTTATAGATGGGCCCGGCGCCGTGGGCTTGACCCTGTCCCGTATCCCACAGTTCACCGACTTCGACCTCGCGCAGCACCGCGAGCAAACCGCCAAAGTGATCGGGATGCGGATGCGTGAGTACGACGATGTCCACGCGCGTGCGGCGCCGCGCGCGCAGCGCGGGTAACACCACCCGTTCGCCCGGATCGGCGCCGCCCTCGGGCGCGCCTCCGCCGTCGATCAGCAGCAGCGAACCGTCGGGCAAGTCGACCAAGTTGGCGTCGCCTTGGCCGACTGCGAGCGCCGTGGTGCACAACTGTGCGCTGGGTTTGCCGTTATTCTTCGTGGCGCACTCCATCAGCAGCAGTCCGAACGCGGCGCAGACCGTGAGCCAACGCGACCACCACGATGCCAGCTTTTCACCGAGCAGCACGAGCGCGGTGCCCAGCGCGACCAATAGCCCGAGTTGATAACCCGTCGGTGTCGGCACCGGCACGGCCAGCCAGTGTTGTGCGGCGCTCTCTCTCGCAATTGCGCGGACGACCCACAGCGCTCCGGATGCGGTGAGCGCGATGCCCTGCTCCAGCGCCGGCCACGGGAACGTGATCATGTGCGCCAGGCACAGCGGTAGCGCCACCGCTTCGCCGATCGGCGCCGCCACGACGTTGGCCAGGATTCCTGCCAACGTCAGCTCCGGACTGATCAGCGCCAACAGCGGCGCGCACGGCACCATCGCCGCCAGCGTCGTGGCGATGCCAGTTCCGACCCAGCGCGTCACCTTCATCGGGATCTTGCTGAACGGTCGCTGAAAAACGGGCCCGAACACCAACAAGCCTGCCGTCGCGGCCGCCGACAACAGGAACGAGATGTCGAACAATATCAGCGGCTCCAGCAACCAGCCGACCAGCAGCGACCACGCCAGCGCGCGACTGGGACAGCCTTCACGCCCCAGCGCGCGACCGAGCAAACCCGCGCACAACATGAATGCGGCCCGAAACGCCGAACCGCTGCCGCCCGCAAAGTCCGCGTACAGCAGAGACAACAGCAGTCCCACCCACGCTGCGATGCGACCGACATCGCAACTGCTGGATAGCCGCTCCCAGCGCGTCAACAGCGCCGTGAGCCCGCCCACCAGGCTGAGCACCGCAAACACCAAGTGCGTGCCGCTCACCGCCAGCATGTGCGACAGCCCGCTGCGGCGAAACGCGCTGTCATCGTCCGGATCCAGATCGTTTTCGCCCAGCACTAGCGCTCTGGCCATTGGCTCCACGCTGGGCGCATAAGTTTGCAGGATGCGCTCGCGCACGAACGCGCGTGCCCCGTCCACGTAACTGGTGAAGCGTGTGCCGCGCCGCTCCCGATCCAGGCTCAAGCTGCTGCCGCTGAGCGTGATGCCGCGCCGGGCGGCGCCCGGGAGTGGATCCTGCAAATCGAAGTTGAACAGCAGCTCAATCGGCGCGAGCTGCGCGACCACCGTGACTTCGTCCCCGCGGCGCAGATCCGTCGGTCCGCCGCTGAGGCGTACGCGCGTTCCAGGCGGAACCGACGCGGTTTCGCAGTCAGCGTGCGCGATCTGCAGCGTGAAGCTGGTGCGCTGCTTCTGCCAGGTGGGGGAGGTCTCTACGCTGCCGTTCAGCGCGCAGCG